>OLGB01001470.1_pt1 | contig 28355 bp, 23 predicted proteins | sample 1605691 | NCBI WGS metagenome assembly OLGB01 (sample SAMEA3888925, study PRJEB22519) | human gut metagenome | biome: human gut; feature: human-associated habitat; material: faeces | place: Denmark | collected 2010 | reverse complement strand
TTTTGTTATTTTTCATTGATATAGACACAATTACAGTAATTATTGCTATTGCTAATGCTGTGAGTACAAAATGTTCCCTTCATAATTAAAATTAAAAGGGTCTGTATATCCTTTCAAATAGAAGTCAAATTTATTTTTGCTGTATATAACAACTTTATCTACTAACTCTCTGCATACATTTTTACTAAATTCTTTTATGTTTAAGATATTATCTATTATTTTTCGCACTTCACAAAGTATATCTTCAATATTATCTCGTAACATTTGTTTATTTTGTTGTTCTTGTAGTTCTTTATCTATTTTAGAAATTTTATTTTCTATTTCAATATTCTTTCCTTTAAAAGTTTCATCATCAATTATTTCTTTTAAACAAAGATCTAATAGTCTATTTCTTTCTCTATTTAATTTATCTTTCTGTCTTATTAAATTATCGCTTGTTTCAATTTCATCATTGCATTTTTCTAATGTTTTTCTTATTATAACCTCAACTTCATTCTTGATGTCTTTTTTTCTATCTAGTATATCTCTCAATGCTATTTTAAAACATTCTTTTAATGTATAGTCGTTCACTCGTTCGTTATCACAACCCATCTCTTGTCCATTTTCAATATGTTTCTTTCCATAATTAACAGCTGTATAGCATCTCCAAGATTTTCTTTGAGTTCCATCTTTTCTTTCTCTGCTTACACCACCAACATAAGACTTGCCACATATACCACAAACAAGTTTACCTGAAAAAGTATGTTTATTTGAATATTTGTTTTTTTCTTGTCTATACATCTCGCTTCTTCTTTTAAGTTCTTCTTGCGTTTTATCAAATGTTTCTCTATCAATAATTGCAGGATGATGATTTTTGGTATAAATAAATTCAATCTCTCCCTCATTGAACTTTTTAGTATGTTCCAAATAATTTGTTGTATATGTTATTCTTTGTTTTAAATCGCCTACATATTTTACATTTCTTAATATATCAAGTATCGTTCCATTTCTCCAATCGGTTGATTGTTGTTTACTTCTTGGTCTTTTTATTAGAATGCCCATTACCTTTAATTCTTTTGCAATAGTATATGCACCTTTTCCTTCATATAAATAGGCATTGAAAATATATCTTATTACTTTTGCTTCTTCTTCGTTTATGACAAGTTTTGTTTTTTTACCTGTTATTTCATCTCTCACAAAATCATATCCATAAACATAGTTGCCAAAAGCAACACCTTTTTTCATACTTTGAATAACTCCAAATTGAACTCTTTCTGATATTCTTCTGCTTTCATCTTGTGCTAGTCCTGCCATTATTGTTAATCTTAATTCGCCATCTGTATCAAATGTGCTTATATTATCTATAATAAATCTTACCTCTACATTCTTCTTTTTTAGTTCTCTTGTTTTTTCTAATGTATCAACAGTATTCCTTGCAAATCTACACACCTCTTTGGTTAGTATAATATCATACTGATTTTTTAAAGCATTTCTATACATTCTATTAAACTCTTTCCTTTTTTTCAATGATGTGCCTGAAATTCCCTCATCAGCATATATATCAACTAATTTCCATCCTTTATGTTGCTTTACATAGTCCTCGAAATATAATCTTTGATTTTCAATAGAATTTTTTTGATCTTCGTGGTCAGTAGATACACGACAATAAACAGCGACTCTTTTCATTGTTTTGACCTACCTTTCTTTATTCTTCCACAATTTTTTTATCTGTTTGCTTTGTTTTATTCTCTCAAACCTATTTTTTTTATAATAATCGTCCATCCTTTTAATGAATTCGCTCTCCAAGTTTTTCTTTTCTTTTTTCTTAACTGCTTTTTCATCTTGGTTTTTCATAATTTTCATCTCTCCTTTGATAATTCATAATTTCTTCTATTGCAAAATTCATTTGTTCTTCGGTAAGAATCTTTTTTTCATACAAATCTTTTATTATTCCTATCTCAATACATTTTTTTGCAATTTCTACCATTATTCCCTCCATATAAATAAGGGCTGGTATCTGTTAATAGAATACCAAGCCCTTCAAAATTTCTCAAAGGTGCAATTTTTCTAAACGCACATTTTCTTTAATTTTCTTCTATTTTGTCTAGTAATTTTTCTGCCTTATCAATTATTTTTCTTGAAGAATATAACCTCATCTCCGTTTCAGTTTGTGATATTATATCTGACTCTGTAATATGTTTGTTTGAATTTAATAAGTTATAAAATACACTTAAACCATAGCACATCATTTCCTCATTATTTAAAATATGAGCAAATGGAAAATCTGCAATTTTACTTACATCTATTTCTGTTAATATATATTTTTTATCTATACTTTCTATTGCTATTACCAGTTGTCTAATATATTCTTTTAAAGTTAATTCTTGTTTTTCTTGAACTTTTTTATTTGCTACTAAAAAATAGCCTAACATTTCTTTTGTTGTATATTCAATATTTTTAAAAATTTTATTTATATTCATTATAATTACCTCCAAATAAAAAATGAGCAAACTTTTTAAATAAGTTCGCTCTTATAATTTTTCTTATATTTATTCCAACTGCAATTGCTAATGCAGTATCAATTTTTTCCATTATTCTGCTTGATAAAGTGCCAATTTTTCTAGTAAGTCTTACTTTATCTATTGTTTTAATTTGTTCTGTAAGAATAATTGATTTATATTTAATAAAATCAGATGGTTCTAAAATAATATGTGTAGGCAATGCTGACTTTTTATGGTATGCTTTGGTTATAGGAACAATAATTACCGTTTTTGAAAACTTATTACCACTATTATTTTGAACAATAATAACTGGTCTTGTTCCTTTCTGTTCACTGCCATAAGTATCGCCATCTAAATTTGCATAAAAAACATCTCCTCTTTTAATTAGCTCCTCCACTATTCTTGCCTCCGTTTTTCATATTTTCTTAAAAATTCTATTTGTTCTTCATCTTCTAATTTTCGTTCATAATCTGTTTTGCTCTTATCTGCACCTAGTATAAGTAAATATGTAAAAATACCTATAATAATCATAAAAATTAATATTACTATCATTGATTCTCCTTTTATATTGAGGACTACTGTAATAGAAAACAGTAGTCCTTTGTATTCTTTACTTTTTCCAACAATTTGCTAAACGGTAATTAGTTAAATTACTCCACAGGAATTTCACCTAACTGTCTACGACAGATTTGCCCTCAATGCGTGGGACGGTCTTTTCACGCTCGTGCTATGACTAGACAAGAGTATCATTATCTCTACCATTTATCATCGCCTTATTGGTTACCATCCAATATTTAAGTTATATAGGTTGTGAGGCTATATATTAACTAGCTCTAAATAGTAGGAATGTATTTAGCAAATTTATATTTAATTTTCAATGTTCGTTGGGAAATTCTTTAGAAAAAAAGTCCCACTACTTCTCCTGTGAAAAAGTAGTGGGCTTGTACGAAAAAATTTTTAATTTTTTAGAATATTTTTTAATTTTTTTATTATTTTATCTTTTCTACTTTGTACAGTAGTAAAAGGAATGCCATTTATTCTTGCATATTCTCTTAAAGATATTTCTTTATAGAATATTTCTTTAATCAGCTTGTATTCATTATCATTTAATTTTAATAGTGCCTTTTTAAGTCTTTCTATTTCCATCTTTCTTTCAACTTCACTTTCAATATCATAATTCACATCTTTAATAGAATTTATAAGTACAGTGCCGTTTTCATCTTTGTTGTCATAAGAAATCACTTTCTTTTTTTCAATCCTTTTAACATATTTTCTTCTTTGATCTTCTGATTCTATTATTTCATATTCTTTTTTAGACACTTCTAATAAGCTATCTTCTATTTTTATGAATTTTTTGTTTTTATATGATATAAATTTTTTTCTTTTCTCATTTAAATCTTTATATTTTATTTCTTCATATATTCCTTTTTTTATTTTAATAAAGCATTTAGCATTATCATTCATTTTAAATTTACCTCCAATCATTTCAAAATTTCGAAATGATTGAAGGAGGGCTTCTACAATGTAAAAAAAGAACGACTTTAGGCACATAAAAACCTTCATCGTTCTTTTTTAAGCAATATTCAATTAAACCTACTACAATTCTATTAGAAATTATATATTTTAACACTGAAAAACCTCTAATCTAGGACGCAAATTATCCATAGATTAGAGGCAGATTCTTAACTCTAATTTTTTATAATATTTAATTATCTTAAATTAGTGCAATCATATAATTTTCCTCCTTAACAATTAGTCCACCAAATAAGTAATTTACATCTCTTGTTCTTTAAAAGTGTTATCCTTTGAATAATACCTCTATTATGAACTAATTGTCCTGCAATTATAATACAATTTTTTTGACAACATTTCATTATAAGTGTGTATAGTTGCTAATAAGTGTGGAAATTTGTTAAAAAGTGTTAAAAAGTGTGCTATTACATTGCTCTTTTGACTATTTTGTTTTACATTTTATGTAAAATTTATTGAAAAATACAGGATTTTATGATAAAATATATGCGAAAATGTTAGAAATAAGGCAATTATGGTAATTATACATTTTATAATTTGTTGGAGGTATTTGTATGATTAAAGTAATGGTAGCTGATGACAATGCAGATTACAACAGACTGTGTTGTGACTTTCTGGCAAATGATAAAAATATAAACGTCATCTCAAGTGCATTAGATGGCGAGGAAACAATAGAAAAATATTTTGATAATAGACCTGACATACTATTATTAGATTTGAATTTACCAAAGAAAAATGGAATAGAAATTATAGATGAAATTTGTAAGCATGCAGGAGAAAAAAAGAAATGTAATATTATTATTATTTCAGGAGATTCTTCATTAAGATTTAATTTATTAAATACAATCAAAATTTTCAGAATACTTCCTAAGCCAGCTTCACTTGATTTAATATTATCTACAATAAAGGAATTAAATGCAGATGAAAAAGGAATATATGATAATACCATTGTTGATTTGCTAATTAGTTTAAATTTCAATCTTTTTTCAGATGGTACTCATTATTTAGTTGAATCAATTAAACTTGCAAATCAACATCCAATATTTCTAAAAAACATTAAAGACATATATGAAATTATAGCAAAAAGGCATAACATTGGACCTAATAATGTAAAATGGTGTATAAGAAACTCAATGGATACTATGCAAAAAAATATGGAGGAAGAAACAATTTACAAAATTCTTGACTCAAATAATTTGAATAGGAAACTTACTCCAAAAGTTTTCATTCCTCTGGTTCTCAATTATCTTAACAAGTCATAAAAGGGGTTTTAGTTGAACCTCTTTTTATTTATGTTCTTGTGGGAAATTTTAAATTTAGTTTTTATCACATTAAAAATGTTTTTTCTTCTACCTTCACAATTATTCTCTTTAATTGTCTGCTCTTTTATCATAATAATTGTATTCTCAATTATATGTATTATTTCATTCCAGTCCGAAAAAGGTTTTTTTAGATAGCCTGTAATATTTTGAGGTAATTTATAATTAGTTAAGTATTCAATCTCTTGCTTCGAACTAGCTGTCAGTAAAATGAATTTTTCTTGTCTATTTTCTTTTTCGGCTTTTTGTATAATGTCAAGTCCTGATATTTCTTCTTTATTTCTAATTATGTCTGTAATTATAATATCAATTTTTTCATTATTTAATAATTCAATTTCTTGTTCAGAACTATTCACTAATTTATAAATTATGAAATTGCTATTTTTCTCAATATAATCCTTTATAAAGTTTGCCAGAATAATATTATCATCTGCTATTACAATTTTTAACGCTTCGTTCATTTTATTTATTTCCTTTCTTATCTTTTTACGATTTTTACATAAAAAAACATATTTATTATTGTTTTTAATAGTTATATTTTACTATTATTTACATAAATTGTAAATAGTTTTTAAGGAATTCCTTAATTTAATTATTATTAAGTTACTCCTTAATTTTTATTCATTTTTAAGGAATTCCTTTCCTGTAAAAACCTGTATTTTGTTATACTTTCTTTTGAAAGGAAAAGGTGATATTATGCAACTTGCAGAAGCTACAAGGAAAAAGATACTAAATCTATTAAAAGAAAATAATATGAGGCCCTATGATTTATCAAAAGCAGCAGGTATCTCACTTCCCACTTTAACTGATTTCATGAAAAATGACACTAAAAATTTAAGAATGGATACTATGCTACATATATGTGAAGGATTTAAAATAACACTTAAGGAATTTTACGATGATAAACTTTTTGATGATGTTATGTCTGAATAATACAATACCAAAGTTAAACAAAGCTAACTTTGGTATTTTTTTTATATGTCTATACTGATTTTACCTTCTATGTTATTTATTTTGAAATTACTATCAAATTCTGCTATTCTTCTTAATTTATTTATCAACTCTTCATTATTAATTTTATTTTGTATTGTTATTTTAGAATTATCTATATTAATATTTACTATTTTCTCATTCTCAAGTATAACTTCTATTATCTCTACAAGCATATAAATCAATATCTTTGAGTCACATTTTAAAATTATATCTTCATTATATTCTAAATTGATTTTAGCATATTTCATTTTTAATTCTATGTCTAGAAGATTATTTAATGTTTCATTTAATTTACTTATTGAAACTTCTCCTAAATTATCAAACTCCATAGTTTTAGTCATTTCTACTAATTTTCCTATTGCTAAATTTATATCTTCAGCAAATCTTTTTCTTTCTTCTTCAGTAACACCTTCAGTACTTGCTAAAATATTTGACAATGGACCAATAACCATTGATTCTTCTCTTATTTGTCCTAAAACTTTTCCGAAAAATTTTCCTAAAAATTCATTGCTATATTGTAACTTATTAATCTCATTTTTTTGTTCAAGCAATTTTTTATATAAGTAAGATGTTTTAATAGCTGATTTAGTCATCAATACTAGTTCATCATCACCTTTTAATTTATCGATATATCCTTGTATATTTAATGAGTCCAACATTTCCATTGGTGGAACTTTGTCAGAATATCCTGTTCTTAGTATTATAACTGTTTCATTATTAAATCTCCTTAATTCTTCGATAAATTTATCTCCGTTCATTTCAGGCATAAAAAAGTCAAGTAACAATACATCTATCTTATTATTTTTAAGAAATTCTAAAGCTTCTTTAGGATTTGAGTATGTTATAACATTCATTCCCTCAAATTTTAAAGTACTTTTTGTTGCACTTAACACTTCTTCAATATCATCAACGACTAAAACCCTAGCCTCTTTATACATATTTTCTTCCATTTTAATTTTCCTCCTTATTAATTGGTAGTTCTATATAAAATATTGTTCCAACACCATCTGTAGTTTCAAAATACATTTTTCCTTTAAAACTACTTTCAATAATTGTATTAGAATAATAAAGTCCGAAACCAGTTCCATTTTCCTTTTTTGTCGTTTTCATTTCCTTTAATAATATATCTTTTACTTCATCGGACACCCCGCCAGCTTCATCTTTTACGGTTATAATATATTTATCACTTTCTTTTATTGCATTAACTTCAATTATTCCGTTTTTTCCAATTTCTTGGTATGCATCTATACTATTTTTTATAACATTTCCTACAACTCTGTCAAGTTTATTTTTCTCACCTAAAATTTTATAGTCCTCATTAACTTTATTTAAGATTTGACAATTATTTTTTCGCAAGATGCTTCCAAATAATATTTCAATACCATCTATTAGTTCTTTTAGAGAAAATTCCTCTTTATCCTTGTCGCCAGTTGCTCTAATTTGATTTCGTACACCTGCTATTGTATTACCCATTCTCTCAATACTACTATCCATATTATTTAAGATATTTATAATTTCATCTTTATCCTCCTGGTCAGCTTGTACTCTGTTATAATTAAAATACTTCTTTAAGGTTGTTACATTGGATTGTATTGCTGATAACGGTGAGTTTAAATCATGTGCAATGCCACCTGCAAATTCTCCTAGAATAGCAAACTGTGCTTGTCTTTGCATAATATATTCATTATCTTTTAATTCTTTTTCATGTTCTTCTGTTAGTTCAGCTATTTTGTTATAGTAATATGATAAATCTCCAATTTCATCATTAGAAACTATGGCAATTTTTTCTTTATTTTTGTTCTTACCTTTTAGTATTTCTTCTAATGAGTTTGATACATTAACAATATTATTTGATATATTTTTTGCTAATATATATATAAATATAGTGTAAATCATTAATGCTCCTATAATTATTGTAATATAGTAAGCCATTAATGTATGATCTGTTGTGGTATATTCGAATCCAATATACCAGTTCATTCCTGTATTATCTTTCAATTTTAATGTATAGGCTTGCTGCTCTGTTCCATAAAATTCATATATAATATCACTGCTTCCTTCAAAATAAAAATCTAAATATTTTTTAAAGAAATCTGATATTTTTACTTCTGGTTTTGATGTATATTCATATGATATGTCTGGTATATATATAAAGTAATAATCATCTTTACTTTTTAAAGGAATTGATTTTAAGTTTTCTTTTATCTCGTTTAGATTGACATTATTAAAATTCCTATTTTCAAGATATGCTTCATAGTAGCTTGCATTTGTTTTAGCAAATTCTTCTGTAGCTTTAGCATAGCCGATTAAAGAAATTATTATTATGGAAACACCTATAAATGGAATTATTTGCAATATTAAGTTGGTTGAAAAATTCAACCTTAATCCCAAATTCTTTTCGTATTTACTCTCGGACCTATATGTTTTTATCATTACATTTTTAAGTTCTCTTTGAATAAATGTAAATTGTATTATTTCAATTAGTGTGGTTATTGCTAGTAACATCAAAAAGAATTTTAATATAGCTAGTCCATCAGAAATCAGTAAAAATGTTAATGACATTCCCAATACTAAAACTATAATTATTTGTAATAAGTAGAATTTATATGGAACGGTTATGCAGTCTTTTCTTGTTTCTTTAATTTCATCATAGGAAATTTTTTCTTTATTGTGATATTTATTCAAAAATCGATAAATATTTTTTAATGATTTATTTAATGTAAATATATGTATTGCAGTTCCTACCACAAAAATCATTATATATTGCTCGACATGGCTTAATTTCTCAACAGATTTTTGAAATGCAATATTTTCTGAATTGGGTGGATAATTTTGTATAATAGGCATAACTTTATATGTAACAAAGATTAGTATTAAATTAACAAAAATAATTAATGTATATAATCTTAGTTTCATTTTTTTCACTTCTGTCGTGTTCATTTTTCCTCCTCCTTTTGTATTTTAAATGCTATATTTACAATATTTTTTAAATATGAATCATTTATATTATTCCATTTAAAATTTAAATCATCTAAAATATTTAAAGTAATATCTTTACTATATTCATTAGTATTTTGATTAATAATGGCTTTTAGATGTTCTACACCAACATTGTAATTCTCATATAGCTTTTCTTTGAGGTTATCTACATTGGTGATATTAAGTTCACTATATTTTTTTCTTATTATTTTTGCAATATCTGATACTTTGACAACTTTATCACTTTCAATATGGTAAATAACATTATTGCAAGAACTGTTTAATATTATATTAATTGCTTTCACACACTCATCTACAGGTGTTAAATAGATTTCAGAATTAATCATTTCTATTGTTTGCAATCCGATATTTCCTATTTCTTTAATTGCTAGCATAAAGGCATTTTGTTCAAAATTCTTCTGAAATTTTCCATCTGACATTCTCGGCATAATGTTTCCAATTCTAAATATTTTAGCGTTTACCTCTTTATTATTTATTGCTTTAAGTATTATTTCTTCGGCTTCATACTTAGATATTAAATATGGACTTTTATCAAATGTTTGATTTATATTTAATGTGTTTTCATCAAAGACTCTTGTTATATCTTCATTTTTAAATCCATGCAATGACAATGTAGAAATATGAGCAAAATTAATATTATTTTCTTTGCAAATTTTCAATATATTAAGAACAGTTTTGACATTGTCTTTGTAGAAATTGGCATATTTACCTATATGCTTTACATTTGCAGCGCAATTAATGACTGTTGTAACTTCTCTTTTTATTTTGTCTAATTCTTCTGGAAGAATTCCCAAATCTTCTCTTGTTAAGTCTCCATTTACTACAATTGTTTTCTTTTTTATCAGATTGCAAGTTTCTACATCAAAATAGTATTTAATGGTGTTTTCAAATCTCTCACAACTTGATAATCCTACTTTAGTTCTAACTATACAATATATTTTTTCTGTATCTTTACTTTCTACTAGTTCTCTTAATAAATTTACTCCAACAAAGCCTGTTACACCTGTTAAAAGAACAGTGTTCATATTGAATTTGCTACTAATATTTTTTACTTCTATATTCTCTTTTCTGTTTTCTCTCTTATTTACTATTTCAGTATTCATCATATTAGCTAAATCTTTTACCGTAGAATAATTATACAAGTCTTGTATTGTCATTTTATCGTTTCCTAACGAAATATATAAACTTGTCATATTCAAAGAATCCAGTCCCAAATCATCTTCAAAATCATCAGTAATCGAGAAGTCCTCTTTTACTATTTTCTTTACCTTATCGTAGATCATTTGTTCCAATGTTGTTTGTGGGCTAATAATTTTATTTCTTGTTTTTAGATATTTATTAGCTATTTGGTCTAGTTCTTTTCTGTCAATTTTGCCATTTTTATTTCTTGGAATTTTGTCCAACTCTATAATGTGTTTAGGTTTCATATAAAATGTTATATTTTCATCTATTATATTTTTTATATCATCAGTTTTTATATTTAAGCTTTTTTCGTTTTTACAGATAAATAATATTAATACATTAGAATTTTTTATTTTTGATGTCATAACAGATACTTCTATGTTTTCGCCTAATAATTCTTTGATTCTTTGCTCTACTTCATTTAATGATACTAAATATCCACCTGCAACTTTTACAAAGTCATCTTTTCTTCCTATAAACTCTAATTCTAAATTTCTATTTAGCTTTACAATATCACCAGTTTTGTAACATTTACATTCACTGCCTGATATTTCATTATATAATGTTATGAATTTTTCTTTTGAAAGTTTATCTTGATGCAAATAACCTTTTGCAATGTTCTTAGCCGAATTTTCTTCTTGATATATGCCTAACTCTCCTTGTATATTAATAGGTAGAATTTTATTATCTTTATCAAGTATTATAGCTCTTGTCGTTGGCATCAATTTTCCAATAGTTGAATAATCTTTCTGAATATCCTCAACTGTAACTTTATGTTTTGTCATAAACATTGTGGCTTCTGTTGGACCATAGGTATTATAAATACTTAAATTTGGATTATTTAGTAATAATTTTTCAAATTTCTTTGGGTTTAGAACTTCTGCTCCTGTTCCTACTATCCTTAACTTGTCTAATTTTATATTATTCTCAATACATACACTTTGTATTTGCTCAATCCATTTGTGGACTGTAAACAATCTTGTAACATTGTTTTTACTTATTGTCTCAACTACCTTTTTTGCATTAAATTCATCCTCTTTTGGTATTAATACTAATGTACCACCATTTAATAGTGATGAATAAATATCAATTGCAGAAGCATCAAAAGAATGTTTTAATAGTGAAACTGCAACATCATCTTTTAAATATTTTAAATCTATATCCATATTCATAGAATTGATTAATGAAATTATATTTTCATTTTTCATCATAACGCCTTTAGGTTTACCAGTGGTTCCAGATGTGTAAATAATATAAGATATATCCGATGGTAAAATTTTTATTTGGTTGATTTCAACATTTTTATCTTTGACATCATCGATATTTATTATTTCTATATCATTTACTTTGATAGTGTTGATATATTTGGTATTTGTTATCAATATTTTTGATTTTGAATCTTTTATAATATACTTTACTCTGTCTATTGATTCTTCAGGTAAAATCGGAATATAATGATTACCTGATTTTAAAACACCTAAAATACTTATAATGAAATTGATTTCGTTATCTAAAATGATCGGAATATTTTCTCCGTATATTCCCTCTTTTTGTATGTTACAGCATAAGTTATTTGCTTTGTTATTCAATTCTTCATACGTTATTTTGTTATTTCCACAAATTAATGCAATTTTATTTTTATTTTCATCTACAATGCAATTAAATCTTGACACTATAGTTTGATTATTTATTCCTACACTACCTGTATTATTAAATTGGATAATTAGTTTTTTATCCGTTTCTGAAAGAGGTGTTATGTCCTTTATCTCTATAGCTTTGTTTTCTAAAACTTGTTTAATAATCCCCATAATTCGTTCATGCATATCATCTATATCATTTTTATTCATACAATTTAATAGAAAATCATAATATAAAAGATTTTCTCCAAAATGATTAACATAGCTTATTAACAATGGATTAGATTGAGTATCATTTGGAATCCAAGTTGTCTTGCCAGTATCTCCATCAAGTGTTACCTCCAATTTGTTTATTTGATATGAAAAGGCTATTTCATATAAGTTAATGTTCTCTTTTGAGAAATCTTGATATGCCTTTTGTATTTCATAATATGGATATTTTGAATGTTTAAAACATTGTAAATTTGTAGTATTTATATTTTTGCAAATCTCAATAAAAGTCATCTCTCCTTTTGTTATAATATTTATAGGTATAGTTGCAATAAACATTCCCATCATTTCTAATTCTTTATCAGCTTTTCTTCTATTTAAAAATGGAGTTCCTATTATAATTTCATCTTCATTAAAAATTTTTGAAAAATAAACTGAAATTATGCCCAACAAAAACGCATATTCACTAATTTTATTTTCGCAACAAAAAGATGATATTTTTTCAAACAATTCTTTTTCTATCGCTTTTTCTATCCTTTTGCATTTTTTATCTTTTGGCATTTCATATTCATTTTTACATTTTAAGTTTTTTATATATTCATTCCAAAATTCTTTATCTGACTGATATCTTGGAGATAATCTGTATGCTTCATCTTTTTTTATATATTCTATATATGATGGTTTTATATCAATTTCTTCATCGTTTGATATTTTTAAATAATATTCCTTTATTTGTTCTGCAATTTGACCCAATGTCCACGCATCTGAAATTATATGATGAGTTTTAACACTCACACATGTTTCTACTTTGTTCTGTATTATTCTAATATCATATAGCTTACTATTCATGATCTGCATTTTTTCTTCTGATATTCTTTTTACAATTTTATTGATTTCAGTATCGTCATCATCATTTAATATATATACTTTAAATGTTTCTTTTTCATATTCTGATATATATTGTTTAGCAATTCCATTTTCCTCAACTATTCTAATTCGTAATGCTTCATTTGTTCTCACTATTTCATTTATTACTTTGTTTAATATATTTACATCTAATTTTTTATTAATTCTAAAAGTTCCTAGGATATTATTTATAGTTGTATTAGGATTGATTCTGTCTAATAACCATATATTTTCTTGTGGTATAGTTAAATTATACATCTTAATTTTATTATCCATAGGCATCCTCTTTCTAACTTCCATTTTTTCCTATTTTATCATTTTATGTTTTTTTTTGCAACTGTGATTCTTTTACTTTTTATAAATAAAAAAGTAGTTTCACATATTTATGCAAAACTACTTTTAAGGGTATCCATTGGATTAACAACTTCCTATTATTATCAGTATGATTATTATTACAATCACTACGGATATTATTGCTCTCGCAGCTTCTTCGCTCATTCCAATGGATCGCAAAGCATTTATAATACTTTGATGGACATATACAAATATCGGTCTAAGTATAGCCCATATAATCCGCCAGAAAGCTGCACAGAGTGCAAAAACAATAAATATGGCTAAGAATACTACCCACATTGTGTTGTCCTCCCTTTTTAGTATATGGAATTTTTTTACAATAATATTGTAGCATATTTATCTATTCTTTTCAACTGTTTTATATGAATAAGGAGTAGCAATTGCTACTCCTTATCACCTTAAAAATTGAAACAATCTTGAAGATTCTCAAATATTAAGAATTGTCTCCAATCCTTGACAATATCGTATCCAGTTATCCCAATTTCACTTGGTTGTGGTATTACAATGTCAAATCTACCTGTCGAAAAAGCTCTTTTTATGAAATCATACTCGCAAGGATGACCATAATTTTGATTCCAACCTTCTTTTTTAAAGTTGGAACTTTCCATAACGCGAAAGACTAACCTTCTAAAGAATGAGGGATTACAAAAAGCAAAATATGCTTTTCTGATATCCAGATGCTCTTGAACACTTTTCAAGTTGACTACTATACAGCTAATTTCATCCTCATAATAACTCAAGGAAAATGTCTTCAAATTAACTTTGTATCCATTTCTCTCTAATTCATTAACGAGGTTTTGAATTATAACGCCTCTGTTAATAACAGCTCCTTTTGTGGTTTCCCAACGATAAGATAAATTCACCAAAATATTTATTGGTTTTTCCTTACTTCTGGAAAGAAGAGTTAATTTATCTCCTCTATAATCCAAAGTTCTCTTAAGTGATTTGAAAAAGTCAAACCCCTCGTGCCAACCATCACTACAAAAGTCAATTGCTTGTTTGAGACTCTTTGTCTGATACCATCCTCCACCATTAACATTCTTATCATTTCCTTCACTACCAATGCTTTTTACAATATGTTCAGAAAAGATTTTAGTATTTATTTCAGCCTTCCGTACATATTCGCAAAGATCCAATGGGTTCTTAAAGTTAAAAGCATAAACGGTGTAATTTTCCCAGCGATCAATAAATTTTTTCATAAAGCATGTTCCTTTCACATTTTAATATTGAATACCTTTTATAAAAAAACATTATATTATTTATATCACATTTTACATAAAATGTCAATTTTAAAAGGAAACCGATTAAAAATTCAATCAGTTTCCCTTATAACTATTTTGTTGTTACATTAAAGACAATCAACGCTATAACTATTGCTATTGCAAGAATTCCAAGAATTAAAATCTGAAATTCGTAAGAATAGAAAAAGTCGATTACCCAATATTTTGCCTTTTTTGCTTTTAAAGCAAAGTCGGACTCTTTATGTTTTTTTGGTTTGTACATCTTCTTGAGTGCTTTGTTTTTACGCTTTTCCTCCTTCTTTTCAATTCTTTTTTGGGAATATTCATTACTTTTAACCTTTAAATAATCAATTTTACTTTTCAAGTTAAAAATAATATTGAAGAAAGATTGCTTTACTTTCAAAAATTTAGCATCGATTTTTGGCTTGTACTTCTGTGTGTAATCAATTTTAAATTGTTCAAATTTATTTTTTGCTATAGGAATTAATTTTTTTATTCCAATAGCAATAAGATAAAGTAATTGTGAAATAGCTATAAGTATAGTCTTACATACGAATACAAAGCCTCTAACCAATAAACTTAAAAGATTCCAAATCAAAAACCATTTGAATACATCAGCCCAAAAGTTATCATTCCGTTGGTCTCTCATTTTGTTCACCTCTTTTAAAATAGTATTGGTTTTAAAATTTAAGGTGCTACAAAAAGTAGCACCTTAAACCCATACTGTAAACCTAGCTCAAACTGATTTTATAAACCTGATCACTGTTTTGTACATACAAGTATGTACGTCTTTCATAGGAATTGTACTGAATCGCAATTCTGGAATTAGGATTAACAACCCCAATATGCTTTTCAGTTACGGTCGATTTTTCGATGGTCGGACCAGTCTTTAAGAAAAGTATTCTCTTCTCAGCTGGAATAACCAGCATTGAGTTGTTGAAAATGCAGTTTCTCAAGTTAAGTCCGCCAAAGGAGAAAGATTGAAACTTCTGCTTAACCTTGTTGCTTTTGCTGATAATATAAACCTTGTAAGCTTTTTCTGCAGTTAGTGTTACAACACACCAACTTTGACTTACATGGTCATACTTGATTGCTTTAGGAAATTCCTTGATAAGTTGCCGAATTTCTTTCCCGTTTACGATGATATTCAAATGCCCAGCATTGTTAATGCTACACATACAATATTCACCATGTTCATTAATTTCATAAATGAACGGATCAGTAATAGTAGTGACCACTTTTGTGGAACAAGCATTCTCTGTCATATAAACGTCAATCAATTCTTTTCTACCTTTCAGGTAAAAAAGGTGATCACCTACGACCAGCATTTTAGAGCTTAACTTAAGAAGCAAAGTTGAGAACAACTTCTTTCCTTTATTGTTAAAAATCTCAAGTTCGCAAGCCGGATCTTTGGAATTTCGACATCTTTTCATCTTTTCGCTGAAAGAACATCTGCCATAAAGTTCATTGAATTTTCCAAACAGTGTATTGAAGAACTGTTTGATTTTGCTAATTCTGCTCACTTTTACGACAAGTCCTCTTTCAGTAAAGCAAACATCATCAGTTCTAGAATTTACTGATGCCTTTTCAAGTCGTCCATTTTCTTTCAAGTGAATTGCATTGGTATCATAATCAAGAATTGTAGAAAAGTTAACAACTTTGCGTACCTGCTTTTGAGCAAACACACGATTTCCTTTATATGAGATATTGTCAACATTATAATTCCTGAACTCATTCAATGCATCACTATCCTGATAAGCACGACAGCAAGGACACTTGGAATATCTAGAAGAGTTGTAGTACTGATGCCTTCTGCATTTTTTGAGGTCTTTTGCCTGATTTTCAAGAGACGGTAAGATATTGAATCTTTTATTGCCTTCAAAAATCTGCAAAAAATCGCTCTGCAATCCTTCAGACATCCACGCTACATGCTTCATTTGGAAACTATCCAAACTCTTTAAATCATGATTACCTAAAATCGAAATATGATTCAAAGCTCTCAGGGGTCTATTGTACCCTTTAACCAAAGGATAACTCCCATCATATGGATTGAATCCAACAAGCATTTCAAAGACAACAACTGCCAACGAGAAATAGTCGGACTGCTTCGTATAGCCTGTAATATAAATATCAGGCTTACTGAAATCCCTTACTTTCGGGTCAATATACTCAGGTCGTCCGGCTTTATCAGCCTCATAGTATTCACCTTTGTTTTCAAAACCCCATGTATCGGTATCACATACATAGATTTTTCCATCTTTGGTCATAAATTGATCTGAATGGAAATCTCCAAAAATAATACCTTCATCATGAAGTTCTTCGATGAATCTTGCTAATTCGCAGGCAATTTTCAGACTTTCTTTCAAATCGATTTGCTGCTTTTTAGCCTTAAACTGGAAATCCCTGAGACTTTCTGCATCCGGAAGTTTAGGCATTACATAACCCACGCACTTTCCTTGACAGGTAATTATTGCTTCAGGCAATGCAACAGTGGTAAAACGACCTCTGAGCTTCATCAGCTCTTTGAGTTTTGCCTCTTTCTTGCGACTATCAAGATTCTGATCTTCCAACGAAAAAATCTTAATAGCTTTGTTATTTCGGTCATCGAAATAAATTGTGGACTGGATGCCAACAACGCCCTCTCTAAGATTAGAGAGAAATTTGATGTAATCCCGCTTGTTTGTGAATGTGTAGTTCATAAAATTACCTCCAATCATAGATTTTGATTTTGGTTACAGTATGTTGGTAGTTTACTACCGTTTTGTCAAAGTTCTTAGTTAAGAATTTTGAAAATCCTGAAAATCCCTTAACTGTAACATATTTTATCATTTTTTCCAAGTTTTGTCAATATTATGTGAACAATTTTAGAATTAATCTACTATTAACGAATCTATTATTTTGCATTTAAAAATGAGAACTCAAATATGAGTTCTCATCTGCTTATTTTACTTCCATTTCCTTACTACACTGTTTATGACATTATAGCTCTCTGGTGCATATATTTGCAAAACATTTGGTTTAGCCATATAAAACGCAAATATATCTGCAAAATACTCTACACTATTTGAAATTCCATAGTTATATTCTTCGGTTGAATCATATAGACTTTTAACAGCCATTCTTTCTTTTTTATAAGCTGATGTGAAAGTTCTCCTATGACTTATGAAAAACTCTTTAGAATCTAAATAGTGTCCAAATTCATGCCAGACAGTCTTACTTAATTCCGGAGATGAACTTCTGATAAATATTTTACTATCAAAACTTGAACAAAGTCCATAGGTAGAGTCTTTTAAAAGTTTTTCGTTAGAAATCCTTATCTTCCATCCTTCTTTTAGGAATCGTTGCTGTAATTTTTGAGGTAAAGATTTAAATGCTTTGTCAGTCATCTCAATCTGCTCATCAATAACATCAACACCAACCTCAATATAGTTTGGAATATAGATAATATTTCTATCGAAAATTTGACCATATACCCACTTCTTCACATACTGATAGGATTCATCAATTTGTGAAATTGAATTGTTTCCATTAGTTTCAATTACAAATGAAAATAATTCAGCGAAAATTGCATCTTGAGTAGAAGAAATGTTTCCTCTAAATCTTAAGAATAATTTTAGTTCGCGTTCATTCCGGTTAATTAATTGGGTAAATGTAGAAGATTCTTTTATTTGAGCATATTCCATACTAACATAATATGCAAATGCAACATATATTATATTTGAATGAATGTCCAATGTTCCTACATTTAACCACATCTGTCGTTCATTACCATCAGCATAAAACTTTCCTAATATTCCTCCAAATTCTTGAGGCATTTTGTCTGTTAAGACTAATTGCCAATCATCTTGAATAAATTTTTTCTTCCAAAAGCTAGGAATATTTTTCAATTGAGTAATTATTGCATCAACTTTCCGTTTGCTTATAGTATTGGAACGAAGTAAAGGTGATCTTTTTGTATAGTTATTCATACAATGTTCCTCCTTGTATTTACAATAAAGCCTCTATAAAAATCACATAAATATAATATCATTATTTCTGCATTATGTCAAGTAAGCAGCAATAATAGTATTTATGTTAAAGGCCTTTTTACCTTTCTTCTTCATTTTTTAATTGTTCTAGACACCTTGTAACATTATCAAAATATACTGGTTTTCCATCGTTTAGTCTTAATAAACAACCGTTACCATAATTTGTAGCTCCACAATCAATAACTACATACGAATTATGTACAGCTATTTTATTATCATCTGTTGGAGTATGACCAATTACAGTAAATACATTTTCTTTTGCTATATCATCTTCTTGCCATATTTCTTCAGGATTATTTTGAACTTTTGTATCTCCTATCCTTGCCCATACACAATTGTAAAGCTCATTAATTCTATTTTCATTTAAATAGTCCTTAACAACTTCTTTTTTCTTTTCATTACTCTTGTCTGCCTTTGCATGTACTAAATATATTCTTTCACCATCGACATTTATTTCACTATGTACAGTAGACTGTAATAGTAGTTCTTTTATTTTTTCTTGTTCTTCTGAAGATAATCTTAAAAAATCTTCTTGAGTTTTTCTTCCACCATTTGACTCACTGATCCAATTTTTTCTTTCAATTTCATTGCCAAAAAACAATGATTGTATCATCATCAATTCATGATTTCCCACAAAAAACTCTATTCTATCTTTGTTTTGTAATATATCTTGTAAAATTTTAATTCCATCAGGACCTCTATCTATTACATCACCCAAAATATATAATTTTTCTCCATTTTTAATTTGATTTAACATTATTTTGTATAGTTCGAATTGACCATGTAAATCACTGCAAACATATATATTTTTTTCTTCATCAGCTTTTTCGGATTCTAGTTTTTCTTCTTTATTAGTATGCTTTTTTTTCTTAAAAAAGTTTTTAGAACTTTTTTTCTTTGGTTCTGTTGTTTCTTTTGTATTGGCATTATTTTTTTCTTCACTTTTTTTCTCAATAAGTGGATGGAATTCAATAGGTAATTTTGGATATATTTTTTGTGCTATATTTTTATCTGGCTTTACTATTTCATTTTCAAATTTGTCATATATGCCTTTATTCTCTATATCTGCTATTAGTTTCAATACTCGAGGATTAGTTAATTGATTTAAAGCAATTTTCCTGATTACCATTTCTCTTAAATCGGTATATGTTTTTAGGTTTGTAGGTAATCCAACGCGTTTTCTATAAACTCCGTTTTGTAAATCTTCAGATAAAGCTAGTAATCTAATACAGTCATTATTTGAATTGTTTTCTAGTTCTTGAACTGCTTGAGAATATTTTTCAGCTTTTATTAGCTTAGATTCTAATCCTTTGCAGCTTTTTTTATTCTTTTCTACTAATTCTTCAAAATAATTTAATTCAATATTTTCAGAATTCGCAGAATATTCTTCTTTTATTTTTCTAATCTTATCATCACCGAGTAATTTACAATCATCAGGATTATCTTCTATTCTTCTATTTAATAAATACATATAATATGAATATTTTTTCTCATCATTTGCTATTATGCTTTCATCATTTTCAGTTAATATTCCATCTTTATATAAATTGCTAAGGTAATCCAATATTAAAACATTATATTTATATTCTTTTCCTTCTTTTTCTTTTAATAAGTCAATCGGTTCTATTTGCTCAAAATTTGTAAGTAAATCATTCAAATACTCCTGAACCTGTTTATCCTTATTTACTTTTAGGTATGATATTAGTGCACTTATCACTGGAATTATTGCACCTTTTTTAAATTTAATCTTATTTCCAAATTTATCACATTTTTGAATAATTTCAACAATTTCTTTTCTTGAATATATCTTTTTTTCTTGCTTTGGTTCAATATCTTTTTTATTTTTTTCTTCACTTACTGAATTATCATTTGCATTATTTTTTTGTTCTTCTTTAGTACTCTTACTCTCTCGTCTTGCTTTTTCCAAGATTTCCACATTTTTTAATATGGTTTCATTGCCTTTAATTTTATTTTTCTTAAATCCTTTATTTTCTTGAGTATAGTAGTAACCATATTCAATTCCGTCTTTTAAACTTTTTTTCATTTCCTTTGAATTTAAAGTTATTCCTAATACTTCTAGAGTCTTTTTGTATGCTTCTTTTGCTTCATCTATTCTTCCCATAGATAATAAATTTCTTATTTTTAGTTTTTGCAATTCGTAATTCTTTATTGATAATTCTTCCATGTATCTAGTTACAGAATTTCTGTTCTTTTTATCTAATTCTCTAATAATGTTTGGTTCATAAAAATGTTTTCGCTCAGTATCTAGTAGTTTTCTAAATACTTTCATATTAGCATTTGCTTTATCATTTTTTTGATTATTTATATACCAATTTATTGCTACCTTTAGATTATGTTCTGCACTTTCTAAATCTCTAATATTCTCTAATTCACCATTAATATTTGCATAGTAGTCTTTTAAAAAGTTTCTTATTTCTTCGCATTTTTGATCTACATCTTTTTCTGATACAATTGATATATTACCTTTTTCTTTTTTAACGTTTTTCTTTTTTTCTTTTTTATCCGATTTTTTTATTGTTTTTGTTATACCTTTTTTTATTATATCAAAAATATTTTCATCTACTATATGTACTTGTGCTCCTAATATTTTTTCATTTCTAGCAATCTTTTTCATTTTTAACTTATCAAACAAATTCAGTCTAGAATCTACAGTGTTATGTTCTAATTCAAAAGGTAATTTGGATTGGTTCTTGACACATTTTATATATTCCATTATGTCTATGTTATCATTTAATCCTTCTATAATGACTGGGTTTAAAATTCTTTGCAATTTTCTTCTTTTAAAAATAGAAGTGGTAAGTTCATGGCATTTCTGAGATATCTTAAAATTTATAAATATTTCATTTTTACGATTTAAAATATCAGATAAAATGGTTGATAATATTCTGCCATCACTCATATAATAAGTAACAGTATCATGTTTTTCATCAATTAAAATTTTTTTAATTTTATTATTAAATATATTAGAATCTTCTTGCATATCAAAAATCCTTTCACTTAATCATTTTTAGACATAATATTAAGAAAGGATGGAGAGATTACTCTCCATCCTCCCCTTAAATCAAGTAGAATTATCGTACAGCCTAACCATACGGTTACGCCATAGATCTCTGAGATACGAACTTCATCAGTCTTCTCAGCTGATGTTCGTCCTTAATCGGAATAGGCTCAACGCCTAAGTCGTTGCCCAGTTTCGACGAGTCGATACCGTCAAAGGCGGCCACGAGATATACGATATCTCTCTTCTTGAGTTCCTTGAGTGCATTCTTAACATCGCTAAGGGTGTACTGCTTGGAACCATTTTCACCGCCATCAGTGAAGATGAGCATAACGCCCTTAATCTTGCACTCGCTGACGAGACTGTCATACTGACTGGTCATGTTGTTGATACTTTCGACGATTCCATCGTACATACGAGTTTCGCCGTCAGTAGCTTCGTAGGTAGTGTCAATGCACTCACCATACTTGAACGGTCTCATGTCGAGGGTAGAACCGAAGAAAGTCATAGCAGTCTGGATGCATTTGGATTCCTTTGCACCATTAACCGTCTTTTTGACTTCATTCAGTCCGTCGACAACGCCTTTTTCAAGTCCGTTGTGGTACATAGAACCAGACTTGTCTACCACAAGGTAGAGCAAAGCCTGCTCCGCAGCTCTGATTTCATCAGTAGTGATGTTTCCCTTCAGACCTTTGTTGACAGTAACCTCCTCCTGAGGTTCGGTGGTGTCCTCATCCGTATTCAGATATTTCTCCAAATCGTTGAGGTAGTCCTGATCAATGTTAGCCATAATAAATGCCTTCCTTTCATAAAGTACATGTTGTTTGTGTGGTTTTGATCATTTCTACTTGATTAAGGTACAACAATATTCAATTGTCAGTTATATTATACTACTTATGTAAACACCTGTCAAGCGATTTTGCTAATTTTTTCCTTTTTTTCTGCTATTTTCAGGTATTTTTGCTATTTTTTGGAAAAAAGTAGCAAAAAAATAGGAATTGGAAAATTTTTTCCAATTCCTTTCCTCATTCAAATAGAAATTTATTACTCTATTCTGGTTTTTCAGATACAAAACCGAAAAGATGACACACATCAAAAGCATTTTCAATTGTATTGGGAATAGCACCAAAAATATTGGATAAATGCTCTGAATTAACTCCTTCACATTTAGGCAGAATATATGTGGTTTTGATATTTCTCAACTCATATAATGCATCTTGCATTTCTTTCAAACTGTGTTTTGATCCATTATCTTCACCATCAGTAAAGATAAACATATATCCTTTTATGTCACACCCTACACTAACAAGATAATTATATTGTCCAATCATATGCATACAACTTTCATAAATTGCATCATAAATTCGACTTTTTGTTTGATTAGGAGCACAATTTACTTCAATGTGTTTTGCCGGCCTAAATGGTTGAAGTTCTACTTCTGAGCCAAAATAAGTTATTGCCACCTGCTCATTTAAGTTACGCGATTGTTTCAAAGGCATATTAAAAACTTCATTAATTTTCTCGATAGTTCTTTTTACACATTCCTTTAATTCGTTATTACCATTTAGAGGATATGATTTGTCAATAACTATCGAAATTAAAGTTTGCACCGAACTTTTTAATTCCCGATCTTTCATGTCTTCATCAAAAGTATAGGAATTGCTTCCTTCAAGTTCATCTACTTTTGAATATTTTTTTATAAAACTATTATTCATAATAAATCTCTCCTTTTGTGAAATCATAATATGTTTATTATTCTACTTGAATAAGGATAGCAACAATAAATTGTCTTATCAATTGTATCACTTATGTAAAGTATTGTCAATTTTTAAAAGCAACAATAAAGCTAGAACTATTCATTCTAGCTTTATATTTTTATTATTTTTCTTTTTGCTTGTTATTAATCTTTGTTCTTTCTCTATTAACATTAAAGTATCTAACAAATCCTTTTGTTAAGTTTACTAAAGAGGCTATAGCACCATTACCAGCACCACAATCAATATTTAAATATCCATTCTTATATTTTATTAGATTATTGTCAGTAGGTGAATGCCCAATTACAGTAAATGTTCCTTTTTTTGCACTTTCTGGATGTGGTTCTGATGACATTAAAGAGTTAACTCCTCTTGACCACACCGCTGTTTCCATCAATTTTTCTTTCCCTTCTGCAAGCATTTCTCTTACAGTTTTATTACTATTATCCTTCGCATCTTGAACAGCCTTAGCATGTACGAAATGAACTTTCTGTGAATCTACATCGATGTTTTTATATACATATGAATCCAGTAAAAATTCTTTAATTGATTTTTGATCGGCAGGAGATAGTTTTTCGAATGCCTTTTTGGTAACTTCTCCAGAATTTTCTTTTGAAGTCCAATTTTTTTCCTGGGTTTTATCTCCTAAGATTAAGGCTTGAACCATCATTAATTCATGATTTCCAATTAAAAATTCAACTTGCCCTTTTTCTTTCCTTTTCATTATATCTTGCAAAATTTTAATTCCATCAGGTCCTCTATCTATTACATCACCTAAAATGTATAACTTATCCTTTTCTTTTAATTGGCCTATAATAGCTTGATATGCAGGATATTCCCCATGCAAATCACTACAAACATAGGTTGAAGGTTCTACTTTTGTACCTTTTTTGTTTTTTGAAATTATTGGTATTTTATTTTTAACAGCTATTTCAGTCAATTGGTCAGTTTTTTTCTTATCATATAATGGTGATGTATCATCACTATATATTGCTATTAAATTGTTATATACATCTTCACTAGCAATATCTTTCTTCTTACTTATTATTTGTTCGTAAATTTTTGAAGCTTTTCTTTTATCTTGATATATAATATCTTCATTTGAAGCATCTTTCAATCCATCATAGTACAAGTCTCCAATTAGCTTTAATGTTCTTGAATCTAATATTTGTCCAGCATTAATTCTTTTTTCTGCATTTTGTACCTTTTCTAAAAATTCTCTCTTATCAGCATTGTTGGTCACTCTAGAAAGAATTTCTTTAGAAATTGCAATGTCTAAATATTCAGTTTTACTTGCTAAAAATTGACTTTGTGTTAATTCTCTCATAAAATCAGGTTCAACTTTTAATCTTTCTATTCCTGATAGCTGATCAATTTTATATTTTTCTTTAAGAAATTCGAAATATCTATAACAAACATCTTCTTTTTGATTTTCAAATTCTCTTATAATTTCTTCTTTAACAGTCTGATTTCCTTTGGAATTACTATCCGTAGCAGCATTATTTGCTAGAAATAAATAATATGCAGCTGCATTCGGATTTTCAGAAACTATTTCTCTACTTCCATCAGACGATTTTACCCCATCTTTATAAGTATCATACATATACTTAAGAGTTTGAAGATTAGTATAACTAGGATTATATATATATAATTTATCTGTATTCTTATGCCTATCTGTTTGTAATTTAATTATTTCATTATTCAGTCTTTCTTGAATTTCGGGATCATTATTATCTTGTAAATAACAAATTAATTTATTAATAACTAGTAGGTTCATTCCTTTTGAATGCGATGTGTTCATATCAAATCTTTCTGCCTTTTGCAATGCTTCCATCAATTCTGTTTTTGACATTTTCACCTTAGATGATGTAACTACTTTAGGTTCGGTTTTTGGTGGAATGTCATTTTTTTTCTTTGTTGTCTTATTTTTAGAACTATTTGTAGGTGCTTTAATAACCTTATTTGTTTCAACTTTTCCATCTTTGTTTTTTCTTTCTTTTTTAGATGTACTCGCATTCTTTTTAGCTTTTTTTTGTTGCTGAGAAATATTTTGAACAACTTCTTCGCCTTTTTTCTTCAAATGTTCGATTTTTTCTTCACTTTTTTGTTTTATAGTTCCTATGGTTGTTCCTATCGCTTCTCCAACAGCTAATGCACCTAATGCAATATCTGTTGTTCTATTTTTTTTAGGTGATGTTTTATGGGGAGCTTTAATTTCAGTTTTTTTTGTTTCTTTTTGGACTTCTTCTATTGAAGTAACAATTTTTTCTCCTTGTCCCTTTAATCTATCATTTTTTTGTTTATCATCATCTGCATCTATTTCTGAATGTTCGTTTATGTCTTTTAAGCTTTCATTTAATTCATGTTTGAGTTCGTTTAATTCATTACCATTATCTTCTCCTATGTTTGTATGTTCTTGTTCAATGGTTGGTAATTTCACTTTAAAAGTGTCAAAAAGCTTTTTTAAATTTTTTTCAGTTATTGTATTTGGATATTTCTTTTTTATACTTTCTATTTTAGAGTTTAAATCTTCCATTTCTTCTTTTGATAATTCTTTATCTTCAATTTGTTTAAAAATACTTTTTAATTCTGTTCTTGCTTTAATTTTTTGTTTAGTTAAATCATTGCTTTTATCTAGTTTTTTTTCAAAATTTGTATAAAGTGTATTTTTTCTTTCTGGAATTTTTCTTGTTACAATTTTAGTTTCAGTTGCAGAAATTACTGGAGTGGTAGCTTGTGAAGTAGTATTTGTTGTAGCAGTTCTACCACTTGTACTTTTCGTTGTAGTATTGGTTGTAATATTTCTTATTACATTATTATATTTTCTTTCAGCTATATAATTGTTATTTATATATTCATTTTGAACAAATGGGACTTTTCTTAAAGTTGTTGTATTAGCAATGTATGCATTCGCTTTTTCAAACTTATCTTTTTCTATAGATGGATTTAAACTACTTGGAAGAGTTTCACCTCTTTTTTTTGCAGCAATAATGGTTTTTGCAAGTTCCATTTTTCTATCTATTTCAGCATCAATGTCTTTACTTGCGTGTATGCTGTCTTTTATTTTATTAATATATATTTCAGGTGAATTAATATTTTCTGCTATTGAATTTAGCTTTTCAACTTCTTCTGGAGTATCATAACCTAATGTCATTAATTCTTCTTCACTTTTTAGTGTAATAATTCCATTATCGCTTTTTATAAAAGCATCACTAAATAATTCATAATCGGCCTTTATCTTTTCTTGAGCCTCTTTTATTGCTTCTTCTTCATTTATTTCTTGTTCAGCTAATAAACTATCAGAAATATAATCTAATAGTTCTTCTTCCAATTCTTCTTCTATAGTCTCTAATCTATTATCAAATTCTTCTTCAGTTTCATCTTCTTTTTTTTGCCATTCATCGTCTCGAATAACATCTAACTTATTAATAATTGAATTTATTTGATTTATTTCATCTTCTATTTCCATAATAGGCTCCTTCTCCATTATACTTTCTGCTTAATTATATCATTTTTTCCTTTTTATGTCAATTATTTACATAAAAAGAGAGACCAGAAACTTCTAGTCTCTCTAAACTTTTTCTATTTTTTTATAATAACTTGCCCATTACTTAAATGGATATCTCCATATGAATCTTCATATCCTGTTATTCCGTTCGAAAAATAATAATATCCATCTGATGTTCTGGTTGCATACTCTCCATTGCTGAAGCGTAAATTACCATATTCATCTTCTGTAGATGTTATACCATTATTATATGTCCGACACCATGAATTAGAATATGAATATCCTCCTATATGATCTGTGAAAGAGTCTTTACTTTCATTATTTGAAATATTATCTATTCCAAATGAGTCCGCAAAAGCAGAAAAAGCTTTACCAATTCTAAAAATCCTTTTTAAAATTGTCAGAATATCTTGCTGATAGTTTTTCATTATTGTCACACCTTTCGTATTGCTTAATAGAAAAAGTTTATATGTTTTTGTAATAAATATTTTATAATTATTTTGAATTTATGTAAAGTCTTTTTTGAAATTTATTTTATTTTTGTAGATTTGCATAAATCAAGAGCAGTTTCCTGACTTGTATTTGTTCGCAATGTAAACAAATATATATCGTTGCTCCACATAATCAGATAATAATCTTCCTCTTCATCAAAATGGATCACATATTTTATTCCGTCTCCATCCGTAATAATATCATTGATCCCATGTTCATTATCAATGTAGATTATATTATCTTCCACTACTTCTTGTACAAATTTTATATAATCTTCATTATTTTCATAATATTTTTTTTGAGAAAATTCGCCTACAGTTTCATCCTTTAATTCAAAGCCTTCGGGTACTTCTATAGTATATTCTTCTTCAATTGTAGCAGGAAAAACATAATTTTCTTCACATTTTATACGAACTTCATCAAAATCATAATGGTACAGAACCAGATAATCAACCGCCGGATCTCTTCCGGCGTCTGTCAGTATCCTCAACCCAGCCGCCATAACAAATATTGCCGCAACACTTGCTCCGCAGCGTCTGGCCATGCTGATAATTTTACCCCCGCGAGTTTTTCGTCTTTTTATAATCTTTGACATTCTGCGTTCAAACTCATCTGAAAATTCATGTTCATAATCTAAAGGAAGCGATTCGTTAAGTATTTCCGGAATAACAGATTCTGCCAGAGCTTCGGCAAATATGGATT
>OLGB01001467.1_pt1 | contig 28394 bp, 20 predicted proteins | sample 1605691 | NCBI WGS metagenome assembly OLGB01 (sample SAMEA3888925, study PRJEB22519) | human gut metagenome | biome: human gut; feature: human-associated habitat; material: faeces | place: Denmark | collected 2010 | reverse complement strand
TGAATCACCGCGCAGGGACCAAACGAGCGAAGCGAGTTCGATTGAAGCATTCTACTCGTTTTAAAATAAAAATTTAATATTTTTATTTTAAAAATCTGAGGAATGCGACAGCAAGGTGTGAGAAAATTAATATGTATTTTTTCTTTATAATATTATATGCAATAAAACCCCAATAGATTTTGAAATCTATTGGGGTTATTTATGTTTAAATTCGTTTATTTTTTATTTTTATTAATATTGTATGTGATTGCTCCGTCATTTTCAATAAATGCTTTTGCATCTGTTGTGTTGTATTTGATTGGTCCATCGTCATCTGACATTGTTGTGTCGAATTTTGGACTTCCCATAAATGAATTTAGTATATCATGTTTTTCTTCATTAAATGATGTTGCTGAATCATAATACTTAGAGAAGTTGAATTGTTTTGGTGTATGTTTTTCTTTATATTTTGATTCAAGGAAATCAAGTTTTCCTTTACCAACAAGCATTTTTCCTTTAACGTCTCTAGTTTTATAAATGATTGCTTTGAACTTCTGTGATTGAACTTTTCCAGCTTTGAAGTTAGCTTTGTAACCCCATTTGATATCACCATATTTTTGATCATATGCTGGATCAGAACCGTCTTTTGGATTTGTGTTGTAATCCATCTTAAACATCCAATCACGTTTTTCTCCAAATTCTTTTTCCCACCATTCGTTGTCTTCTGGTGTGTTGTTACCAAATACAATTTTTGTTGTACAGTTTGCAAGTATTGTTTGTCTGTAGCTTTGGCTGTTTGTTAATACATTGTTTGTACCAAATTGTGATAAGTTTTGAGCTGATATGATAAGTCCAACTCTATATTTTCTAAATAATGTGAAGAAATCTTCAGTTGCTTTACATACAAATGGAGGAAACTCATCTATGTATAAGAAGTGAGGGATTCTTGTTTTTTCTGTTCCTGGTCTAGATATAACAGAATGTTGCATTAGAAGAAGTATAAATAGTCCAAATGCTTTATTTATTGCTGCTCCTAAATCTCCACGTCTTGTACATATAAGTGTTATTTCACCATTTTTTAATGCATCATCAAAATTAATATTGTTTGTTCTATTACATAAAATATTTCTTACACCAGGGAAACGAAGTAGGTTTTCAAGTTGTGCACTTGCAGCTTGAAGAGCTTTTCTTGTTTCGTCGATTCCTGTAGAATTTTGATAAAAGTTATTAGCAAAGTATGTAAGTAATATTTGATATTTTTCTGCTAGTTCTGGAATCTTTTTCATTTTTTCACAGAACTTTTCAACTAATTCAAAGTTGTTTAACATCATAAGTAAATCTTCTAGGTTAGGTAGTAGACCGTTATGTGTTTTTGGATATATTTCTTTTAATAATAATGATAAGTTTTCAATTGCTTGGGTTGTTATATTTTGATAATAAGCTTGTTGTACAGTTACTTCATTTGTTTCATACATTCTTTTTAATACTGCAGAAATTGAAATTGAAGTTTTAACTGGATCCTCAAAAACAAATGGGTTCATTCCAATTGAATCTGGATCATCTGGATCAACTAAGTTATATTTCATACCATAATTTTTTAATACTTTTTCAATATGAGAAATTGATTCGTAATCAGGAGCGATGTAAGTTAATCCTAAGTTTTTGTATATATTTTTCTTTCCTGAAGTACCATATATTAATTTCTTTAAATATGTATTAAATATTTTTTCTTTCCCTGGTTTTATATCTAACATATTAAGTGAGAAGTTTGCGTTTAAATATTCATTTGAGAATGGTTCTCTAATAGAAGCGATTCCTGTTTTTAATGCTGTGAATCCTAATTCTTTTGAAGCTTCTTTTAAGAAAAATTTCTTTTCAATATCACGAGCAATCATTGGTTCAAATGCCATTGTTGTTTTTCCTGATCCAGATACACCAACGATAAGTGTTGATTCAAATCTTCTTGATTCAGGAATTTTTATAACTTGACCAGTTTCACCGTTTCTACAAATAAACATTTCACATGTATATGGTCCAACTTTATCAGATTCAGGTGATAATGAAATTCCGTTGTAATCAGCAACTGAATCTCTAATATCTTTTGTATCTGCCCAACCAGTATACATCTTTTTAAACATAGGGATTATAGTTACTATTGGCAAATACCAAGCTAATGCTGTGAATGCTGGTTTTATTACATCCATAAATCCACCAACTATTCCAGTGTAGTTTGGTAATGAGAATAGGAATATCCATAAGAATTGATTTGCCCATTGCATAAACATTGATAATGCTATGATATACAAAGCTATGTAGTATAGCACAAACAATGAGAATTTTCTTGCATCATCTGTAGCAAATTTAGAACCTGCGCCAAATAGGAATGCAAAGATAGGACAAAGTAAAGCAAATGTATATGCAAATGGTCCCCAGTATGAAACTGAAATTCCTGAGAAACATAAGAATAGCATTTCTACAATTCTATCGACACATATGTAAACACTGATTAATGTTAATACATATGTAAAAAAAGTATTTCTATCGGTTTTTAATTTCTTTAAAAATGCATCGATATATTTCCATATAAAATTATTAATTGATTTAAACAAAACTTTTCACCACTTTCACAAAAATTTCCTCTTATATTATCCTATAAAAACGCCAAAAATTCAAGACTTTTTGCTAAATTTGTAGTAAAAATGTATAAAATAAATCATACTGAAAATTTACATAATGTTGAAAGAATAATGAAAATACTGTATAATAAATTAAGGTGGTTAATTTTAACTGCTATTATAATAAGAAAAGGGAAGAAAAGTTATGGATGAAAAAATGAAGAAAGGTACAGAAGAATTAAATGATTTAATTAGTAATGCTATGGAAATGGCTGATGTTATTACATTGCAAAAAATATTAGATCAGAAAAATATTAAATATGATAAAGATATTACTAAATTAGATGATTTAAAATCTGATGTACATAAAAATTGTTCTGATAAGAAAATGGATGACATATTAAAAGAATTTAATTCTTACAAAGCACAATCATTAGATGTTGTTAAAAATTTAGACGTTAATAATTTGAATAAGTTTAAGGCTGAACAAACAATTAAAGCAATAGGGAGAACAGCTAGTCCAATTGCTCAAACTTTAACGAAATCTGCTCTTACAATTGCAATGTATCAAGGATTATATTTGATGCCTTTTCCTGTTAAGCTTGGAGTTGCTGGTGGCGTATTTCTTACAAAGAGAGTTCCTAAAATGTATAGAGGAGCTAAAAGCGGATTAGAAAGTTTACGAAATGGCGGACTTAAAAAAGTTCCTAAGAAAGTTTTAGCTACTGTTATTGCTGGTGGAATTGGTGTAGAAGCTATTGTTTTATTGAATTATTTAGCTAAGGGAAGTATTCCGGGAAAAATTTTAGATGCATTGCCAGGAATTAAATCTTGTTTAAATATGGTTCCTACTCTAAATGCTAGAAAGGCTGTGCTTTTAACTACTGGTGTTGTTAAAGGTGTAGATGCACATAGGTTGAAAAAAGAAGAGAATAAGATGTTTGAACCTATTATTAAAGGATTTTTCTTAGCTAAAGGAATGGAAGTCGAAGGAGAAATAAAGGATTTCAGCGATGTAAAAAAATATGTTGAAAAACTTGATGACATAGGAAAATATGAATTTGATCAATATCTAAAGAAATGTGTTTCAATGAAAAAGATGATTAATAATAAGGACAGTAAAGTAAAAAAAGTTGGAAAAGCTGTTTTGAAATTAGTTAGTGATGCTTTTGAAACAGCATCATACTTAGCTCTTATAACACCACCGGTTGTTGGAACAGAAAAGAATCCAGAGCATGATGATAGCAATAATATGCAACCAGAACCTGAACCAGCTAGAGCTACTGCAGGCGAGCAGGTTGTGTCAGAAGTTGGTCAAAGACAAACAGAAACTGCTGGTGATATGGTTATGTCTGATGCTAAACAAGTTCAACCCGGTATTGTTAAAAATCATGTGAGTGATGTAGCTCGTCGTATTGAAGAGAATGCAGTTACTCAAACACAAGATTCGATATCTTATAATGATATTAGGCCAGAGACTATAGGAAAAAATGGCTCATTTAGATTGTATGATTATGATAATGATGGTAGTATTGTTCCTGGAAATGCTTTTGAGATAACTCCTGAAAATACTACGGAAGAAGCTTTAGAAAAATTGAATAAAGCTGTTGAGAGTATTACTAAATCACAAGGTGTTTCAAAAGGAACTGATATAGTAAATGCTGTGCCAGAGACAGAAATTCAACCTTCTAAAGATTTTGCAATTCCTAAAGAACTTGCAAATCTTCCTAAGGCAGAGCCTACACCTGAGGAATTGGCAAAAATTTCAAAAGACTTTACAAATGTTTCACCAAGTGTATGGGATAGTTTCTTAAGTTTCTGTGCTGAGCATAAGGATGAAATTACTGCTGGTACAATTATAGGTGGAATTGGATCTGCATTCATGTATTTTATGGAAAGCGGTGGTTGGGCATTAGCTTTATAGAATAGAAAAAATATAAAAAAATATTGAATAAATTTAAAGGTTCTTACTAAATTGTTGGTAAGAACCTTTTTATAGGGTAGAAAATTTTATTATTAAAAAGTACAAAAATTTACTTTGCAAATTTTATACATAAATAAAGGTGCGGACTTAAAAGTTTTTAGTAACATTTTTACTTAATAAAATACTTGAAATTGAATACTAATATAAATATAATATGAGTATTAAATGAGAAAGGAAAAACTTATGCTTGAAAAAAAATCAAAAACAAAGAGTGAAACTTTTTTACAGGGAATATTGGTTTTAATATTTTCTCAAGTTTTAATAAAAGTGCTGGGATTGGTACAGACTTTATATTTGACTAATAGAAAAGGATTCGGAGATGCTGGAAATGCTATATATATGGGGAGTTACCAGATATATGCGTTGCTTCTTTCAATTTCTTCAATTGGAATACCTAATGCAATTTCAAAATTAGTTTCTGAAAGAATTGCAATTGGAGATAATGAGGGCGCCCATAAGGTGTTTAAAGTTGCTTTGTTGACATTCGGAGTAATTGGAATGATTGGAACATTATTGCTATTTTTCGGTGCTGGACCTATTTCTGATATATGGCTTGAAATCCCAGAGTCAAAAATAACATTAATGATTTTGGCACCAGCTGTATTTTTTGTTGCGATTTCATCAGTATTTAGAGGTTACTTTAGCGGTAGACAACAAATGAAGGCAACAGCAAATGCGCAATCCTTTGAACAATTTTGGAAAACATTATTTACAATTATTTTTGTTGAGATAGCTGTTATTTTAACAAGCACTAATACTACATATATGGCAGCGGCTGCAACAGCTGCAACTAGTACGGCAATTTTGTTTAGCTTTATTTATCTTTATAGATATTATACAAGGGAAAGAAAGTTTATTTCTATAAAAAATGATGTTGGGGTAAAAACTGAAAATAAAACGGTAAAGACTATTGTGAAAACGATTTTGTGGATTTCTATTCCGATATCTTTAACTGCAATTTTATCTTCTTTAAATAAATTAGTTGATTCTATGACTGTGGTTAAAATGTTGAAACCTATTTTAGGAGAAGAGGTTGCTAAAGCTAAGTATGGTATATTAAGTGCTAAAGTGGATATACTTACATCATTACCACTTGCATTTAATGTTGCATTTGCGACAGCTCTTGTCCCAGCAATTTCAGCAGCAAATGCAAAAAAAGATGTTGATACAATAAATAAAAGAATATCATTTTCGCTTTTACTTGGTTTATTAATAGGACTACCATGTACAGCAGGAATGTTTTTATATGCAAATGAAATTTTATTATTATTATTTCCATTACAAAGTGACGGAGGAGTGTTACTTGCTATTTCGTCGTTTACGATAGTGTTTACGATTTTAGCTCAGACTATAAATGGAATCTTACAGGGATTTGGAAAAGTTAAAACTCCAGTTATAGCATTGGGAATAGGTGTTATTGCTAAAACTATTGCTAATCTTGTTTTAATGCCGATAGAAGGAATTTATGAAAATGGTGCTGCAATTGGATCTGTGTTATGTCATTTAATTTCATTTATAATTGTATATGCAGTTTTATTAAGAACAGTAAAATTGAACTTTTCATTGTTTAAGCTTTCAATAAAACCAATGATTGCTACAATATTAATGTCTGTGATTTCATATGGAGTATATTTTGCAATAAAAGGATTTTTACCAATAAGAATTGCAACAATAATTGCTATAATTGTTGCGGTTGTAGTTTTTGTACTAAGTGTTCTATTATTAAAGATATTTTCTAAAGAAGAAATCGAGATGTTGCCTAGAGGTGAGAGGGTTTACAAGTTTTTAAAAAAATTGCATTTTTGCAACTAAAATTTGATAAAATTTTCTAAAAACTGGTGTAAATACTGAAAAATTAACAAAAAAATAAAAAAAGTAGAAGGATTTTAGTGGACTTTGGCGAATAATCATATTGTAGATTTTGAATCTACATAATAATACTAAAATCTATTAGGAGGTAAAAAAATGAACAAAGCTGAATTAATCGCAGCAGTAGCTGCACAAACAGGAGACACAAAAAAAGGTGCTGAAACAACAATCAATGCATTCGTTAACACAGTTATGGAAGCATTAGCAAAAGGAGACAAAGTTCAATTAGTTGGATTCGGTTCTTTTGAAGTTAGAAAAAGAGCAGCTAGAAAAGGAAGAAACCCACAAACTAAAGAAGAAATTAAAATACCTGCATCAAAAGCTCCAGTATTTAAAGCTGGTAAAGCATTAAAAGATTTAGTAAATAAAAAATAATCAGTTTTGAAAAATAAATGATTATATGAATTCATATAAAAAAGGCATAGTAATATGCCTTTTTTTCAATGTATTAATTATAATATTTTCTTAGCAATAGATTAAATAAATTTGGAAAAAAGTGTTGAAATTCTATATCAAAGGTGATAAAATAATTCTATTAAAAATTAAAAACATTGAAAAGGACACGATAAATAGAAAATACTTTAAGAGAGCTAGTGGGTGGTGAGATACTAGTAAGGATATTTATTTATTATCACCTTGGAGTTACATATTCGAATTTAAGTAGGGTATGTCGCGTAATTGCGTTAAAGATTTTCGAGAGAATTTTAATTAAGTTTAAAATTAATTTAGGTGGTAACGCGGAGTGATTCGTCCTAGTGATGAATCACTCTTTTTGTATTATAAGAAGTTTTATGAAATTCTTGTAATAAGAAAATATTATATTTAATTTTTAGTGACGCGCAGTTTGAAAGTTTTTCATCAGGCCTTTTAAACGAAGTTTAATGGGTGGGAAAATATTTCAGCAAAGAACAAAAATTAATATAATATTTTCTATAGTAAGTATTTAATAAAAAGTAAATATAAAAATAGGAGGAATGAGATATGAGTGAAGAAAAAATGGATTACAGCAAAACACTTAATTTGCCAAAGACAAATTTTCAAATGAGAGCTGGATTACCGGAAAAAGAACCAAAAATATTGGAGGAAGTTTTTGAAAAACAACACATTTACGAAAAAATGTTAGAAAAAAATAAAGGAAAGACACCTTTTGTATTACATGATGGACCTCCATATGCTAATGGTGAAATTCATATTGGTCATGCTTTAAACAAGACTTTAAAAGACACTATCGTAAGATATAAGAACTTGAAAGGATATTGGACACCTTTCATTCCTGGATATGATACACATGGAATGCCTACAGAGAAAAAAGCTATTCAATTATTAGGATTAAATAGAGATGAAATTCCTGTAAATAAGTTTAGAGATACTTGTAAAAAATTCACAATGGATTACAAAGATAAACAAACAGAAGGTTTTAAAAGACTTGGAGTTTTAGCTGATTGGGATCATCCTTACATTACGTATCAACCTCAAATGGAAGCAAAACAAATTGGAGTTTTTGCTGATATGTATAAAAAAGGATATATATATAAAGGTTTAAAACCAGTTTATTGGTGTACAGATTGCGAAACAGCTTTAGCTGAAGCAGAAATAGAATATAAAAATGTAAATTCAAATACTGCTTATGTTAAATTTCCAGTTAAAAATGCTAATGGAAAATTTGATGAAAAAAATACTTTTGTTGTTATTTGGACAACAACACCTTGGACTTTACCAGGTAATACAGGTATTACAATAGGTGGAGATTTTGATTATAGCTTTGTTAAAACTGGTGAAGAAGTTTTAATAATGGCTTCTGCTTTAGTTGAAACAGTTATGAAAATTGCTGGAATTGAAGAATATGAAGTTGTTAATGAAATGAAGGGTGCTGAATTAGAAGGGGTTATGTGTAGACATCCATTCTTAGATAGAGATTCAAAAGTTGTTTTAGGAAGTCCTGAAACAGTTGATGTTTCTTTAGATACTGGTACTGGTGCAGTTCACACAGCTCCTAGCTATGGTAAAGAGGATTATTTATGTGGACTAAAAAATGGATTAGATATAATAGTTTGTGTTGATGGTAAAGGACATCAAACAGCTGAAGCTGGACCATTTGCTGGTATGTATTATGCTAAATCTGATAAAGAGATTATAAAATACTTAGACGAAAAAGGATTGTTGCTTGCAAGTCAAGTTGTAAATCACTCTTATCCACATTGTTGGAGATGTAAACATCCAATTATATTCAGAGCTACAAGCCAATGGTTTGCTTCTGTTGATGGATTTAGAAAAGAAACTTTAGATGCAATAAAAACTGTTAAATGGTACCCAGCTTGGGGTGAAGAGAGAATTTCTAAAATGGTTGAAGAGAGAAATGATTGGTGTATTTCTCGTCAACGTACATGGGGAGTTCCAATTCCAGTATTTTATTGTAAAGATTGTGAAAAAGAATATGTTACTGAAGATAGCTTGAAAAAAGTTCAAGATATATTCAAAGAAAAAGGTTCAAATGCATGGTTTGAAATGTCTGAAAAAGAATTAATGCCAGAGGGAGCAAAATGTTCTTGTGGATGTACAGAATTTAAGAAAGAAACAGATATTATGGATGTATGGTTTGATTCAGGTTCAACTCATGAATCAGTTTTAGCTGAAAGAGGATTACCACCAGCTGATTTATATTTAGAGGGTAGTGATCAATATAGAGGTTGGTTCCAATCTTCAATGCTTACATCTGTTGCTACAAAAGGAAAAGCTCCTTACAAAGAGGTTGTTACTCATGGTTATACAATTGATGATCAAGGAAGAAAAATGTCTAAATCTCTTGGAAATGTTATAGCACCTCAAGAAATTATAAAAGAATCTGGTGCTGATGTTTTAAGACTTTGGGTTTTAGCTTCTGATTATAAATCAGATGTTAGTGTTTCAAAAGCAATTATTAAACAAGTTACAGAAGTTTATAGAAAAATACGTAACACAGCAAGATATATTCTTGGAAATACTTATGATTTTGAGGTTAATTTACCTGTTGCATATGAAGATTTATTAGAAATTGATAAATGGGCTTTAACAAGACTTAACAAATTAATTAAAGATTGTACAAAAGCTTATGATGAATATGAATTCCATAATGCTTATCAAGCAATAAATCAATTCTGCGTTAATGATATGAGTACTTTCTATTTAGATATTATAAAAGATAGATTGTATACATCAAAGGCTGATTCTTTGGAAAGAATATCTGCTCAAACTGCAATGTATGAAATTTTGGATGCTTTAGTTAAGATTTTAGCTCCAATGACATGTTATACTGCTGAAGAAATTTGGCAAGCTATGCCTCATAGAGATGGAGAAAATGTTGAAAGTGTAATGCTTACAAGTTATCCAGAATATAATCCAAAATACGAAAATCCTGAATTAGAGGCTAGATGGAATAAAATAATAGCTTTAAAAGAAGAAGTTTCTAAGAAATTGGAAGAAGCAAGAATGGAAAAAGTTATAGGACATTCTTTAAATGCAAAAGTTACTTTATATGCAACTGAAGATAAATATGAGCAATTATTAAAAGATGCTGATTTATTGACTTCTGTATTTATTGTTTCAAAAGTTGAAGTTGATAATAATAAGAGAGAAGAAGATGGAGAAATCGGAATAAAAGTTGAAGTTGCAGATGGAGAAAAATGCGAGAGATGCTGGATGTACTCTGAAACTGTAGGAAAAAATCATGAACATCCAACTCTATGTAAGAGATGTGTTGACAATTTGGAATAAAAAGTGTATAAATATATTTGTAACTTTATTAGAGTTATGTTAAAATTTGATTATTAAGCAAGAAAGTTGGAGGAAATAGTAATGAGTGTATTGGTTAATGTATTATCAGTATTATATGTATTATGTTGTATATTTATAATAGTATTAGTACTTTTACAAAAAAGTGATAAAGGTGGAGCTTCAGAAAGTATAATGGGATCTTCTGGAAATAATTTTTATGAGAAAAATAAAGGAAGAACTCGTGAAGGTAAACTTAAAAATTATACAATTTTATTTTCTACAATATTTGTAATTTTAACTATAGTTCTTACTATTTTAAATATGAAAATTGCGTAGAGTATAAATAAGTTTTTTGGGGCGGTGAAGTTATATTCATCGCTTCTTTAATTATAAGAAAGTTTTCTGCCTTTTCTGGAATGTTAATATTCTGTATAGAAATTTGTTAGACAAATTTTGTATGTGAATGAGGATATAAACTCAGGAATTGTTAGAATAAGCATAAACGGATTTAAATGTCTGTTTTGTTTCTTGTAATAAATTTTTAAAATATAATAAAAAATGGAGAGAAAATGGAAGAAAAAGAATTAATAATTGGTGTATTTACAGCACATGAGCGAGGATTTGGCTTTGTAACGCCTGAAAATAATGAAGGAGAAAAAGATATTTTTATTCCAGCTAAAAGTGTTAACGGAGCTTTGAATGAAGATGTTGTTGAAGTTGAAATCGTAGATGAGTCAGGAAAAAGCAAAGAAGGAAAAATTAAAAAGATTATTAGAAGAGGAAAAGCAACATTAGTGGGAACTTTTCAAAACTGTAGGAATTTTGGATTTGTTGTTCCTGATGATAAAAGATTTGGTACAGATATTTTTATTTCCAAAAAACATTTTGGAAAAGCAAGAAATAACCATAAAGTTGTTGTAAAAATAACAAAATATCCGGAAAAAGGTCGTAAGGCTGAGGGAGAGATAATCGAGGTTATTGGAAATATTAATCAAGCTGGTGTTGATATGCTTAGTCTTATTAAGGAATATAAATTGCCTGCAAGATTTCCAGAAGATGTTGTTGAAGAGGCAAAATCTTTTGGCGATAAAATTGATATGAAAGATGCTCAAAATAGAGTAGATTTGCGTGATAGAATTGTTTTTACAATTGATGGTGAAGAAGCTAAGGATTTAGATGATGCTGTAATGATAGAAAAAACAAAGGATGGAGAGCATTACATATTAGATGTTCACATTGCTGATGTTAGTCATTATGTTAAAGATAGATCTAAATTGGATAGAGAAGCTAGAATTAGAGGAACAAGTATTTATATGTTGGATCGTGTTATTCCAATGCTTCCTAGAGAACTTTCAAATGGACTTTGTAGTTTAAATGCAGGTCAAGATAGATATACATTATCTGTTCAAATGGAGATTGATAAAGATGGTAATGTTGTTGCATCTGATATATATAAAGGAATTATTAGAGTTACTGAAAGAATGTCATATACTGATGTTCAGAAGATTTTAGATAATTCAGATGAGAAGATTGTTAAGAAATATTACAAGTACATAGAACATTTTAAATTGATGGAAGAATTGGCTAAAATTTTAAAAGCTAAAAGAATGAAACAAGGTTATTTAAATTTAGATGTTCCAGAGAGCAAAATTGTTTTAGATAATATAACAGGAAAGTGTATTGATGTTAAGAAATATGAAACAAGTTTTGCAAATGAAATAATTGAACAGTTTATGCTTACTGCTAATGAAACTGTTGCTGAAAGATTTTACTGGCTTGAAGTTCCTTTCATTTATAGAGTTCACGAAGAACCTGACATTGATAAGGTTAAGGAGTTGAATAAATTTTTATTTAACTTAGGCTATAAAATTCATATTAGTCAAGATGTTGTACATTCTTCTGCTTTTTCTAAGGTTTTAGAAGAAGTCAAAGGAAAGCCTGAGGAGAAAGTTGTTTCTAATTTAATTTTAAGGACACTTAAAGTGGCTAAATATGAAAGTGAAAATCTTGGACATTTTGGTATTGCTAGTAAGTATTATTGCCATTTTACTTCTCCAATTAGAAGATATCCAGATTTATTTATTCATAGAGTGATTTCTGAATATTTTGGAAGTTCAGATAAACAAAAAGAAAGATTTGCGGAGAAAGCTCCAAAATATGCTAAGAATTCTTCAGAAAGAGAAAAAGTGGCACAAAAGGTTGAAAGAGAAGCTGAAAGTATGAAGAAAGCTGAGTTTATGGAAGATAAAATTGGAAATGTTTATGATGGAATTATTTCATCTGTAACTAATTTTGGAATTTTTGTTGAACTTGAAAATACAGTTGAAGGTTTGATTAGATTTGAAGATTTAGGTGATGAATATTTTATTTATAATGAATCAAATAGGACATTAATTGGCGAAAAGTCAAATAAGATGTATAGAATAGGTGATAAAGTTAGAATTAGAGTTATTAAGGCTAGTAAAGAAGCGAGAGAGATTGATTTTGCTATTGAAAATGATGAAAAATAGTAAAAAAACCTTTATATTTATTAAAAATTATAATATAATACCAATGAATATTTAAAAAGTAAAAAAGATATACATGCAAATAAATAGATTATGTGTATTTGCATACTGGAATTTAATATTTCAGTAGAGGAGGATTTTATGGATAAAAGAAGTGGTAGAACTTCATCAAGTGGTGGCAAGAGAAGTGTTAATCCTAAAAGACAGATTTCTAGAGATAGAACAGGTTCAGGAACTAGAAAGATAAATACTATTTCAGATGAAACAAAGAAATATAATTTTGATGAAGATGAATTAAAAAATGCTTCAACTAAAGTTAAAAAAGGTAATAAAAAGAATGTTAAAAATAAGAAGAAAAATAAGAAAAAGAAATTAGCTTGGGCAATTGCCAAAAAAGTTCTTCTTGCAATTCTTATTCTGGGAATTTTAGCAGGTTTGATTGTTGCAGGTATTCTTGCAGGAATTTTCTTTGGATTCTTTGGATCTGATTTTAAGATGACTAAAAGTGATTTAACAATTCAATTTGTTAATTCAGAAGTTTATGATGCTGATGGAAATTTAATTTGTTCATTGAATGGTAATGAGAAGAGAAAATTAGTTAGTTTAGAGCAAATGCCAGAATATTTACCAAAGGCTTATGTAGCAATTGAAGATGAGAGATTTTATGAACATAGTGGTGTTGATATTAAGAGAACTGGTGCTGCTACGGTTACATATATTCTAAATGGAGGAAAATCTTCATTTGGTGGTAGTACAATAACTCAACAGTTGGTTAAAAATATTACTGATGATGATGAAGATTCTGCATTGAGAAAAGTCAAAGAAATGGCTAGAGCTATACAAGTTGAGAAAGAAATTTCTAAAGATGATATATTGGAATTATATTTAAACATTATTTTCGTGGGTGGAAATAATATTAATGGTGTTGAATTAGGTGCGGAATATTACTTTAACAAAGATGTATCTCAAATAACAGTTGCAGAAGCCGCTTTTATGGCAGGTATTAACCACACACCAAATTCATATAATCCATATATTGGAAACGAAGAAGAGAAAGCCACTCATATTGAAAATGGTAAAAAGAGAACGAAAGTCGTTTTAAATAAAATGTTAGAACTTGGTTATATAAGCCAAGAAGAGTTTGATACTGCTAATGCAGAAGTAGATAATGGTCTACCATTTTCTCAAGGGGCTTTAACTTCAAATGTTATTTTAACTGCACATACAGAGGCTGCACTTAATGAAATCGTTGAACAAATGATGGCTGAAAAAGGTATGACACGTGATATGGCTGAATCTAAGCTATATGGTAGTGGATATAAGATTTACACAACTCAGGTAACAAGTATTCAAAATACAATGCAAGAAGAAATGTCAAAAGATAAATATATTATGCCAGGTAAAGTAAAATTAGCAGATAATGTTACTTTAAAAAATGATCAATCACAAGCTGCTATGGTTGTTATAGAGCCTTCTACAGGTAAGGTTGTAGGTTGTGTTGGTAAACTTGGCGCAAAAACAACAAATGGTGATTTGAACAGAGCTACTCAAACTAAGAGACAGATTGGTTCTGCAATGAAACCTATTGCAGTAATAGGACCTGCTGTTCAAGAGGGAATTATTTCCCCAGCATCTGTATATGATGATAAGCAAACAAGTGAGTTTAGTGTTGATGGAAAGCCATGGCCTAAAAATTATTATGGTTCTTTCTATGGAAAGCAAACTGTAAGAGAAGCAATAAAAATATCTGGTAATGTTATACCAGTTAGAATTTTAAATCAAATTGGTGTTTCAAAATCAATTGAATATTTAAATAAAATGAATATGACTGTGCAGTCTCCAGGATTATCTTTAGCTCTTGGTTCTGCTGAATTTACTCCATTACAAATGGCTGCTGCATATGCAACAATTGCAAATGATGGAACATATATTCAACCAACTTTCTATAGTAAAGTTGTTGACTTAGATGGAAATGTGGTTATTGAACCACACCAAACAAAAACAGAAGTGTTTGGAAAATCAGAGTCTTATATAATTAAGAGCATTATAACTGAACCAGTTGTTGGTGTTGGAACACCAGCTACACATGGTAGAGGAGGTACGGCTACTTATTGTAAGATACCTGGAATGGATGTATGTGCTAAGACTGGTACAACTGATGACGATTATGATAGATGGCTTTGCGGATTTACTTCTTATTATGCTGCTGCTTGTTGGTATGGATATGACCAAAATGAGGAAGTTAAGTATACAAAAGCATCTCCAACTAATCCAGCTGGAGGAATTTGGTCAGCTGTTATGAAGTCAATTCATACTGGATTAGAGCCTAAGACATTTGTTAAACCTGATGATGTTGTTCAAGCTACAGTTTGCCATGATTCAGGATTATTACCATCTGCTGGATGTACAAATTTAGTTACAGATTGGTTTATACAATCAAAGGTTCCAACAGAACGTTGTGGAACACAAAATTTAGATAAAGAATATGCTATTTGTGAAGAATCTGGAATGCTTGCGGTTGAAGGTGCATGTCCAAAAATTGTTACTAAAAGAGCAAGTGAGTTAGAAACCGTTCCAACTCAGTCATGTACTATTCATAAAGTACATGAAGCTACACCAACACCAAGTGCTACACCTACGACACCTGTTGTTAGCCCATCGACGGAACCATCAACTAAGCCATCAACAAAACCAACTAGTAGTCCATCAACATCAACTTCAACGAAACCAACTGAAAGTCCTTCAACAAGTCCTACAACACCTTCAACAAGTCCTGCAACGCCTAGTAATTAATAACAAATAAAATTAAAAATTCATATTATATAAAAAGTTTGTATGAGAGTATGCAATAGTAGTTATTAAATAAAAATAACAATAATAACAATGTATAATACTTGTTATAACAAATGTACTGACGAAAAAGTTTTAATAATTTAAAATGTTATTAATGTTTGCTTATTTTAGAAAGGAGAGTTTTAATGGAATTAAAACTATTTAATACATTATCAAGAGAAAAAGAAGTTTTTAGGCCAATAGATGAGAAAGAAGTTAGAATATATACTTGTGGACCTACAGTATATTATTTTGCTCATGTTGGTAACTTAAGAAGCTATTTGTTTATGGATAATTTGAGAAGAGTATTAAAATATAATGGTTATAATTTACGTCATGCTATGAATATTACAGATGTTGGTCATTTGGAATCAGACGCTGATGAGGGCGAAGATAAAATGGCTAAAGCTGCAAGAAGAGAACATAAAGATCCATATGAAATAGCAGAGTTTTATATGGATAGATTTTTAGAAGATTTAAGAAAGCTAAATGTTTCTATGCCAGAAATTATTTGTAGAGCTACTGACAATATTAAAGAAATGGAAGAGTATGTTAAGAAAATAATTGAAAACGGATATGCATATGAAACAGATGATACAATTTATTTTGATACATCTAAGCTTGATAAATATGGAATTTTATCTAAAATTAAAATAGATGAGCAAAAGGCTGGTGCAAGAGTTGAATTTGATAATAAAAAGAAAAATGTAACAGACTTTGCATTATGGATTAAAGCTCCAGAGAATCATATTATGAAATGGGATACTTTCTGGGGAAAATGCTATCCAGGTTGGCACATTGAATGTTCAGCTATGGGAAGAAAGTATTTAGGAGAAAAATTTGATATTCATACAGGTGGAGTTGATCATATTCCAATTCATCATGAGAATGAAATTGCACAAAGTAAAGGATATTCAGGAAAAATTCCTGCTAATTGGTGGATGCATTGTGAATTTTTGCTTGTAGATGGTGGAAAAATGTCAAAAAGTTTGAATAATATTTATACATTAGAAGATTTGAAAAATAAAGGTTTTTCACCATTAGATTATAAAATGTTTACATTTACATCACATTATAGAAATAAATTAAACTTTACATGGGATTCATTAGAGTCTGCTAAAATTGCTTTATCAAGATTAAAAGAAGGGTATAATAGACATGCAGAAGGAATAGAAGATGTAGTTGATAGTGTGATTGCAGATTATGAAAATAAATTTCATGAGGCAATAAATGATGATTTAAATATGCCTTTAGCAATGAGTGTGGTTTGGGAGGTTGTTAAAAATCCTATAAAATCAAATAAATTTGCTAAATTATTAGATAAATTTGATGAAGTTTTAGGATTGAATTTATCTCATAAGGAAGAGTTAGAATTGCCAGAAGAAATTAAGGATATACTAGAAGAAAGAAAAAATGCAAGAGAAAATAAAGATTGGGCTAAATCTGACGAATTAAGGGATAAGCTATTAGATCTCGGCTATGTTGTTAAAGATACTAAAAATGGAGTAGAAGTAACATTAAAAAAATAATTTATTAAGCAAAGGAAGGAATTTATAAAAATGAGGTTTGTAACTAAAGAAACAGAACAAGAATATACAGATTTTTTAGAAAATCATGAGCGTTGTAATTTTCAACAGTCTCTTGAATGGGGAAAAGTAAAAACAAATTGGATAAAAGAAGTTGTACTTGCAGAAGATGAGAATCATAAAATAATTGGATCAATATGTGTTTGGATAAGAAAAATGCCTATTTTCGGTAATATGATGTATGCATCTCGTGGTCCTGTTTGTGATATTCATAATGAAGAGGTTTTAAAGCAATTAACAGAAGGAGTTAGAGAACTTGGTAAAAAGTATAATGCCTTTGTTTTTAGAATGGAACCAGATATAAAAAAGGATGATAAAGAATTTAGAGAAATCGTTGAAAAAATAGGATATAAAGTAAAAGATGATGCAAAAGATTTTAAAGATGAGATACAACCTCGTTTTGTTTTTAGATTAGATATAAAGGGAAAAACAGAAGATGAGATTTTGGCAGGATGTCATCAAAAAACTAGATATAATATTAGATTAGCTAAAAGAAAAGGTGTTGAAATACGTGAAGGAAATAGAGAAGATTTAAAAGATTTCCATAAAATCATGATAGAAACTGGTAGCAGGGATGGATTTATAATTAGATCTTTAGAGTACTTTGAGAAAATGTATGATGAACTTGCTCCAAAGCATATGAAAGTTTTGATGGCATATTATGAAGGAAAACCAATTTCAGGAATTATTCCTATTATGTATGGTAATAAAACTTGGTACTTGTATGGCGCTAGTAGTAATGAACACAGAAATTTAATGCCTAACTATTTATTACAATGGGAAATGATTAGACAAGCTATTCAAAATGGTTGCGATGTTTATGATTTTCGCGGAGTATCTGGTGTTGTTGATGAATCTCATCCACAATATGGACTTTATAGATTTAAAAAAGGATTTGGTGCTGAGTTTACAGAGTTTATAGGTGAGGTATATTTACCTTTTAAACCATTAACTTATAAATTATATAAATTTGCTGAAAAATCTTTTAGAACATTAAGAGATTGGAAAAGAAAAATTAAAGAACACAAAAAATAGGAGTTTATTTTGAAATTATTAGAAATTAATTCAAAAGATTTAGAATATAATATTGAAAAAATATTGACAAAAGCAGGTGAGTCTAAGGTTATAGCTGTTGTAAAAGGTAATGGCTATGGTCTTGGACTTAAAGAATTTGCTGAATTTTTAGTAAATCACGGTATAAATTATTTAGCTGTTTCTTCTGTTGAAGAAGCAGTTGAATTAGCTAATATGAATTTAGATGCAAAAATATTATGCATGGAAGCTACTTCTGTTGAAGAGGAGATTGCAGTGTTATTAGACAATGGAATTATTATTACAATAGGAAATTACAATAGCGCTGTTATTTTAAATAAATTAGCAAAAGAGAAAAATGTTAAGGCAGTTGCACATTTAAAGGTAGATACAGGTTTTTCTAGATATGGTTTTTGTTATAAAGATAAAGAAATTATTTATAAGGCACTATCAGAAAATACGTCTATTTTGGTAGAGGGAGTGTATTCACATTTTTCTAGTGCTTATTTTTCTGATCAAAATTATACAAATTTACAACTTTCAAGATTTATAGATATTAAAAAATATTTATTAGAAGAAAAAAATGTCGAAATTCCAATGTATCATATTGCAAATTCATCAGCATTTTTAACTAGAGATGATGTGTATTTTGATGCTGTTAGAATAGGTTCAGCTTTTTTAGGAAGAATTTCTGTAAAAAACACTATTGAACTTAAAAGAATAGGTATGTTAAAATCTAATGTAGTAGAATTAAAAGAGGTGGATGCTGGAACACCAGTTGGTTATTCTAATTCAGTTATAACCAAGAAAAAAACGAAATTGGCAATTGTTCCAATTGGTTATGCAGATGGTTTTAATGTTGAAATAGCTAATGATACGTTTAAATTTGTTGATAAATTGAGAATTTTGAAAAATAATATTATGACATTATTTAAAGATAATAGGATTTATGTTATGATAAATAATACGAAATATCCTGTTATTGGAAGAGTTGGGATGAACCATTTTACAGTTGATGTTTCTAATAGTGACGTTAAAATAAATGATGAAGTAAAAATTGATATGTCACCTATTTTAGTTAGTAGTAAAATAAGAAGGGAATATAAGTAATGGAAAAAACAAAAAAAATCGGATTTTTTAAAAGATTTAAGATGGCCATTTTTGAACTTGAAAATTATATTGACTTTATAAATGAGAAAGTGAGTAAATCATTGATGTTTAGCCTAAAATTGGTTGTTATCTTGTCTCTTATAATGGCTATTTCAAATGCAATATATGTTTATGCTAAATATAATTCACCAGATAATTATTTAAGTGAAGTTATTCCAGAATTTACTTATGAAAATTCTGAATTAAAAATTGATGAAAATGAAACCAAATCTGATGAGAAAAAGCAAATAGCTCAGGTAATGAAGCAAGTTGTTCCTTCAGTAACAAATATATTAGGAAATGGAACATATACCAAAGCTGATTTGATTCATTATGTTCAAGAAAATCAAAAGACTATTGTAGGTTTTGGAGTTACTGCTATTTTTATAGAAAATATATTAGACATGTATATTATGTGGTTAATGGTTGCAATACTTACATCGTTTATTGGTTGGATAGCATTAGTTTTTTTAAGAATAAAAATGAAATATTCTAAATTATTTACATTATCAATATATGCTTCTACATTGTCTGTAATTCTTACAGTGATATATACAATGCTTAATGTATTTGCTGGTGTGTATATAGATATGTTTGATTATTTATCTATATTAATTGCTTATATTTATATTACTGCTGTAATTTATATGATAAGATCTGATTTAATAAAACAACAAATTGAACTTATACGTATTGCAACTGTTCAGGCAGAAGAAAAAGAAAGACTTGAGAGAGAAAAAGAAAAGGAAAGAGAACAAGAACAAGAGCAAGAAGATGATGAACCTGAGGATGCGGGAAAAGATTCTAAAGAAGAAGAGGAAAAGAAAGAATCTAGTGATGATATTGGTGATGATGAGCCAGACGGTTCAGAAATTTAACTTTTGAAAAGGAGATTTGAAATGAAAAGCCCAAAAAAAGATAAGAAAAAGAATGCAAAAATTGTACTTATTAGTTTTTTTATAACAATTTTAATAGTTGCTATTGCATTTGGCCTTGTATTTAAAGACAAGAAGGAAAAAGAAAAAGAAATAACATATGATCAATTATATCAAGATATTATAGATCAGAAAGTTGAAAAAATCGAAATGACGGTAGGCAGTGCTACTGTAAAAGTTAAATATAAAGGAACAGAAGAAGGTGAAGAAAAAACTACTAGTGTTAATTCATTACAACCTTTTATGGAATTTGTAAATGAACAATTGAAAGTTGATTCTGATTTAAAAGTTGATTTAAAACAACCTAATAAATTTGCATCATTTTTCGAAAACTTTGTTAGTTTTATTCCTACAATATTGTTAATAGTATTAATGGTTATGATTTTCCAAATGCAAGGACTTGGAGACAAGGGAAAAGTATATGGAGCTGATGAAGAGAATTCTACAGATGTTAGATTTAAAGATGTTGCAGGATTAGAAGAAGAAAAAGGTGAACTTATAGAAATTGTTGATTTCTTAAAGAATCCTAAGAAATTTCAAAATATGGGTGCTAAGATTCCAAGAGGAATTTTATTATATGGTAAACCTGGTACAGGAAAAACTTTAATTGCAAAGGCTATTGCTGGTGAGGCAAATGTTCCTTTTATTTCAATGAGTGGTTCTGAATTTATTGAAATGTTTGCTGGATTAGGTGCATCAAGAGTTAGAAAATTATTTGAAAAAGCTAAAAAGATATCACCATGTATTGTTTTTATAGATGAAATTGATGCTATTGGTTCAAGAAGAACAAGCAATAGCGGAGCTGAATCAGAAAATAATCAAACATTAAATCAGCTATTAGTTGAAATGGATGGATTTGAAAGCAATGAAACTATTATTGTTTTAGCTGCAACTAATAGACCTGAAATGCTTGATAAAGCTTTATTAAGACCAGGAAGATTTGACAGACAAATTACAATTCCTGCTCCTGATTTATTAGGAAGAGAAGAAATTCTTAAATTATATACAAAGGATAAGAAAATTGCAGATGATGTTAATTTAAGAGAAATTGCTGGAGATACAGCTGGATTTACAGGTGCTGAACTTTCTAATTTATTAAATGAAGCTGCAATAATTGCTACAAGAAATAATCATAATGCTATTGATAAATCAGATATTGAAGCTGCTGTTAAAAAGATTACAGTTGGACTTGAAAAACATAATAGAGTTGTTTCAGAAAAAGACAAAAAGCTTACAGCTTATCATGAAGCTGGACATGCTGTTGTTAGTAAGTTTTTAGAGACACAAGATAATGTTAAAGAAATTTCAATTATTCCTAGAGGTTTAGCTGGCGGATATACAATGTATAAAACTAATGAAGATAAATATTATGTTTCTAAGACAGAATTAGAAGAGAAGATGATTGCTTTATTAGGTGGTAGAGCAGCTGAAAAAATTGCTTTAAATGATATTTCTACAGGAGCAAGTAACGATATTGAAGTTGCAACTGGAATAGCAAGAGATATGATAACTGTTTATGGAATGAGTAGTTCGCTTGGACCTATTTCATTAAAAGTTGATGAACCATATGAGTTGCAGATGTTTGGAGAGGATATTACTGACGAAGTTGGAAATCAAGTAAAACAATTAGTTGATACAGCGTATATTCAAGCTCAAAAAATCCTTTTAGATAATATTGATATATTACACCGTGTGGCAAGTACTTTATTAGAAAAAGAAACTATATCAGAAAAGGAATTCGATAGTTTTTTTGAAAAATAATTAGTGTGGTGTTTGAAATGGGAAAAGATAAGAAGAAAAATAAAAAGAGAAATGGAACAATTTTAATTGTGCTTATTGCTATTGCATTGTTTGTTTTAGGATTATATTCTATAGTATATAATTTTAAAAAAGCGGGTAAAGCTGCAGCGTATTCAGAGAAAATTTTACAATTATATATTAATTCAAAGGATAAAAAGTAGGAGGAACAGATGAAGAAAAGGAGTTCTAATCAAATTAAAAAAATATTAATTGGGACAGTTATAGTTGTTGTAGGTGTATTGATTGCTTTGATTATATTTTTATTGAATGTCGATATTAAAGGTGCAGATGACTTGCAAGATGATACGGAAACTTTTGTAGTTACTGGAAATACAACTCAAAATGTTCTTTCAATAGATGATAGTTTATCAGAGTATAGTACAGTTGCAAAAGATGAAGATAATACTTTTGAAGTTAGATGTGATGGCAAAAAAATTTATTTTAGCATATTAGATGAGGATAATTTTTTAAAGAAGTATCCAAAGTCAGAAGTTAATACGTTTAAGGAAATAGAAATTGCAACACATAATTATAATGTTGATAGTATATTGATTGGAACTTGTAAGAATGATGAATATTTGATTGCTTTGATGAACGATGGAAAGTTGGGCATAATGAATGTTTCAGATGCAGTTGAAAATAATGTGTTTAGAATAAAAAATCAATTGATTTCAATTGGTAATGCTAAAGCAATAAGTATTAGTAATGGATACAAGGAAAGTAACAATAAACAAGAAAATACAATAATTGTAAAGGCAAATGACGAGAAAAAGTATGATTTATCTGATTTTATCGAATAAAAATTGACAAAAATATACTAAAAAGCTTGCAATTACTAAAAATAGATAGTATAATAATAAAGCAAAATAGTTTACAGAAGAGTGGAAGCAAATTCCACTCTTTATTTGTAGAATAGACCAAATACAGATTGGAGGAAAGATATTGGCTGAAAATAATGTGGAGAAAAAAACACAAGAATTAGTTGAAAAAATTATAACAGACTCGGGTTATGAATTATATGATATTGAATATCTTAAAGAAGGAAAAGAATATCATCTTTGCATTTATATAGATAAACCAGAAGGAATATCTATTGAGGATTGTGAAAAGGTAAATAATGAGATAGATCCTCTATTAGATAAAGCAGATTTTATTAAAGACCAATATTTCCTAGAGGTTTCATCAACTGGACTTGAAAAGAATTTAAGAAAAAAAGAACATTTTTTAAAACAATTAGGTAAAAAAATTCAAGTTAAATTATTTACAAAAATCAATAATCAGAATGCTTTTGAAGGATTATTAAAAGAATATAATGATGATTTTATAATTCTTGATGTAGAAAATTCTGAAATTAAAATTGAAAAAAATAAAATTTCGAGTGCAAAATCATTATATGATTGGAACGAAAAATAATTTTTATATTATAAGAAAGCTTTTGAGACTGCTTATAATGTACAAAAATGTGTAAGAAAAATTAGCATGTGAATAAAAAAGAAAGGAATGTGATAAGAAAATGAAAGCAATCGATATGAAGGAATTAATTGTTGCTATGAAAGAATTAGAAGAAGAAAGAGGAATAAAAAAAGATTATTTAATTGAATCTTTGGAAATGGCTTTAGTTACTGCTTATAAGAAAAACTTTGATTCGGCAGATAATGTTAAAGTAGTTATTGATAGAGAAACAGGAGAAACTCATGTTTATTCAAGTAAAACAGTTGTTGAAGCAGCAAAAGATTCTTGCTTTGAGATTTCTTTAAGTGATGCACAAAAATTAAGCAAGAAATACGAATTAGGAGATGTTATTGATGTTGAAATAGTTCCAAAGAATTTTGGAAGAATTGCAGCACAAACAGCAAAACAAGTTGTTGTTCAAAAAATTAGAGAGGCTGAAAGAGATATTATTTATACAGAATTTCATGATAAAAAAGGTGAAATTGTTAGTGGAATAATTCAAAAAGCTGAAGGAAGTGCACTTGTTATTGATTTAGGAAAAGTAGAAGGAATTATGCCAATTAAGGAACAAATCCCAACAGAAACATATAGAGTTAATGATAAAATAAGAGCTTATGTTGTTGATGTTGAAAGAGGTTTAAAAGGAAATCCTCAAGTTATAGTTTCAAGAAGTCATCCAGACTTTGTTAGAAGATTGTTTGAATTTGAAATTCCTGAAATTTATGAAGGATTAATTGAAATAAAAAATATAGCTAGAGATGCTGGTTCAAGAAGTAAAGTAGCTGTATATTCTACAAATGAAAATATAGACCCAGTTGGTTCATGCGTTGGTCAAAAAGGTGTTAGAATTCAAAATATTATTAATGAATTACACGGTGAAAAAATTGATGTAATTGAATGGAATGAAGATCCTACAGTATTTATAGCTTCTGCGTTACTTCCAGCACAGGTTTTAGCTGTTGATGTAAAAGACGAAGAAAAATTTGCTCAAGTTATTGTTCCAGATGATCAATTATCATTAGCTATTGGTAAATCTGGTCAAAATGCTAGATTATCAGCAAAATTAACAAATTGGAAAATAGATATTAAGAGTGAATCACAATTTAGAAAAATGCTTGAAGAATCTCAAGAAATTCCATCAGAAGAAACAGAAGAAGTTGAAGAAACTGAATCAACTGATGAAAACGCTTAATATGAGGAGTGATATCGTTTGAAAAAGATTCCAGAAAGAACATGTATTGGTTGTGGTCAAACAAAACCAAAAAATGATTTACTTAGAATTGTAAAGGACAAGGAAAATAATGTTTTTGTTGATTTGACTGGTAAGAAAAATGGAAGAGGCGCATATATTTGTGCTTGTGAAGATTGTTTAAACAAAGCCATCAAAACTAAGAGATTGGCAAAAATGTTTGAAATAGATATAAATCAAAAAATTTATGAAGATTTGAGGGATGTAATTGCAAACATACCAAAAGAAAGTTAATGGTTTATTACGGATTGGCTTCTAGAGCTGGTAAAATAGTTTGTGGAGCCGATGCTGTAAAAGAATCAATGATGTTTAAAAAAGTTTTTGTAGTCATTATTGCTGAAGATGCATCTTTAACCACTCGTGAAAAGTTTTTAAGGTATGCTTCTGAAAATAATGTTCAGGCATTTGTATTCGGAAATATTGATGAAAATAGTAGAGCAATTGGAAAAAAGAATAAAGCTATTATAGCTATAAAAGATAAAAATTTTTCTAATGCTATTTGTCGAATAATTAATGGGGGTGATGCTATTGGACAAAATTAAGGTACATGAATTGGCAAAAAAACTTAAAGTAAATAGTAAAGATGTGATAGACAATGCGTCAAAATTAGGAATTGTTTTGAAGAGTCATTTAAGCACTATCACGAAAGAGGAGGCGGAGAAAATAGCAAAGTCAATGGGGAAAACAGATAAAGAAAAGAATGAGGTAAAAAAAGAAATAGTATCAGATAAACCTGTTATTATGAGAAGAACAGTTATCATTAACGATGATGAGGAAGAAAAAAAAGCTGAACAAAAACAAAAAAATAGAAAAAATGATGTTGGGTTTGTAGAAAAAAATAGAAAGAAAGATTACAACATTGTTTATAGAAATAAGCAATCTAAACCAATGTCTGTTGCGGAACTATTTGGTATTCCTCAAAAGAAAGAAGAGAAAAAAGTAGAAGAAGTAAAACCAGTAGTTGAAGAGAAAAAGGTTGAAAAGTCAGTAAAAGAAGAAGTTATCGAAAAAGAAAAAAAGGTTGTTGAAGAGAAGAAAGTTATGAAAGAAGAAGTTATCAAAAAGCCATCAAATATTAAACAAGAAAGAAATAATTATCAAGATAGAAATAATAACTATCAAGAAAGAAACAATAATTATAATAAGAATAATAGAAACAACAATTTCCAAAGAAACAATAATGGAAATAATAATGGTGGTTATAACAAAAACAATAATAATAGAAATAATAATTTCCAAAGAAATAATAATGGAAACAATAATTCAGGATTTAACAGAAATAATGGAAATAACAATTTCAGAAACAATAAAAAGTTAGATGAAAAAGGAATTGATAAGAAAATAAATAACATTATGGCTGTTGATATTGTTGAAAAAGAAAATGTTATTGAATATTCAAATAGAGCTATTGATAAACAAAAAAGCAATCGTCAATTTGAAGAGCAAAGAACTAAAAAACAAACAAAGAAAAAAGGTAGAAATGAAGATATTAGTTCTGGAAAACTTAGATCATTAAAACAAGAAAGCACACTTTCAAATGTTGATATGTTAGACTACTATGATTTAAGTACTCAAAGAGGTAGAAGAAGTGAGAAAAAAGGAAAACAAGAAAATAGAAATAAACAAAAAATCTTCAAATTAACTGAGATAACTATTCCAGCTGTAATTACAGTTAAAGATTTAGCTGCTGAAATGAAAATTACAAGTGGTGATTTAATTAAAAAATTATTAAATTTAGGTGTTATGGCAACAATAAATAAGGAAATTGATTTTGATATTGCTTATTTAGCTGCTTCTGAATTTGGAATTACTGCAAAGAAGAAAGATATTAAAACTGATGAGGATATTCTTTTTGATGATAGTGAAGATAGAGAAGAAGATTTAGTTGCAAGACCACCAGTTGTTGTTGTAATGGGTCACGTTGATCATGGTAAAACTTCTTTACTAGATGCTATCAGAAAAACTAATGTAATTGAAGGTGAAGCTGGTGGAATTACTCAACATATTGGTGCTTATAAGGTAAATATAAATAATAGAGAGATTACTTTCTTAGATACACCAGGACATGAAGCTTTTACAAGTATGAGAGCTAGAGGTGCTCAAATTACTGATATTGCAATATTAGTTGTTGCAGCAAATGATGGTGTTATGCCACAAACTATAGAAGCTATAAATCATGCTAAAGCTGCAGAAATTCCAATTATAGTTGCTGTAAATAAAATGGATTTACCAGGAGCAAACCTAGAAAAAGTTAAAGAAGGTTTAACAGAACAAGGTTTAGTTCCAGAAGAGTGGGGTGGAGATACAATTTATGTTCCAATTTCTGCCAAAAAAGGTGAAGGAATAGATACATTATTAGAAATGGTTCTATTACAAGCTGATATGTTAGAATTAAAAGCTAATCCAACAAAACAAGCTAAAGGAACAGTTATTGAAGCAAAACTTGATAAATCAAGAGGACCAGTTGTTTCAATGCTTGTACAAAGAGGTAAGTTAGATGTTGGTGATACAATTGTTGTTGGTTCTTCAATAGGTAGAATAAGAACAATGACAAACGATAAAGGTAAAAAAGTTAAATCAGCAGGACCTTCTACGCCAGTTGAAATTACAGGACTTGCAACAGTTCCTAATGCTGGTGATACTTTCTATGAAGTAAAAGATGAAAAAACAGCTAAACATTTAATTGAAAGAAGAAAGATTCAAGAAAGAGAAAAAGGTTTGAATGCTACTTCTATGGTTACATTAGATGATTTATATAGCCAAATAGAACAAGGTAAGTTGAAACAATTGAACTTAATTGTTAAAGCTGATGTTCAAGGTTCTGTTGAAGCTGTAAAACAATCATTAGAAAAATTATCAAACAACGAAGTTAGAGTAAAAGTTATTCACTCAAATGTTGGTGCAATTACTGAAACAGATGTTACTCTTGCCAAAGTATCAAATGCAATTATTATAGGATTTAATGTTAGACCAGATCCAATTGCTAAAATGGAGGCTGAAAAGGATGGAGTTGAAATTAAATTATATTCTGTAATTTATAATGCAATAGAAGATGTTGAGTCTGCTATGAAAGGTATGCTTGATCCTGAGTATAAAGAAGTTATTATTGGTAATGCTGAGGTTAGACAGGTATTTAAGGTTTCTAATGTTGGTACTATTGCTGGATGCTATGTAACTGATGGTAAGATTGCTAGAAATTCTATCGTTAGAGTTATTAGAGATAATGTTGTTCTTCATGAGGGGAAACTTGTTTCTTTGAAGAGATTTAAGGATGATGTTAAAGAGGTTGCTTATGGTTATGAGTGTGGTGTTCAGATAGAGAATTATAATGATATTGTTGAGGGGGATGTTATTGAGGCTCATATTATGGAGGAGATCAAGCGTTAAACTAGCGTTAACAAAATAAACTTCGTCTTGCTGTGTTAAATTTAAATTGAAAATCCTCACGTACAACTTGTACGCTCCGGTGTTTCAATTTAAATTTGCCTTGCAATACTTGTTTCTTTTGCTAACCTGATGACGTGAGGATTTGATGTTCCGGTATCAAATCGTAATACTGCCTTGCATAATAAAGATTCTAGTTTAACCTGATGACATAGAGTTAACAAAATAAACTTCGTCTTGCTGTGTTAAATTTAAATTGAAAATCCTCACG
>OLGB01001464.1_pt1 | contig 28415 bp, 31 predicted proteins | sample 1605691 | NCBI WGS metagenome assembly OLGB01 (sample SAMEA3888925, study PRJEB22519) | human gut metagenome | biome: human gut; feature: human-associated habitat; material: faeces | place: Denmark | collected 2010 | reverse complement strand
GCGCAAAGTCCCAACGAAAATTTGCTCGTGTTCCGGTTTTTAGAGAACCCCAAAAATATTTTAGGAAGAATATTGGAGGATAACGATATGCTTACAGATATTGAGATCGCACAGCAGGCAAAAATGCTCAAAATCACAGAGGTCGCAGCAAAGCTTGGCATCACAGAGGATGAAATTGAACCTTACGGACACTATAAAGCAAAGCTCTCCGAGGAGCTTTTTGCCAAGACAAAGAATGACCCCGACGGCAAGCTTATCCTTGTTACAGCGATAAATCCTACACCCGCAGGCGAGGGCAAGACGACTATTTCCGTAGGTCTTACCGAAGCCATGGCTAAGATAGGCAAAAAGGCAGTTCTCGCACTCCGTGAACCCTCGCTCGGACCTGTTTTCGGCATCAAGGGCGGCGCAGCAGGCGGCGGATATGCACAGGTAGTTCCTATGGAGGATATCAACCTCCACTTCACGGGTGATATGCACGCTATCACAGCCGCAAACAACCTCCTCTGCGCACTTCTCGATAACCATATGCAGCAGGGCAACGTTCTCGGCATCGACCAGAGAAGGATCATGATCGACCGCTGCCTTGATATGAACGACAGAGCGCTCAGAAACATCGTTATCGGCATGGGCGGAAAGGTCAACGGTATCCCACGCCAGGACGGCTTCAGAATTACAGTCGCTTCCGAAGTTATGGCTATCCTTTGCCTCGCTTCCGACCTTGCAGACCTCAAACAGCGCCTTTCAAAGATACTTGTTGCTTATACATACGACGGCAAGCCCGTTTATGCTCACGACCTCGGCGCAGAGGGCGCAATGACAGCTCTCCTCAAAGACGCTGTCAAGCCGAACCTCGTTCAGACGCTTGAAAACAACCCTGCGATCATGCACGGCGGTCCATTTGCCAATATCGCGCACGGCTGTAACTCGATTCGTGCAACAAAGCTTGCTCTTAAACTCGGCGATTACGCTATCACAGAGGCAGGCTTCGGCTCTGACCTCGGCGCAGAGAAATTTTTCGATATCAAGTGCAGATTCGGCGGCTTGAAGCCGTCCTGCGTAGTTCTCGTTGCAACTATCAGAGCGCTCAAATACAACGGCGGCGTTCCAAAGACAGAGCTTACTGCAGAGAATGTTGAAGCACTCGAAAAGGGCGTTGTCAACCTCAAAACACACATTGAAAATATGCACAAGTTCGGTCTGCCCGTTGTTGTTGCTATCAACCGTTTCCACACAGATACCGATGCAGAGATCGAAGTTATAAAGAGGGTTTGTGCAGAACTCAATACCCCTGTTTCGCTCGCAGAAATTTTCGCAAAGGGCGGCGAGGGCGGCACGGACCTTGCACAGAAAGTTTGCGATACTATTGAAACAGCAGAGAACAACTTCCACTATCTCTATGACGAGAAGCTTTCTATCAAGGAAAAGCTTGATACCATTGCAAAGGAGATCTACCGTGCAGACGGAGTTATCTTCACAAAGCAGGCAGAAAAGGCACTCAAAGAGATCGAAGACCTTGGCTTCGGCGGAACTCCGGTATGCGTTGCGAAGACGCAGTATTCGCTCTCCGATGACCCGACGAAGCTCGGCAAGCCCGAGAATTTCGTTATCACAGTAAGAGATCTCAAGCTCTCCGCAGGCGCAGGCTTCGTAGTTGCGCTCACGGGCGATATCATGATAATGCCGGGACTCCCGAAAGCTCCTGCGGCACTTAAAATTGACTGCGATAGTAACGGTAATATTTCGGGACTTTTCTGATGCGTAATTATTGATTAAAATATTTCATCGGGCGGACTTTTATATCCGTCCGATTTTGTATATGGATTTTGGGCAGAAAATATTATGAAAAAGATAATTGTTATCGGTTCACCCGGGGCAGGTAAAAGCTGCTTCTCACGGGAATTGGCTTTGCTGACAAAGATCAGGCTGTTCCATATTGATAATCTGTATTGGCGCGCTGACAGAACTCATATCACACACGAAGAGCTTGTGTGCAGGTTGAATGAGATAATGTCCGAGGAAGCGTGGATAATAGCTTTAGCTGAGGCAGAGCTTTCTCCTCTTTTTTATAACAATATAAAAATAGGTTGAATTTATCCTAAAAATAGAGTATAATATAAATAACAAGGAAAGGAGATGTTATTTATGACGGTAAATACGAATTCACTTGTATCAATAACAGAGGCAAATCAGAATTTTTCAAAGGTTGCAAGACTTGTCGATCAGAACGGCTCGGCTGTTATAATGAAAAACAATGTTCCGAGGTATATCGTTCTTGAATTTTCGGAGGTTGAAAAGGTTCAGACAGCAGATGATGAAGATGTGGCTGAAATATCAAAAAGACTTATCGCAAAAAATCTTGAAGCGTATAAGGAGTTGGCAAAATGATAAGGCTGACTGAGGAACAGGTACTTTCTATCCACAGCTCACTTATCGAAGCGACCGGAGGAACAGACGGCGTTAGAGATAACGGATCGTTGGAATCTGCACTTGAATCGCCCTTTCAAACTTTTGACGGAAATGATCTGTATCCTGCTCTTATACAAAAAGCCGCCCATCTTGGTTATTCTCTTGTTGCAAATCACCCGTTCATAGACGGAAAAAAAGAATAGGCGTTCACACAATGCTTGTTTTTCTTGAACTTAACGGTGTTGAAATAGAATGTACCCAAACAGAGCTTATAGAAATAGGTTTGTCGCTTGCAAACGGGAAAATGAGTGCGGAAAAGCTTACAGTATGGTTAAGCCTGCACAATTGAGAACGCAGAATAAAAAATCTGACATCCGGAAAGGAACACCGCTATGAAAAAATGGTACGCAGAGGAATATGAATTCAATGTCGAAGTAACGGGCTTTCTCCGCGGAGAAAGCACCGAGCATTATTGTCGGAACGGCGAGGAGATAGGGGACAAATACACCTGCACATACGGCTGTCCCGTGAACAAGGACGGCTATGGGATATGCAGCAAGACCATGATGATGCTCTATCCGCTCGTGGAGGCTGTCAGGAGCGGCGGCGACTTAACAAACCTCGGCGGTGACGGCAAATACAGCAAGACTATCGTTTGTCCCGACGGTTGTGTCATCTTCAAGCTTACCGCAACTCCGCTCGGAAATGAAAATTTCCACAAGGGCGGTTTTTGGAGGTAATTCCGCATTCCGAATTTAACTAAGTTTGCATAATGCACAATTTATTATTGCAAATATCGTTGAATTTGCCGTGGTGAAGTGATAAATATTAGCCGCTTTAGCCTTGACAATATTTTCTTTTGGGTTTATAATATAAAAGTATAGTTTCACTTTTTTATTTTGTAATACTATTATTGGAGGCTTTTAATATGTCCAGAGTTTACAACTTCAGTGCAGGCCCTGCTGTACTTCCTGAGGAAGTTCTTAAAGAAGCAGCTGCAGAAATGCTTGATTACAACGGCACAGGTATGTCCGTTATGGAAATGTCCCACCGCTCAAAGGCTTTTGAAGAGATCATTCAGACCGCTGAAAAGGATATCCGCGAACTTATGAATATCCCTGACAACTACAAGGTCCTCTTCCTCCAGGGCGGCGCTTCACAGCAGTTCGCTATGATACCTATGAATTTTATGAAGAACGGTGTTGCCGATTACATAATCACAGGTCAGTGGGCTAAGAAAGCTTGGCAGGAAGCTCAGAAGTACGGTAAGGCTAATGCTATCGCTTCTTCCGCAGACAAGACTTTCTCCTATATCCCTGACTGCTCCGATCTTCCTATCGATGACGATGCAGACTATGTTTATATCTGCGAAAACAACACTATCTACGGCACAAAGTATAAGGAACTCCCAAACACAAAGGGCAAGACACTTATCGCTGACGTTTCTTCCTGCTTCCTCTCTGAACCTATCGACGTAACAAAGTACGGTGTTATCTACGGCGGCGTTCAGAAGAATGTAGGTCCTGCAGGCGTTGTTATCGCTATCATTCGTGAAGACCTTATCCCCGAAAAGCCTTATGTTGAGAACACACCGACAATGCTCCAGTATAAGACTCACGCTGACAACAACTCTCTTTACAACACACCTCCATGCTACGGCATCTACATCTGCGGCAAGGTATTCAAGTGGATAAAGAAGATGGGCGGACTTGAAGCTATGAAGGCTCACAACGAAAAGAAAGCCGCTATCCTCTATGATTTCCTCGACCAGAGTAAGCTCTTCAAGGGCACTGTTGAAAAGAAAGACCGTTCGCTCATGAACGTTCCTTTCGTAACAGGCGATGCTGACCTCGACGCTAAGTTCGTTAAGGAAGCAAAGGCTGCAGGCTTTGAGAACCTTAAGGGTCACAGAACTGTTGGCGGTATGAGAGCTTCTATCTACAATGCTATGCCTATCGAGGGCGTTGAAAAGCTCGTTGAGTTCATGAAGAAGTTTGAGGCAGAAAACCTTAAGTAAAATTCGGAATTATGGATTCGGAATTATTGTGCTTGGCGAAGCTGCGTGAAAATGTAGGGATGGGTTTTCCGTCCCGCATTAAAACGGTTGTGCCGAATAATTTTGAGATTCCGTAGGGACGGATTCCATGTCCGCCCGTTATATTGCCCCTTTTATTCAAATTCAATTGTAGGGGACGGGTTTCCCGTCCCGTTTAGACCTTATTCGGCACAGACGGGGCGCAGATACAGTCCCCTGCATTTTATTTTTAAGTTTAAAAACGAACTGTTTTCGCGAACGTAAACTTATTTCCGACGAAAACGAGCGGAACAAAGTGAAGCGTGGCGCGAATTGCCCGCGGGGGCTTCCCCACCCCCAAAAAAATCTGTCAAGTTTTAAACAAACTGTTTTCGCGAACGTAAACTTATTTCCGACGAAAACGAGCGGAACGAAGTGAAGCGTGGCGCGAATCGCCCGCGGGGGCTTCCCCGCATTGGAGGTAAACTGAAATGTACAATATTCAAACATTGAACAAGATCTCTAAGTATGGCACGGATAACTTCGATACAGCTAAGTATACCGTTGCTGATGAAGTTGCTAACCCTGATGCTATCATGGTACGTTCCGCTGCTATGCACGATATGGAATTCGGCTCGAATCTTCTTGCTATTGCCCGTGCAGGCGCAGGCGTAAACAATATCCCCGTTGACAAGTGCGCAGAGCAGGGTATCTGCGTATTCAACACACCCGGTGCAAACGCTAATGCTGTTAAGGAACTCGTTATCGCAGGTCTTCTTCTTACATCAAGAAAGATCCCCGATGCTATGATCTGGGCACAGACCCTCAAGGGCAACGGCGCAGAGGTCGGCAAAATGGTAGAAAAGGGCAAGTCCCAGTTCGCGGGTCCTGAAATTATGGGCAAGACTCTCGGCGTTATCGGACTTGGCGCTATCGGTGTTCTCGTTGCCAATGCTGCTATCGCTCTCGGTATGAAAGTTGTCGGCTACGACCCGTTCCTCTCCGTTAAGGCAGCACTCAGCCTTGACCCGTCCGTTAAGACTGTTGCAGATGTAAAGGATCTTTACGCTGCCGCTGATTATGTAACTATCCACGTTCCTTTCAACGCTGATACAAAGGGCACTATCAATGCCGATGCTATCGCTGCAATGAAGGACGGCGTTCGTGTACTCAACTTCGCAAGAGGCGAACTCGTTGACAACTCCGCTATCCTCCCTGCACTCGAAAGCGGCAAGGTAGCAGCTTACATCACTGACTTCCCGTCTGATGAAGTTCTCGGTGCAAAGGGCGTTATCGCTGTTCCTCACCTTGGTGCTTCCACACCTGAATCCGAGGACAACTGCGCTAAAATGGCTGCTCTCGAACTCATCGACTACATCGAAAACGGCAATATCAAGAACTCCGTAAACTATCCTGATGCTTCGATGAACGCTGTAGGAACAAAGATCTGCGTAATGCATAAGAATGTTCCTGCTGTTATCTCCGCTCTTACAACTGCACTCGGCGATGCTGGACTCAACATCGACAATATGCTCAACAAGTCCAAGAAAGACTACGCTTATACTCTCCTCGATGTTGCAGGCGACGTAAGCGACGATGTTGTTGCAAAGCTTTCTGCTGTTGATACTGTTATCAAGGTAAGAGTTATCAAGAAGTGAGAGAATGACCCTGCATAAGCAGAACGGTTATTTATAAAAAAATCGTCACCCCGTTATAGCATATTGTGTTATGACGGGGTGATTTTTGTGCATTCCGTATTGCAGTTTGCACAAAAAAGAGAACGTAAAATCGGGTATGTAAACGTTGACATAGGCGCGCCTTATTTGTTATAATTAATGTATTGAAATCCGAAAAGAAAACATTACGGAGGATATTTTATGGCAAACTACAAAAAGCTAACAGCCGCAACACTGGCTGTACTTATGGTTTCGGGACTTGCAGCCTGCGGAAACAGCTCGGAAGTTCCCGAGGAAACCACAACTCAGGCAACTGTTCCGATCAATACCGCTGAACTTTCCGAAGAGGACGCAGAGCAGGTAAAGGGCGTTGCAGATCTTCTCACGGGCGAGCTTGAAAACAAGACTATCAAGTGGTTCTCGTTCTATGATCCTTTCCACGCTACGACTTCGGGCAACACAAAGGCTCTTTCGCTTGAACTCTTCGAGGAAAAGTATGACGGCGAGATCGAGTATATCACAACAACATGGAACAACCGCTTCGACGATCTTTCCACAAAGATCATCGGCGGCGAGGGAATCGACTTTATCGCAGGCGGCGACCTCGATTCATTCCCTAACGGCGTTACAAACGGAATGTTCCAGCCTGTTGATGATTATATCGATTATGACAGCGACCTCTGGGCACCCGTGAAGAACCTCAACGATATGTTCTTCCTCGGCGGACATCACTATGTTATTGCGACTGCCGCAACAGCAGGTCAGGTTGTTTACTACAACCGACAGACTATCGAAGCTTACGGTCTTGACGACCCTGCAGATCAGCTCGAAGAGGGAACATGGACTTGGGATACTTTCAAGCAGGATCTTCTTGAATTCTGCGATGTTGATGCAGGAAACTACGGTCTTGACGGCTGGTTCAACGAAAAGCCGCTCATGATGACCGCAGGCGCGCCTGCGCTCGAGATCAAGGACGGAAAGCTTTCCGACAACTTCTACAGCCCTGACCTTGAACGTGCGATGAACTTCCAGAGAGAGCTTTTTGACAACGGTCTTATCCTTGATAAGAACCTCACAGGCTGGAAAACTCACATCGAATACATCGGCGAAGGCAAGGAACTTTTCTACATAAGCGGACTTTACGAGATCAGCTCTTCACCCGATATCTGGACAAAGACATTCGGCGAACCTGAGGACGTTATGTTCGTTCCGCTCCCGAAAGACCCGAACGCTGACGCTTACTACCTCCCTGCAGGTCTTGAAGCTTATATGCTCTGCAAGGGCGCACAGAACCCCGAGGGCGTTATCAAGTTCATGGAATGTATCCTCGCAGCAAACAGCGATGACAGAACAAAGCAGATCAACCGCGACAAGAGCATCAACGACTTCGGCTGGACTGAGGAAATGCTCGCAATGCAGGATAAGATCAACGAAATGACAGCAGAACACCCTGTTTATGACCTTGTAGACGGCGTTCAGCCTGACCTCAACTCCCTCGTTGACAGCGGCGAAACGGGCGTAAGAGCTGCATTCCAGGGCGGCGACTGGGCAACTGTAAGAGAATCCCTCGATGTGGCTGCACAGATCTATATCGACGAGTTCAACAAAGAACTTGAAGCTATGGGTTAATTTAGTAACACATAATTAATATAAAGTTTACAAATAACTTAATCGTTTAAAAAGCAAATCGGGGCAAAAAATGCTCCGATTTGCTTATTTTTTTGTTGGAAGTAAACAAAACGTCCGAAACCAAATATACAAAATCAACATTGACTAAAATTTCAATTTTTGATATAATATTAATTGCTTAAACGTGAATGTACATATTAATTTTGTGCATTATTTAACAGTTCCTTTAAGAAGGAAATTTTTTTGGAGGTTTACAAATGAAAAATACCAAGAAGATACTTGCAGGTATCATGGCATTGACAATGACCGCTGCTCTCACAGCCTGCGGCGACAAGGGTACTGCAGACGGTGGCAGCACAAGCGAAGATACAACTGCTACCACAACTACCGCAAAGACTGTTGCAGTCAACGAAGAAGGTCTTAAAGAAGGCGAAGAGGAAGCCCTTGCAGGCGTTATGGCTCAGCTTCAGGACGTTGAACTCGAGAACAAGACAGTTAAGTGGCTCGCTCACTATGACCTTAACCCAAGCACAACCGGCGCAAGCAAGTCCGTTGGTCTTGAAATGTTTGAAAAGAAGTACGGCGGCAAGGTGGAATGGATCCCTACAACATGGAACACACGTTATGATGACCTTTCCACACAGGTTCTCGGCGGCAACGGCGTAGATATCTTCCCCGGCGATGATACCGCTAACTTCCCTAAGGGCATTATCAATGGAATGTTCCAGCCTGTTGATGATTATATCGACATCAACTCCGCTATCTGGCAGAATGTTTCTACAGCTATGGATCTTTACAAGTTCGGCGGCAAGCACTACGAACTCGTTACTTCCGTAACAGCAGAAGCTATCGTTATCTATGATAAGTCCACTATCGAAGCTCAGGGCTTTGACGATCCTTGGGAGCTCTATGAAAAGGGCGAATGGAACTGGGATACATTCAAGTCCATGCTTTATGATTTCGTTGATCCCGATTCTTCCCAGTACGGTCTTGACGGCTACTGGAATGAAAAGGCTCTCCTTATGTCCGCAGGCGTTCCTATGATCGGTCTTTCCGCTGACGGCGGCGTACAGAGCAACATCAACGATCCTACACTTGAAAAGGCAATGAACTTCCAGTACGAACTCAACCAGAACGGCTGCAAGTTCCCGAAGGAGCAGTTCAGCTGGAACGAACAGCCTCAGATGCTCGGCGAAGGCTCTGAACTCTTCTACATCGTTGGACCATACTGCGTACAGGCTGACCCTGCAACATGGTCAGTTGGAATCGAACCTGAGAACCTCGGTATCGTTCCTGTTCCATCTCCTGCTGATTCCGATCCTTACCAGGGCGCTAAGGTAAACGGCTATGCACTCTGCAAGGGTTCTGCTAACCCTGAAGGCGCTGCATTGTTCGCAGAATGTAATATCCTCGGCTCGATTGATCCTGAAGCTGTTGCAATTTCTGACAGAAAGTCCATGGACGACTACCAGTGGAGCCAGGAGATCGTTGACAAGATGAAGGCTATCAATGATCTTGCAAATCAGTATCCTGTTGTTGACTTCGCTGCAGGCTGCTCCTCCGATATCGCTTCCCTCACAACAGACGGCGGCGACCAGATGGGTATGAGAGCTGCATTCGACGGTACAGACTGGGCAACAATGAGAGAAACTATCGGCGATACAGTTGCTATGCTCGTTGACGAAGTTGACCAGAACCTTAAGGCTGCTATCGACGCTCAGTAAGCGTTTTGCCTTTGAAAACCGAATAAAACTATCGACAGCTGTTCCGTATTTTTGCGGAGCAGCTGTTTTAATTTATTACAAAATGGATAAAAATTTAAATTACCACTTCCATTTGAGCTTATAATTTGGTATAATAAATACTGTACATATTTTTAATAAAACTTCTCTCCCGAAAGGAATGGTAATAGATATGAAAAAATTAGCGGTCCTGCTGACCATTTTGCTTATCCTGCCGCTGTTTATGCCGATAAAGGCGGATGCTGTAACGTTCACGCCGAATTTCACCGTCAACAGTGAGGCGGCAGTGCTTATTAATCTCGATAAAGACATCGTTGTATATGAAAAAAATCCGACCAAGAAAATTTATCCTGCTTCGCTGACGAAAATAATGACCGCGATAATCGTCCTCGACCATGTTCAGGATCTCGACAATACCGAGTTTGAAGCTCCGCTTGTCGTTTTTGATGAGCTTTACGGTCAGGGCGCGTCCGCAGTAGGCTACTCAAGAGGCGAGATTGCCACCGTCACCGACCTTATGTATTCGATGCTGATGTATTCCGCCTGCGAATCGGCAGGTATCCTTGCTTATAATGTCGGAAACGAAAGTATCCCGAATTTTGTCGATATGATGAACGAAAAGGCAAAGGAAATAGGATGCACGGGAACGAATTTCACAAATCCGCACGGACTTTTTGACGAAAATCAGTACACGAATGCCCGTGATATGGCTCTTATTGCGCAGTATGCAGTCGAAAACTACCCGAAGTTCGTTGAGATCGCCTGCACGACCGAGTACACGATGAAAGCGACAAACTATCAGGCAGAGGGCTGGGCAACTATCTACCACACGAACAAAATGCTCCGCCCGAGCTCGGATTACTATTATCAGTATGCGCGCGGAATAAAGACAGGTACTCTCGATGAATCGGGAAGAAACCTCGTTTCAATGGCTCGCAAGGACGGCAACAACTACCTCCTTGTTACAATGGGAGCGCCGATGTATGACGCAGACGGAAACACTGCCAACGGTCAGTACGAAGATCATAAGAACATCTACGAATGGGCATTTGAGAACTTTTCCTACGAAAAAATACTTTCCACGGGTCAGGAGATAACCGAACTTCCCGTTAAGCTCGGACAGGACAGCGATCACGTTCTGCTCGTCCCCTCGGAAGATTTTTACACACTCTGGCCGAAAACGCTCGATACTTCCAACCTCAAGACCGAGATAGACACCTCGGCGGCGGTCGATGAGGACGGAATGGTAATGGCACCCGTTGAAAAGGGTCAGAAGCTCGGAACTTACACGCTCTCGCTTTCGGGAGAAACGCTCTGCACGGTCGATCTTGTTGCAAAAGACAGCGTAGAGCTTTCGCGAATTGACTATAATATACTTAAAGCCAAAGCATTCGTCAACTCTTTCTGGTTCAAGCTTGCGGCAGGCATCGCAGTTGCACTTATTATCATCTATACGGTACTTCTTGCGATAGCCGCTAAAAAGCGCAAGCGCAGAAAGCACGTCAACGGAAAAAGAAGATTCTAAGGAGGGCTTTTTATGGAAGAAAAGAAAAAGATCAGCGTTTCGAGCCTTGTTCTCGGCATCGTCGGAACGGTGTTTGCGTTCTGTATCCCTGCCGTTACCTACGGCTGCTCGATAACGGGACTTGCAAGAGGATTGAAAAAACGCAAGGTCAAGAACTGCACCGCAGGCATCGCGCTCAATATCGTTGCACTCGTGATAGCTGTGTTCAACTCGCTCGCAGGAATTCTTGTCACGCTTAAAGTCTACGGTTCGGAAAAGAGCGCCGAAAGCAGCTCCTGCGGAGAGGAATGATCGTATCAGATGAATAAAGTTATGAAGGTGCTGAAGAACAAGTGGTTCATACTGTTTGTAAGCATTCTCAACGGTGTATATACGGCAGGTCTGCTGTACTTCGCGTATGTCGCTGTTTTTTACAAGATAGAGTTTGAAAATACGGTAAAGTTTGCGATCGTTTATTCCGTGATCTCCGTTATAATCGGACTTTTTATGTATTATACAAGGCGCTCGGCGCTCACGGCGGTGTTCAATATACTGAACCTCGTTGCGTTCCTGCCGTCACTGCTTCTGAGCTGGGGAAACTGGCCGCTGCTGATACCTGCTGCGATAGTAACGCTGTTCGGCTTCTTCTCCTGCAAAATGAACGACACGGTCAAGACTGTGTTCGGAACGATCTTTCTGCTGATATACATTATCGGCTGTATAGTTTTCTTCCTTGTGATGAATGTTTTTGTCGTAAAAACGACCGATACAGTGCTTGAAAGCGGCGTTTCGCCTTCGGGTAATTTCCGCTATTATGTTATGAATGTCGAAAACAAATCCTCGGGCAAGACCGCTGTATATATCGAACCGAATACGCTCGATATCGACGTTATGGGAATGTTCAAGCTCGATACCACGATAAGAAAGCTTGTCAAGCAGGCGAACAACCCGACAACAATGGAACTTCGCTGGGACGGCGATCTGCTTTACATCAACAATGAAGAATATTTCGACGAAAAGGACTTCTACACGCCCGAAAACGGCTATGTCTTCACCGATGATAACTGGACGCATACCTACTTCCACGCCGATTACCCGATCTTCGACTCTATTTACACGATGATCGAAGCGATAAAGAAGTTCATTGCAAAAATTAAGGGTGGAAACGCCGCAATTATGCTTATGCAGTAAAAAATCGCCGCAGGGGAGGACCTTGCGGCGAAATTTTTTGAAAAAAGGCACGATTTTTTGAGAAAAAGTATTGACAAGAGATAAAATATATGCTATAATACAAAAGTTGTTTGACAACGGCTATCGTGTTCTAAAGACAGCAGGTGGTTTTTACCGTAAATCCTGCCGAGGAAAGATCGCTAAAGTATAATAATGCTTTTGCCCTTTTCAGTCTTTGACCGAAAAGGTTTTTTCTTTTTCACGGATCCGGCAGCAATTGTTACCAACCGATCTATGTTTGATACCATTGCCGTTTTATGACGTTCAAAGGTATTATGTATAATTACGGAGGTGAAAACATTATGCCAAGCGCAAAGGTACTTGAATCCAAGAAAGCAAGAGTTGAAGCTCTCACAGACCTTATCAAGGGTGCTGCAGCAGGCGTTATCGTTGACTACAAGGGTATTTCCGTTGCAGATGATACCAAGCTTCGTAAGGAACTCAGAGAAGCAGGCGTACAGTACTTCGTTGAGAAGAACTCTATGCTCCGTTTCGCTCTTAAGAACGCCGGTCACGAAGGCTTTGATGATGTTCTCGAGGGAACAACAGCTATCGCTCTTTCCACCGACGACCAGACTGCTCCTGCACGTATCCTCGGTAAGTATATCGAAGGCGCAGACGAAAAGTCCACTTTCTCTATGAAGGCAGGCTTCATCGGCACTGAGATCTACGACAAGGCAGGCGTTACCGCTCTTTCCAAGATCCCTTCAAAGGAAGTTCTTCTTGCACAGCTTCTCGGTTCTCTCCAGAGCCCTCTCCAGAAGTTCGCTGCTACTGTTCAAGCTGTTGCAGACAAGAAGAAAGAGGAAGAAGTTGCTTAATTGCAAAATGCTCTGCGGCATGATATGACCGCAGAAACCGAATCAGTGCTTAAAGCACGGAAAATCAAATTATAAAGGAGATTATTATCATGGCATCTGAGAAAATTACTAACATTTTAGATCTTATCGATTCCCTCACAATCCTTGAACTCAACGAACTCGTTGAAGGCGTTCAGGAGAAGTACGGCGTATCCGCAGTTGTAGCTGCTGCTCCTGCTGCTGGCGGCGCTGCTGCTGCTGCTGCAGAAAAGACAGAATTTGACGTTGTTCTTGCTTCCTTCGGTGAGAAGAAGATGGACGTTATCAAGGCTGTTAAGGATATCTGCGGTCTTTCCCTTAAGGAAGCTAAGGAGCTCGTTGAAGCTGCTCCTAAGGCTCTCAAGGAAGGCGCTTCCAAGGCTGAAGCTGAAGACATCAAGACTAAGCTCGAAGCTGCAGGCGCAACTGTTGAACTCAAGTAAGTTTGACACTTTCGTAAATAATGACCCCGTTCTCTTTGAGGACGGGGTTTTTTATGTATATTGATTTGAAAAGTCTATCAACTCTTTGCAAATGGTGATAGGCTAAATTCAAAAGACAAGAACAAAAAGGAAGTGACAGGCTTGCGCGACGAGATCATAGGAATGGGTTATGATCCTTGCAAGAGATGCAATCCATAGCCTGTAAATAATTTTTAACAAAACTTAAACGTTTAACGCCAAAGTTGTATATTATTGGGCATATTCATATTTACGGTCAAAGAATGACGCTATATTTGTTTAAAATTACGATTGTAAATTGTGAAAAAATATTGTATAATTAAACGGTAATATGTAGCATTGTATCTTGACGGAAATGATAAATGCTCATAAAAAGTTTATGATAAGCGCTAATGTCAGTTGAACTGTAAAGCTGTTTTTCAGCAAACCATAGCTTGTGTCCATATTTTTTGTGCAGTTCTGACAGACCTTTGGCATAAGAAAGGATCAGTGTGTTATGCAGCCGGTAATCAACAAGGCGGACCTCGAAGAAAAGATCCGCAATACCCTTCAAACTGAGTATAATGTTACCCCGATCGATGCATCGGACAATCAGATTTACAAGGCACTCTCAACAGTTGTTGTTGAACTTCTCCGTGAAAAGCGCAGAAAGTTTCGCAATCAGGTTCATTCCGAGGGCAGAAAAGAAGTTTACTACCTCTCAATGGAATTCCTTATGGGTCGTTCGCTCAAGACAAGCCTTTTCAATCTTCGCATCAACGATATCGCAGAAGAGATAATGAAGTCTTGGGACGTTAATATCGACAGAATTTATGAATATGAGCCTGACGCAGGACTCGGAAACGGCGGTCTTGGCCGTCTTGCAGCTTGCTACCTTGACGGTCTTGCAACTGACGGCTACCCTGCAATGGGTTATTCTATCTGCTATGAGTATGGTATCTTCAAGCAGAAGATCGAAGACGGCTGGCAGACAGAGCTCCCTGACAACTGGCTCCCGGGCGGTGAAACATGGCTCGTTCCTAAGAAAGACAAGACCATTGAAGTTCACTTTGACGGCGAAGTGGTTGAACATTGGGACGATAAGTACCACCACATTTCCTATAACAACTACAGCACAGTTTATGCTGTTCCTTACGATATGTATGTTCCCGGCTACGACAGCGAGGGCGTTTCCGTTCTCCGTCTGTGGCAGGCAAAAGCTCCTTCCTTCGATATGCAGATGTTCAACCAGGGCGACTACGCTAAGTCCCTCTCTCAGAACACTATTGCACAGGCTATCTCAAAGGTTCTTTACCCGAACGATAACCACCTCGAGGGCAAGTCGCTCCGTCTTCGTCAGCAGTACTTTATGTGCGCAGCTTCCGTTGGCGATATAGTAAACCGCCACATGAGCATCTACGGCACACTCGACAACCTCCACGAAAAGGTTGCTATCCATATCAACGATACCCACCCGACACTTGCTATCCCTGAGCTTATGAGAATCCTCCTCGATGACTGCGGATACAACTGGAACAAGGCTTGGCACATCGTTACAAACACATTTGCTTACACGAACCACACAGTTCTTGCAGAAGCACTTGAAAAGTGGGATATGAACCTCGTTAAGCAGGTAATTCCGCGTATCTTTGCTATCATCGTTGAGATCAACAACCGTTACTGTGCAGAACTTATGGAGAGAATTGGCGACAGCGCAAAGGTTACAAGAATGTCTATCATTCAGAACAACCAGATTCACATGGCTCTCCTCTGCGTATGCGCTTCACACAGCGTAAACGGCGTTTCAAAGCTCCACTCCGATATCATCAAGCAGGACGTTTTCAGCAACGAATATGCTGATACACCGTACAAGTTCAAGAACGTTACTAACGGTATCGCTTACAGAAGATGGCTTCTCCAGGCTAACCCCGGACTTACCGAGCTTCTTTCAAGCACTATCGGCGACGGCTTCAAGAAGAATGCTGCTGAACTTTCCAACTTCAACAAGTTTGAAGATGATAAGAAAGTCCTCGACAAGCTCAGCAAGATCAAACTCGAAAACAAGAAGCGCTTTGCAAAGTATGTAAAGTCCAACTTCGGCGTTGTTCTTAACACAGACAGCATCTTCGATGTTCAGGTAAAGCGTCTGCACGAATATAAGCGTCAGCACCTCAATGCTCTCAATATCATTGCAGAGTATCAGTACCTCCTCGACAATCCGAACGCAGATTTTGTTCCTAAGACATATATCTTCGCTGCAAAGGCTGCACCGGGATATTACCTTGCAAAGCAGATCATCAAGATGATCTGGGCACTCGGCGAAGAGATCAGGAAGAACCCTGCTGTTAACAAGAAGCTTCAGGTATTCTTCCTTGAAAACTACTGCGTAAGCCTTTCCGAACTCCTTATGCCTGCCGCAGAAGTATCTGAGCAGATCTCCCTCGCAGGTAAGGAAGCATCGGGTACAGGTAATATGAAGCTTATGCTCAACGGTGCGCTCACACTCGGTACTCTCGACGGCGCAAACATCGAGATCAAGGATCAGGTCGGCATCGACAACATCTTTATCTTCGGTATGAACGCTGACGAAGTTCTTGCAAAGCAGGCTCAGGGCTACCGTCCCGAAAGCTACTGCGAGAATAACGAAGTTATCGCAAGAGCTATCAACAAGATGTACACAGGAATCAACGGCTGTCAGTTTGACGAAGTTGCAAACTCCCTCAAGTTCAAGGATCCATATATGGTTCTTGCAGACTTCGATGCTTACCAGTCCGCACAGCAGTACATTTCCGAATGCTACAAGGACAAGGACAAGTGGAACAAGATGTCCCTCCACAACATCGCAGGCGCAGGCATCTTCTCTGCCGACAGAGCAGTTGAAGATTACGCTCGTGATATCTGGAAGCTTAAGTAAGCACAATGCGTAATTCGTAATTAAAAAGCACGGCTCACAATGTGGGTCGTGCTTTTTTGAATATAAAAAAGAACCTCGGGTTTGCCTATTCCGTCAAAAGTGGCACGGTCAATGTCTTTGATGAGGGCATTGATTCATTTGATAGTTTTCTTGTCTTGATTGAACCAATACATATAATCGTCCCAAGCTTCGTCTGTCCATACCTTATTCATTGGAATCTTCCTCTATCAGTTCGTGAGCTTTGGCTTTGCCCGAGTTGGGCTGTGCGATAGAATGGTCAAGGTGCGTTGTGTTTGCCATGCTGTAAAAATAATCGTCGGGAGAGTTGTGAAGCAAAATGATTGCGTTGCCAATACATTATACCAAAAATTCATTAATAAACACAAAAATCCCTCCCCGAATCACTTCGGGGAGGGATAATTCATTTTATAAAGCTTATAAAATCAGCCGAATTACTTGTTTTCTTCTGCCTTGATCTCGGTTTTAGCTTCAACCTTGGCTTCGGGAGCGGTTTCAGCCTTTGCTTCGGGCTTTGGAGCAGGAGCTTCAGCCTTAGGTGCTGCTGTTGGGGCAGCCGCCTGATTTGTAGGAGCAGCAGGCTTAGGAGCGGCAGGCTTTGCGACCATTACGATGCCGTCGCAGCGCTGGATAGCGTGTGTAGGACAGCCTGCTACGCACTTGCCGCAGTTCTTACACTTGCTGTAGTCGATGCGCGCGAGGTTGTTTTCAACCGTAATAGCACCGAACGGACAAGTCTTTTCGCACTTTTTACAGCCGATACAGCCGTTCTTGCAGGCTGTACGGGTGTTTTTGCCGATATCCTGCGAGGAGCAGAGAACGTCAACGCGGTTTGTTATATCGTGGACAACGATAAGCTGATTCGGGCAAGCTTTTGCGCAAAGTCCGCAGCCGCCGCACTTTGAGCGGTCGATCTTTGCAACGCCGTCTACGATAGAGATAGCATCGTGAGTACATTCACGGATACAGTCGCCGTAGCCGAGGCAGCCGTAAGCGCAGGCGCTCTGACCGTTGTAGAAACGCTTTGCAGCCTTACAGGACTGAACGCCGTCAAATTCAAATTTGTTTGCCGAACGTGCATTGCAGTCGCCGCTGCAGCGGACAACCGCGATCTTCGGAACGGATTCCATTGCGGCAACACCCATAACTTCTGCAACCTTTTTGGCAACCTCGCTGCCGCCGGGGTTACAGAGGTTCGTTGCAACGCCGTTTTTTACGATAGCTTCGGCATAAGCCGCACAGCCCGAGAAACCGCATGAACCGCAGTTTACCTGCGGAAGAACTTCGTTTACCTTGTCGATCCTTTCGTCTGTCTTGACTTCAAAAACCTTTGAGCATACTGTAAGAAGCACACCTGCGAGAAGTCCGATAGCCGCAAAAACAAGGGCAGGAATAATAAAATTCATATTTCCTTCCTCCTTTTTAGCTGAACATTCCCGAGAAGCCCATAAAGCTTACGGAAACGATTGATGCAGCGATAAGTGTTGCAGGAACACCCTTGAACATAGCAGGAGTGTCGGCAGCATTTACTCTCTGACGAACGCCGCTGAAAATGATGAGCGCAAGGGAGAATCCAAGTCCTGCGCCGACAGCGTTTACGACCGACTGACCGAGGTTGTAGCTGTTGTCGATGTTAAGGATTGTTACGCCGAGGACTGCGCAGTTCGTTGTGATGAGCGGAAGATAAACGCCGAGAGCCTTATAAAGCGGCGGAACGGCTTTCTTGAGGAACATTTCAACGATCTGAACGAAGAGCGCGATAACAAGGATAAATGCGACTGTTTTCAGATATTCAAGTCCGAGCGGGATAAGGATAAGCATGTAGATTGGATATGTAGCGAGTGCGGCACAAGCCATAACGAATGTTACGGCAGCACCCATTCCGACTGCGCTGTCGAGCTTTTTGGAAACGCCGAGGAATGCGCAGATACCCATAAATTTTGAAAGAACGAAGTTGTCAACGAGCATTGCGCTCAAAAGAATAACGAGCAGAGATTTCATCAGTCATTTCCTCCTTCTTCATTCTTTTTGTTTATAGTCTGGCATCTTGAAGCGTTAGGACAGCCTGCGCAGCCGAGTTCCTTCGGAGGAGCTTTCTTTGCGAGCTTGTTTACAACTGCGATGATGACACCGAGTGCGAAGAAGCCGCCTGCAGGCATAACGAATACTGTCATTGTAACGGGGAGGTGGAGGTCGATGCCGAACCACTGACCCGAGCCGAGGATCTCACGGACGCTTCCCATAAGGAAGAGCGCAAGCGTGAAGCCAAGACCGCTGCCAAGACCGTCAAGAATGGACTTCCAAGGGTTGTTCTTTGAAGCGAAAGCCTCTGCACGGCCGAGGATAATACAGTTAACTGTGATAAGCGAAAGGAACAGTCCGAGGCTGTCGTAAAGCGCAGGAATATAGCCTTTGAGCAGGAATTCGATGAGCGTTACGAAGCTTGCGATAACGACGATAAAGCAAGGAAGACGGACTGCCTTTGGGATAATATTTTTAAGCAGGGAGATGGCAAGGTTGGAGCAAACGAGAACGAAAGTAGTCGCAAGTCCCATACCGATGCCGTTTGAAGCCATTGTTGTAACGGCGAGCGTCGGACACATACCGAGCATTGTAACGAAAACAGGGTTTTCCTTGATTATGCCCTTTACAAGCTCGTAAGTATTGGTAGTTTTTTTCTCACTCACTTACGGTCACTCCTTCCATTTCATTGTAGGCATTGAGAGCGAGGGTAACTGCTCTGTATGTGCCCTTTGAGGAGAATGTTGCGCCTGTGATAGCGTCAAGTTCAAAAGTATCGCTTACGGGAGCGGAAGCAGCTTCTTCTTTGAGTGCCTCGATCTCGTCTGCGCTGCCCCATACGAACTTCTTGGGGGAATTGTCTTCCTCGGAAGCCTTAGGGAGCTTGTCGAATGTAAGGCCCTTGAACTGGTCACGGAATTCGGGGAGATCTCTTACCTTTGTGCCAAGACCCGGAGTTTCGCCGAGTGAGAGGACGGAAACACCCGAAACAGAGCCGCTTGCGTCCATTCCGACGAGAACGTGGATACCGCCGCTGGAATAGCCGTCTGTGGTAACTTCAAATGCTGCGTTGCCGTTTTCATCGGTGAGAACGCAGGTGATGCCCTCGGGGGCGTAGATAGCGCCGTTTTCGTCAAGCTTCATAGTGAAGCCGTCCGAAGTGCCGTAAATTTCTTCAAGGCTTGCAAGCATATCGTCTGTGATAACGCCGGTGTTGTCCTTGTAGGTCGCATCGTGAGCGATAACGAGGAGCGCGCAGGTGATAAGGCAGATAAGCGTAAGCACGAGCGAAGGCTGGATTTTTTCCTTAAACATTACTTAGCAGCCTCCTTTACGGGTTTCTTTGCACCGAGCGGCTTAGTCTTGCAGAGCTTGTCGATGTAAGGTGTGAGCAGGTTCATAAGGAGGATCGAGAAAGAAACGCCCTCGGGGAATGAACCGAACTGACGGATAACGAATGTGATTATAGCGCAGCCTGCGCCGAATACGACTTTGCCCTTTGTTGTGAGCGGAGTTGTCGCATAGTCGGTAGCCATAAAGAACGCACCGATCATAAGACCGCCTGCAAGGAGCTGATAAACAGTCATTGTAAGGCTGCCCGTGTAGCAAAGTGTGAGAACGCCGAAAATGCCGATGAAAGCGATCGGAGTTGCAGGGGAGATAACTCCCATTACAATAAGGAAGATGCCTCCGATGATAAGTGCGAGTGCGCAGGTCTCACCGATGCAGCCGCCCGTTGTGCCGAGGAGCATATCCTTGAATGTGAACGGGGAAACCATTGCAGAGCCGTTGTCGAACCAGCTTGCTGCGAGCGGAGTTGCGCCCGTAACAACGTCTGTGCTGTTCTTGTACCAGAACGGAACTGCCCAGTTCGTCATCTGCGAAGAGAACGAAACCATAAGTACGATTCTTGCTGCGATAGCAGGGTTAGCGAAGTTCTGTCCGATGCCGCCGAAAAGCTGCTTAACGATAACGATAGCGAAGAAGCTGCCGATGAGCGGAACATAGAACGGTACAGTTGCAGGGAGGTTCATTCCGAGGAGAAGACCCGTTACAACTGCGGAGAGGTCGGAAACCGTCTGCGGTCTTTTTGTAACAACTGCGAAAAGCGCTTCAAAAGCAACGCAGTAAATGATAGTCTGGATAAGAACGAGTGCGGCTTTTACGCCGAAGTAAACGCAGCCCATAATTGCTGCCGGCAGAAGAGCTATGATGACCATGAGCATTATCTTCTGCGTGGTAAGTCCGGCACTTCTGTGAGGTGACGGAGAAACTCTTAAACCTGTCATAATATTCTCCTTTCTCACTTCTTAGGCGCAGGGCGCGGTAAAAGTCCCTTTGCGAGCTGGTTTGATTCTGCGAGCGGCTTGTGTGCAGGACAGATGTACGAGCAGCAGCCGCAGTTCATACAAAGCGAAACCTTGAGCTCCTGAAGAGCAGCAACGTCCTTTTCTTTGTATGCACGGAGAAGGAGATTAGGCATAAGGTTCATAGGGCAGACCTTGATGCAGTTTCCGCAGCGGATACAAGCGGATTCCTTTTCTTCCTTGACGGTATTGAAAGCGAGAACAGCGTTCGTTGTTTTGAGAACGGGCTGATCTGTGTCATAAACGGGGAAGCCCATCATAGGACCGCCGTAGAGGACCTTCTTCGGATTTTCAGCTCCGCCGAATTCGAGAAGTTCGGAAAGTCTTGTGCCGATTGGAACTATGTAGTTGCCGTTGTTCTTTGTAACAGCGTCGCCGTCAAGAGTAAGACGCTTTGCAACGAGCGGCATACCCGTCTTGCAGTAGGTGCTTACGAAAGCTGCCGAGGAAACGTTCATTACCATAACGCCCTGATTTGCAGGAAGTTCGCCCTCTTCGACAATTCTTCCCGTAGCGGAGAAAATGATTACCTTTTCTGCGCCCTGCGGATAGGTCGAGGGGAGAGTTACGACTTCAACAGCATTGTTGTCGGCTGTTTTCTGCTTCAAAAGTGCGATAGCTTCCGGTTTGTTGCTCTCGATGCAAATTTTGCAGTTCGGTATCTCGAGCCACTTCTGAACGAGTGCGATTCCGTCGAGAACATCATCGGGAGCTTCCACCATCTGACGGTAATCGGAGGTGATAAAAGGCTCGCACTCCGCCGCATTGATAACGAGAGTGTCGATAGGTGTCTTTGAGGGGTCAAAACCCATTTTAACGTGTGCAGGGAAACCTGCGCCGCCAAGACCTGCAAGTCCGCTCTCACGGATAGCCGCGATAAAGGACTTTCGGTCGGTGATAACGGGAGCTTTCACGCTCTCATCGGGCGTCTGCTCTCCGTCTGTGTCGATAACTGCTGCCTTGCAGGTGTTTCCGCCCGGAAGAAGATAATCCGTGACAGCATTTACCGTACCCGAAACAGGTGAATGTATCGGAACGGACATAAAAGCGTCCGTATCGCCGATCTTCTGACCGACAAAAACGGTATCTCCTGCCTTGACAAGGCAATTGCATGGCGCGCCCATCGACTGTGACATCGGAACTATGACCTGCTTTGGCAGCGGAAAATTCGCTGTTGCGCAGTCCTGCGTTCTTTTGTCATGCGAAAGGTGTACGCCGTTAAGTTTTTTCATCTGCATATTCCTCCCTGATCAAAAATGCTTTTTGGTTCCCTGATTATTTCCAAGCAATTTTGCTATGACTTCACACACTTTATGTCAAAATGTGCAAAGTCATAGAAAAATTTGCCGTGAAAAAATTTTCGGAAAGAACCTATATAATAACGGGGTATGACCCCGAGATATACCATTTATATGTGTATTGATGTATGTATTTCAAATCGCTGTATTTTACTGTAGTGAACGGTTCGTCCGTCCCGTTTTTTAACGGTATTGGTGACTGCGGAACGGGAACCCCGTCCCCTGCATTATGGGTAGGTGTGAAAAAATTTGATTGCAGGGGCAGGGTTGCCCTGCCCGTTTGTGTTTAATATATAGGTCACCTCTAAAAACCACCGGCTAAAGCCTTAGCACCTCATCTGCTTGCAGATTTTACGTCATCTTGCACATAAATTTCTTGACATACGGCATGTATGCAAATTCTTGCTTTGCAATAATTGCGAAATTTCTATACAATCTGACGAAAAATCTGACTGCGCATCTGAGGCACTATGGTTTTTAGAGGTGACCTAATGTGTATTATGCGAAACATATACGAGGAACTTAAAATCCCTTGGGATATGTTTTTATAATCGCGAAATGCGCTTTTTCAATTGCGGAACGAGCCGACCCGAAACCGCACCCGTGAAAAATCCCGATGCGACCGCCGTGACGAGCAGCAGGGGAGCGTAGTATAAGGTGTAAGCACTGCCCGTGAAAAAGCAGGCGGCGAAAAGCTGTCCGAATATATGGAGCACCGCTCCCGAAACGCTCACCCCTATATAAGAAGCGTTCGTTTTTTTCAGCAGGAACACCGTTATCAGAAACGCAGGAAGTCCGCCGCAGAGCGACATAACGCCTGCCGTGAAGCCTCTTGTGAGCAGCACGAAGACCGACTTTAACAGCGTTATCAGCAGTGCGGTCGGCGCGTTTATACATTCCGCCGCACAAAGCACAACGATGTTCGCAAGTCCTATCCTCACTCCTGCAGGCAGGAATGCCGAAAGCATACTTTCTATCGTTGTGAGTGCAACTGCGAGAGCAAGCAATATCCCCGTAACGGAAACATAGCTTGCCGCCGATCTGAACGGATTAAGCTTCATTTATCTATCCTTTTAGTTTAACACTACATCTATATTACTGTCTGTATTGGATTTATCACCTATCAGACGAACGGAAATTCGATTCGGCAGGCAGACTATCGTTTGCATCGGCGAGGAGATGAACCCCGTCTTTTCGCATATCTTGTCATGGCAGTCCGATTCGGAGATGCGGACTTTGCCGCTTCTGACTTCGACCGTAACGCCGTAGTCATCGAACGGATAAACGCCGTCTTTTTCGAGCGGAAGCAAGGCTATCTGTTCGCCGTTGTGAAAAACTGCCGCATTCAAGCCGCTTTCGGACGAGGCATTTCGCAAGACAAGAGCCAAAGCCAGCACGACTGCCGCAACCAATACTATTATAATATCGGACGGCTTAAAGGTTTTCCGAGAGGGTGAATTCTGAACCTTCATAAAGCGTGAAATCAACTCCTGCGCTGACATAGACGTTGTTGTTTTTATCCGCCGCGACGATGCCGAACTCGGTGTCCTGCGCGATGAATTCACGGAGGACGGAAGTTCCGCCGCTGTAAATTGCGGTCGCGAGCAGGTCGGTGTAAGTTCCGCCGTTCTCTGTTTCCGCAGGTGCGATGACAGTTACCGAGCAGAGGTCGGTTTCAACGGGCATACCCGTTTTCGGCGAAAGGATATGTTCATATTTAACGCCGTTTTCCTCGAAATAGCGCTCATATCCGCCGCTTGTTGAGATAAATGCGGCGTTGGCCGTTATCGTGCCGAGGTAGGCGGAGGGGGAAAGCGGGTCTTTTACGGCGGCTCTGAACTTTGAACCGTCTGGTTTCTGACCGTATAAAAGCGTTGACGAGCCGAGTGAAACGATTTGGCAATCCGCGTTGGTGCTGTCAAGCTGTGCTTTAACCTTGTCGCAGGCAAAGCCTTTAGCCGAAGCGCCGAAGTCGAGCATAGTTTCCTCGGGCATGAGCGAAAACGGCGTGTCCTCGCTCGTCAAAGTCGAAAGTGCGGCGGAAAGCTCGCTCTCATCGGGGACGTGAGGGTTCTCGCCCGATATTCCCCAAAGCTTTGTGAGCGCGCCGCAGGTGAAGTTTATGCTTTCGCCGAAGATGCCGTCAAAGCGGCTGTCCCAATCGCGGCAGATATTTGCACATTCGAGGATATTCGGGTAATTTTCGCCTGCGAATTCGCTTGCTTTTTTGTTGTATGTTTCGGAAAATTCCTCGCTCAGGGCGTTCAGAAGCTCCTGTGTGCCGTCATCGGAGCTGTCATAGTTTGTGATGCTGACATAGGTATCAAACGCAAACATTTCCTTTGTCTGCGGCTTTGGCGCGGCTGAATTTGAGCAGGCGCAGAGCATCAGACAGAAAACAAAAACAGGGAAAGTTCGTTTAAGCTTAAATTTAAAAATATTCATACATACTAATTTTATCTTAATTGAGCCTTTACGTCAAGTAATTTCAGAATTTACCGTAAAAAACGGCGTTTCGTACAAAACGGACGGCTGACATAAGTGTGGTTTTATGATGTTTTTTAGGAGAACGCTTTTTAATGCGTAATTCGGAATTATTTATGCTATGTAAATTCACTGCAAAACACCGAATTTTCGTAGGGGCGGATTCCATATCCCGTCGATGTTCATACTGTGTCGGCTAAAAAGTTGTTTCGTATATAAAGAATCGGCGCAATTCACTTTTTTGGGGTCAAAACTGATCGCTCACGTTCTGTTTTCCTTTTTGTGTGAATTGCGCCTTATATTATATAATGTTAATGAAAATTTATGCTGTTGGCTCGGGGACTCTTTTACTTCGAGCTGTCGCTGATTATTTTTATTCTTGCTTCGCTGTTCTTTACCACGTTGAGGAGTGAAGATGCTGAGCCTGCATATTCTTCCGATAATGTTGATGCGGTGATGATATTGTTATCGCTTTCGAGTGCGATATCATTTTCGCCGAATGTTACGCCTTTTGCTGCTGCGGAGGCTTCCGCTTCGCACATTGCCATTGCGGCTGATGCTGAGCCTGAGGCTGCTATTTCGGGGATAGTAAAGAATCTTTGGTCGTTCTTCGTATTCGAGGAATACACGATGCGGAACATTTTATATATTGCGAGCATCATATACGAAGAAACGGCTTTCATAATGGTATTGCTGCCCGTTTTCTGGATAAGCGAAAAAAGGACATTGAGCGAATTGACGATGAGCTTTCTGTTGAAAGCTGCCATCATACTGCCGCCTGCTGCGATCTTGCCCGAGTTGGAATCCTGCTCGGGGATATCCTCGTAGGAAATGGTTTTTCCTGCGGGTTCGGGCGAGCGTCCGAGCAGATAGTCGCAGGAAACGTTATAATAGTCTGCCGCCTTGACAAGAAATTCAAGACCGCATTCACGGATACCTTTTTCATAATGTGAAAGCAGCGCTTGGGATATTCCCAGATCCGCCGCTGCGTTTTTTTGACTGATGCCTCGTTCTTTCCTTAAGAGGGTTATAATTCTTGGAAAGTCGGAATTCATCTTGTCACCTCCCGATCGTTCTCATAATCATCTTTTATATCTATTTTTCTCTGTTTGCCGACAATTACGTACTGTAAATTATATCTTATAACGTACTTTTTGTAAAGGGGGTTTGTGGAAAAAACTCGATAAAGGTTATAATTGTTTTTTGTTGAAGTTACATAATGGCAAAACAGGCGTTTCACACGCAGAATCGGCATAATACAAGATATTGTGCCATATTGGAAAAATGCTGTCAAGATGTTGAAACGGTATTGTCTTGTAAATAAATGGATAAAATGTAAATTTTATTTGTATAAACTATACTGCCGCGAGGCTTGTATTGACAAAAAACAGCGCGTAAGATATACTATATTAATAAGAAAAAATCACAAGGAAGAATATTATGAACGGATATAAAATAACATTTATACGCAACGGTATGACCGAAGCAAACGAAAAGGGAATATATATTGGAAAGTCCGACTGGCCGCTCTCCGACAAGGGCAGAGCTGATCTTGAGGAAAAGGTGAAAATCTACGCTTATCCAAAGGTGAACAGAGTTTATTCAAGTCCCCTTACCCGAGCTTTGCAGACGGCGGAGATAATCTTCCCCGACCGTGAGATAGTGATATGCGACGAAATGACCGAAATGGATTTCGGCGTTTTCGAGGGCATTGAGCTGAAAGACCTGCTTGAACTGGACAGCTATCACAACTGGATAAAGGGCGGACTTGACAATCCTCCGCCGAACGGTGAGAGCCTGCGCAATATGATAAACCGCAGCCTTTCGGGACTCAATCTTATTATAATGGATATGATGAAGGAAAATATACACGAAGCAGGGGTCGTTACCCATTCGGGAATACTGATGAACCTTATGTCCTGCTTCGGACTGCCGAAGATGAAGCCTATGGACTTTGCCTGCGAGCCCGGTGAGGGTTATATGGTGAATGTTTCGGCGATGCTCTGGCAGAACGGCGGCGTATTCGAGATAATCGGAAAAGTTCCGTTCGAGAACGCTGCAGACTACAACGAATTCTAAGGAGATCAGGCTATGAAAAGCTTCGATAACGAGCGATACAGGCGTATGGCGGCGGAGCGGCTCAAAAACTGCTGGGGAGAATGTGTCGGCGAGGTATTTATCGTTACGGCGGTGCTGACAATGGCGGCACTTGCGTTCCTGACGGTGACGGAGATACTTTTCCGATGCGGCGTGATAAGCTTCGGAGTCGGCGACCTCGGTAAAGGCGGCTGGAGACTCGGACTTGCGGCGCTGATATATCTCTTCCTGCTGTATGTTGCCCTTATTCCGCTCAAATACGGCACGGCGTGGTTCTATTTTCAGGAGGCTCATTCAACGAGTATTCCCGGAGCAGGCTTTTTCAGCTGTTATATGCACAGAAAGCACATAAAGGGTACACTCACGCTTGAATTTATGGTCATTTCAAGGAGAATAGGCGTTGCGGTTTTCCCGATAGCGTTCATTGCGGTTATGACATGGCATTTCAGGTGGCTGCTCGACCAAGATCCTACGGCGGCTGCGGTCAGCCTTGCGGTGTTTGCGGTAACGGGCGCACTGCTCGTTTTTATGTACATAATCTATCATCTGAGATATATTTTCGTGCCGTATCTTTATGCTTCCGACCCCGAAAGAGCGCCGAAAGAGATAATCGCCGAAAGCATCAGGGTCGCAAAGGGAAGCAGGTTCGGCATAATAAAGCTTGTCTTTTCACTTGCACCGCTTTGGGTATGCTGTCTTGTGGTATTTCCGCTCATTTTCGTTATACCATATACAAAGATGACATTTGCGGCAGCGGCGGCGGAAATTTTTGACGCTTACCGCTCGGATTCGCAGCACATCGAGAGCGCCGAGGGCATTAAGGAGGAAGCGCTTGTCTGAAAATAAAAGAAAAATCGAATTCACCGTCACGAAAGAAGATGACGGAAAAAATCTCGGGGAGTTCCTGCGAAAAAGCGGAACTTCCCGTCGTCTTATAACAAAGCTGAAGCATGTGAGCGGAGGGATAACCCTCAACGGCGAACCTGCGCGGACGATAGATATTGTTCACACGGGTGATATTGCCGCTATCGATATGCAGAGCGGTGAACCGCTTGACGAAAATCCCGACCTCTTTGCACCTATTGTATACGAAGATGATGATGTGATAGTTTACAATAAGCCCGTTGATATGCCCGTTCACCCATCGCATCGGCATAGGTATGACACGCTCGGGAATCTTTTTGCCGCGCAGCATGGGGATATGACGTTTCGCCCGATAAATCGGCTCGACAAGGATACGTCGGGACTTTGCGCCGTGGCGAAGAATTCATTCTCGGCGGCGAAGCTTTCGGGGGCGATAGAAAAAACGTATTTCGCCGTAGTCTGCGGAAAGCTTTCGGGCAGCGGAAAGATAGATGCTCCGATAGGCAGGTGTGACGGCTCGGTGATAACAAGAGAAGTCCGTCCCGACGGTCAGCACGCTGTTACGAACTACACCGTCCTTAACGGAGACGAGAAATACACACTCGACCGCATCAAACTTGAAACGGGCAGAACGCACCAGATAAGGGTGCATTTTGCGCATATTGGACACCCACTCGCAGGTGACGATATGTACGGCGGCGATATTTCCGACATAACGCATCAGGCGCTCCACTGCGGCGAACTGGAGTTTATGCTCCCCGTTTCGGGCGAAAAAATAAGTCTTTCCGCTCCTATAAGAGAGGACATGCTTTCTATACTAAGGAAACGCTGATTAATACTAAACACCAATAAAATACAGGAAAAAATCT
>OLGB01001460.1_pt1 | contig 28514 bp, 28 predicted proteins | sample 1605691 | NCBI WGS metagenome assembly OLGB01 (sample SAMEA3888925, study PRJEB22519) | human gut metagenome | biome: human gut; feature: human-associated habitat; material: faeces | place: Denmark | collected 2010 | reverse complement strand
CGGGTCGGGGTATTTCCGGCAGGTACACGCCCTGCTAAGCTGCGCTTTAAAGTGGGGACTGCGTCCCCCCTTTAGATCCCCCCCACCAGTGACACCCGTCACTGGTGAGTGCGCCCCCCGGCGCACAGGTCGGGGTATTTTCGGCAGGTACACGCCCTGCCGAAAATGACTGCGCGTTCTTCTTTCCCACTGGCAGAAGAACCGGGGAAAGCTTCGTTTTCCCCTCCCCCTTCCGATTTCGCCGGATACGCCTGTCCCCCAATGGGCGTCTGGACTCCCGTCCTCCGGCCGCGACGATGGCACCCCTGGGGTGTGCCGGACATACAAGAAAGGGGCATGAACACATATGGCAATGCGAGTTTTGGTCACAGACGGAATGGATGCCGGCGCCATGGAGCAGCTGCGCAGGGACGGATATGAGGTCGTGGAGCAGTTCTACGAACCGGACTCTCTTGGCACCGCCCTGCGGGACTTTGACGCGGTCATCATCCGCAGCGCCACCAAAATCAAGGAACCCCAGATCGACGCCGCCAAGGGCGGCCGCCTGAAGCTCATCATCCGCGCCGGCGTCGGCGTGGACAACATCGCCGTGCCCTACGCCGAGGCGGCGGGCATCCAGGTCCGCAATACCCCCCGCGCTTCCTCCAACGCGGTGGCGGAGCTGGCCCTGGCGCTGCTGTTCTCCTGCGCCCGCAACATCTCCATCGCCGGTCACACCATGCGGGAGAACAAGTGGGAGAAAAAGGCCTACTCCAAGGGCTTTGAGCTCTCGGGCAAGACCATGGGCGTCGTGGGCTACGGCCGCATCGGCAGTCTGGTGGGCCAGAAGGCCCAGGCTCTGGGCATGAACGTCCTGTCTTATGTCAATCGGCATAAGCCGGAGGGCTGCGAGTGCGACACCATGCACTTTGTCTCCCCCGACGAGGTCTTTGCCCAGTCCGATGTGATCGTCCTCTGTGCCCCGGGCAGCGGCAAGCCTATCGTGGACGCGGAATCCCTGGCCAAGATGAAGGACGGCGTGGTGATCGTCAACGTCTCCCGGGGCGCCAACGTGGACGAGGCTGCCCTGCTGGACGCGCTGAACAGCGGCAAGGTCAAGGCCGCGGGCCTGGACGTATGGATGAGCGAGAAGGACCCCAACTGGGCCCTGGCACAGCATCCGGCCGTCTCCTGCACGCCCCATATCGGCGCGGGCACCAAGGAGGCGCAAAAACGCATCGGCGCAGAGCTGGTGGATATCATCGAGCACTTCGAGGCATAACGCCGAACTCCCGAACCGCCCCGGACGAAAGTCCGGGGCGGTCTTTTGTTGGCAGAGGGCAACCTCTCCCGACGCTCAGCTTCCACATTTTCTTGCGGTTTTCATCAAAAACCGGATCTTTTTCTCTTTGCGGCATATACAAAGTTTGTGATTTACGAAAATTTAACTGACATACCTATTTACAATCCAAAGTTGTCAGTGTATAATCAAATACGTTCATACAAACCGGAGAAGAAGGTGATACCCTCTATGAAACAATCTGTCGTTCCGGCCCAGTACCTCCAGATCGCGCTGGACCTGGCCGGGCGCATCGCCAGAGGCGAGCTGGCGGAGGGCAGCCGCATCTACGGCCGGTCGGTCATGGCCTCGGAGTACAACGTCTCTCCGGAGACCATCCGCCGGGCACTGCGGCTGCTGGCGGACATGAAGGTGGTAGAGGTGCGGCCCCAGAGCGGAGCGGTGGTCCTCTCCGCCGACAGCGCCCGCCGCTACATTGCCAACTTCGCGGAGGATGCCGACATCCACGCCCTGCGGATGCAGCTGCGGGAGCTGATCGCTCAGTCCGCGGAGGTCAACCGCCGCATGGGCGAGACCGCCGCCGCCCTGGTCAAGAGCCAGGACACCTTCTCCGCCGCCGGGGAACCGCTCCCCAACTACGAGGTGCCGGTGCCCCAGGGGTCTCCCCTGACCGGCAAGAGCATCGGCGCATTGAAATTCTGGCAGTCCACCGGCGGCACCATCGTGGCCATCCGCCGGGGCCAGACCGTGATCCTCTCCCCCGGACCCTACGCGGAGCTGTACGGCGGCGACGTGATCGTCCTGGTGGGAAGTCCCGCCGCCGCGGAGGCGGCGCACCGCCTGGTGCAGGCGCAAGTAAAGGAGTGAAGAAACGCCATGATCCAATTTGAGCACGTAAACAAAAGCTATGGGAAAACACCCATTTTGAAAGACCTGACCTTCACCATCCCCGACGGGCAGTTCGTCATTCTGATCGGTCCCTCCGGCTGCGGAAAGACCACCACCCTCAAGACCATCAACCGCCTGATCGAGCCCGACAGCGGCACCATCCTCATCGACGGCCAGGACATCCACGGCCAGGACAAGGTGACGCTGCGCCGCCACATCGGCTACGTGATCCAGCAGATCGGCCTGTTCCCCAACATGACCGTGGCCCAGAACATCTGCGTGGTGCCGAAGCTGCTGAAATACGACAAGGCCAAGTGCGACGAGATCGTCCAGGACCTTTTGAAGATGGTAGGCATGGAGCAGTCCGCCAACAAGTACCCTTCCGAGCTCTCCGGCGGCCAGCAGCAGCGCATCGGCGTGCTGCGGGCCCTGGCGGCCTCTCCTCCCATCGTGCTGATGGATGAGCCCTTCTCCGCCCTGGACCCCATGACCCGCGAGGTCCTTCAGGACGAGGTGAAGAGCATCCAGCAGAAGCTGGGCAAAACCATCGTCTTTGTCAGCCACGACATGGGCGAGGCGCTGAAGCTGGCGGACATCATCATCTTCATGGACCAGGGCCAGGTGGTCCAGATGGCCTCTCCGGAGGAGATGCTGGAGCACCCGGCCAACGACCTGGTCCGCAACTTCCTGGGCAAGCACTCCTCCGAGAGCCCCGCCCCCTCCAAGGTGGAGAGCTTCATGCGCACCAACGTGCTGAGCGTGAAGAAGGACCGGGGCGTGCTGGAGTGCGCAGAGCGCATGGCCCGCAGCAGCGTGGATACCCTGCTGGTCACCGACGAGAACAAGCGGTATCTGGGCACCGTGTCCATCGGCGACATCCGCCACTGGGGCCGGGAACTCAACAACATCGAGCCCCTGATCCGCCAGACCGCCCGCACCGCCCGGGTGGGCGACGAGGCCAAGGAGTCCTTCGACTACCTGCTGGACTCCGGCGCCAGCTACGTGGTGGTCCTCAACGCCGACGACACCATCGCCGGCATCGTCACCAAGACCAGCGTGGCCCGCTCTGTGGCGGAGAACCTGTGGGGGGATGCCAAATGATGGGAACACTGCAGACCCTCTTCCACGACTACGGCGCCAAGCTGGGCACGGCCATCTGCCAGCACACGGCCTATGTGCTGGTATCCGTGGTCATCGGCTTTGCGGTGGGACTGGTGCTGGGGATCCTGCTGTCCCGGATCCCCCGGTGGCTGTCCGGTTTCATCATTCCGGTGCTGTCCATCTTCCAGACCATCCCCGGCCTGGTGTTCATCGGCGTCCTCTTCATCTGGTGGGGCAACATCTACCCAACGGTCATCGTGGCCCTCAGCGTGTACGCCATGTTCCCGATCCTGAAAAACACCTACACCGGCATCCTGGAGGTGGAGGGAAAGTACATCGAGGCGGCCAAGGGCTGCGGCATGTCCCGCTTCCAGACCCTGGTGCGGGTGGAGCTGCCCCTGGCCATGCCGGTGATCGTGGCCGGCGTGCGCATGGCCGCCATCTACACCGTCTCCTGGGCGGTGCTGGCCTCCATGATCAGCCTGGGCGGCCTGGGCGACTTCGTCTACCAGGGCACCTCCTCCAATAACAACACCCTCATCCTGCTGGGCGCCATCCCGGCGGCCATCCTGGCCATCCTCTTCGGCGCGGTCATCGACCTGCTCCAGAAGAAGGTCACCCCCAGAGGGCTGCGGAAGGGGGCGGGCAAATGAGCTGGGACGTCATTTTTGAGCACCTGTTCATCGTGCTGGCTGCCAGCCTGCTGTCCATCGCCGTGGGTTTGCCCTTGGGCATCTGGGCCTATGTGTCCCGCCGGATCCGGCCCGTGATACTGCGGATCGTGGACCTGCTCCAGACCATCCCCTCCCTGGCTCTACTTGGCATCATCATGGTGGTGCTGGACCCCGGCAAGGCCACCGTCATCATCGGCATCACCCTCTATTCCCTGCTGCCCATCGTCCAGAACACCTGTCTTGGGCTCCAGGAGGTGGATCCGGGCGTCAAGGAGGCGGCCCGGGGCATGGGCATGAGCAAGGCCTACCGCATTTTGATGGTGGAGTTCCCCCTGGCCTTCCCCACCGTGTTCACCGGCATCCGCATCGCCGTGGTCAACGCCATCGGCACCGCCGTGTTCGCGGCCTTCGTGGGCGGTGGCGGCCTGGGCGGCGTCATCACCCAGGCCATCCGCATCTCCGACATGGGCATGATCGCCCTGGCCACCGGTGTGCTCATGGTGATCGCCGTGGTGCTGGACCTGATCATGAGCTGGTTCGAGGGGCAGATGCGCAAGTCCCGGGGCGGGTCCAAGATCATGTGGATCCCCGTGGCGGCCATCCTGCTGGCCTTCTGCCTGCTGCTGCCCTACGGCCGCGGCTCTACCGGCGACATCATGCTCTACGATGGCGACTACTCCGAGACCCAGCTGATGCACCACATGGTGAAGATGCTGGTGGAGGACCAGACCGACCTGACCGTCACCATCCAGGACCAGATGTCCCAGGTGAACAACTGGAACGCCCTGAAGGACGACGGCCACACCTGCGACCTGATGATCTCCTACGACGGAACGCTCCTGACCACCTTCTTCCACCAGGACACCCCCGACGTGCCGGAGGGCATGACCATCTACGACTACGTGAAGGAAAAGGCCCTTACAGACTATGACCTCCATGTGCTGGGCAAGCTGGGCTTTGAGAACACCTACGCCATCGGCGTGCCCGAGACCCTGGCGGAGGAGTACGGCCTCGCGACCATCAGCGACCTCATCCCCATTGCGGATCAGCTGACCTTCGGCGCCGAACAGGAGTTCTTCACCCTGGAGGGCAGCATGAAGTTCAATCCCTTCGTGGAGTTCTACGGACTGCAGTTCAAGGACTACCGGCCCGTGGACATGGGCCTCAAGTACGCCGCCATTGAAAACGGCACCTTCGACGTGGCCGTGGTCTACACCACCGACGGCCTCAACCGCAAGGTGGGGCTCAAGGTCCTGGAGGACGACAAGAGCTTCTTCCCCGACTACTTCGGCGTGTTCGTGGTCCGGGGCGACATTCTGGAAGAACATCCGGAGCTGGAGGACATCCTGGAACAGCTGAGCGGACAGATCTCCACCGACCAGATGGCGGAGCTGACGTACCAGGTGGACGTTCTGGGCCGCACCGTGGACGAGGTGGCCCGGGAGTTCCTGGTCAGCCTTGGGTTGCTGAGCGCGTGAAAATCTGATACCATGGTTTCCGGGGAAACGGTTTTTCCCCGGAAACTTTTTTATCCGCGAAACCACGGCGGCGGTTTTGCCGTCTTGTTCAGCAAAGAGGCGGCCATCCGCCGCCCATTCACCGGAGAGGGGGCGCGTCCATGATGGAGGACAGCGAGATCATCGACCTGTACTGGGTCCGGGACCAGCGGGCCATCGGCGAGACCGCGGGAAAATACGGCGCCTTTTTGCGGACCGTGGCCTGGAACATTCTGCGCAGCCACGGCGACGCGGAGGAGTGCGTCAACGACACCTACCTTCGAACCTGGAACGCCATTCCCCCGGCCCGGCCCGGGGCCTTCCGGGCGTGGCTGGGGCGGATCACCCGGAACCTGAGCCTGGACCGCTGGAAACGGGATCGGGCGCAGCGCCGGGGCGGAGACGACTTCTCCCTGCTGCTGGGGGAGCTGGACGTGTGCCTGCCCGACGCCGACCGGGCCCAGCGGCACCTGGAGGACCAGGAGATCGCGGACCTCATCAGCCGCTTTCTCCGGCAGCAGTCTGCCTTCAACCGCCGGGCATTTCTGCGGCGGTACTGGTACGGCGAGTCCATTGAGGAGATCGCCGCCGCGCTGGACTGCGGAACCGGCAAGGTGAAGTCCGCCCTGTTCCGCACCCGCAGCGCCCTGCGGACCTGTCTGGAAAAGGAGGGCGTGGCCATATGAGAGCGGAACATCTCTTCTCCATCCTGGGTCTGGTGGACCCGGCGCTGATCGACGAGGCCATGGATCCCTCCGCCGCCCGCAGACGGCAGCGGGCCGTCTGGCGCCGGTACGCGGCCGCTGCCGCCTGCTGCGTCCTGGTCTGCGGCGCGCTGTTCTGGTCCGTGCGCTTCCTGGGCATGGGCGGCTCAGACACCGCCACTACCGAAGATACCGCCGGCACCGCCGAGGAGCAGGAAAGTGCCGCCACGGGAAGCGACGGGTCGGACGGCGGCTCCCTTCCCCAGGCCCCCGGCGGAGGATTTTTCTCCTATGCCGGACCGGTGCTGCCCCTGACCACCCTGGAGCCCGATACGGGCCTGACGGCGGAGCGGACCCTCACCCTTGACTTCGCTCCGGGCACCCACGCCGACGGCGCCAGCAGCCAGTGGGGCGCCGGAGTGACGGACCGCTATGTGCTGACCAACCCCACGGCGGACGATGTGACCGTCACGGCCCTGTACCCGGTCACCGGCAGCCTCGCGGGCCTGTCCGAAACGGTCCCGCAGCTGACCGTGAGCGGCGCGGCGGCATCGTACACTCTGTACGCCGGGGGCTACGCGGGCGCCTTCGGCGACGAAAACGACCGGAACGGCTCCACCTACAACCTGGCAGGCCCGTACAGCTGGGAGGACTACGCCGCCCTGGTGTCCGACGGGGACTACCTGACCGACGCCCTGTCCGGAGCGCCGGACCTGGGCACCCCGGTGACCGTCTATGACTTCTCCGACGTGACCCTCACCGGAGAGGAGGAGCGGCCGGAGCTGGTGGTCTCCTGCACCTTCGACCCGGCGGCCACCACCATTCTTAGCTATGATTTCAGCGCCTCCAACTGGGACGACGGCGGCACCTGGCGGCAGTACGGGCAGCGGATCGACCCGGACCGCTGGGGCAGCCCCACCCTGATCGTGCTGGGGGCGGATATCGACTATGCTCTGCTGGCCGATTATGGTCCGGACGCCCCGGCCCTCACCGGAGCGAACTGCACCGTGGTCCGGCGGGAGACCACCCTGGGCGAGGCCCTTGGGGCGCTGTGCCGGAAGGAACTGGAGGAACGGGAGATCGCGGCCGGCGCCATGCTGGAGCCGTATGTCAAAGCGGCGGCGGAGCTGCTGACGGTATACGGCCCCCTGTCCGATGCGCCCATGGACCGCTACGCCGATGGGCGGCTGGACGATCTGCTGGGCGAGGCCCTGACCGTGGACCGGATGCTGTATCTGGCGGTGCCGGTCACCGTCCCGGCGGGCGGCACCGCAGAGGTGACCGCCTCCTTCTGGAAGCGGCCCGGCTATGACTTCGGCGGCTCCGGCACGGGCCGGGAGGGCCTCCAGGGCTTTGAGGTCCTGACCACCGCCGGTTCCAGCCTCATCTTCACCGGTCAGTCCGCCGCCGTGGTCAACACCGACGGCGTGGAGATCACCGCGGAGGACTTTGGATTTGACAGCGGCGGAACGGCCCTTCTGGATCCGGGCCAGCCCCGATACGGCCTGGAGGTTCGGCCTCTGGACAGCTGAACACAGCGCAGCGCCCGCGGCATACGCCGCGGGCGCTGTGTGTTTTGTCAGTGCCTCCGGCTCCGCAGCCACCCGACCAGGGCCAGAGCCGCAGCGGAGGTAATCACGGCCGCCAGTGAGGCGGCGGGGCTGCTCTCCGGTGCGGCGGGCTTTGGCGATGGTTCCGCCTGGGGCTCCAGCGGAACAGGCTCCGCCTCCGCATTCTCCTGCTCCGCCTGCCAGATCTCCAAAGAGGCGGCGGGCAGCACCTCGGGGGCCGGGGCCTCCTCCGGCCATTCCGGTGGCGTACCCGGCGCAAGCGCTTGGTCCAGAATTTTTTCCGGCCGGTTGGGGGTCCGGTCCCGGTTCTCCTGCCAGTCGGAGAGCATGTAAGCCACAGGAATCTGCCACAGCGACCCGTCCTCCAGTACCACAAGCGTCCGGTCTGAACAATTCACAGCCGCCGCGACCCCTTCCATGATCTTCACAACACCATTGTCATACTCCGTCGCCGGGAGCGAAACGGTAAGCAGCGGATCTGACGGATCCACCTGTCCCTCCCGCAGCATGGCGGGGCGGAACTGCCCCCATGCCCAGAGAGACCCGTCCGCCGTCACCGCCAGACTGGGTGTGAACCAATCCACCTTCTCCAAGAACTTCTCCGGCTGACCAAATACCTCATACGCCGCATCTCCCTCTGAGACCGTCACACGAGGCACCCGCCAAAGGCTGCCGTCCAGCCCCTGCACCAGGATGAACGCGCCGCTGTCAAAACCGCTCCAGGTCCGCACATCCGCCACCTGCTTCATCAGGGTCCTGGCCGTCAGCGTATCCCCGTCGAACCCGAATTGGACCAGCGTCCCGTCCTCCAGGACCGCCATATCCCCCTCCAGCCGGGCCACATGGTCCAAAACCTGTACCGGCCGGAAAAAGGGATCGTCCGGGTGCTTTTTCAAAGACTCCCCGGACCGGGCACCCCAGATCCACACGGTGCCGTCGGTGCGCAGCGCCTTGCAGCTGGTATCTCCTATGGAGACCTCCGCCACATCCTCCAGCAGCCGGTAGGGCTCCTCCTCTCCAAAGGTCCGGCCCGCATGGCCGCCCCAGCCCCAGAGGACGCCGTCCGTATCAATCGCGGCGGCCATGACGAAGCCCGCCGCCACATAGCGGGCATTTTCCAGCAGGATATTGGCATCCTCCCAGTACAGCGGGTCCTGGTCCGCAGGGCCCACCGCGCCGTGGAAGCTGTCTCCCCAGGCATAGAGTTTCCCACCGGCGTCAATGACATAGTAGGTATAGCCGCTGGTGGCAATGGGCTCCACCACAGGTTCCAGCGCCCGGACCGGCAGCGTCAGCAGCACCGCCGCCAGCAGAAATCCGGCCAGTTTCCTCATAGGGACCGCCGCCTTTCCCAGGGGCCGCGGCACTCCGACGCCCCTCGTTTTCCTCATCATAGCACACGCTCCGCACCGCCGCAAGGCCGCCGGAAATTTTCTTCCGTTTTCTGTGGACAAACGGCCGCTTTTGGCGTATACTTTGCCTAACAACATATGATATTATTTTAAGTTATGTCTGACATAAGGTAAAATAATATCAAAAAAATTCAATAGAAGGAGTGGTTCTATGTCTGAGAGTTACGCGGGCAAGATCAACCGGAAGCTGCTGAAAAAGCGCCGTATCATCAACGCAGCCGCCGGCCGGGAGAAAGCGGATCTGGTGCTGAAGAACGCCACTTACGTCAACGTGTTCGCCAACCAGCTGTGCACCGCCGACATCGCCGTGGCGGAAGGGCTCATTGTGGGCATGGGCCAATACAGCGGCGAGGTGGAGGTGGACTGCACCGGCAAGATCGTTCTGCCGGGATTCCTGGACGCCCACATCCACCTGGAGAGCGCCCTTGTCAGTCCCAAGGAGTTCGTCAAGGCGGTGCTGCCTCACGGCACCACCACTGTGGTGACGGACCCCCATGAGATCGCCAACGTCATGGGCACCGACGGCATCGAGTACATGCTCCAGGCCACGGAGGACCTGCCGGTGGACGTGCGGTTCATGCTGCCCTCCTGCGTCCCGGCCACGCCGCTGGACGAGTCCGGCGCCATTCTGGACTACCGGAGCCTCGACTCCTTCTACGATCATCCCCGGGTCCAGGGTCTGGCGGAGATGATGAACTTTGTGGGCGCCATCAACGGCGACGAGCAGACCGTGGAGAAGATCGTGGCGGCACAGGCCCACCACAAGAAGATCGACGGCCACGCCCCGGACCTGGTGGGCAACGACCTCAACGCCTACATCGCCGCCGGCGTCTACTCTGACCACGAGTGCCACGATCTGAATGACGCCATTGCCAAGCTGGAGCGGGGCCAGTTCATCATGATCCGGGAGGGCACCGCCGCCCAGAACCTGGATGCGCTGATGCCCCTGCTGTGCGACAAGTACTCCGAACGGTGTATGTTCTGCTCGGACGACAAGCACCCCAGCGACCTGCTGGAAAAGGGCCATATCGACTACATGGTGAAAAGGGCCATCGCCCTGGGTGCAGACCCTATCACCGCCGTGAAGGTGGCCTGCCACAATGCCGCTCGGTACTTCCTTCTCAATAACCGCGGCGCCATCGCCCCCGGCTATCTGGGCGATTTCGTCATCATCGACAACTTCCAGGACTTCCACATCGAAAAGGTCTTTAAGAAGGGCGAGCTGCTGGTGGAAAACGGCGTGGTGAAGGACTTCCCCGTCCCGCCCATCGAGCCCTATCTGGTGGAGCGCTCCCACAACACCTTCCATGTGGAGACGCTGACGGCGGAGGACTTCACCGAGCGGCGGCCCCGGGGCATCATCGGCATGGTAGACGGCGAGATCACCACCGTGGACGCCGGGTACTCCGACCGTATCGACGTGGAGTACGACGTGCTGAAGATCGCTGTAGTGGAGCGCCACAAGAACACCCACCACATCGGCATCGGCTTCATCCAGGGCTACGGCCTCAAGTCCGGCGCCGTGGCTACCTCCGTCTCCCACGACTCCCACAACATCATCGTGGTGGGTACCAGCGAGGCCGATATGGCCGCCGCTGTCAACCGGGTGGTAGAACTGAACGGCGGCATCGTGGTCTGGGACAACGGCGCCCCCAAAGCGGAGGTTCCCCTGGCCATCGCCGGCATCATGAGCGACGAGCCCCTGGTGACGGTCAACGAAAAGCTGGAGACCGCCAAGGCCGCCGCCCACGCTCTGGGCGTCAACCCCGGCATCGACCCCTTCATGACCCTCAGCTTTATGGCCCTGCCGGTGATTCCCTCCCTGCGCATCACCACCCGCGGCGTCTTCGATGTCACTACCCAGAGCTACGTGTAATTCTTTTCTTAAAAGAAAAGAATCAAAAGAATGTTAGCTCGTTACCCGCCTCGGCGCAAAACCGGGCCCGCCGCTCGGCAACGAAGCGCGGTGGTTGCGGAGGGTACCTCCTGCTGGGAGAACGAAGCCGAAAGGGGAACCGGCCCATGACCGGGCCGGGATGAACACCGGAAGTCTCCCGGAGAATCCGCCCCCATTCTCTTTTGACTTGACAAAAGAGAATGCGCCACGACCGGTGGAAGAGAAAATCGCTTTGACGAAAGGGCGGCCCACATGGGCCGCCCTTTCGTATGACAGAGGTCGTGCAAATCGGTGCGGTGGGTGTCGGCGGTCCCGTCACACCGATTCGCACAACTCTCGCACCCACGAACAGGCGTCCCGCCTGTTCGTCCCAGCGCCTTTTCTTTTGGACCGGCCGCGGCCCGTTTGTCTCCGGCCTAAGAGCTGCCGCCAGCGGCGGTTGGCCGCCGACACGCGCCTGCGTGCGCAGTCTTTTCGGCAAGGCGAAAAGAAAATGGGGGCGGATCCCTGCGGCAGAGCCACATTCCGACAGCTGGGCGCAGCCCCCGCAGGATCTCCGCCCCAAGCCCTCATCAGGTGCGCTGCGCGCGCCAGCTTCTCCCATGGGGAAGCCTTTTTTGGCGGCCTCAAAAATCGTGGCGGCTGCCGCCGCCCGGGCCCAGGTCCTCAAAAATCTCCACGATCCGTTCGATCCGCCGGAAGCACGCCGGGTCGTCCAGGGTCCCGTCGTCCAGCACCGCCCGGATCTCCGCCAGGGCCTGCCGGTACCGGCTCTCCATCAGCGCGTTCAGATCCACGCCCCCGCAGTCGATGCGCACCGCCGTCCCCCGCTCGATCAGCAGCTTGGCCAGCATCTACAATTCCTGCTCCATACAGATCTCCCCTCTTTTTTAGAATAAGACGAGCTAATTATAGGACAATACTCATGTTACAGTCAAGAAAATACTTCGAGACGGAGTAAAACATGAACAAGTCCTATTTCAAAGAAAATTCCAATCTGATCGCTGACCGCCTGCGCCAACTGCGCAAGGCCCAGGGACTCTCTCAGGAGGCCCTGGCGGCTCAGATGCAGCTGCTGGGCGTGGATATCAACCAACGTCTCATCAGCAAGATCGAACGCAATGAGCGGTTCGTCAAGGACTATGAGCTGGCCTGTCTCTGCCGGGTGCTGAACGTCTCGGAAAGGGACCTGCTGGCCGATTTTTACAGCCAAACTGAATGAAAAAGCCGCCCGAACGGGCGGCTTTTTTCATTCCTCTTTTACGGTGATCTGGCAGGGCTTCATGGCCTCCAGGGCCGTGCGGTGGGCCTCCGGCGTGACGCCGGCGCAGCAGGCCGCCTCCACCACGACCTCCGCCTCCGGCAAAAACGCCTTGGCCAGCAGGGCGTTGGAGAGCACGCAGATGTCCGTGCACACGCCGATGAGGGTGATCTTCCCCACCGGCTCCCGCTCGTTCAGCCGGGCCAGCTCCTCCCCCAGGGCCCGGCTGCCGAAGGTGGGCTTGTCGATGACGGTGCGGCCCACGGTGTCCGGCTGTAATTGGGGGATGATCTCCCAGCCCTCGCTGCCCCGGATGCAGTGGGGCACCGGCAAATGTCTCCCCTCCTGGGTGTCCATATAATCGGGACTGTGGGTATCCCGGGTGAAGAGAATCTCCTCCCCCCGGGCAGCGCCCTCCGCCACCCTGCCAACCACATACGGCACGATGTCAAAGGCCTCCTGGGTCCCCAGGGCACCGGAGACAAAGTCGTTCTGCATATCCACTACGATCAAAATATCCATACCGTGCCTCCCGGTTTGTGAATTTTCTCCATTATATCAGTCTTTCATTCCTCTTTCCAGTCTGTTCCCCTTTTTTTGCCGGAGTGGTTGACTTTTCCACAGCAGTCAGCTACCATATAGGGTATTGTCCGAAGGCTCTGCCTTCGGTCTGTGAAATGAGAGAGGGAGATACAATTCAATGAAGCGTGAAAACTTCCAATCCCGTCTGGGATTCCTGCTGGTGAGCGCGGGCTGCGCCATCGGCATCGGCAACGTGTGGAAATTCCCCTATGTGACCGGCATTTACGGCGGCGGCGTGTTCGTGCTGTTCTATCTGCTGTTTCTGGTCATCATGGGCGTGCCCGTACTGACCATGGAGCTGGCGGTGGGCCGAGCCAGCCGCAAGAGTGCCATTGACGCCTACAAGGCTCTGGAACCCAAGGGCAGCAAGTGGCACATCCACGGCTGGTTCTGCCTGATCGGCTGCTGCCTGCTGATGATGTACTACACCACCGTGGCCGGCTGGATGCTGGACTATTTCTACAAGTTCACCACCGGCGCCTTTGAGGGAATGCCCAACGATGCCATCATCGACGGCGTGTTCTCCGCCATGCTGGCCAACCCCGGTGAGATGACGGTCTTTATGGTCATCATCGTGCTGGTGGGCTTTTTGGTCTGCTCGTTCGGCCTCCAGAAGGGCCTGGAGCGGATCAGCAAGTGGATGATGCTGGCGCTGCTGGCTCTGATCGTGGTGCTGGCGGTCCACAGCCTGACCCTGGACGGCGCCGCGGAGGGTGTAAAGTTCTACCTGCTGCCGGACTTCCAGCGGGCTTCTGAGGCCGGCCTCAGCAAGGTCATCACCGGCGCCATGAACCAGTCCTTCTTCACCCTGAGCCTGGGCATCGCCGCCATGGAAATCTTCGGCAGCTACATGTCCAAGGAGCACTCCCTCACCGGAGAGGCGGTCCGCATCTGCTGCCTGGACACCTTCGTGGCCTTCATGTCCGGCATGATCATCTTCCCCGCCTGCTTCAGCTTCGGCGTGGAGGCCAACAGCGGCCCCGCCCTGATTTTCATGACCCTGCCCCGGGTGTTCGTCAACATGGCCGGCGGCCGGATCTGGGGCGCGCTGTTCTTCCTGTTCATGACCTTTGCCAGCTTTACCACGGTGCTGGCGGTGTTTGAGAACATCATGGCCACCTGCATCGACAGTTTCCGCTGGTCCCGGAAGAAGGCCACCATCGTCTGCTGCGTGTTCATCCTGATCGCCAGCATGCCCTGCATCCTGGGTTACAGCTCCTGGTACTTCTCCGTGGTACTGCCCAACGCCACCAGCGGCGGCCAGATCCTGGACGTGGAGGACTTCATCGTCAGCAACCTGCTGCTGCCCCTGGGTTCTCTGGTATATCTGCTGTTCTGCGTCAGCAAGTGGGGCTGGGGCTTCGACAAGTACCTGGCCGAGGCCAACACCGGTACCGGGCTGAAGATGTCCCGGGCCTTCAAGCCCTACTTCCAGTTCATCCTGCCGGTGATCATCCTGGTAATTTTGATTCAGGGTCTGATCATCGTCAAGCCTGCGGGCTGAGGAGACGAGATGCTTCCGGCGGCTTTCGAGGCGCGCCGTTTCAACTCCTGCGTGTCAGATCCATTCGCCCCAGAGCGGTCAGCCTACCGGCTGACCGCTCTTTTTTCTGATCGGTTCGTCATTTTTGCAGGACGGCACGCCTTTTCCTGCAAAACGGCTCTTTTCAACCGGGCGGCTTTGTGCTATATTGATACGGAAACAACGCGGTTCTTCCGCAGGACACAGGAGGTCTCTCCCATGATCACTTTGCATGACAACGGCGTGTTCCTGTCAGGCGGCGCTCTTCAAAGCAGTGCCGGCGTCACCCCCGACCAGGGCCGCCGGCGGACCATGGCCTGGTCCATCCTCCAGGGCCACAGCGTCTCCGGCGACCCAGCGCATCTCCAGATCAAATTCGACGCCCTGATCTCCCACGACATCACCTATGTGGGCATCATCCAGCAGGCCCGGGCCTCCGGCATGAAGGAGTTCCCGGTGCCCTACGCCCTGACCAACTGCCACAACAGCCTCTGCGCCGTGGGCGGCACCATCAACGAGGACGACCATGTGTTCGGCCTCTCCGCCGCGAAAAAATACGGCGGCATCTACGTCCCGGCCAACCAGTCCGTCATCCACTCCTATGCAAGGGAGCAGATGGCCGGCTGCGGCAGAATGATCCTGGGCTCCGACTCCCACACCCGGTACGGCGCCCTGGGCACCATGGCCGTGGGCGAGGGCGGCCCGGAGCTTGCCAAGCAGCTGCTGAAAAATACCTGGGACCTGCCGTACCCGGAGGTGGTGCTGGTGTGGCTCACCGGCGCGCCGAAGCGGGGCGTGGGCCCTCACGACGTGGCCATCGCCCTGGTGAAGGCCACCTTTGAAAGCGGCTTCGTCAACAACCGGGTGCTGGAGTTCGCCGGTCCGGGCGTTGCAAGCCTCCCCATCGACTTCCGCAACGGCATCGACGTGATGACTACGGAGACCACGTGCCTGTCCTCCATCTGGGTGACCGACGACGAGACCGAGGACTTCTACAAGATCCATCAGCGGCCGGAGGACTACAAGCCTCTGGCGCCTCAGGACGGCGCGTACTACGACCGGTACATCGAGATCGACCTCTCCGCCGTGGAGCCCATGATCGCCCTGCCCTTCCACCCCTCCAACGCCTGGACCATCCACGAGTTCCAGGCCAACGCCGCCGACATTCTGGCGGCAGTGGAGGCGGACGCCCGCAAGCGCTACCCCAAGGCCGATCCCCAGCTTTGCTGCAAGATCCACGATGGCGGCGTCTGGGCCGACCAGGGTGTCATCGCCGGCTGCGCCGGTGGTCTCTTTGACAATATCGCCGAGGCGGCGGACATCCTCCGGGGCGGCTCCACCGGCAACGGCGCCTTCACCCTGGACGTGTACCCCACCAGCGTGCCCGTCAGCCTGGAGCTGACCCGGATGGGCGCAACGGCGGACCTGCTGGAAACCGGCGCCGTCATCAAGCCCAGCTTCTGCGGACCCTGCTTCGGTGCGGGAGACGTGCCCGCCAACAACGGCCTGTCCCTGCGGCACACCACCCGCAACTTCCCCAACCGGGAGGGCTCCAAGCCCGCCGAGGGGCAGTTCGCCGGGGTCTGCCTGATGGACGCCCGGTCCATCGCGGCCACGGCCCGGAGCGGCGGCAAGATCACCGCCGCCACCGACATCGACTATGAGACGGTCCGCCATCCCTACCGCTTCGCCAAGGAGGTCTACGACAAGCGCCTCTACTACGGCTTCGGCAAGGCCGACCCCAGTGTGGAGCTGGTCATGGGCCCCAACATCACCGACTGGCCGAAGATGCAGCCCCTGTCCGAGAACCTGCTGGTGGAGCTGGCGGCGGTGCTGCGGGACCCGGTGACCACCACCGACGAGCTAATCCCCTCCGGCGAGACCAGCAGCTACCGCTCCAACCCCCTGCGGCTGGCGGAGTTCACCCTCTCCCGCCGGGAGCCCGCCTACGTGGGCCGGGCCAAGGCGGCCGCCGCCCTGGAGGCGGAGCGCCTGGCCGGCAGGGCCCCGGAGGCGCTGAAAGCCATTCTGGACAAGGTAGGCGACGGCGCGGCCCTGCTGAGCAATACCCAGTTCGGCTCCTGCGTATTCGCCAACAAGCCCGGCGACGGCTCCGCCCGGGAGCAGGCGGCCAGCTGCCAGAAGGTGCTGGGCGGCTTTGCCAACATCTGCTATGAGTTTGCCACCAAGCGCTACCGCTCCAACTGCATCAACTGGGGCATCCTGCCCTTCACCCTGGACCAGGGCGCGGAATTCCCCTATGAGGCGGGCGACTGCGTGTTCGTCCCCGGCATCCGGGCGGCCATCGCCGCCGGGCAGGAGGACATCCCCGCCAAGGTCATCCGCGCCGACGGGTCCGTGGCGGACCTGACGCTCCACGTGAAGGGTCTGACGGAGGATGAGAAGGAGATCATCCTGGACGGGTGTTTGATGAATTACTACGCAAAGAGGGCTGATTGAGATGGAAAAAATCAAAATGACCACCCCCATCGTGGAGATGGACGGGGACGAGATGACCCGCATCCTCTGGGGCTGGATCAAGGAGACGCTGATCGAGCCCTTCGTGGACCTCAAGACCGAGTACTATGACCTGGGCCTCCTGCACCGCAATGAGACGAAGGATCAGGTCACTGTGGACGCCGCCAACGCCACCCGCCGCCTGGGTGTGGCTGTCAAGTGCGCGACCATTACACCCAACCGGCAGCGCATGGAGGAGTATCCGGAGCTCACCGAGATGTGGAAGAGCCCCAACGGCACCATCCGCTCCATCCTGGACGGCACCGTGTTCCGCGCCCCCATCCTCATCGACGCCATTCAGCCGGTGGTGAAGAACTGGAAGCGCCCCATCACCATCGCCCGTCACGCCTACGGCGACGTGTACAAGAGCGTGGACTTCCGCACCGACGAGCCGGGTGAGTGCGTCATGACCTTCCGGGGCGCCTCCGGAGCGGAGCACACCGTGTCCGTCCAGAAGGTGGACGGCCCCGCCGTGTGGCAGGGCGCCCACAACAAAGACAAGTCCATCCGCTCCTTCGCCCAAGCCTGCTTCCAGTACGCCATCGACACCCGGCAGGACCTGTGGTTTTCCACCAAGGACACCATCGCCAAGGTCTACGACGGGGAGTTCAAGAAGATCTTCGAGGAGGAGTACGAGGCCCGCTACAAGGCGGAATTCGAGAAGCTGGGCCTCACCTACTTCTATACCCTCATCGACGACGCCGTGGCCCGGGTCATCCGCAGCGAGGGCGGCTACATCTGGGCCTGCAAGAACTACGACGGCGACGTCATGAGCGACATGGTGTCCACCGCCTTCGGCTCTCTTGCCATGATGACCTCCGTGCTGGTGGCGCCCGACGGAACCATGGAGTTCGAGGCGGCCCACGGCACCGTCACCCGCCACTACTACAAGTACCTCAAGGGCGAGGAGACCTCCACCAATCCCATGGCCACCATCTTCGCCTGGTCCGGCGCCCTCAAGCGCCGGGGCGAGCTGGATGGTCTGCCGGAACTGGTACACTTCGGCGAGAAGCTGGAAGAGGCCTGCTACGACACCCTCAACGCCGGGGTCATGACAAAGGACCTGGTTGGCCTGGTGGAGCCGGGCTTTGCCGCCACCGCCGTCACCAGCCGGGAATTTCTGAACGCCATCGCCGGGAGACTGGCGGAAAAGCTGGCGTAACCCGTTTCACAGGAAAAGAGCCGCGCATCTTGACGATGCGCGGCTCTTTTTGTTCAAAACTGGTTGGAAACTGTGGGCTGAATCGTGTAATAATACCCTGACAGCAGCAGCGGTACATACGATGGGTCCGTTGCGATGATGGTGCGTCCTCCAGCCGCAAGCCGAAGGACTGCATATTCTCTGTGATATACAGCATCCGCTCCACGCCCAGGGAGAGGAACTCCCCCGCCCGGTAGAACAGGATGTCCTGGGCGCCCTCCCACATGGCGTCCCAGCGGATCTGAGCATGGACATACTCCCGGCAGGTGGGCTCCACGGCGCTGATGGCAAATCGCCCCACAAAGGATTTATCCCCCAGGATCCTCCGCTCCCCGTCGATGGTGACGGCGGTCTCCCCCGCCGGTTCGCCCTGCGGCGTGTAGACCGCAGCGGTCACAGTCAGGGACACCGGCCGCAGAAAGGCCCCGGACCGGTCCAGCACGGCGAAGAGCACCAGCCCCACCAGAGCCAGCGCCGCCAGGGTTCCCAGGATCTGCCCCCACCTGCGCCGGGTCTTCTCCCGGGCCTGCCGGGCCAGCAGGACCAGGCAGCGGCGCACCGTCAGCTCCGGCTCTGCCGACTCCTGTTCCTCCCCCGCAGCAGGTCCAGCACCCGCAGGTCCAGGGCATCCGCCAGGGGCTCCAGCAGGCTCACATCGGGAAATCCCGCGCCCCGCTCCCATTTGCTGACGGCCCGGTCCGACACGTGGAGAGCCTTTGCCAGTTCCTTCTGGGTCAGATGTTTTTCCTTGCGGGCCGCCGCGATCAGCGCCCCGGTCTTGTTCTTGTCCATGTCCATCACCTGCTCCCAGCATAACACATCCGGCCCGCCCCGCGCAACAAACGCTGCGTGGAGCAAGCCGGAGCGCTTGGCGCACAAGGCTAACAACGCTTACAAAGTGCTCAGGTCCGCCGCCTGGGTGTCCCCGGCGGCGGTGCCCGCGTCCAGGGCCTGGAGGGCGGCAATGGTGGAGAGCGTGCTCCCCAGCTGGGTGAACAGCAGGGCCAGGCGCACCAGCTCCTCCCGGCTCCGGGCGCTTTTGGCAATGGCCGCAGCCGCGGCATACACGCTGGCTCTCTGCTCATAGGCGTCCATGGCGCTCCCCCCCTCTCCTCCTCTATCCTATGAGGCGGAGAGGCGGTTCTTTCACCCTGTTTTCTCAGGTCAGCAGGGAGGCAAAGTATGCCCCTTCCTGCCTCAGGTCAGAGTCCCCCTCGTACTGGACGAACAGCACCTGCCGCCCCAGCCGGGCCACTGCAAATTGGTAATACCGGTCCTCTCCCCACCAGAGGCCGTCCAGAGCATCGGTCTCCACCTCAGTCAGGACGGGATGCCCGTCCACCCCAAAGGAGGCGATCCGGCGCCGGGTCAGCTCCTCTGTCAGCTGCCGGGCCAGTCCTTCCGTCAGCATCCGGTAGTAGGTGGTCTCCGCGGAGGCGCGCACCGGCAGGGAATCCCCCGGTTGAAGTTCCTCCTCTTCGGAATCCAGAGACAGCTGTGCAGTCCGGTACATCCGTGGACAGAGCTCCTGGAACTTGGTACGGCTCCTCCAGATCTCCGTGGCCGCCGCGCCCTCCAGGTCCGCCAGATCCACATAGACCGTACCGTCCTTGGGTGCCCCGTCCCTTCCCATGTTGTCCCATCCGCCGGAGAGACTGCCTCCGTCGATGGCCCGGATATTGCCCAGCAGCATGGTCAGCCATATGAACACCATCCCGGCCAGCAACCCCCGGGCCATCCACTTCTGCCATCGGTAGGGCCGGGGCCGGTCCAGGGGGATCCCGGCGTTCAGCGACCGCAGCAGGCGGCGCATACTGCGCACCTCACAGGCGATCAGCATAACGATCAGGCAGCCTGTGGCCACCCCTGCCAGGATCCGTCCCGGAACTGCTTCCAGGGTATCCAGCAGCGGTGTGGAGGTGTTTGCGAAGGCCCAGACATATAGTGCCGCCAGAACCGCCAGCAGCAGCCCGTCAACTACGGCGCTCCGCTGCATTTTGCCTCTCAGATACCGGTATCCCATCCCCTGGACCACCGGGTCCGTGTCCAGCTCCGGCGCGGCCGGGTCCTCGCACCGCCAGACGTGGAAGGTCCCCGGAATGGTCCCGGCGTACTCCCAACCCAGCTCCCGGTATCCCTCTACTGTTTCTTCCGGCGGATGCTTCTCCTTTTTGGACAGGGGCTGCATCCGATACCGGCAGGAAAAGGGCTCTGCTTTTTCAAAGATGCCGCTCCAGCCGGTCATGCCTTTGAGGCGGTAGCCCTGCTTTGCCATATCCTCCAGCCAGGACTCGTTGGCGGCCACGTCGTAGACGTTGGCGGGCCGCAGCTCCTTGTATTCCGCGTCTTTCATGAAGCGCTCCTCTGTCATACAGTCTCCTCAAACCGCGCCAGGGCGGCGGCGAACACCTCCAGCTTCCCGCCGAGGTCCAGTTCCCCGTCGTACTGGTATTCCAGCAGCTGAGCGCCCTGACGCACCAGCAGCGTCTGCGCGCCGTTTTGAAAGCGGAACCGCCAGGCTCCGTCCAGATCCGGGTGGGAAAGCACCTCCAGTTCCCCCTTTCACGCCGCCGACTGCTCCACCCAGGCCTCCGCCATCCGCGCCGCCTGGAAGGGCAGCCACATCCGGTAGTACTTGGCCAGGACAAAGACGGGATCATTTTCTATGCTCCCCCCTTCGCTGACCCACCAGGATTCCCGGGCGGTGAAATTCTGGATCCGCAGGGCCTCCGGCGTCCGCCGGGCCGGCGCGTCTCCCAGTTCCGACAACGTCACGCAGGGCACCGGCCGGTCGAAGGTCTCCACCGGCTCCAGGGGATGGGAGGAGGGCTGGAGGATGGAGGCCACACGTGTCAAAATCAACACCGACCAGAACACCACCAGCACCATGGACATGGCCCGGGCCCGGCGGTAGGGCCCCCGGTGGGGCTGGGGCAGGCCCAGCTTCAGCGCCCGGATGTACCGGCGGAATACCCGCTCGGCATAGATGCCCACTGGGATCAGGGCGGCAACGTTCAGCCACTCTACAACGGTGATCCACCAGGTGGACCAGTGGTCCGCAGCTCTCAGCAGGTGCGGGCCGGAGCAGAAGTCCCAAACCACCAGGGCCAGGATGGCAGCGGCAGCGGCCCACAGCCACCGCATGTTCCTGCGCTCCCGCCGCAGCAGATAGCGGTAGGCGTCGCCCTCGGTCTCCGGGTCCGTGAACAGCTCCGAGGCCGACGGGTCGTCACAGCGCCAGATGTGCCAGCTTTTTCTCACAGTGCAGACGTACTGCCAGCCCAGGTCCGCAAACAGCTCCCGCCGGTGCCGGTCCGGGGCCTTCTCCCGCCGGGCCAGGGGCTCCAGCCGGTAGCGGACCGCTTTCGGCTCCCCCGGCGTGAAATCGCACAGCCATCCGTACCGGTCCAGGAACAGCCCCTGGGCCGCCCGGTCCTCCAGCCACGCCTGGACGGCAGGGGTGTCAAAGCCCATGGCAGGGGCCAGAGCGTCCCAGAAGTTCTCTTTCCAACGCTTCAAAAACGGCAGCCAGTCGAAAATCGATCGCTTCACGGTGGCCCCTCCCCTTCTATTGGAACTCTTCCAGAATGGCAGCATAGTCGTCCAGATGGGCCGAGAGATCGTCGATCCCATCCGCATACACATACAGCACCGTCCGGTCCCGGCAGGCCACCAGGACCGACCGGTCCTCCTCCGTCATCAGCGCCAGGCGATCAAACCCCGGGCGGTCCAGCACCGACCAGGCGCCCCGGGGATTGCTCTTCCGGGTATCCTCCAGCTGCTCGCCATAGAGGGCCCGGGCCAGCGAGGCAAACCGCAGGCGGTCGAAACGGGTATTCACCCGGACCTCTCCGGCGGATTCCGTGATCCGCACATGCTCCGGCGCCAGGAAAGTGCTCTTGATCTGGGCGAAGCACCGCTCCGCTGTGCTCCCGGCAGCGGCGTCCAGGGCGGACAAGGACACACAGGGCAGCGGCTCCCCCGGCGCATCCAGGTCGATGCTGCGGGCCGTGACCTTAGACAGCAGCACCGCCAGCACCAGCATGACGAGAAAGATCCAAGTACCTCCCACCAACAGCGCCGTCCGCCGGCGGTTCTTCCGCCAGGGGCCCGTGTGGGGCAGCGTTCCGTCCCGTTTCAGCCGCCGGCCGGTGCGGATGGTCCCCCGCAGCCGCAGTGCCATCATGCACAGGAAGAAGGGCACCGCCGCCAGCACGAAGAGCCAGGGCAGATCCAGATAATGGACCAGCAGGTCCACCCAATTTCCCCCCGCACTCCACATCAAAACCGCCATTGCTGCCAGCATCTGGATCCCCAGCAGGACCAGGGTCCCCCCGGCATTCCACCGGTCCCGGCGCAGCTGCTTCTTCCAGGCCCAGGACAAGCTCTCGGGGTCGGTGTAGAGCTCCGGTGCGTCGGGGTCGGCACAGTACCAGACCCGGTAGTCCGTCATATCCGCCGGAGAGGTCCAGCCCAGGTCCTCATAGAGCTCCTTCCGGGCCGCCTGGGCCTGATTGTCCTCCTCCCGGAGCGGCTCCAGCCGCGCCCGGCAGGTCCGGGGCTGACTTCTCCGGAACTTGGCGTACCATACGCCGAAGGACACCGGCATCCAGCCCCGGGCCGCCTGATACACCAGCCATTCCTCCATGGCGCCCGGGTCCCAGCCCTCCACCGGCATGAGGAATCTCCGCGTTTGCTTCATGCGCCTTTCCTCCCCCTCTACTGGAATTCCCTCAGCAACGCCGCGTAGTCGTCCAGATGTGCCTCTGCGCCCGCCACGCCGAAGGTGCCCACATACAGCACGATTTTGTCCTGCCACAGCAGCAGGTAGGTGTTCTCCCCGGATCGGGCCAGGCTCACGCCGTCAAAGCCGGGGTGGTCCAGCTCTGTCAGCTCCGCCTCCGCGAAGACGGGGATCCTCGTCTGCCACTCCCGGTACAGCGGCTCCGCCAGACAGGAAAGCAGCAAAATGTCGCACTGGTTGATGACGCTCCGGTCCCCGGTGTAGCGGTCCCAGACGTCGTAGTGGCCGGGGTTCAGAAAGGTCGGGTTCATCAGGCAGGTGCCGGAGGTCCGGTCCGCCTCCGTCAGGGTCTCGTCCAGCTGCCAGCCCATGAGGCAGGGCACGGGATGGGTCAGCTCATCCAGTCCCTCTCCCCAGCTGGTGCCCAGCCGCAAAAACGGATAGCCGATGACCAGGAGGTCCATCAGGAGCATTGCCCCCAGGACCATCCCCGCCCGACGGCGCGCCCGCCGCCAGTCGCCGGTGTGGGACTGGGGCAGTCCCGCCGCCATCTGGCGGCGGAGCAGGCGGACGCGGCGGAGGGTATCCACCGTCTCCCACACCGCCCAGGCCAGCAGCACCGCGCTGAGGGGCGCGCTGATCCCCACGCCCCGGATGGCCGTCTCCACCGGGGTCTCGGAGCTTGCGATCCGATAGACTGCAAAAGCAGCCACCGCCGCCAGGGCCAGCCAGGCCAGGAGCAGGTCCCGCCGCCCCTTCCGCAGCAGCCGGTCCCGGTCCCAGGCGGCGGCCACCGGGTCCGTCTCCAACTCCGGGGCGGCAGGGTCCCGGCAGAGATAGATGTGATAGCGGTCCGCCTGGTTGGCGAGATAGTCCCAGCCCAGTTGGGTATAAACCTCCTCCCGCTCCTGCCGGGCCTCCAGGGTCTCCCTGGCGGCGGGCATCATCCGGCAGCGGACCCGGATGGGCTCCCCCCGCCGGAATGTGGCGAACCGGAAGCCGCACTCCGTCAGATGCCATCCCCGGGCAAACATCTCCTCCAGCCAGGCCTCCATGGCTCCGGTATCCCAGCTGGTATCCGGCATCAAAAACCGCTTTTGCTCTTTCATGGCTCTCCCCGCCTTTCGGCATAATCCGCCATCTGGAGGGCGTAGTCCGTCACGGCCCCGTCATCGGCGCCGGGCCCCGCGGCCTCCGCGTAAGCCACGGTGTTTCCACGGAGGAGCAGGGCGGCCCGGATCTGCCCCTCGGACAGATGGTCCATTCCCGCCTCCGTCTGCCAGGCGCCCTCTGTCTCCGCCATTTGCAGATGCCGGATGGCCTCCGCCAGCGGCTCCCAGCGGGCCTGCCAGCAGACGGCGGTATAGGTGGTCTCCCCCTCCCGCCAGGTGATCCGCAGATTTGGGGAAGCGAGACCCCCACCCGAAGGTCGATGTCCCAGTCCTCACCATCCGCAGCCTGGACTGTCAGCGCAGGCAGCGTTGCCCACGTGTCCCACTTCTCCGCCTGATGGAACAGATTGCCCAGATTGATCAGCGGTGCGCTCAGGACCAGTACGACGGCGAACACCCGCCCCCACCGGGCGGCCCGCCGCCAGCTTCCTCCGGGCGGTTCCCGAAGGCCCGCCGACGCCTGCCGCCGCAGCCGCAGGAGCTTCGGCACCGACAGCGCCGCCCACAGCGTCAGTCCCGCGCCGCCCAGAACCTGGACCGCCAGGAGCACCAGCGGATCCGTCACCGTGAACTCCCAGCCCAGCAGCACCATGCTGGCCAGCAGCGCCAGGCCCAGGGCACCCAGGCCGACGCTCTCCCACAGCCCCCAGACAAAGGCCTTCCGCCAAACCATGGCCCAGACCTCCATATCCGTGTCCAGTTCCGGGACGGCGGAGTCGTCACAGTAGAACGCCGCCATATGAAAATGCCAGTCGAACGTGGCGCCGAAGGTCCAGCCCAGTTCCCGGAAGGTCTCCAGCCGCTCCTGCCAGGCCTCCTGGCTGACGAACCCCACCGGCTGTACCCGTACCCGGCAGACTGCCGGCTCCGTCCGCAGAAGGCGCACCAGCCCGCCGCCCCACTGCCGGGACCCGTCCAGCCGCCAGCCCCAGGCGGCCTCGTCCTCCAGCCACCGCTCCACCGCCTCCACGTCCCAGATGTTCGCCGGGTACGGCGTCCACTTCCGCTTCATCGGGCTCCCTCCTTTCCGTCGGCTGCTTCCTCCCGCTCGCCGTCGGCCACGCACATCTTCAGCCGGCTCAGCTCCTGGCGGAACAGGGCCCGGCCCCGGTCCGTCAGGGCGTAGGTCCGCTTGCGGCCCTCCACCGCCGTCTCCTCGATGAGCCGCTCCTCCTGGAACTTGGCCAGGATCGTATACAGCGTCCCGGGTCCCAGAGGCACCCTCCCGGCGGTGATGTCGTCCACGAACTGCACGATCTCCGCGCCGCAGCGCTCCTGCCGCAGCAGGGACAGCAGCACGTAAAACATGCTCTCCGTCAGCACCTTCAGCGGTTCCTTGGCCATGTTCTCACCTCCAATATCGTAACACGATATTCTTCCTGTTCTCAGTATAATATCGTCACACGATATTGTCAATACAGGCCCTGCCGTTCCCCGTTTTTCTTCCAGCGCTGACAGGATTTGAGGGTTGCCGCCACCGGGAGGCGTCCTGTATGCTGATATACAAACCCCTATGCGAAAGGACGTGACCGACATGAAACGGACAACACTCTGCGGCCTCATGGCCGCCTGCGCCCTGACCTGGGCAGCCCTGCCGGGCCGGGCCTCCGCCGCCCGGATGGTGCCGGTACAGGTGGACGGCACGGTGCTGCCCACCGTCAACTATCTCACCGACGGCGTCACCTACGCACCTCTGCGGAGCCTGCTGGACGCCTTCGGCGGCTGGGAGATCTCCTGGGACAGCGCTGAACAGGTGGCCGTGGCCCAGTCGGAGGATCTGCGCCTGACCGCAGACCCGGACGCCGACACCATCACCGCCGGCGGCGCTACATACAGCGGCAAGGTCTTTGTGGAACGGGGCCGGACCTATGTGCCGGTGCGGCTGGTGGCGGACCTCTGCGGCGGCAGCACCAGCTGGGACCGGTATCTCGGCGGCGCCGCCGTCACCTCCCCGGACGCACAGCACGACGCTGCGGACCTGTACTGGCTCAGCCGCATCATCAGCGCCGAAAGCCGGGGCGAGGCCATGGAGGGCCAGATCGCCGTGGGCAACGTGGTGCTGAACCGGGTGGCGGCGGAGGAGTTCCCCGACACCATCCCCGCCGTGATCTTCGACCGCAAGCACGACGTGCAGTTCACGCCGGTGGCCAACGGCTCCGTGTTCCTCACCCCCACGGCGGCCTCCGTGGAGGCCGCCAGGCGCACGCTGAACGGAGAGAACACCGCAGGCAGCGCGCTGTACTTCTATGCCCCGGCCCTGTCCCAGGGCGTGTGGATCAACGCAAACCGCACCTATCTCATGACCATCGGCTGTCACCGTTTTTACCTGTGAGGCGGGATGATTGACTTTTTCCGGCCCGGGGCATACAATAGAGACATGAATTTGCAAAGGAGCATACTCTATGCTGTTTTCCGATCATCCCCGGACTCACTACCGGGCCGCACCGACCCATGAGGTCATCTGCCAGCTGCGCTTTCCCTCTATTCTCTCCATCAACACCACGGAACCGGCCGACTTTCAGGAGGCCATCCGGGCGGAGTTTCCCCAGTACGCCCGCCGGGAGGATGCCGCACCGCCCCAGATCACCGGTTTGGGCGGGCCCAATCTGAAAATCCAGCAGCAGCCCCCTGTGGCCAACTACCACTTCCTCTCCGCCGACGGCCAGTGGAAGCTGAACGTGACCCGGGACTTCATCGCCCTGTCCACCCTCCGCTATCCCGGCTGGGAGGCCTTTGCCCGTCAGCTGGACAAGCCCCTGGCGGCCTTCATCCGGCTGTACAAGCCCGCCTATTTCCAGCGGGTGGGGCTGCGGTATCTGAACATCATCTCCCGCGCCCGTCTGGGCCTGGAGGGCCGGAACTGGGCGGAGCTGATCGCCCCGGCCTACACCGCCCCCCTGCGGGAGGGCGACGTGGACGAGGAGCGGTTCCTCAACTGCGCCAGCGATGTAACAGTCAAGCTGGACTCCAGCTGCCAGGCCAAGATCCACGCCGGTCCCGGCCGGATCAAAAACAACGCCCCCGGCGCCGTCCAGGACCCGGAGGTGAAGTTCATCTTCGACATGGATCTGTTCATGGCGGGGAACACCCCCTGCACCCTGGCCGCCGCCGCGCTGGAAACCCTCCACGGCCACGCCGGCCGCATCTTTGAAGGCGCCCTCACGGACACTCTGCGGGATGCCATGGACCCGGAATAAGGGCATCGTCCCGCAAAAACAGGCGGAGGGGCCGGTCAGGCCCCTCCGCTTCTCTTTTTCAACGCCGCCCGCTCAATCCCGGAACAGCGGGGTGGACAGATACCGCTCGCCGCTGTCCGGCAGCAGGGCCACGATCACCTTGCCCCGGTTCTCCGGCCGCCGGGCCAGCTCTCCCGCCGCCCACAGCGCGGCGCCGGAGGTGATGCCGGCCAGCACGCCTTCGGTCCGGGCCAGGGCCCGTCCGGCGGCGTAGGCGTCGGCCTCCGTGGCGGTCAGGATCTCATCCACCACGGACCGGTCCAGGTTCCCGGGCACAAAGTTGGCGCCGATGCCCTGGAGGCCGTGGGGCCCCGCATGGCCCTGCGTCAGCAGAGGTGAGGAGGCGGGCTCCACGCCCACGACCCGCACGCCGGGCTTGCGCTCCTTGAGATACCGGCCCACGCCGCTGATGGTGCCGCCGGTACCGATGCCCGCCACGAAGATGTCCACGGTGCCGTCGGTGTCGGCCCAGATCTCCGGGCCGGTGGTGTCAAAGTGGGCCGCCGGGTTGGCGGGGTTGTCGAACTGCCCGGCGATGATGCTGCCGGGGATGGTCCGGCGCAGCTCCTCCGCCTTGGTCACGGCACCGGACATGCCCTCCGCCCCCGGCGTCAGGACGATCTCCGCGCCGTAGGCAGCGATCAGGCTCCGCCGCTCCACGCTCATGGTGTCCGGCATGGTCAAAATCACCCGGTAGCCCTTGGCGGCGCCCACGGCGGCCAGGCCGATGCCGGTGTTGCCGGAGGTGGGCTCGATGATGGTGCCGCCGGGGGCCAGACGGCCCTCCGCCTCCGCCTGGGCGATCATCCGGGCCGCCACCCGGTCCTTGGCGCTGCCGGCGGGGTTCATGCACTCCAGTTTGGCCAGGATCGCGGCGGGCAGATCGTGAGCGGCGCTGTACCGGCGCAGCTCCAGTAACGGCGTGCGGCCGATGAGGCCGGTGACGCTGGAAACGGTGTTCATAAGGAGAACCTCCCTGTTTAGGATAGCCGTATCATACACCCGCCGGCATCTTGCCGTCAAATGGCACCGGGGCGGCATGCGCTGGTTTTCCGCCCCGGAAGGTTTTTCCGCAAGCTGTTTTCCCGCCTTTTACGGCAGATACAAATTATCCGGAAGTTTCCTTTATCTGATCAGTCCGGACGGACCGGACGGAAAGGAGCCGTCATGAATCTCCATCAGGAATACCAGGCAAAGCTGGTGACGCCGGAGGAGGCGGTGAAGGCCGTCAAAAGCGGGGACTGGGTGGACTACACC
>OLGB01001452.1_pt1 | contig 28652 bp, 31 predicted proteins | sample 1605691 | NCBI WGS metagenome assembly OLGB01 (sample SAMEA3888925, study PRJEB22519) | human gut metagenome | biome: human gut; feature: human-associated habitat; material: faeces | place: Denmark | collected 2010 | reverse complement strand
TGCTATGCCCTTTATTTCTTGGCTGTCCTCTACTTATTTGTTTCAAACTTATCCTCTCCTTTATCTCAGATTTTCCTACTGACATGCCTGTTGCCACAGAAAAGAAACTGATACCCTTTCCAATTTGCATCAAAGACAACAAACTATTTCCATAAGAAATACGATCTTTCTGATTCATTCCTTTCATAACTCCACTGTCACAGGCATATTCACAATCCTTTTTCGATAAAATTGCCGCAACCCATACCAATGGATGAAACCAATATACAGCAACAATAAAATTTCTAAGATATCCCCACCAAATATCTCCATGTCTCTTATGTACTTTTTCATGTAATATTGCATGTTCCACAAGATCCTGCCGCTGAACAATATGTTCTGGAAGGTAAATATCAGTTGCAATGCCTTTACTTCGAAATAAAAGTGGTGTACGAATTCCATTTGCAATATAAACATGCGGTCCGTAGACTACCGCTTTGCGTCTATTTTCCACTAAAATTCTTCTAAATTTTCTTTCCACCTGTATTTGTACACCAAGCAAACAAACCATGCCAAACACCCATAGCAACACGGCTATTTTTTTGACCGTAATGGGATAGAACCTTTGAACCCAGTTTGCATGTTTTAACCATTTCTTTTGTTTTGTAGTAGCCACATTCCCATTTTGTAACTTCTCATTTTTTGTTTTGCTTGCATTAGTTATATTTGCCGATTGTCCACCCTTTGTCTCTATCTGTTTTTCCACAATCTTGGAATTATTTTTTTCTTCCTGCCGATTAGAATAATTTTCTGTCTGTATTGTCTTTTGTCCGGGTAACCACTTATTTGCAACGTTCATAATACTATACGGTGTATTTATGGTTGGCCCACTCCATCCTATCGTTCCCTGCAAAACCATTCCCGGAAGGGGCAGTAATAAGCGAATAGCCACCAAAAGCCACAATGCATACAGAAAGCATTTTCCAACCCGATGAAAAAAAATCTTGCGAATGAGCAAAATGGCAAGTATCAGTACACTTGATGATACAACTACACTATACATCCTCTTCTCCCCCATTCAGTATTTTGCGTAATTCATCCAGTTCATTGCTGCTAATTTTCTCCTGTTGTACCATTGTCGTCAACATCAACCCCAAACTTCCTTTGTAAACACGATCCAAAAAATCTTCTGTTTCCTGCACACATGCCTCGTTTTTATCCACAAGCGGATAGTATTGTTTTGCCCTGCCAACTGTATGATAGGACACAGCACCTTTTGCCTCCATACGCTTGAGCATCATAATGATAACATGTCTGTCCCAATCCGTAATTCCTTCAAAATGCTGCACCATCTGTGCAATAGTCATTGGATTTTTATCCCATAACAAATCCATAACACGCCATTCCGCATTGGATAAACTAACTTTTGCATTTTCTTTCATAACCATCCTCCTTTTGTAAACATTTGTTTACCATTTGTGTCAAGGATTTTATCACTCTGTTTCTAAAATACAAACCTTAAATGTATTATTGACACATATACTACCTAAATGTTTTTTTTGCCCAATTAAATAAATTTTTCTTGAATATTGGCAATAATTAAGATACAATATATTTACACTAATTAAAAGGAGAAAAAAATGAAAACGCAAAACACATTATCAAAATTTTTAATTATGGTGATAATTATTACATCAATTGGTGTAATCCCCACCAAGAAAATAATGGCATCCTCTACAACAAAAAATATTACAGCAGGAACAGAAACTATTTCTGGTAGTGCCTATGGTTCAACAGATATTATTATTAACTCTACCCAACAAGTAAACATAGTCATATACAAAAAAGGAATATTTTCCTCCAAAAAACTTAAATCAGTAAAGAACAAAAAGAAATATAAATATAATATTAAAAAATATTCTGGAAAGAATAAATATATTGTTAAAATTTCATTGACAAATCCAAATAACGTTAAAGTCAGACCTTACATCTGTGCAAATGTCAAATGTACAATTAAATCGCATACAGACAAAAAAAGAAATCATAAGGGTGGTGTATGGGAAGTAAATAATAACTCTGCCTTATATTATCCTAATTCAATAATCTATAATAAAATTGTTTACTTTTCACCAAAAAACTGTTTAACTGCTCAAGCATATATTGAAGACGCGGATTATCTAGAAAATCAAAGTTTACTTGTAAATGGAGTATATTCAGCAAGTTGTATTGCATTAGGATTTTCTGGAAAGGCAGCTTCTATTTTGTCAGCAGCCTTTTCTACAATTCAGTTATTTGGTATGTCAGTTGATTTTAAAAAAAGTGCAGTAAATGAACTACATAAAAAATGCGGTTATAACAAAAAAACAAAGAAATATAAATACGGAGCTTGTCTTAAATTTTATATGTCAAACGGAATGTCATTTATAGATATTTCTAAATGGGATGGAAAAGAAATGAAAGGAGCAAAAGGATATAATGGTAAATGGACAGCATTGGAATAATAAAAATAGTAACAGCAGAATACTGGAAATTTGTTGCACCATTATTGTTATGTGTGCATTGCTAATAGGATATATCTGCAATCTTCTCAAAATTAATTTACCACTTTTGATTTTATTTGAAAGTATAGAGCTGATTGCCCTATTTTATTGGATTTATAAGAATCATAAAAAACAATAAAAAATACTATAAAAGTAACTTCAATGACGAAGCTTATGGAATTTAAAATTGGAATTTTCTCCGAGGATTAAACAAAAGAGACTCTAGCTTTCACTAGAGTCTCTTTTTATTGAGAGTATATTGATTTATAAACCGCTTTCGGCTTAATAATTCATTGAGCTTCCAAGATTTCTATTATATGCCTGTGCCATAGCATTTGTATTCTTGATAATAATATATACGCCATAGAAAGATCCTACTCCGCAAAGGAAAGAACCAAACAGCAACCACATAATAACCGTAGTACCATTTTCTACAAAGTCTAATCCATACTTAGAACCATTTTGGTAAATACGATTTCCTAATTTGTAATACCAAAACCAAGAATAAATTCCGCATGTAACAATGGACAATAAAATAAATTTCAATAATCCTGCGGTTTCTTCACCATCTCCACTACACATTACATTCATATCCTGTGCTAATTTGTACACAAAATAGTAACTATAAATCCCACAAGTAATGATAGTAAGTACAATATACATTAATAAACTTCTGTCTTCTTTAATTCTCATACATTTCTCCTTAATCTTTTATAATCATCTCAAAATATGTAACGATTCGAAAAAATATGCCATGTTTTATATCTATTGTCACAACGGTATCGTTGCAATCCACTAGCCTTATCACATAAGCCAACAAAAATATTCCAATTACTACTCCCAAAATAATTCGAAACACTTTTTCTGGCAATTGCCTTCTTTTCCATAATAGCACTCCCACCAACGGCACAATCCAAAACAGTGGGTGATAATGAAATGCCTGCAATACTCTTCCATGAAAGAATGCCACATATGCTCTTGTCATACCACAACCAGCGCAAGAAATACCGGTTATAAAACGTATGGGGCAACCAATTCCCAGCAATGCAAGCAAAGCGTAAAAAGCTAAAATTGTTATAAAACATTTTCCAAAATTCGACATTTTTTTCTCCTTGTAAAGTATACAATGAAAGTAAACAAACCGTCAAGCCCTTATGATACAGACACTCAAAAAAGAATTATAATTCACCTACCTGTAAACTGTAACAAAAGAGACCATCACATTTGCAAAAATTTTGCTTTTGCTCCTATGACGGTCTCTTGCTTTATCTTATTTACACAATTCTCCAACAACCTGGTTAATTACTTTACCGTCTGCTTTTCCCTTCAAAGAAGGCATAACTGCTTTCATAATCTGTCCTTTATTCTTACTTGCAATCACATCCGCAAAATCTTTTTCCAATATTTCTTTTACTTCCTCTGCTGAAAGAAGTGTTGGAGCATATGCCTTAGCAATGGCTAAACGCCGTGTATATTCTTCCTTTAAATCTTCACGCTCTGCTGGGCAGGTATCTACCTGTTCCTGCAATGTCTTTACTTCTTTTAAAATTGTCTGGTTTACTAATTCCTCTGGAATATTTTCACGATCTCCATTGTCAATTCCAGCTTTTTTCACGGCAGAAATCAAAGAAGAAATGGTTTCTTTTTTTAACTTTTCTTTTGCCTTCATTGCAGCAATCATATCTTTTTGTAGTGTTTCTAAATTCATAATCATACCTCCTACATTTTATAAGATTCGGCAATCGCCTATTCTTGGTTACAACCGCTGTAACCTTTCCCATAAACACTATATTCCATTTTTTAGTGAAACGCAAGGGAGAACGAAATTTGTTTGTAACAAACAGGTAACAGTTCAGCCGGAGTCATTCATAAAGAGCCAGAATATACAAATTGACTAAAAATATGTTTTCTGGCTGGACACTTTATTCATGTCGGGCGTATGCCCGATAGAAATAATTGTACAAGATTTTCAAATATACTTATGTGAAGCTATTTTACCTGATTATGTATTGTTTTTTTCTTTCTTTCGTAGCATACTTATAAAAGAAACTATTTTTAACCAAGGAGCTATAATATGAAATCTAAAAAGCAACACATTATTACCTCTTTTCAAAAAAGTCAATTTGATACTTTCATAAAAAATGCTTTTAATGATGCAGATACTATTAGAATTGTATTAAGCGAAAAAATTCCTAATCCTTCTTACTTAGAACAGACGAAATGGGCTTACCTAAAAAACAGTATTTCTTCCCTGGAAGAAATAGATGGAGATGGTGCCAATTATGGCAATACTGTTTCTCGTCTAACTTTAAAAAAGGATAGTTTTACCTTAAAATATTTCCATGAAATTAATAGCTGGGATGATTTTGCTGAAGAGGATGAAACAACAGAATTACGCATGGAACTGGTAGAGTTTCTATTGAACAAAAAAGTTTTTGCATGGATTGTTTCTGATTATGCCGATTATTTTAATCATTATGGCTGGTACGATTACTGGAAATCTGAAAAATTTTAGAACTTGTTTACATATAAGTTTCTTTGAACAAGATGCAGATTGCACGCTTTTTCAACTATCTTTCCTACAGGGTAAAAAAATGCCAGATTCATATTTGCATTTTAAATGTACATGAATCTGGCATTTTTCCTAAATATCCTATATCAACAAACTACAAAGATGTTCTTTTACTTTTCAAATTCTTTTCTAAAGCGTTTTGTTGCTTTAACCATATTTTCCAAACTTGGCTTTGTCTCTTTTACGCCTCTTGTCTTTAAGCCACAATCTGGATTTACCCACAATTTTTCTGGTTTAATTTTTTCTGCCATTTTTTCAAGTGCTGCTACAATTTCCTCCACTGTTGGAATTCTTGGAGAATGAATATCATACACACCAGGACCAACCTGTGTTTTAAAATGATTTTCTTTTAAGGAATCCAAAATTGTCAAATCAGAACGAGATGCCTCAAATGTGATAACATCTGCATCCATGTTATCAATCGCTGGAATAATATCCGTAAATTCGCTATAACACATATGCGTGTGAATCTGTGTCTCTGGTTTCACGCCACTATGTACCAAACGGAATGCCTTAATTGCCCAATCCAAGTATTCACAATACCAATCAGATTTACGAAGCGGTAACTTTTCACGCAAAGCTGCCTCATCAACCTGAATAATTGAAATTCCATTCTTCTCCAAATCCAATACTTCATCACGAATAGCAAGTGCAATCTGGTAAGCACTTTCCTTTAAGGAAATATCCTCTCTTGGGAACGACCAGTTTAAAATCGTAACCGGACCGGTAAGCATTCCTTTCATAGGCTTCTTTGTAAGACTTTGTGCATACACAGACCAATCAACCGTCATAGCCTTACTTCTGGAAATATCTCCCCAGATAATTGGTGGTTTTACACAACGAGTTCCATACGATTGTACCCATGCCTTTTCTGTAAATAAATAACCATCCAGGTTTTCTCCGAAATATTCCACCATATCGTTTCGCTCATATTCTCCATGCACAAGCACATCTATTCCGATTTCTTCCTGTAACCCTACGCACTCTGCAATCTTCTTTCGATTGAACTCTACATATTCTTTTTCCGTAATCTTTCCCTGTTTATATGCTGTTCTTGTAGATTTTACATCTGCAGTCTGTGGGAAAGAACCAATGGTTGTAGTAGGGAACAATGGAAGTTTAAAAGTATCCTTTTGTACTTTCTCTCTCTCCTCAAATACAGGCAATCTGGTAAAGTCCTTTTCCTCAATGGCTGCCACTCTTTTTGCAACTTTTTCATTTTGACACTTTCTGTCTGACTGAAATAACTGCACATTTTTCTTATAGGCTGCATTTGCACTTTTGTCTGCTTCTTCACTAATCTGCTTTAACTCTGCCAACTCTGTTAATTTTTCTTTGGCAAACGCAAAGTATTTCTTTACTTCCTCTGAAAGTTTTGTCTCATTTTCCAATGTATAAGGTACATGTAATAAAGAACAAGATGTGCTGATAACTACCGAATATCCTCTTTCTTTTAATCCATCCAATACCTGTAATGTCTTTTCGTAATGGTTACGCCAAATATTCTTTCCGTTTACTAAGCCTGCAAACAACACTTTATCCTTTGGAAATCCATATTTATTAACTAAATTAGCAGTTTCCTTTCCTTCTACAAAATCCAGACCAATTCCATCAAAGGACAACTTTCCTATTCTCTCGTATCCATCGCGAATATCTCCAAAATACATCTGTAATAAAATTTTACTGTTGCCCTTGGAAACCAAAATACTGCTATATAATTTTTCAAATAACTGCAAATCCTCTTCTGTCAAATCATGTACCAAATAAGGTTCATCAAACTGCAACCATTTTACTCCAAGGCTGTTGCATTTTCTTAACAACTCGCAATACACAGAAATAATAGCATTTACAAAATCCTGCTCTGTTTTCTTCCCTGTGTAACGCAACAATTTTAATAACGTAAAGGCTCCTGTTACAACTGGCTTTGTTTCCACACCTTCTGCTTTTGCTTCCTGATATTCCTCAAAAAGTTTATTTCCAACCAACTTAACCTGTGTGTCGTCCTCAATTTCTGGTACCATATAATGATAATTGGTATTAAACCATTTTTTCATGGCAAGTGCTTTTACATCACCCTTTTCTCCCTGATACCCTCTCGCCATAGCAAAATAGGTATCTAACGCAGATAATCCCAATTCCTTGTATCGTTTTGGCACAATGTTAAAAAGCACTGCTGTATCTAGTGTGCAATCATAAAAAGAAAAGTCATTGGACGAAATGTAATCCACTCCACTCTCTTTTTGTAATTTCCACTGTGATGTACGAATCTCCTTCGCTGTCTCCTGTAACTCTTCCTGTGTAATTTCATTTCTAAAATATTTTTCTGTTGCAAATTTTAACTCTCTAAGACTTCCCACTCTTGGAAATCCAATTACCGATGTCTGCATACTTATATCCTCCTGTCTTCATTTCGAATCAACTAAACTGTTACATTGATTGTACTAACACAGCCCTAAAGTGTAAAATATAAAAAAAAAGCACCTTGCCATAGTTTTAAACTATAGCAAAGTGCTTTTGTTTTTTTAACATTATCAAGAAAGTCTTTTCTGATATGCTGTGGTAGCAGCTAACATGTTATGGGGCTTGAACCCCGAACCTCGCACAAGAGTCCCCACTGCCTTTAGACAGTGGGGACTCTTACTCTTTTATAAAGACAACTGTTTGCATTACAACTTTTCTAATTCAGTTAATAATTGTTTCTGTGATACAACTTGTATAGAATCCATGCCAAACTTCACTGCACCTTCTACATTTTCTGCTCTATCATCAAAAAACAAACATTCCTCTGGTTTCAAATTGTACTTATCGCAAAGTGCCTGATAAATAGCTCTATCTGGTTTTGCTTTGTTCACCATATAAGATACCACCATACCATCAATATCCTGCATAAAATCTGCATATTCGGTATGTTTTTTAAACAAACCTTCTGAATAGTTAGAAAGTAGATAAATTCCATAACCATCCTGCTTCAATTTTTTTACCATCTTCCAAACAGCAGGTCTGGCTACATGCATATATTCTCCATGACGAATAAACCATGCAATTGCTTCTTTATCCCTAGGATACTTCTTACTATACCTAGCAATCAACTCTTCATCTAGAATCTCGCCCAAATCAAATTCACTCCACAATCTTTCTGGATCATCAAATAATTCGGTTCCTACACGCTCTGCCTCCTCGGCTGACAATCCATAATCGACAAGCATATCTTTCCATCGATACTGTAACAAAACATCCCCTACGTCAAAAATTATATTTTTATATTTCATTACATAAAAACCTCCTATGATAATGGTAACATTAATCTCAAAATTCCTCTACTGTTGATTGCTTTATGTGGCATTTCAAAACACATTATTTTTTACTCATCACACATTATGATACAAACAAGTCCCGCCACTTATTACCCTGCGCAATAGAAGTGGGGGACTTGCTTGATCGTGTTAAATTTACTTCTGAATTAAATTATTATATGTTTCATTTTTAATTTGTAAATTAAGATTATCCCCAGTAACCTTAAAATAAACCTTGTTTATATAATCACATACCTTATCATCCATCAATCGTATTGGTAAATATTCACATAAATCCATTTCATAAAATGATAAATTCCATGCACAATCTGGTTTATCTTCCAAAAAACCACTTACTATCTCGTACAACTCTTCCTTCTCCTCTGTACTAATCTTTTCGTTCTTATCAAAAATAATTACTGCTTTTATAATATTCTCTGAAACTTCAAAATCCTCTTTATCAAACCATTTCATTTCCTTATAGTCATCTTCGGAGTCTCTTCTATGCATATCAAACATCATCAGTAAATACTTCACTTTCGAATATAATTTATCCTTTATTTCATACATTTCTACACTTTCATGATTAATTTTTCTAACTAACAGCATCCTTAACTCCGTTTCCATTTTCATGTATGTTCTGGTAGAGATTATTGTAAAACCTCCACTAGAACAACAATTTTATTTGCAATAATGCTATTATAACATTAAACAAAAAAAATTGCATCCTATTGCCATCACTACATTAGCTATATGTTTCCAATCAATCTTTAATTTTTTTATTCAAAACTAAATACACCAATACCCCGACTAATTAAAAACTAAGATTTTACCTTGCAATAAATACTTTTCTAAAGTCTACTGCAATATATCCCGTCCCATTAACATACTTTCTACAAAAATATAATTTATTCTTCCTATCATTTCCAATACAACTTCATACTAACCTAATTATTCAAAATTTTCTTTTAAGATACCCGTCGCAACACTTCTAACGTTAGCTTTTCAAAAACAGCATCCGCAAGTTTTCTATGTCCTTCCTGATTCAAATGTTCCTGATCCACCTCACTGCACACTGCATAATCAGCCGCACGTAGAAAAGAATGCCCCCATTGCTCTGCAATCTTCTCATAAACATCACCTAATTTCTGTGAAACGGTCACTGAATGTTTTGAAAACTCCGGATCAAACTCCGTCTTCCAAACCTGTTCTCCAAGAAAAATAGGGGATATAATCAACACCTTGCTCTCTGGTGCAAATTCCGCAATTTGCCTTAACAGAACCTGCAATCCCTCCCCTATCTGTTCTGGAGAAGCATTATAGTAAGTTTTGCAATCGTTAGTCCCAAGCATTAAAACAATGGTATCCAATGGTCCGTGTGACTCCAATAAAACAGGAAGTATCTTGTCCCCTCTTCTTCCTGCTCTGGTACGGTCCTCAAACACTGTCGTTCTTCCGCACAAACCTTCCTCCACAATACGGTACCCATATTTTCCTACTCGCTCCTGCAAAATGCTAGTCCAACGCTCTCCCCAATCATAACGTTTTGTTGTTTTTGGTATTAACCCATATGTATTTGAATCGCCAAAGCACAATATCTGTTTCATGTACCCAGCTCCTTTCTTTTCTTAATTCATACTATTTCTATATGTTTAATATAATATACATTTCAAAGAAAGTCAATCCGTATTTTTAATTGGAAGAACAAAAACAGGCTGATCCTTTACGGATTCAACCTGTTACACCACCCTGCATTATTCCTTTTTCTGCATATACAATTTTGCAATTTGTCTATTCTCTTTTTCTGGATATTTCTGTAGTAATTCGTAAATATCAGAAACATACTCTTCATCTAAATCTAACATATCGGCAATCTGAATAACATCAAAACCTTTTTGATACAGTTTACGAAACATTTCTACTTCACTTTCCTTTTTTCCTTCCTCATGCCCTTCTGCTATTCCTTCGGTCTTTCCTTCCTCTAATCCCTGTGCATGTGCCTCTGTCCGAATTGCCTCTTCCGCCACGGCAGTCCACTCTTCCATCTCTTTTTCCACCATATCATCTAACCACTCTTTTAAAGTCATATATCTCGACCTCACTTTCGCATCAAACTTGATCTGTTCCACCCGATTATTTAGATTTGCAATCTTTTTGCTCTTAATCTTTATATTTCGTGGATTCTTCAAATACTCCAAAAATTCCACTAACACAGGCGATAATTCCTCTTTATTTTCTCCCACTGTACTTAAAAAAATCTTCTGTGTGCCATCACCAAGCGGAAGATTAAGATTTTCCAAGCATCGTTCTTCAAATGTATAACAACATCTCTTCTCACCAAATGGATCAAAATGACAGATAAAAATAACAAAACTCTTATTCAATAAATTGTACGATTTGCTTCCTGCTGGTAACAACTTAGAATCCAGCAAGCCTTGGTAATAACGACTTCGTTTTGGTGTGTCCTTTTTGTCCTCCACCTGCATCTCCACATTGTAGACTGTATTTTCCTCATCTTCCACATAAATATCCATTCGAATGCTTTTCTGCTCTGGTATGTTGCTCTCCTGTTTTTCCTTTTCTAAGATTACGACCTTAGCAATCTCAATCCCAAGAATAATTTCCAATACATCTTTGCAAACGGTTTCATCCATCATTGCTTCCCCAAAAAGGAAGCTATCAGAAAAAGTCAATTCATCAAATGGCTTCATCTTATTCCTGACAATCGTTTTTCCTACAAAATCCATTGCCTCTACCCTGTTTCCTATTTTTTCTGTTTTTTTCTTCATGCACTGTCCTTCCCCAAAGACAGTAGAGTTTTCTTATATGTAATATTCTTAACGTAAAAGTATCCATATAACAACCAAAACACACTTTGCACGGTTTTATATTATGGCGGTATTGTCAGATTTTAACCAATTACACATATAAATCGTTTCTTTGCGTATTCTATATCTTTAGCATTATTATAACAAAACTCTACTACTTTGACTATATTTCCTTTTTTCTGTTACGTTCCTAATTGGAATGTTTGCCGATTTGGCTGAATATTAGAGTGTAAAAAGATTTTTTTACACTTGATGTTAAGTATAACATATAAAAAAGAAAAAGCAAGAATATCGTAAAAAAGATTCGCTAAACCAATCTTGCTTTAACGAATCTTTTCTATTTTTCCTTTTATCAAGTCAAGTGGATATTCGCAATCCGCTCTGCTACTTGCTTATAACACGATTAGCTGCTATCGCAGCATATCAGAAAGGGCTTACACCCATCCTGATACAAGAAAATCCCGCCACTTATTGCCCTATGCAATAGAAGTGTGGGACTTTCTTGATTGTGTTAAAGCTATTACTTTTTCTTATTCAAATGAATTTGAATTTCTTTATCACTCCAAAAATCTGGCTGATATCGTAATACTAACTTCTTGTCATTTTTAGGTGCCTCAAATGTCAAAGAACCTTTTACCGTTCCTCCGGCTACTAATTCTCCTGAATTCAAAGCCGTATCCTCGTCTATTGTTGTAAATATAACATCACTTACCTGTCCGCTGCTATTTTGTAACGAAAAATCAAACTCATTATAACTAACCTGACTATCGCCATTATTGAAAATAGAAAGCATTACTGTTACATATTCCTTTCCGCTTTTTGGTTTATCATATTGGGTTCCGTTTGAATGAGATACTTTTGTCACTTTTATCGCATAATCGCCTAATTTCACCTTATTCCCAACATAAAACTCTTCTTTTTCTTCCTTACCTTTACCATCCTTTTTCTTGTCTTTCGTATCCTTTTTTGCCGTATCTGTCTTATTTGTATCCGTCTGTTCTATTTTACTTTCCTCTACTTTTTTTGCACCCTCATCTGATGAATCGGAACTACCTGCAACAATACACAAGACAACTACAACTATAATTGTCCAAAACCACCAGCGTTTCCAAATTGGTTTTTTCATAAATTTTTTCCTCCTCTGTTTTTTTGGTAGTTTTCTACTGCATCGAAAACTATCAACTGCTATTTAGTATAAAGGAAAATTTTTCTATTTTGGTATGCTATCTGCATACATTTTTTTACTATCCCGTGTGTTATTGTCGAGGTAATCGAGGTGCAAAGCATATCCCTATTACAAAAACGACTGTTGCAATACAAATTCGTATAAAATAACGTTCCCATTTTTTACAATCATCCAACCACCTTTGAAACCAATGAAAAGGATCTAATATACAGAAATACGGTGCTATAATAGCGATAGACGCTAACAAAACGCCTTGCACCTTTTGCCGAAAATCAGGCAAAGTGATATAGGTGGAATCAACACTGATTAAAAAAGCAAAACCAAAAAAATAACCGATTACAGCTAAAATTTCCTTCCACCAGATGCCTGAACGAAAGCCTGGTATTTCACGAATACCGTACCCTTTTTTATTATTTAAACTACTGCCATTATTTCTAATTTTTGAATCCTCTACTAACTGTTTCTTTATTTGAGCATAAGATTCATAGCGATTTCGATAGTCAATCTGCGTACAAGTCATTACAATACCTCGAAAAGGCTCTAATTCTACTAAATACTCTGTTGGCAGTTTCCCCGTGAGCATTACATTGATTAAAATTCCAAATGCGTACATATCTGTTCTTTCATTTGTCTGACTAAACCCAAATTGTTCCGGGGCTGCATATCCCACAGTTCCCATAATAACTGTATCTGCTGTTTTTTCCTGTTGATAAGACCGAGCAATACCAAAATCAATCAATTTTAAAACAGCATCCGTAGATATAATAATATTAGAAGGGTTGATATCTTTATGTACTATATTTTTCTTTTGCAATTCTTCTAGCAAATCCAGCAACATACAACTATATTTTCTTTCTCCTTCTTTTACACGAAACAATTGTATTATTTTCATAATATATGGTACAATAAATTTACATTTTTTACAATTGCACAAAGACTTTCGTTTGAAAATGCCAGATATTTAAAATAATTGAGAAATTTAGTGATTAACTAAATAGGTAACATATAATAATTGAAGCAAAGGAGAGACAATCACTTATGAAAGCCAGAACACAAGAATTACTCGAAATTTTAACCAGCGGAATTTCTATCGAAAACTACTATCGTACATATGAACAGGAATTACAACAAATTGCTATTTCTGACTGGTTAGAAAACCTCCTCCAAAAAAAGAAATTAAAAAAAGCAAATGTAATTAAATGTGCTGAATTGGATCGCACATATGGATACCAACTTTTTAATGGCACAAGAAAACCTTCCAGAGATTCTCTTATCTGTCTGGGTATGGGGATGATGCTTTCTCTGGATGAACTTCAAATTTTATTAAAAGTAGCACGCTTCGCTCCCTTATATGCCAAAGATCAGAGGGATAGTGCAATTATATTTTTTGTCTCAAAACGAAAAAAAGTCTGTGATCTGGATGCCTTCCTCTTAGAACAAAACTTACCTGGAATAATCCGAATCTAACACATGTAGTCAAGGATATTCGCAGTTTATCAGGAGAAGCTCTCACTCCCCCCTGATACAAGTAAGTCCCCTGCTTATTGCTTTCCGCAATTGAGCAGGGGACTTACTTGATTTGGTTATATTTTCAAAAACATATCGCTGTCATTTTTCCAATTGCTGCATTTCTGTTTATCTAAATAGCTCTACAACCTCAGGTAATATAGCTTTATCTGTTTCATAATAATGTTTGTCTACACTTATGATTGTCCTCGTATCGCTTATACCTATAATAGAAACAATTTTTTCTTTCTTTCCTTTGTAGCACAGCTTATAAGAATAACCGCCATACTTATTTAACTGCTTTTCAGTTTCAATCTCTTTTATTTTCAAATCCTCTAATATCTTACAAAACTTCCGTAACTTATCTACTTCATCCGTCTTTTGTTCCCCAGTCCAACTCTCTACCTGAACAAGACCATCGAAATACGCTTCTGTAAATACATCATTTGAGGAAGTGTTTTTCTTTAATGTCCTATTTTGCCAATAGGACACTATAACTACTATAATTATTCCTACTAAAATTAGCATTAACATATATAATTTTTTTCTTGATTTCTTCATTTCATTTCCTCTCAATAAACAGTATCTTTCCACACAAACTTATATCCATACATTGTTATACACGAATCACTTCCTTCATATGTTAGCATTCGAAACTTTCCATTTGAATCCCATATCGCAATATACTTCTTTTTATCAGCAGTCGCATATCCATATCCAGTAACCATATGACCAGCAACAGCATCACTAATAAACCCCATACAAAATGGTTTCTTATGTCCAATAGACTCCTTAACCTTAACCCATGATAAAGGTGTACCATATTTAATCGAATAAGATAATCCATAATGTTTTAATGCTTTCTTGGTATCCTTAACAGTACCAGCTAAATACCAACTAATCCCCATAGCCAAGTTCACATCTCCCGCTTCTAAAGATTTGTTTTTTTTATAATTTACTATCGTCGCAACAGTTGCTGCCCAGCAATTATTTTCCTCTTGCCGAACAAAATTTGTAATATTACATTTATGGATATTTTCATTAGATTTTGTTAATGTTACATAAGGTAATCCTAACTCCATTTTTGTACTATACGGTGAAGTAACCCTAGTAGTACCCACCCTATTTTCACTCTTTTTCAATTGATTAATTTTATTTTTAAAACATGAATTATGAAACTTTTTATTTTTTTCTACAAAAATTGGAAATTCATCTACAACAACATTCTTTTTCTCATCTTCAGCATACAACTCATCTCCATCTATATATAGTAAAACTGTTTCACTATTATCAAATTTTTTAAAAACTTTATTAATGAATTCCACATCGTTTGAAATCGAAAATGTATTATTTTCTTCAAGTGTGGCAATATATACACATTTCTTAGAATTATATATAGGTATGTATCGAATAACTTCACAAGTATTTGCGTTATAACATTGAAACATCTCTCCTATATTTAGTTGTTTGCAGTCTGGTAAAACAGATATGATATCTTTTAGTTCCTGTTTATCATAGGTTATTTCTTTATCGTCAACCTCAACCACATTAATATCACATACATTTTGTTCTTTTGCCTTAATTATATCTGGATTAATTGCAACACAAACAAATAAAAAACACATACCTAAAATAAACTTTAAATTTTTTCTCATAATATTTTCTCCCTACCTTTTATCGTTCATATTTATTTTTAGAAAGTAGCTCTCTTTTTAAGTTTCCAACTCTCTAAAACATTTTCTTGTGATAATATTATATTATAAGTTCTTTTCTTTTTCAAGTGTTTATATAAATCAAACATTATTTTTACTTAAATTTGCTTATAGAAATTTATATTTTGGTATATTTTTCTTTAAGTAAATCAAATTGAGAATTTCTATTCTATACATTATCAATGCAGCAACATGCAATAGCAAAAAAGGATGCCATCTACGACACCCTTTTTTTCTTTATTTTTTTCTTTATTTTTTTCGTTGTTCTAACAATTGCTCTACTTCTTCTCTGGTTCCAAGGCCTTCCACCTCTTTGGCTAATGCCTTTGCTTCCTCTATCGTCCACTTTGCAATCGTATTTCGAGTGGCTAATACTGAAGTTGCACTAACACTAAATTCATCCAATCCATATGCCAATAACAATGGAATAAGCTTTTCATCTGCTGCGGCTTCTCCACACATTCCCACTGGAATACCAGCTTTATTTCCACAGGCAATTACATGTGCGATAGAACGTAATACTGCTGGATTGTAAGCGGAATACAAATATGCTACCTGTGCATTACCACGATCTACTACCATCGTATATTGTGTCAAATCGTTTGTTCCTATACTAAAGAAATCTGCCTCCTTTGCCAGTAAGTCTGCCATAAGAGATGCGGCAGGTGTTTCTACCATGATACCTACCTTTATTTCTTTGTTGTATGAAATCTGTTCCTGATCCAATTCCTTCATCAACTCGCCAAGAATCTCTTTTACCTGTCGAAGTTCATCCAGACAAGTAACCATAGGAACCATAATGCGAATATCTCCATATGCACTGGCACGAAGAAGCGCTCGAAGCTGTGCTCGATATAAGTCTTTTTGCTTTAAGCAGACACGAATTGCTCGATATCCAAGAAATGGATTATCCTCTTTCTCCAGATTCAAATATGGTATTTCCTTATCGCCACCTACATCTAACGTACGAATAATCACAGGTTTTCCCTGCATGGTTTCTGCAACCTGCTTATATGCTTGGAACTGTTCTTCCTCGGAAGGCGTATTGGTGCGGTCCATAAACAAAAATTCTGTACGGAACAATCCAACACCTTCTCCATCTCGTTCCAACACCATGTCACTATCCTGTGGTTTTCCAATGTTACAAACCAATTCTACCTGTTTTCCATCCGCTGTTATTGTAGGTTTTCCTACCAATGCACGAAGTGCCTCTTTCTCTTTTAAATATTGCTCTCGCTTCGCATGATATTCCGCCTTTTCTTCTTCGGAAGGGTCCAAAATTACCACACCCAAATCACCATCTAAAGCAGCTTCCTGTCCATCTTTTACCGTTTGCATAATATCTGGAATGCTTAATACTGCTGGTATTTCCAAGGCTCTCGCAAGAATCGCTGAGTGAGATGTTTTTCCACCCACTTCCGTAAGAATACCAACTACATTTTCCTTATGCAATCCCACCGTCATGGATGGTGTCAAGTCTCTGGCCGCTAAAATCGTTCCTTTGGGTACTTGACTAATATCTACTTCCTCTTTTCCAAGCAATATTTTCAGCAAACGGTTACGCATATCCTGTACATCCGTCACACGCTGGTTGGTAAGCTCATCTTCTGCCATCGAAAAAATCTGAATGAACATATCACAGACATTCCACAAAGCACGTTCCGCACAACTTCCGTCCTTTATCTGATTTGTAACCTCATCTGCCATGGCAGGATCGGATACCATAATCACATGCCCCTCTAAGATTTCCGCTTCTTTTTCTCCAACCTGTTCTCGCATCTTCGCAGCCATATCCATCGTTTTCTCGGTAAAATCTTCTACCGCTTTTTGAAAACGTGCAACCTCTGCATCCACATCCGTTATCTTTTTATCCTCAAAACTTAAATCTGTCTCCTCAATTCGTACAATTGTTCCAACCCCATATCCTTTGGAAGCCCCAATTCCCTGTATCATCCCAATCACCTCTTTCTGTTTTTTGAGAATTAGGACCTACAATTTTCATGCAAGTCCTAACTTATGAAAACAACTATTCTCCGTTACTATTCACAGCTTTTCTTCTCTACATTCAGAAAAATCTGTGCAAAACCTGCGCAGAACGCTGCAAAATCAGCAGCTTCCCTTTTCCTCCTGTACAGAAGAACTGCCTACACGGCAGCTTTGCATCAAGCAACCAGCCCCTTACGCACAAGCACGACGTGTCTAGTTGCTTGATACAAATCGGATGTGAATAGTAACTATTCTCCAAATCCTGATAAGAATAATTCTTTAAGTTCTGCTAAACATTCTGTTTCCTGTTCTCCATTGCAGACTACTTCTACTTCCATACCACATTTAATGCAGCCACCAATGATCATCATTATACTCTTTGCGTTAATCTGCTTATCTCCTACATTCAGCTTTACCTCACATGGATATTTTGCTGCTGCCTTTGATAAGACACCTGCTGGACGCATATGCAATCCCTGTTCATTTTTTACTGTAAATTTTTCTGTTACCATAATAATTACCCCTTTCTTTTCTCTCTTAATTGTTTATTTTGATTAAATTTATATTATTTTCAAGCCTTCTTCGCAATTGGTTTCTTAAGCAATGCCAATAAGAACATACCTACCACAGAGCCGATTGCTAATGCTAACAGGAACAATGCCCAATTTCCAATTACTGGAACTACAAACAATCCTCCATGTGGCGCACGAAGTGTACATCCAAATGCCATTGATAAACCGCCTGCTACAGCAGAACCGATTACACAAGATGGAATGACACGCAATGGATCTGCCGCTGCAAATGGAATGGCTCCTTCTGAAATAAAGCAAAGACCCATAATATAGTTTACTACACCTGATTTTCTCTCATCTGAAGTAAAGCGGTTCTTGAAAAATGTAGTAGCAAGTGCAATGGCAAGTGGAGGAACCATTCCGCCAACCATAACAGCCGCCATAATCATAAATCCTGCTTCACTCTGATTTGCAAGAGATGCGGTACCAAATAAGTAAGCTGCCTTATTTACCGGACCTCCCATATCTACAGACATCATACCTCCAAGAATAATACCTAATAAAATCTTACTGCTTCCACTCATGGAACTTAATCCATTATAAAGTGCGTTGTTTAACCAAGAAACTGCTGGATCCAATGCGCACATTACAACTCCGATCATCAGCACTCCAACTAAAGGATAAATAAATACTGGTTTGATGCCTTCCAGCGCATCTGGAAGTTTCTCACATAATTTTTCCAACCCTAACATCAAATATCCACCTGCAAAACCGGCAACCATTGCACCAAGGAAACCAGATGCGCCACCAGAAACACCACCAGGTGAAGCAAAGGTAGAACCAACGGTTGCAATATAACCACCTACAAACCCAACTGCAAGTCCCGGTCTGTCTGCAATACTCATTGCAATATAAGCTGCAAGTACAGGTAACATAAAGTTAAATGCATATCCACCAATCGTTTTAAACCACGCTGCTACTGGTGTATTGGTACCAAAGTTTTTCGGATCAATGGAATAATCATCCAACAAGAATGCTAATGCAATTAAAATTCCACCACCAATAACAAATGGAAGCATATGCGAAACACCGTTCATCAAATGTTTATAAATCTGATGACCAACTCCTTCTTTTTCTCCACTTGTATCTTCTTCCTTCGCTCCATGATGATGATAAACCGGAGCTTCTCCATCTACAATCTTCTGGATCAGCTGTTCTGGTTTGTGGATACCATCCGAAACTTTTACTTTCAACACCTTTTTTCCATCAAATCGAGCCATCTCTACATTTTTATCTGCCGCTATGATAATACCATCTGCCTTTTCGATTTCCGCTTTTGTCAGAATGTTTTTAGCTCCGCCAGAACCATTGGTTTCCGCTTTTAATGGATAACCCATCTCTTTTCCTTTCTTTTCCAATGCCTCTGCTGCCATGTAAGTATGTGCGATTCCGGTTGGACAAGCCGTTACAGCCAAGATACGATATCCCTCGTTATTCTTCTCTGGCTCTTTTTTCGCTTCTTCAGGGAATTTTTCATTTTGTGCCTCATCAATGCATTTTAAAAATTCCTTTTTATCCTTCGCTGCTAATAACTTTTTGCGAAAATCCTCATCCATCAATAACATGGACAATCTGGACAATACCTCTAAATGGACATCTCCACCCTTTTCTGGCGCTGCGATCATAAAGAACAAATTTGATGGTTGCTCATCCAATGCTTCATAATCTACACCATTCGGAACAGTCATTGCTACAAGTCCTGCTTGCTTTACTCCTGCATTTTTAGCATGTGGAATGGCAATTCCTTCTCCAATTGCTGTGCTTCCCTGCTGTTCTCTTGCTAAAATTCCCTTTTTGTACTCTTCTTTATCCAGAAGATTTCCTGCTTTATCCTGCAATGCTACCAACTGATCGACTGCATCCATTTTGTCCTTTGGACTACCATTTAAGACAATTCCATCTTCCTTTAATAAATCTGTAATCCTCATAACAACTCCTCCTTTTTACCCCTTTTTATCCGCCACACAATCGGAAAAGGGTTATAAACTTTTTAATGTTTCTTGTATCTTTTCTCTCGTTGCAAGATCATCTGAAAATGCCGTTGCACCACCAGCTGCCGTTCCCAGCTTTAATGCATATGCATAATCACCCTTTTGTATATAACCTGCCACAAAGCCAGCTACCATAGAATCCCCTGCTCCTACAGAATTTTTCACCGTACCTTTGGCTACGCCCATTTGATGCACCTCTCCATCTTCTGTTACCAGAATGGAACCATCACCAGCCATGGATACTACTACGTTTCTAGCTCCAAGTTTTTGTAATTCTTTGGCATAATGGACGATTTCTTCCTTTGAATGCAAGGTAACACCAAACATCTCACCCAATTCAAAATTGTTCGGTTTTATTAAAAATGGATGATATTTCAACACATTTTTCAATAAATCCTTCGTCGCATCTACCACAATCGGTACCTGTTTGCTCTGTAAACGTTTCATAATCTGTTCGTAAACATCACTAGGTAATGTATTTGGAATGCTGCCCGCCAAAACAAGCATATCATCAGCAGTTAATTGTTCTAATTGTTCGTACAATTCCTGCAATTTATCTTCTGGAATTTTAGGTCCCTGTGCATTAATTTCTGTCTCTTCTTTTTTTTCTGCATTTTTAATCTTCACATTGATACGAGACAAACCCTGTTCCAAGGGAATGAACTTTGTCTCCACACCCTGTGCTTTCACGCCGTCTTGAATTTCTCTTCCCGTAAAACCTGCTATAAATCCCAGTGCAACATTGGGTACTTCCAAACGACTTAATATAATGGAAACGTTAATTCCCTTTCCACCATAAAAAACACTTTCGCTGTCCGTTCGATTCACTGTATCCGTTTCAAGACTTGGCACCCGCATAATATAATCCAATGCTGGATTGAATGTCACTGTATAAATCATAGTCCCACCTCCCTTATTACGGTATAATCCGCATATTTTTTATTTTTTAACCGGTCAGTCACGATACATGCCTGACTGAGATTTCCAAAAGAGACAGAACTAATCTGACCGAACTTACTACTATCCGCCAATACACATCGCATAAAACTGCGGTTCATAACTTCTTTTTTAATCATTGCCTCAGCAGGATCTGGTGTGGTAAAACCATATTGCTCATGAATTCCATTGGCTCCAAGAAATGCTTTGGTAAAATTATACTGTTTTAACGCATCTAACGCTGTCATACCTATCATTGCCTCGGTTGATAGTTTTAATTCACCACCAAGTAAAAAAACCTTGATCCCTTTTTGTGTTAATCTTTTAGCATGAAAAATTCCATTGGTTACAAACACTGCTTTTGTACGCTTGATACAATCAATTAATTTTCCAGTGGTCGTTCCTGCATCTAAGTAAATAAAATCGTCATCCCGTATCAAACCTGCTGCATATTTTACGATTTTATTTTTTTCTTCTACATTTTTTACTTCCTTCTCTGCCACATTTTCTTCGATTGTCTTCCGCTCTTCTTCTATAACAGTAGCACCGCCATGTACTTTATTAATCTTTCCCATTCCTGCTAATGTATTCAAATCTCTCCGAATGGTGGACTCTGAAATTCCCAATATTTTTGTAAATTCTGTAACCGTCACCGCTTTTCGTTCCTGCAACAATTGCAAAATCACACTGTGCCTTTCTTCTGATAACATGAAATCCCTCCTTTTCTAGTTTTTGATTTATTTTGATTGTTTATGAAGGTTTTTCTCTCTTTCTATCCTTATTCTCTCACATTCCGTCAATTTTGTCAATCATTTTCTTTCATTTTCAATCAAAAAAATAATAATTTTGTCAAACTTCTTCATAAAACGCCAAACCATACAAGCGTCAAAATGATCAAATGACTGTTTACTCTAATTACTTGCAAATCAAAAACGTTTAAAATACTCTGCTTGCATTGGACATTCTCTCACAACACTTTCTATTTATAAAAAAATAGAGTCATGCATGACCCTATTTTTCTCAAAATATATTAATTACAATTTTCTCTCATAATTTTCCATCTGATGGAATATTCCAACTATATTTACAACATTCACTCTTACAGCAAATACAATAATATAGCCCATCTGTGGCACAACTGCCTCACGATATCCTCTCTTTGCCAGATAGGTATCCCTACTCTCTGGAAACTGAAACGGATTCTCTTCCAACCTATCATATATACTGTCTATCTTATCAAGCAAACGCTCCGCTGCCTGTTTGTTCTTCAAACGATACATCAAATAATATACAAGATTACCAAGCATTTCATCGGCATGTTCAGTAACATTTAATTTATAAGCCATACTTTTTCCTCGTTTCTTTCAGTGCAGCCCTCGCATCTTTTACCTGTCCTGTCGCCATTTGCTCTTCAGATATTTCAATATCTCTGTACATAGTAAGTTGTTTCATTGTTAATTCATAAACCTCCATGCTCATAATGACCATATCACCATAACCGTTTTTGGTAACATAAATAGGTTCCTCTGTCTTATGGCACATTTCAGAAATCTCTGATGTATTTTTCAAATCTTTAATTGGAATTATTTGTGGCATAATCTACACCCCCTTTATTATGTTCTAATTATACCATAATTATACCCTCATTCAATATTTTTATTCTTAGAACACTTAGCCCCCTAAACATGGAGGCATAATCTCTTACACCCAAAACTGAAAAACGGTCAATGACATATGTCAAAGACCGTTTTCTACCATTCTATTTAATTGATATGTTTCAGCAAACGAATGAAGTCAACAATTCCTAGCCTTCCTCATTCATCTTCGCCAACTTCGCTGCCTGGTCGGCTGCAATTAAGTTATCCAAAATTTCCTGAATGTCTCCGTTTAATACTTCCTGTAATCTATGAGAAGTAAACTTTATTCTATGGTCAGTTACACGTCCCTGTGGGAAGTTGTAAGTACGAATCTTTTCGGAACGATCTCCTGTTCCTACCTGACTTCTTCTTGCCTCTGCCTCTGCATCCTGTGCTTCCTGCATCTTTAAATCATATAAACGGGAACGCAATACCTTTAATGCCTTATCTTTATTTTTAAGCTGTGATTTTTCATCCTGACAAGAAATAACAATACCTGTAGGAATATGCGTCAAACGAACAGCTGAATCCGTTGTATTGACACACTGTCCACCATTACCAGATGCACGGAATACATCAAATTTACAGTCGTTCATGTCAATCTCAACATCCACTTCTTCCGCCTCTGGCATAATTGCTACTGTTGCCGTAGAAGTGTGAATACGTCCGCCAGACTCTGTCGCTGGTATTCTCTGTACACGATGCACACCACTTTCATATTTTAATTTTGAGTACGCACCCTCCCCATTAATCATAAAGACAGCTTCTTTAAAACCACCAATTCCATTCTCATTTACACTGATAAGCTCTGGTTTCCAACGGTTTGCCTCTGCAAAATGTACATACATTCGATACAACTCTGCGGCAAATAAGGCAGCCTCATCACCACCTGCACCTGCACGAATTTCCACAATAACATTCTTTTCGTCATTTGGATCTTTTGGCAACAACAAAATTTTAAGTTCATTTTCTGTTTCTGCCAAACGTTCCTTACAATCATTCAATTCTTCCTTGGCAAGTTCACGCATTTCTTCATCTGTTTCTTCATCCAAGATTGCTAAACTGTCCTCAATTCCTTCTTTTGCAGCCTTGTACTCATTATATTTTTCTACAATAGGTGCTAATTCTGCCTGTTCTTTCATTAATTTACGATATAAATTCTGATCATTCGCCACGCCAGGCTCACCAAGCTGGTTTAGAATTTCCTCTAATCTTCTTCCTAAATCTTCCAATCTATCAAACATGTTGTTCTTCCTTTCTTTGTAACTATTCCGAATACTGCTCACAAATAACAACCGCTATCCATGTTCTACACTCCAGCAACCACATACGACTCGATCCAACCCTGGCAAATCCTTTACAATATGGCACTCCACAAATCCAGCCTGTTCCATAAGCTGTTTTACCGCCTCACCTTGATTATATCCAATCTCAAAACAAAGCCATCCATTTGGTAATAGAAAATTTTGTGATTCCGAAATAATACGTTTGTAAAAATCTAATCCATCTGTTCCACCATCTAATGCCATAACAGGCTCATGCTCTCGCACCTCTTCCATCAATGTATCTATTATCTTAGTCTCAATATAAGGTGGATTCGAAACAATTACATCATACTTTTCGGTTACATTAGAAAACAAATCACTATGAATCCATTGTACTTCACAATTTAAACGAGTCCCATTTTCCTTAGCAACTTCCAACGCTTTCTTTGAAAAATCCACTCCAACAGCCTTTTGCAAATGGCAAAGTTTACTTAAGCTTAAAATAATACAACCTGACCCCGTGCACATATCCAACACACGTTTTCCTTCCGCATATTTTAAAGCTTCTTCTACTAAAATTTCCGTATCCTGTCTAGGTATCAGAACATGTTCATTCACCATAAATTCATATCCCATAAATTCCTGGCTTCCAATAATATGCTGTAATGGAACATGCGCCTTTCTCTTGGCAATATAGGAACGATATAATTCTATCTTTTCTATCTTCGCTTCTTTCTTCCTATCCAATAGGAAATCTATCTTCTTTATAGAAAAGGTATACTCCAGCAGGTACATGGCATCAATTTCCGCATCCGAAATTCCAGCTTGCATAAGCTCTGCCGTTCCTTCTTGAAGCAACACTTCTAATGTCATATACCTACCTCCTTGCAATGTATTTTACTTTCTATATACCATTTTTTACTCGAAGAACTTATCCAAAGCACTTAAAATCTCATCATCTGCATCATCCGACTCTGAATCTTCCAAAATGCCATCCCTACGAAGTTCTTCAATAGGCTGCATTGGATGTCTGGTTCCTGTAGCCTTTTTTAGAGATGCTACATGATGCACCTGCGTTTCCTTCTTTTCTATTTTCTCTGTTTTTTCCGTATCTGTTTCTGTCTGGTCACTTTCCTGCTTTCTTTCTACAACAGGCTCATGGAAATATGCACCACGTCTTGTTCTCTTATCTGCCTTTTTCACGGCTGCAACCCTGTGTGGCTGTGCAGTTTCTGTTTTGTTTTTATTGCTAACCACTACTTCCGGTTCTTCCTCTTCCGCATCTGGATGCCGCATAGTAACCATAGAAGACTTTTCTGACATTTCCATTTCTTTCTGATATGCCTTCCAGTCAAATACTGCCTCTACCGATTGAATGGCAACCTCTATCATAGAATCATCTGGCTCTCTTGTGGTAAGTGCCTGCATCCATAATCCGGGTTTGCTAAGAATGGTAATGATAGTTCCATCATGGCTGCCTGCAAATCGGATAAATTCATAGGAAACTCCTGCTACCACAGGAATCAATACAATACGAAGCACTATACGAAGAAGCGGTTCCTCTACACGAATAAACATAAAAAAGAGAATACTGATTACCATAACATAAAGTAGAAAACTGGTTCCACATCTTTTGTGTTCCTTTGACTGTTTTCTTACATTTTCTACCGTAAGTTCCAATCCATTTTCCACACAGTTAATCGTCTTATGCTCCGCTCCATGGTACATATATACACGCTTAATATCTTTTGTCAGGGAAATAGCAAACACGTATAAAATAAAAATTGCAAGCCTCAATACGCCTTCCATAAGTGCCTGCACAATCGTATTTTCAATTAAACTACCTGCCTGTTCCGCTATAAACCATGGTAAAATCATGAAAAGGGCAACTGCAACCACAAGAGCAATCACCACGGTAAAACCCATAATAATTCCTTCAAATCGATTTTCTTTCTTTTCTTCTTTTTTCTCTTTTTTACCCTGTTCTTCCTCTTCTTCATAAAAACTGGCCGAATATGTGAGCGTTTTCATTCCAATACTAAGCGATTCTACAAAAGTTACCACGCCTCGTATCAGCGGCAGTCTCATCCAAGGATGCTTTTCTGCCACACTATGGTATTCTTGTTTGTCCACCACAATCTCATTATCTGGGGTACGAACAGCAACTGCATACTGGTCTTTATTTTTCATCATGACACCTTCAATAACTGCCTGTCCGCCAATTCCTGAACTTTTCAATCTTCTCACCACTTTCCCTGTATTCTTTCGTTCTATATTTTAAATATTGCTGATTTTCCTCTGCTTCTCCTTCTCTTTTTTCTCTTCTCGTTGGAAAATCTTCATGCAGGGCTATCGCCCTATAGTTTCGTATCAAGCAACGCTTCTCTGCAAGCAAGCTTGCTCACTCTTCTTTTCACGCCATGCGCATTCAGATTTTCCTCTTCTTTTCTTTCTCTTTCTTCTTTTCTCGTTGGAAAATCTTCATGCAGGGCTATCGCCCTATAGTTTGGTATCTAACAACACTCCTCTGCAAGCAAGCTTGCTCGAAGTGTTGTTAGATACCAAACTGCATGGCTATTTTATAGCAAAAAGGTCACAAGTCCAGTTTTTGCACTGAATTTGTGACCATTTCAATTGACTATTTTACTGTGTTAAACCATATCTACGGTTGAACTTATCAATAGCTCCACGGGCCTTAATTGCCTTCTGCTGACCTGTGTAGAAAGAATGGCACTTAGAACAAATTTCCACATGCACGCTTTCCTTTGTAGATCCTGTTACAAATGTGTTACCACAGTTACATGTTACTGTAGCCTGATAATAATCTGGATGTATTCCTTTTCTCATAGTTTCACCTCTTCTATCGGTTCCCAACCGATTCAATTATAATACTGTTATAAACAACTTTTTCATTATAACATAGCTTTTTTTTCAATGCAATAGTTTTCTCATTTTTCTATCGGCATTACAAATGGTCCACCTATGCTGGCTAATTCCGTCCAGATACACTCCACCTACACCAGATTCGTATGTCATTCATCAACTTGTCATAATAAAAATACAGTAAAATAATCATTCCCAATTTACACGATATCTTTCTTGTAACACAGAATCCATATTATTATCAACCACGAAGAAATATATTTCATTCAAAAAGTTATCTTTGTCTTCCTTTTTAATGACAAAATGTTTATCGAAGCAATCTTCTCCCTCAATACGGACATTCTCTATTGATGCTAAATTCAAATCCTCTCCAAGCTCCCATACTAACATAGGTATTGTTACATTAAAGCCTTTATAATTTATATATATTTGATCTTCTTCATTCGCCTCGAAAATTTTTCTTTTCAAATTAATATCTCTGTTTATATATATGTAATATTTTTCTTTATCTACGATATCCCATAGCATAATACAAACTCCTTAATAAGTATCTAAATAGGTACATAGCTTCATTCAATATCTTCACGTAATCTTCTAAGATAGGGATTTTGTCCATCGCATAGTCAAAATTTATTCGGTCAATCTTGTCTACGCTTTCCTTTAATATACTCCTGACCTCTTCTCAATGCTCTAGCAAACCGATATGCTTCCCATTGACATAGCACTTTTTACAACATTTTCTCAATCATAGGAAACAGATATCATCTTTTCTTTTAGCACTTCAGGTTATTTACGTTTTTAAAATCTTTGCAACATATTCCCCCGCATTCCTTGTGTCTATTTATGTCCAATTCTTCGGAAACCACACTTAACCAGCTGCCCTACTCCTCTTAAAATCATAACCACCCATATTTCTCCAAATATTTATCTGGTATCCTCAATCTAACCAACTTATCTATCTCTTTCCAATATATCTCATAATTACACTCATCATCCCATTCTATATTGCTTTGTAATGGCACAGTATCTTCTCCATATAAAATACTACACCCAAAATGACCTCTATCATAGTTATATGTAATAATGTAGTAATTATAAAGTGTAAATTTTATACTAAACATTTTATAGGGTTCATCTGTAACCGAAGAAAGGGTTATGTGATTTATCCTATCTCCAAATATTAGCTTTGCACTTCTAATTATCTCCTTGGCAGTTTCATTTGCATTACTTTTCTGCATACCAAAATCCTCCTTCTTCTCTTAAATATAAGTATCCCCATTTTTTCTGCAAATACTTCCATTCCTTATCGGTAAATGTCCCTGCATACTCTTTCAACTCTGGATTATGTGTAAATCTAATAGTTTTTCCTGCATTTGCAGCCATGTCTAATGCTGGTACATTAAAATCATCAAACATATTTTGATATGACAAATTATAATTATCAAGCGTAGCATCGTATAAACCATCCTTCATGTCAAAATACATATCCCCATTACTATGCGCTATTACATTGTATGAATCGTTGCCTGCAATTTTCCAATTTTCGCTACCATCTGGATTAATAGTAGGTCTAAATTTACCTAAAGTCATTGTATCCGAATTTTCATTATGAACACTTTTTCTAAAAATATCTTGATATTCATCCAATGGAATCTTACCGTCTACCTTCCCATTAATTATTTTCAATCCATTACTAGCTATTTTATTACTACCACTCTCACCTCTACTCCACCGTACATCCTTACCAACCAGCTTCTCTGCTTCCT
>OLGB01001448.1_pt1 | contig 28712 bp, 23 predicted proteins | sample 1605691 | NCBI WGS metagenome assembly OLGB01 (sample SAMEA3888925, study PRJEB22519) | human gut metagenome | biome: human gut; feature: human-associated habitat; material: faeces | place: Denmark | collected 2010 | reverse complement strand
AATGAATATCGCCGCAGAAAAAATCAGCAGCAGGATGTCGGCGGCTCTTAAGGTAAAATTGCGTTTGAACCGGAGCACTTTCAACAGGTACCCCGCCAAAACGAAACATATCACGCAGCCTATCTGCCAGTCCTCCAAAAAAGGCATCGCCATCAGCGATAAGGTGACCCCGCATTCAGGAGCACACAACACCAAAATGCCAAAAACCGCGATCACGACCCACAAAAGTACGAAGAGCGGCGAACATACCGCGGTGAGCAATCCGCAAACCGTGCCGAGCATGAAAGCGACCCATGCGCCGCCGCTGCGTTTTACCGACTTCATGACCACGGGTCTTACACCGATCACCCGTACAAGGAACCAGCGCCCGAAGAAACTGCTCCTCAATAGTTCCGCGACAGGTCTGTCGGACATCATCAGCATCAGTCCCGCCAGCAGCATGAATCCGGCAATTATCGGATCTTCAGACCTGACGTCATACATATCCAGCGCAAAAAGTCGTGTGGAAAACACCGCAGCAGTATACAGTGCAAAGGTTATAAAATACGTTCCGTATACTCTTGCGGAAGCATCGAGCAGCCCGCGCACCACGGTATAAAACGGCGCAAACACTGACTTTTTTTCAATTTTCACCGCGACAGAAAGTCTCAAAGCACGCAGCCACCTTGCGGCTGCGCTGCGGCTCAAACCCGTCAGCAGCACCGACCGTGCCAGTTTTTCGTTTACGACATCTCCCGAAGTCAGAAGCCGTGCCGGTGCCGATCCGGATATCGCATTGCCTATCTTCTGAAGGACGCCTCTGAGCTTTTTACCGTCCATCACCGACTTTCAACCCCTCGTTTTTCCGTATTTTTTCGATCATATCGGGTCTTCTCTCCGCCGTCCGTTCCAGTGACTGCGTCATGCGCCACTTCTCTATAAGTGCGTGATTGCCGCCGATCAGCACCTCGGGCACGCATCTGCCCTCAAATTCAAGCGGCCGCGTATACTGCGGATATTCCAGCAGTCCGTTGTAATGACTTTCCCTTTCATAGCATTCGCTTTCCGGAAGCACCCCGTCCAGAAGACGCGCCACGCAATCGACAAGCACCGCGGCCGGCAGTTCGCCGCCCGTCAGCACATAATCTCCTATCGATATCTCTTCATCCGCCACGATTTCTATCGCCCTCTCGTCGACGCCTTCATAATGACCGCAAAGCACCACGAGATTGTCATATCGAGCCAGCGAGCGCGCCCGCTCCTGCGTCAGCAACGCCCCCTGCGGCGACATATAGACGGTCCTGACCGTGCCTTCAAGAGAAGCGATGACCGAGCGGTGACAGTCGACTATGGGCTGGCACGCCATTATCATTCCCTTGCCGCCTCCGTACGGCGTGTCGTCTACCCGCCTGTGCTTATCGGCGGTATAATCACGTATATTCACCGTGTCAACCGAAATAATGCCGGACGCCGCGGCACGCCCCAATATGCTGCACGAAAAAACAGGCCTCAGCATCTCGGGGAAAAGCGTCATAACAACAAATTTCATCAGCTCGTCTCAAGCCCTTCGATAACATTCATCCTTATCCCGGTCTCAAGATCTATTGAGACAAGAAACGGTTTTATCGCCGGTATAAGATAATTATGCTCGCCGCTGACGGTATACAGCGGTCTGTATCCGTTCGTATCCACCGCCGTCAAGATTCCGAGCAGTGAGCCGTCCGCATCGTTGAACACGGGCAACCCTATAAGATCGTCGTTATAATATCTTCCGTCCGGCAGCTCCACATCGCTCCTGTCGAAGTACACGACCTTCCCCGCAAGTCCCACGCATTTTTCTCTGCTGTCGAACCCACGGAAGATAAAAGAAGGTATTGACGGTCTGTATATCTCTACTTCAAGCTCGTTTTCGCCTTTTTCGTCAAGATACAGCCGCTCCACCCCCGAGAGAAACTCAGGGCCGTCGCACCAGCAGTCAAATCTCAGCTCGCCCTTCAGGCCGCGCGCAGAGGTCAATCTTCCCGCTTCAAGATATTTTTTCATGGCAATTACTGTTCTCCGTGATCAAATTCTCCGACATTATCTTATTTTGCATCGTTTTCCCGCTTGCGTTCTCCGACGGCACGACCGTCATCCAGAATCCTGCGGACCGTCAGATGCTTGGCCAGTCTGTTCACGTTTGTGATGACCACATCGGTAGTCAATCTCAGCGATCTTTTCCCTGCGCGGGAATTGATCTCGTTTATCCGACCCGAAACATATTCCGCGTCGTCCGCCCCGCGCGAGAACACATCGTCAAATATCTCGCACGCCACATCGTAACCTACCTTTTTCATATGTCTGACCGATTCCTCACGCAGGAAAACAGCATTCGTAAAAATGGTGTCATCCGGGAATGTGACGCTGAGCACCTTCGAATCAATGCTCTTATCCTCAAATATATATCTGCTTCTGTCGAAATAAACGCAAATTATATAGTCCAGCTCTTTGCCTATCAGCGGCCATACGGGTATACCGTCGATCCATCCGCCGTCGACACAGCGTTTGCCGCCCAGGCTCAGGCAACGCGTTAACCCCGGTATGCTCACCGACGCTCTGAGATAATCAGCACGCTTTTTTTCCGGAATATCGTTAAAAAGACAATAGTCCGCCGACATGTCTGTCAGGTCCGTGAGAGTTATAAGCAATTCTCCGGAAAGGCTGCCGGAATATGCGGCAAAATCGTCAAGGAGCCTTGAAAACCTTTCACTACGCAACACGGAACCGATAAATCCCCTGAATGAGCCGCCCGCCATTTCGAGCCACGCCTGCTCCAGCTCGTCGAGCCGCCCGCAGCGATACCCCACCCCGTTGAGCACCCCAATAGACGAGCAGCTGACGCTGACGATATCCTTCTGAGAAAACCGCTCTTCCACCGCACGCAGCACCCCTATCTGATATGCTCCTTTGCCGAGTCCCGCTCCGAGTACAATCCCTATCCTTGCCATAACACCTCCGCCGTCCGGCGTCATCCCACCGGTACGTCCGATATAGATTTTAACCCAAATCGTCTCTCCTGTCAACAAAATTTGCTTTATCCGTCAACAATTCTTGACACGAAGTACGCACAAGTGTATAATACCGCCGGAAGTGATGTTTAAATGAAATTTTCAAGATTTTGTTCAGCGCTCGTACGCAGGGTTCTGGCTCCTGTGCTGTCGTTGACCCTCGTATTGCCGCTGATATTTCTGACCGCCGCCTGCGACGGCGGGGACGACGCCTCCGGCCGTGCCCGCGTCACGGTCGTAGCAACGATATTTCCCGCATACGACGCGGCGCGCTCAATATGCAAGGACATCGAAGGCGTTCAGGTCAAGCTGCTTCTGCGTCCGGGAACCGAATCCCACACATACGATCCCACGCCGCAGGATATAGCGCTGATATCATCATGTGACCTTTTCGTCTGCACCGGCGGCGAAAGCGACGAGTGGGCACGAACCATAACGGAGGGAGCGGAGATGCAGGGCACCGTGCTTGCGATGCTCGACTGTGTCGACCCGCTTTCGGAATCCGACATGGACGGGCTTCCCGGCTCCGAAGACCATACAGACCACGGTCACGGCTATGACGAACACGTCTGGACGTCGCCTGTAAACATGATAAAGATATGTCAGGCAGTGGCGGAAAGCCTCTGCAAAGCAGACCCCGGGAACGCCGGGTCATACCGCGCGAATCTCGACGCACACACAAAAGAGCTGACGGCACTTGACGATGATTTCAGATCTCTTTTTGAGAAAGCCGGGCATGTCACCCTCGTTTTCGGCGACAGGTTCCCGTTCAGATACTTTGCTGAGGAATATTCACTCGAATGGTATGCCGCCTTTCCCGGATGCGCCGAAAACACGGAGCCCAGCGGAGAGATCGTGACATTTCTTGCGGACAAGATAGTTCAGGATAATATCAAAACGGTATTTTACATAGAGCTTTCGACTCACAGGATAGCCGACACTCTTGCCGCCGAGACCGGATGCTCCACTGCCATGCTCCATTCGGTGCACAATGTGACCGCCGACGAATTTGAACGCGGCGAGACTTATCTGTCGCTCATGCGGAACAACCTTGAAACGCTTCGCGAATACTGCGGTAACGGTTAAAACGGCGTGCGCCATTATTCCATATAAGATATCCGGTCGGTAAAATACACCGACCGGATATTTTTGACGTTTTTGGGCCGTATTATGCCGTTTCCTGTTTTTCAGCAAACGACGGAGCCGCTGCAGACGAGTGCTGCGCCGCCGGTCAGCGTTATTCCGCCATCGCCGACGAACACCACAAGGTCGCCGCCGCGCAGCTTCACGGTTATATCCGCGTTCCTGTCGCACAAACCGTTTTCCACCGCCGCCACCGCGGCAGCGCACGCGCCGGTACCGCAGGCAAACGTCTCGCCGTTCCCGCGTTCCCAGACCCGCATCTTCAGCGTGCGGCGGTTGACCACCCGCACAAATTCCGTGTTGACACGTTCCGGGAATATCGGATCGTTCTCAAACATGGGACCCACGGTCTCAGTATCGACGTCGTCCACGCGCGGGCAAAACACCACGCAATGAGGATTGCCCACATTGACGCATGTCACGCGATACGCTTTTCCGCCTATGGTAACATCGCGGTCGACGGCGCTTTCACCTTCGAGCTTTACGGGTATTTCCGCCGGCACGAGCGAAGGACGCCCCATGTCGACGCTGACGGAGCTGACCAGCCCGTTCATGGTGTAAAGCTTCAATGTTCTCACGCCGCTTGCGGTCTCTACCGTCATGATATCCTTACGGACTATACCCCTGTCATAGAGATATTTTGCCACGCAGCGTATACTGTTTCCCGCCATTTTGCCTTCGCTGCCGTCGCGGTTATATATCCGCATCGCGGCGTCGGCACACTTTGAGCGACCGATGAGCACCAACCCATCTCCGCCTATCCCACGGTGCCGGTCACAAAGCGATATCGCAAGCGATTCGGGACAGCTCAGTGTAAAATCCGGATCCTCGATATAAATATAGTCGTTGCCCGCAGCCTCCATCTTTGCGAAGGCTATCGTACGGCGCTCATGTCTCAGATGTGCAATGTCGACAAGCTCTGTGTTGTGCTCGTTGTAGCGGCTCGCAAATATATCAGCCAATGTGCCCGCCGTATCCAGAGACGTAAGGCATACCACTCCGTGCCGCAGGGCGGCGCGGTGTATACGCACATAATCCTCGGACACGCGCGCCGAACCGTCGCCGGTGTATACTATTACGTCGATATCTCCGCGCTCCACCGCGTCAATGACTTCCGCCGTTCTGCCGTCACCCGTACCGCATACGCCGACATCACAGCCGAGCGTGGCTATCTCACGCGCAGTGCCCTCGGTAGCGTAAAGCCTCATGCCGAGATCGCTGAACTTCTTTGCCACCGAGATCACCTCGAATTTGTCGGGATCGGCTACAGAGAAAAATACGGAACGACGACGCGACAGATTACAGCCGGAGGCAAGCAGTCCCTTGAACAGCGCCTCGGTCAGCGTACTGCCGACGCCGAGCACTTCTCCGGTAGACTTCATCTCCGGTCCGAGCGACGAATCGACATCCAGCAGCTTTTCAAAGGAAAATACCGGCACCTTGACGGCGAAGTAAGGAGGCGTGTGATAAAGTCCGGTGCCGTATCCCATCGAAGAAAGGCTTTCGCCTACCATCACGCGGGCGGCAAGATCGACCATAGGCACTCCCGTCACCTTGCTGATATACGGTATCGTCCTTGACGCACGCGGATTGACCTCTATGACGAAAAGCTCACCGTTGTATATGAGATACTGTATATTGACCAATCCCCGCGTCTCGAGCGAAAGTGCAAGATATTCCGACACCTCCACGATCTTTTCCAGCATCCTGTCGTTGATACTGTAAGGAGGATATACGGCTATACTGTCACCGCTGTGCACACCTGCACGCTCTATATGCTGCATTATGCCCGGTATCAGTACATCCGTGCCGTCGCTTATCACGTCGACCTCCAGCTCGCTGCCGCCGAGATACTTGTCCACGAGCACGGTATTCCCCTCGCCCGCCTCGAGTATCAGTCTCATATATTCAAGCGTACACTCGTCGTCATGCGACACTACCATATTTTGGCCGCCTATGACATATGAAGGACGCAGAAGCACCGGATATCCGAGCTCATGCGCCGCTTCGATGGCTTTTTCCGCCGTCAGCACAGCGCGTCCTTTGGGGCGGCGTATCCCGCGAGCCTCAAGCAGCGCGTCAAACTTCTCTCTGTCCTCTGCCGTATCGATGCCGGAAGCTGACGTGCCGAATATCTTTATGCCGAGTGAATCAAGAGCTTTTGCGAGCTTTATAGCCGTCTGCCCGCCGAAGGCAACAACGACGCCCTCAGGCTTTTCCACCTCGCATACACCGAGCACATCCTCAAGCGTCAGCGGCTCAAAATAAAGCCTGTCCGCCGTATCAAAGTCGGTCGACACCGTCTCGGGGTTGTTGTTTATGATTATGACCTCATAGCCCAGTCTGCGCAGTGTGCCCACACAATGCACGCAGGAATAGTCAAATTCAATGCCCTGACCTATACGTATAGGACCGCTGCCGAGCACAATGATCCGTTTTTTAGCCCCGCGGGCGATCGGACGCGACTGGCACTCTCCGTCGCTTACGGCATAGTAATACGGAGCGGCTCCCGCCGTACCGGCGCTGCACACTTCCACCCTGCGGTACACGGGCAGCTTTTTTTCCGGGATACGGCATCCGGATATCCTCTCTATCGCGGCATCGGTATACCCGAGCTTTTTACCCAACTCATATTTCTCACGGTCAAGACCGCTCCTGAGTGACCGCTCGTAATCCGCGAGCCGTCCTATACGCTCTATGAAGTAAGTATCTATTTTTGTGATCTCGCTTATCTTTTCGACACTGACACCCGAGTCAAGCGCCTCAAAGATACGGAAGATACGCAGGTCGTCACAGACAGCCAGCCTTTCCGTGATATCTCCCTCTCCCGTATAGGCTCTCAGTGTGTCGAGCGAAAGCTCGGCGCCGCGCACCGCCTTCATGAGCGCCGCTTCGAACGTATCCGCTATCGACATCACCTCGCCCGTCGCCTTCATCTGCGTGCCGAGCGTCCTGGGTGCTCCGTGGAACTTGTCAAAGGGCCACTTGGGGAACTTGACCACCACGTAATCCACTACCGGCTCGCTGAGCGCGGAAGGTCCGCCGTCGTCAGGGCTGACTATCTCGCCGAGCAAGAATCCCAGCGCCACTTTTGTGGCGACCTTGGCTATCGGATATCCCGTCGCCTTGCTCGCAAGCGCGGAGGAGCGCGACACTCTCGGATTGACCTCGATGACGGCATACTTCGACGTCACCGGGTCAAAAGCGAACTGGACATTGCATGCGCCCTCTATATCGAGCGCCCGGACGATATCCAGCGACGCGTTTCTGAGCATCTCAAGCTCACCGTCGCTGAGCGTCAGCGCCGGGGCGGCGACTATGCTGTCCCCGGTATGCACGCCGACAGGATCGATATTCTCCATCGAGCAAACAATAATGCTGTTGCCCGCGGTATCTCTCATTGTTTCGAACTCGATCTCTTTCCACCCGTAGATATATTTCTCCACAAGGATCTGAGAAATGGGCGAAAGCAATAAGCCGTTGGCGGCTACCGTCATGAACTCGTCTTTATTATAAGCGACCCCGCCGCCCGAACCGCCGAGAGTAAAGGCGGGGCGTATTATGACAGGATATCCTATCCTGTCCGCACATTCCACCGCCGCTTCGAGCGTTGTCGCGATGCCCGAGGGTATGCACGGCTGACCTATCTCGAGCATTTTTTCTTTAAAAAGCTCTCTGTCCTCGGCAAGGCTTATCGCCTTTTCGTTCGTGCCGAGCAATCTCACGCCGTTTGCCTGCAGGAATCCTTCCTGTGAAAGCTGCATGGCAAGCGTCAGCCCGGTCTGACCTCCGAGCGTGGCGAGCATACTGTCCGGCTTTTCCTTCAATATGATGCGTTTGACCGTTTCTTTCGTAAGCGGCTCAAGATATATTTCATCCGCCAGCATGGTGTCCGTCATTATTGTAGCGGGATTTGAGTTGACGAGCACCACCTCCAGCCCGGCCTGCTTAAGAACCCTGCAAGCCTGAGCGCCCGCATAATCGAATTCCGCCGCCTGACCTATAACGATGGGACCGGAACCGATCACAAGCACTTTTTTGATGTTTTTATCCGTAGGCATTGCTTTCCCCCGTTTCTTATACAAAAAGCCCGACCGGCAGAACCTTTCAGTTTCTGCCGCTCATCAACTTGACGAGGACGGCTTTCTGGGCGTGCAGACGGTTCTCCGCTTCGTCAAATATTTCGTTTGCGTGAAGTTCAAATGTCTCTTCGGTTATCTCCTCACCGCGATGCGCCGGCAAACAGTGAAGCACCATACAATCGGCGTTCGCCGCCTTCATCAGCTCCTCGCTTACGCAATAGCCGCAGAATGCTTTCCGGCGCTGCTGAGCCTCGGATTCCTGTCCCATTGATGCCCACACGTCGGTGTACACCACATCCGCGCCGCTGACAGCCTCCGCAGGATCCGTCGTCATGAGGAAATCACCGTTTTTCTTTGCCCATTCCATGAGCTCACTGTCCGGCTCATAGCCCTGAGGACAGGCTATGGCAAAGCTCATACCGCATTTGACAGCGCCCACCATGAGGGAATTTGCCATGTTGTTCCCGTCGCCCACGAATGCCATCTTAAGCCCGTCAAATCCGCCCTTATATTCTCTTATCGTCATAAGGTCGGCAAGCACCTGACAGGGATGCGCATAGTCGGTGAGCCCGTTTATTATCGGTATGCCGCCGTACTCGGCAAGTTCCTCAACGTCGCTTTGCCGGTATGTGCGTATCATGATCCCGTCAAGATATCTGGAAAGCACGCGTGCGGTATCCTTTATCGGCTCACCGCGCCCCAGCTGCAGATCGCTGCCGCTCAGAAACAGCGCAGAACCGCCGAGCTGATACATTCCCGCTTCAAATGACACCCTCGTACGGGTAGAAGATTTCTGGAATATCATTCCCAGAGTCTTACCGGCAAGATATTTTTTATCTATGCCATGTGATTTTTCATACTTGAGCTGATCTGCAAGATTGAGCAGCTCCGTTATCTCAGCCGGCGAAACGTCGCCGAGCTTCAGCAGATGTTTCACTTTTTCAGTGCCTCCTTAAGTATTTCTGTTCCCTTCCGGAGAAGGTCGATCGGGATATTCAGCGGCGGCAGCAGCCTCACCTTGTCTTTCGCCGAGAGGACGAGCAGTCCGTTCTCAAGGCAGTCGCTTATCACGTCCTTTACAGGTCTTACCGGCTTCACACCGATGAGCAGCCCCAATCCGCTGACGCTTTCGACGCCTTCGGCACCCTCAAGCTCCGAACGTATCAGTCGCTCGCGTTCCAAAACGCCCTCAAGCAGCGCATCGTCGATACGATCAAGTATACTGACAGCACCCGCGCAGCACACCGGGTTCCCGCCGAAAGTCGAACCGTGCGTGCCGGCTGTGAGCGTGTCGGCGCACTTTTTTCCGAACAGCGTGGCACCTATCGGAAGCCCGCCGCCGAGTCCCTTCGCCGTCGTCAGTATATCCGGCACAATGCCGTAGCGCTCATATGCGTAAAGCGCACCGCAGCGTCCGTTGCCCGTTTGCACCTCGTCGATTATCAGCAGGCTGTCATTTTCGCGGCAAGCGCGGGCAACAGCCTGAACGAAGGCTTTATCGAGCACATTCACCCCGCCCTCTCCCTGCACGAGTTCGAGCATGACGGCGACTGTGTCTTCGCCCATGAGCGAAAGCAACGCTTCCGTATCATTAGGCGGTGTGTGCACAAATCCCTGTGTAAACGGTCCGAAATCGGTGTGGAACACCTCCTGCCCTGTCGCCGAAAGCGTAGTTATCGTCCTGCCGTGGAAAGACCCGGTGAGAGTCACGATCTTATTTCTTTTTTCACCGTAGCGGTCGTGTGCGTATTTGCGTGCCGTCTTGATGGCGCATTCATTGGCTTCCGCACCGGAATTTGAAAAGAACACCTTTTCGGCGAAGGTACGTGCGCACAGCTTCTGAGCCAGAACGGTCTGCGGCTCCGTAAAATAAAGATTCGAGGCGTGCGCCAGCCTGCCAAGCTGACCGGTAACGGCTGCTACCCACTCCGGATCACGGTGCCCGAAGATATTTACGGCTATGCCGCTGCCGAGGTCTATACATTCAAGTCCGTCATCGGTCGTTACCACGGCTCCGCTGCCCTCGGACATCACAGTCGGAAACCGCGAGTACGTGCCGGCTATATACTGCCGGTCGCGTTCGCGTATATCGTTGTTTTTTCCCGTTTGCATTTGAATTCTCCCCGCCAAGTTTCTCTTCAAGCGAACATGGTGCCGATGCCTTCGTCGGTAAGAAGCTCTATAAGAATGGAGTGCTTGACCCTTCCGTCTATTATGAACACCTTGCGCACTCCGCGACGTATCGCCTCAACGCAGCATTCCGCCTTCGGTATCATTCCGCCGCAGATAACACCGCTGCGTATAAGGCTCGGCACCTCGCTCACATTCACCGAAGGGATCAGGGTCGTCGGGTCATCCTTCTTCCTGAGCAGCCCTACGGTATCAGTCATGGAAACAAGGCATTCCGCACCCAGCTCGCCTGCTATCCGGGCAGCCGCGGTGTCTGCGTTTATGTTATACACATTGCCGTCGGCATCGCTGCCAACCGTTGATATCACCGGTATATATCCCTTGTCGAGCACATCGGTGATGATACGCGTGTCCACGGAGACGATGTCGCCTACGAATCCGAGTTCTTCGCTCACCTTTGATGCCGTCAGTAAACCGGCGTCAAGCCCGCTGAGTCCGACCGCACGGCCGCCGGTCATTCCGAGCAGCGCCACGAGCTGCTTGTTTATCTTGCCGGCAAGCACCATCAGCGCCACCTGAGCCGTCTGTGCGTCCGTGACACGCAAGCCGTTGACGAACCGGCTCTCCTTGCCCATACTTGCAAGGGTCTCACTTATCTCCGGACCGCCGCCGTGAACGACGACGACCTTTACGCCGATAAGCGAAAGCAGCACCACGTCTCCCATGACGGCATTTTTCAGTTCCTCGCTTATCATGGCGTTCCCGCCGTACTTTATGACCACCGTTTTGCCGGTATATTCGCGAATATAAGGCAGGGCGTGCACGAGCACTCCGGCACGCTGCGCGTTTGTAAGTTCTCCTTCTTTCATGTCCTGTAATCTCCGTTGATCCTGACGTAATCATAGGTAAGGTCACAGCCGTACGCCACGGCGCTGCCCTGACCCTTTCCGAGAGAAACCGAAATGGTTATCTCCTTTTGCTGCAATATCTCTTTTGCCTTCTCCTCGCTGAATTCAACGCCGAATCCCCCGCGGCATACCTCAACGGTACCTGCCGACGAAGCAAAGCGTACATCCGTCTCCGAAGGCTCGAACGCGGCGCCGGAATATCCCAGAGCGCAAATCACCCTTCCCCAGTTCGCGTCCGACCCGAACATGGCAACCTTTACCAGCGGTGAACCCACAACACTCTTTGCCGCCAGCCGCGCCGCGGCTTTATCCACGGCGCCGGTGACCTCGCATATCAGGAGCTTCGTGGCGCCCTCGCCGTCGCCGGCGATCATTTTTGAAAGCCCGGCAAGCAGCAATGTCAGCGCTTTCGTAAACTCCGAAAGTCCTTCCCCGCCGGTTATCCTTTCGTTGCCGGCCATACCGTTCGCCATTATCGCCACCGTATCATTAGTCGACGTATCGCCGTCGACAGTCACCATATTGAAGGTATCGTCTGCGGCAACGGACAGCGCCTTTGAAAGCGCTTCGGACGATATCGAACAATCGGTCGTAAGGAAAACCAGCATCGTCGCCATATTCGGACATATCATACCCGAGCCCTTTGCGATACCGCCAATCCTGCACTCGACACCGCCGCAGTCAAACGAAACCGCAAGCTGCTTTGCATATGTGTCAGTCGTCATTATCGCCTCTGCCGCAGCACTTGAGTCTCTGCCGAGTGCCCCGACAAGTGTGTCCATCGAATTTTCTATGGGCTCTATGTCCAGAGTCTGCCCTATCACCCCGGTAGATGCGACTATCACATCACTTGCCGGTATCCCGGTATGCCGCTCGACGAGCCTGCACATTGCCTCCGCTTTTGCCTCACCGTCGGCGTTGCAGGTATTGGCGTTTCCGCTGTTGCAGATCACCGCCTGCGCCGCACCGTCCGCAATATTGCGCTGCGTGACGAGTATCGGTGCGCCCTTCACCTTGTTGGTCGTATAGATCGCCGCCGCGTCGGCACGCACCTCGCTTACAATAAGCGCAAGGTCTTTTTTATTTTTACCGCGCCTGATACCGCAATGTATCCCTGCCGCCTTAAAACCCGACGGCGCGCATATTCCGCCCTCTGTCATTTTCATAATAATATCAGTCTCCCGTGACCAGTGAATATTTTTCGTCCTTGCCGCACATCAGGTTGAAGCACTGGACCGCCGCGCCCGACGCGCCCTTGCCCAGATTATCAAACGACGCGTACACCGTCGCACGCACATCGTTACCGCATACGGCTATCTTCATATCGTCTCTTCCGCTCATAAGCGCACCGGAAGCGTCAAACCCCGCCCCGTCCGTGACACTTACGACCCCGTCGGTATAAAAGCTCTCATAAATCTTTTCGATCTGCTTGCATGTCACACCGAACTGCTCGCAGAAAAGGGGGACAGCCACCAGCATTCCCGAATAATAGTCGGAAACTATCGGCGAAAAGTGCGGAGGTGTTTCAAGTCCGGATATCGCCTGCATCTCCGGCAGATGCTTGTGTGTCTGCCCGAGCGCATAACATCTCGGCGCGTCCAGTATCGGTTCGCGTGACGGATCCTCGTACTGAGCTATCATCTTTTTTCCGCCGCCGCTGTACCCCGTCAGGGAAAAACAGCTTATCTGCGCATCAGCCGGTATCACCGACAGCCGCACGAGCGGTGTGATCAGAGCCAGGAACCCGCCTGCGTGGCAGCCCGGCACCGCAACTCTCGAGGATGACCGTATCCTGTCCCTGTATCCGAGCTCCGGGAATCCGTACACCCATTCCGGATCGGTGCGGTGCGCCGTGCTCGCGTCGATCACGCGCGTCCCCGCCTGCAACGCCATCTTCGCCGCGACGCGCGCGGCGTCGTCAGGCAGGCAGAGAAACACGATATCGCTCTGAGACATCAGCCTCGCACGTTCTCCCACGTCCTTGCGCAGTTCCGGAGATATCTGCATGAGCTGAACGTCATCACGTTCGGCAAGACGTTGTGCTATCCGCAGCCCCGTAGTACCTTCGCTGCCGTCTATAAATACTCTTGTTTTCATTTAATGAACCGTCCAATACTTCATCCGGCGCGCTGCCGGCCGTGTATTTATGTTTGAAATCCTTTATTTTCGGCGCACGAGCCGATCTTTCATTGCATTTCCTTCAGTTCGGCACGCACCGCTTCTATCTGCGCTTTCACGCATTCAGGTGCCGTTCCGCCGAACGAACGCCTTTGAGCAAGGCATCTGTCAAGCGATACCGCCTCATATATATCGTCACCGAAAAGCTCAGAGAAGCTCCGGTATTCTTCCGGGCTCAGCGTTTCCAGCGTTTTGCGCTCTTTTATGCAGTACGCAACTATCGTACCGCTTATCTTATATGCGGCACGGAACGGCAGTCCCTTTGCCACAAGGTAATCCGCCATATCGGTGGCGTTTATGAAGCCCTCGGCAGCCGCTCTGCGCATTCTGTCCGAACGCACCGCCGCGCTGCGGAGCATGGGCGGTATCAGCGAAAGCTGGGCACAAAGGGTGTCAATGCTGTCAAACACCGCCTCCTTGTCCTCCTGCATATCCTTATTGTAGGCGAGAGGAAGTGATTTCAGCATCGTCAGCAGCGCGGTCAGATCGCCGTATATCCTGCCGGATTTGCCGCGGATAAGCTCCGCTATATCCGGATTTTTCTTCTGGGGCATTATCGAAGAACCGGTGGAAAACGAATCGTCGAGCTCAAGATATCCGAATTCCCAGGAGCAATACATGATGATCTCTTCACACAGTCTCGAAAGATGCATGGCGCATATGGCACAGCACGCAGCAAGCTCGACTGCAAAGTCACGGTCTGAAACGCCGTCTATACTGTTACCGCACGGACGGTCAAACCCCAAAGCCGACGCGGTGGCAAAACGGTCTATCGGAAACGTGGTCCCCGCCAGTGCACACGAGCCCAGCGGCGACACGTTCATCCGTTTGCGGCAGTCGGCAAATCTCGAAATATCTCTCAGCAGCATATGGGCATACGCCATCAGCACATGGCCGAACGAGACCGGCTGTGCACGCTGAAGATGCGTATATCCCGGCATTATGGTCCCGGCATGTTCACCTGCTATTTCAGCCATGGTCTCAACGGCTTTTACCAAAAGCCCGGTAACGGCGTCGATACGTCTGCGGAGATAGAGCCTCACATCCGTCGCCACCTGATCGTTCCGGCTGCGTGCGGTGTGCAGCTTCTTACCCGTATCTCCGATACGACGGGTAAGCTCAGCCTCCATGAAGGAATGTATGTCCTCATATGTTTCATCTATCTCAAGGTCGCCTGTCTCCAGCTCCTTGAGCATCATGTCAAGCGTACCGACTATCAGTTCGCTTTCCTTCGCAGTGATTATACCTACGCTGCCGAGCATGGCAGCGTGAGCCTTCGAGCCCTCGATATCCTCGCGGTACATCCGTTTGTCCACCCGGATCGAAGAATTGAAGTCGTTTGCGGCGCTGTCGAGACTTTTTTCAAACCGCCCCGCCCATATCTTATCCTGCATTTTTCAGCCTTTCCCCCGTGTCATATCAAACCGTCCGAAAAACCCCGCTTCCCCCGCGGTCCATATAAGACACCGCGGGGGTCCCAGGATCATGTCATGACGTCATCCGGAACAGCCGGACACTTTATTTTCCCAGTTTTTTGTTAAGACGCGCCTTTACCGTGACGGGAAGCCCGAACAGGTCTATGAATCCCTTTGAATCACGCTGATCGTAAACATCGTCTTCGCCGAAGGTCGCGATATCCTCATCGTACAGCGAATACGGGCTCGTCACGCCGGCGTTTATGATATTGCCCTTATAAAGCTTGAGTCTGACAGTACCGGTGACCGTCTCCTGCGTTTTGTCGACAAATGCGTCAAGCGCCTCACGCAGAGGAGTGAACCACTGACCGTTGTAAACAAGGTCGGCATATTTCTGCGCCACGAGCTGTTTATAATGCGACGTCTCTTTGTCGAGCGTTATGGTCTCAAGCACCTTATGTGCATGGTAAAGTATCGTTCCGCCGGGAGTCTCGTAAACGCCGCGCGACTTCATGCCCACGAGCCTGTTTTCCACGAGGTCGGCAAGCCCGATACCGTTTTTACCGCCCAGCTCGTTGAGCTTTTCAAGCAGCGCGACGGCTCCCGGCTCCTCCCCGTCCACAGATACCGGAACGCCCTTGACAAAGCCTATTTCGACGTAAGTGGGCTTATCCGGCGCCGCCTCAGGCGATACGCCCAGTTCAAGAAATCCCTCCTTGTTGTACTGCGGTTCGTTTGCGGGATCCTCAAGGTCCAGGCCCTCATGCGAAAGATGCCAGATGTTTTTGTCCTTCGAATAGTTTGTCTCGCGGTTGATCTTCAGCGGTATGTTGTGCGCTATGGCGTAATCTATTTCCTCATCGCGCGACTTGATCGACCACTCGCGCCACGGAGCTATTATCTTCATGTCGGGAGCAAACGCCTTGATGGTGAGCTCGAAGCGCACCTGGTCGTTGCCCTTGCCCGTACAGCCGTGACAAATGGCGTCGGCGCCCTCCGCCAACGCTATCTCGACGATACGCTTTGCGATCACGGGGCGTGCGAACGAAGTGCCAAGCAGATAATCGCTCTCATAAACCGCGCCCGCCTTCAGCGTCGGGAACACATAATCCTCCAGAAACTCCTTTTTGAGATCCTCGATATACAGCTTCGACGCGCCGGTGGCTATCGCCTTTTCTTCCAAGCCGTCGAGCTCCGTGCCCTGCCCCACGTCGCCGGACACCGCGATGACCTCACAATTGTCGTAATTCTCCTTCAGCCACGGTATGATTATGGATGTATCCAAGCCGCCTGAATACGCAAGCACTACTTTTTTGATCTTTTTTTCGTTGCCCATCTCAATAACATCTCCGTTAACATTTATTTATACGGTGATTATACACGTTTTTTTGCATATGTCAAGCGTTTTATACATCAAATCGGAATTTTATGCGTTGATTCAATTGTACTGTGTCATAAAAGAGGGTTTTTGTGCATTATGTTCACATACGTCACCATTTCAACGCATTTCGGCGCATTTTAGACCGCAAATGTGAAAAAAAGGTGATAAAATCAGGCAAAAAACACTTGACAATACCTACCTTGCAGCGTATAATCACGGTATAAAATCGATAAGGAGACAAACCGATGAAAAAAATCGCAGTATTTCTTGCAATACTTATGGTAGCGATGCTCGCGGTCTCATGCACTACGGATACCGCCGAATCTTCCGGGGGAACATCCAAACCCGCAACGAGCAAGACCGAAAGCACCTCCTCAAAACCTCAGGAAGACACCTCGAAGGAAGAGTCAATGGGGGACTATTCGCAGCCTGAGCCGGAGCCCACGCTGCTTTATGTCAACGCCTTCAACGGCACCATCAACAACTCCGTTTCCGGTCAGTTTCATGAGACTCCCAACGCCTTTACCGAGGGTGCCGGCACGCTCGTAACGGATGAATATACCGGATCACTCTCCGGATTTGCCTGGGCAGGCGTTGCGATCTTCAAGCCGACCGACGAGGAAGGCGTGTATGAGGTCGTCTACTCAAGCGGTTCCGACGGCACCGACAAGGATCCCGCAGACATGGTCATCCCGGAAGGCGGCTTCCTGTATTCTGCCAACACCGGCAACGACTGGCCGGCGCTCGTCGAGCAGAACAAAGACCTTATTGCTCAGATAGACAGCGGTGAGGTGGAGAACACTCTCTGGTGGTATCCTGCCAATAAGGATTACCCCAACTTCACGACTCCCGAGATCACCAATTCAACGTCCGCTGCCGGTTCGCTGTTCATCGGCGCGAAAGCTACGCTCGTCGGTATCGACCTTGAAAACGGTACCATCGAAGAAGATTTCGGCGCTTATATCTCCATAATCAACATACCCAGCTGAATTCAGCATCTGTGAGAGCTGCTGCAATTGTATCAGCCAAGAGCAGGAGAGATTTTTCTCTCCTGCTTTTTCGTATCATATACCGTAAAAATCCCGACAAAAAAGAGGATCCGCCTTTTTTCCGAAGGCGGATCCGTTTGCATTGTGATAATTTACTGTGACCGTGCGTTTCAATAAATGGGGAACCGGTCGCAGAGCGCACAGACCTGTTCACGCACATAATCGCGGCTGTTCTCAAAATCCGCCGCAGTGAGCCTTATAAGCTCTGCTATGGTCTTCATTTCATCGATACCGAAGCCCCTGGTCGTAACGGCAGGCGTACCGATACGGACACCGCTGGTAACGGTAGGCTTTTGCGGATCTCCCGGGATAGCGTTTTTGTTTACGGTAATATACACCTCGTCAAGTCTGTGCTCCAGCTCCTTGCCGGTGATATCAAACGGGCGAAGGTCCACGAGCATGAGATGGTTGTCGGTGCCACCGGAAACGAGGTCAAATCCCTTTTCACGCAGCTGTGCTGCCAGGCACGCGGCGTTTTCGACCACACGGCGCTGATAATCACGGAATTCCGGTTTCAGCGCTTCACCAAAGCAGGCAGCCTTGGCGGCTATGATATGCATGAGCGGTCCGCCCTGCGAGCCGGGGAATATAGCCTTGTCTATCTGCTTGGCAAGCTCCTCACGGCACATTATCATACCGCCGCGCGGACCTCTCAGCGTCTTATGCGTGGTCGTGGTGACAACATCGGCATAAGGCACGGGGCTCGGATGTACGCCGGCTGCCACAAGCCCGGCTATATGAGCCATATCCACCATAAGATAAGCGCCGACCTTTTTGGCTATCTCTGAAAAACGCTTGAAATCTATGACACGCGGATACGCAGAAGCTCCTGCCACTATCAGCTTGGGTTTGCATTCAAGCGCCAGCTCCTCGACACGGTCATAATCTATCGTTTGCGTCTGCTCGTCAACGCCGTAAGGCACTACGTTGAAGTATTTTCCCGAAAAGTTGACGCTGCTGCCATGCGTAAGATGACCGCCGTGAGCAAGGCTCATGCCCATGATGGTGTCACCGGCGGAGAGCAGCGCAATATACACCGCGGTATTGGCCTGTGCGCCGCTGTGGGGCTGGACGTTCACATGCTCGGCGCCGAAAAGCTCTTTGGCACGGGATATGGCAAGATTCTCCACGACGTCAACGTATTCGCAGCCGCCGTAATATCTCTTTGCCGGATATCCTTCCGCATACTTATTTGTCAAAATGGTGCCGGCGGCGGCGAGCACGGTCTCGGAAACGATATTCTCCGAAGCGATAAGCTCGATATTCCGCCGTTCTCTTTTAAGCTCGTCCGCAATGGCAGCGGCAAGCGCCGGATCGCTCGAGGCGATGAAGTCGATCGTTTTGTCAGCGAAGCTGTTTCTTTCACCCATGCTTTTCAGGCCGTCCTTAAACATATTTTTCTTTGAATACTATACAACATATTGTCCCTTAAATCAAGCGTATTTGCCGATTTTCGGCGTATTTTGTGACTGTAAACATATTTAAGCCGCGACCCGGGCACGTTTTCGGCATTTTTGCGGCTGAAGTGTCATATATAGTCATCGTCATAAAAACATGCGGAGGTGTGACGATGACAGAGCACAGGCGTTCACTGGCGCTGGGTGCGGCGATGCTTACGGGCTTCTCGCTCCTCACAAAATTTATGGGCATGGGCTTCAGGCTCTACCTCACCGCACGCATAGGTGCGGAAGGGATCGGGCTTTTTCAGGTCATAATGTCCGTATTCTCGCTCTTTGCCACTTTCGCTTCTGCGGGATTCACGGTGGCGGTATCAAAGCTTGCGGCGCAGCGAAGCGAAGCGGGCAGCATAACCACCGGCGCCGTATCGGTATTCAGAAAAGCAGTCGCCGTTTCGATGGTACCGGCTCTGACGGGATTTGCGGTGCTGACGTTTTTCGGCGGACCGCTCGCCTCCTCACTGATGCACGACGCACGGCTCGCACCCTCGCTCAGGATACTGGCAGCAGGTCTGCCGTTTATCGCGGCGTCAAACTGTCTCAAAGGGCTGTTTCTTGCAGAGGGAAAAGCATGGAAGACAGCTCTGGCGCCGGTCACAGAGCAGCTTGTCAGGATAATCGTAAGCTGCGCCGTATTTTTCTTTCTCATGCCTGATGAGCTGGACGCCGGAAGGCTCTGCGCTGCCGCGGCATTAGGCGCCACGGCCGGCGAGATATCTTCGTTTGCCTTTCTTTTTACCGTATTTGCGTTCACGTCAAAAGTCCGCGGTGGCAGCGCACCGTCACGCAGTGAGCTTATTTCCGAAATAGCGCCGCTGGCTGCCGGCTCATATGTCACGACCGCTTTGCACAGTGGTGAAGGGCTGCTCATACCGCTGTGCCTGACGCTCTACGGCGGCGACAGATCCACGGCTCTCGCCGAATACGGAATGATACGCGGAATGGTGATACCGCTGTTGTTTTTCCCTTTTTCGTTCCTGTCCTCACTCGTATCGCTGCTCATACCCGACCTCTCGCGGGAGGGTATGCGGGGGCAGGACGCCGTAAGACACCGTGTAAACAGGATCATCGGACCCTCGCTCATCTTTTCGCTGTTTGTGGGCGCCGTATTTTTCCTGTTTCCTTCACAGCTTGCCGTTCTGTTTTACAAAAGCGACGAATGCTCATACGCGCTCCGCGTGCTCGCGGCGGTCCCACCCGCCATGTATATCGAAACAGTCTGCGACGGCATACTGAAGGCGATAGGATATCAACGCTTCACGCTTTTCTGCAACGTGCTCAATTCGATACTTCGTGTCGTCTGCATCATTGTCCTGCTCCCGAGGACCGGGGCGCAGGGATATCTGTGGCTGCTGTTCGCATCCAATCTTTTCACGTTCGCCATGTGCTATTTCAAGCTGCGCAGCGTTACCGGATTTACTTTATCGGAATCTCTTCGGTTTTACCCGAGGAAAAAGCGTATACGACCGCGCGCGTGACTGGTCTGCCCGTCATTTCCGCAACAGCGCGGCAATAACACAAAAGCTGCGTGCGGTGTCGTTCGCCTATCGCGGTGTCGTCCCTGTCGGTCTTATAATCGACCACCGTATACCCGCCTTCACGATTTTCAAAGAACAGATCTATCACGCCCTGTACTATGATCTTTTCCCCTTCAAGTTCCTCAGAGACGGAGAACCGTTTTTCGCGCCAGACCTCGGGACTTGAAGCTATTTCACCGTATATATCGGATGTAAAAAACCTCTCGAGCTTGGCAAAATCGAGCAGTTCCGGCTTCCGGTCCGCCATAAACCTTTCTCTGACGAGCCTTGCGGCCTCGTTGCGGGCGCCGTATGCAATGACGTTTTCAAAGCTGCAGAACTGCATGAATTCATGCATGGCGGTGCCGACGGCAGCGCCGTCACGTCCCGTTACGAAAACGGGGCGGCGACCGACCACGGAATACGGCACCGTTTCCGCCTGCCCGCGGATACTCAGCTCGGAAACGGATATCTTCGTCCGCGGAGCCGGCGGATAGGGATAGACAAAGTCCAGTGCACGCCGTATCTCGGATATATCCGCACCGTTACCGCTGTAAATTTCCGGACTTTCAACATTTCGTGCGGATATTTCTCCGCTCACGTCAGGCTCTGCGGCAGTATCGATAAGCTCACAGTATTTATCTATATCCGGCACGGACAGCAATGACGCCATATAGCTGTCCGCAGCCGTTTTTTTAGCTCCGCACACATACAGTCTTTCCTTCGCACGTGTAAGCGCCACATAAAGCAGCCTCCGCTCCTCGCGCAGCAGCTCTGCCTGTTCCTCGCGCACTGCTATACGGCGCCTTACGGTGTCTGTCATGATAAGGGTATGCGGATCAAAGCACCTGAAGGATATACCGCTGCCGCGCGATACGATCATCCGCTCTCTGACGTCCTTCTTGTTTATCCCGGACGATGCGCCGCACAGGAACACGGCGGGAAAATCCAGTCCCTTTGAGCTGTGTATGGTCATTATCCTGACGCAGTCACCCGCCCCGCCGTCATAGCCCTTGGGCGGCTTCCCCCGTTGTGCAGCTTCCCTGAAATACTCGTTGAACGCGCCGACGGTACGATATGACGTTTTTTCAAACGACCGCACCTGCTGATAGAATATCAGCAGGTTTTTTCTCGCCGCCGGGGTGTCCGCCCCGAGCATTCCGGTCATGCCGTAAATTCTCCACACCAAAGCGGAAAGCGAAAGTCTGTCCGCCAGTCTCCGCAATCTCTCAAGTCCGTCGAGCGCCGCCGCAGCCTTGTCCGAGATCTCCGCCCCACGGCAACGCACCAATGCCGCAGTGTGCGGTCCGCGTCTTACGCGCGCCACCCTGCGCCTGCTCACGAGTCTGAGCCGTCCCACGCTTCTGCGAATCGCAGCCCCGCGAAGCGAAGAATAAAGCGTCACGGCGTGCGAATCACGGCGAAGCTCATACAGCTCCTGCGCGGAAAACCCGAACACCGGACTGCGCAGCACTCCGGCAAGCGCTATATCGTCAAGCGGGTTTTCTATACATCTGAGGACACTTTGCGCCAGCTGTATCTCGGGTGCCGTAAAATAACCGTTGCCGTTCGCCGTTGCAAAAGGTATTCCCCGTGCGGAAAGCGCGGCGCACAGCTCCTGTATGTGATCTGCCACTCCCCTGCGGAGCACGGCTATGTCTCCGTATCCCATGATCCCGCCGTCGCGCCTGACGGCGCTGCAGCAGTTCAGCCCCAACATCAGCGCGCGCCTGTTCGATATGACAGACAGGGACGCCTGTCGCCAGGCGCTGACGGGCTGTTTTGCTGACCTGATCATTCTCTGCGCCGGCACCTGCGAATACCTCGATCACGGACAGGTGGATGCCGCCCTCGTGGAGCGGGTGATGGCCACCAACTTCCTTGGGCCGGTGAACTGCCTGGCGGCGCTGCAGACGCAGCTGGAGGCTGGCGATCGGGTGGTGCTGGTCAGCTCCATGGCGCACTGGCTGCCCTTCCCGCGCGCGGAAGCCTATGGCGCCTCCAAGGCGGCGCTGACCTGGTTTGCCAACAGCCTGCGTCTTGACTGGGAGCCGAAAGGGGTCGCCGTCACGGTGGTCTCTCCAGGCTTCGTCGACACCCCGCTGACGCGCAAAAACGACTTTGCCATGCCCGGCCGGGTGAGCGTGGATCGGGCAGTGGCGGCGATCCGTCACGGCCTGGCGAAGGGAAAAAACCACATCGCCTTCCCCACCGGTTTCAGCCTGGCCCTGCGGCTGCTGGCCAGCCTGCCGTCAGGTATGCAGCGCCTGCTGTTGCGCAGGATGGTGCGCTCATGAACATCGCCATCATCGGCAGCGGCATCGCCGGGCTGACCTGCGCCTGGCGGCTGGCCGGACACCATCAGGTGACGCTGTTCGAAGCGGGCGCCACGCCGGGCGGCCACACCGCCACCGTGGATGTCGCCACGCCGCAGGGCACCTGGGCCATCGATACCGGATTTATCGTCTACAACGATCGCACCTATCCGCGCTTTATGGGCCTGCTCAGCGAGCTGGGGATCGACGGGCAAAAAACGCAGATGAGCTTCTCGGTCCACAACCCGGCCAGCGGCCTGGAGTACAACGGCCACAGCCTGACCTCGCTCTTCGCCCAGCGACGCAATCTGCTGAAGCCGGCCTTCTGGGGGCTGCTGAGCGAGATCGTCCGCTTCAACCGGCTGGCAAAACTGGCGCTGACCGAGGCGCTGGATCCGGGCGCGACGCTGGAGAACTTCCTCTCCCGCCACCGTTTTAGCCCCTTCTTCGCCCGCCACTATATCCTGCCGATGGGGGCGGCCATCTGGTCGTCGTCGCTGCAGGAGATGCGCCGCTTCCCGCTACCGCTGTTTTTGCGCTTCTTTGAAAACCACGGTCTGCTGGATATTCGCGATCGTCCGCAATGGTACGTGGTGCCCGGCGGTTCCCGGGAATACGTCCGCGCCCTGCTCGCCAGGCTCGGCGATCGCCTGGACCTGCGGCTCAACGCGCCGGTGCAGCAGGTGGACCGTCACCCGGCGGGAGTTATCCTGCGGCTGGCGTCCGGGGAGGCGCATTTTGACCAGGTGATCTTCGCCTGCCACTCCGCGCAGGCGCTGGCGATGCTGGCGGCGCCCACCGACGCCGAGCGTGAGGTGCTGGGGGATATCGGCTGGCAGCGCAACGAGGTGGTGCTGCACAGCGATCCGCGCTGGCTGCCGGAGCGCCAGCGCGCCTGGGCCAGCTGGAACTATCGCCTGAGCGACGGGGATTTGGCCCGGGCCTGCGTCACCTACAACATGAATATTCTCCAGGGGCTGCCTGCGGGCGCCCCCCTGTTCTGCGTCACTCTGAACCCGGACGCGCCGGTGGACGATCGCTTTGTCTGGCAGCGCTTCGTCTATGAGCATCCGCTGTTTAACCCGCAAAGCTGGTCGGCCCAGCTGCGGCGCGAAGAGATTAACGGCCAGCAGCGGAGCTGGTACTGCGGGGCCTACTGGTACAACGGCTTTCATGAGGACGGGGTGCGCAGTGCGCTCGACGTGGTGCAGGGCATCGCCGCGGCGGAGGACAACTGAAATGAACAGCTGCCTCTATCAGGGCGTCCTGCGCCACCGTCGCCTGCAGCCGAAGGCGCACCACTTCGTCTACCGCCTGTTTATGGCCTGGCTTGACCTCGACGAACTGGACAGGCTGCCTGAGGCGGGCATCCGTCGCAACCGCCTGGCCGCCGCCGCCTGGTACGACGCCGATTATCCGCTGGGCGCGCCGCTGAAGGCCCAGGTGCTGAACCGGCTGGAGAGCCTGACCGGCTGCCGCCCGGCAGGCCGCGTGATGCTCCTGACCCAGCTGCGCTACTTCGGCTTCCATTTTAATCCGGTCAACTTTTACTACTGCTATGACGAGGCCGACACCCTGCGCTGGGTGCTGGCCGAAGTGCGCAACACGCCATGGAATGAGCGTCATTACTACGCGGTGGACGGCCAGCAGGCGCGCCCGCTGGAGAAAGCCTTTCACGTTTCGCCGTTTAACCCGATGGATATGGTCTATCACTGGCGCTTCAACGCGCCGGGCAAAACGCTGCACATGCACATTGAAAACCATCAGGTCAGCAAGGTGTTCGACGCCACGCTGGCCCTGAGCCGCGTGCCGTTAACCCGCGCCAACCTGCGCGGGCTGCTGCTGCGTCTGCCGATGATGACCCTGAAAACCGTCCTCGCCATCTACTGGCAGGCGCTGCGGCTGTGGCTGAAGCGCGTGCCGCTGTACAACCATCCTGTCAGCAGGAGTGAACGCTCATGACCGATCCCGTCTTTGCGCTAGAACCCGATGTGCCGCGCAACGTGCGGCTCGCGCGCTGGCTGCTTTTTCGTCTGTTGAGCGGCCTCCGCGAAGGCTCGCTCACCGTGCGCGAAGGGGCGCAGACTTTTCATTTTGGCGACCCCGCCGCCGCGCTGCGCGCTGAGGCGCGGGTCTGCACGCCGGAGGTGTACTGGCGTCTGCTAACCGGCGGCAGTCTCGCGGCGGCCGAGGCCTGGATGGACGGCGACTGGGAGAGCCACCAGCTGACGGCGCTGTTGCAGATCCTCGCGCGCAACGGCGAGGTGCTGGGGCGTCTGGAGCGCGGCTTTCGTCTGCTGGGTAAGCCTGTCGCCCGCCTGCGCCACTGGACTCGACGCAACACCCGCGCCCAGGCGCGGGAGAACATTGCCGCCCATTACGACCTCGGCAACGAATTTTATGCCCACTTTCTGGATGACGACCTGCTCTACTCCAGCGCGCTGTTTACCGACGACGAGCAGGATCTGACCCAGGCCCAGCGGGCCAAGATGGCGCGTCTGTGCGACCAGCTGGCGCTCAACCCCGGCGATCATCTGCTGGAGATTGGCACCGGCTGGGGGGCGCTGGCCGAGTACGCCGCCCGCCATTACGGTTGCCGGGTCACGACTACCACCCTTTCCCGGGAGCAGCACCGCTGGGCTACCGAGCGCATGGCCCGCGCCGGGCTGCAGGATCGCGTCGAGGTGCTGCTCTGCGACTACCGCGATCTGCGCGGCGAGTACGACAAACTGGTGTCGGTGGAGATGATTGAGGCGGTGGGTCAGCGCTATCTGCCGGCTTTCTTCCGCACCTGCCAGGCGCGCCTGCGCCCGGGCGGCAGAATGGCCCTGCAGGCGATCACCATTCAGGATCAGCGCTATCGCGACTACAGCAAAAGCGTCGATTTTATCCAGCGCTACATCTTCCCGGGCGGCTTTTTGCCCAGCATCACGACAATGAGCGAGCTGATGACCCGCCATACCGATTTTGTGGTGCGCAACCTGTTCGACATGGGCCCGGACTATGCCCGCACCCTGGCGCACTGGCGGCAGCGTTTTACCCACGCCTGGCAGGATATTGAAAAGCTCGGTTTTGATGAGCGCTTCCGCCGGATGTGGCTCTACTACTTCGGCTATTGCGAAGCCGGATTTAACGCCCGCACCATCAGCGTGGTGCAGCTCACCGCGGAGCGGGTATGACACGCCCGGCGCAGCACTTGCTGATGGCCCTCGCGTTCGATGTTTACTGGACGCTGGTGGTGATGTTGCGCGAGCGCGGCCTGCTGATCTGGCTGACGCTGGCGCTGTTCGCCTGGCTGCGGTTGCCGGCGGCCAGTCGTCCGCCCGCCCTGCTGCTGGCCGCGGCGGGCTGCGGGCTGGACGCCTGCTGGGCGCTGGCGGGGCTGATTGATTTTCCCGGCGACAGCCTGCTGCCCCTGTGGATGGTGGCCCTGTGGCTGATGTTCGCCGTCGTCTGGACCCGACTGACCCGCACCGCGACGCTTCCCGGCTGGGTGCTGGCTACGGCGGCGACCCTCGGCGGCCCGGTGGCCTACCTGATCGGCGCTCGCCTCGGAGCCATGACCCTGCTGGTGCCGACCGCGCTTGCTGTGGCCGCCATGGCCTGCGGCTGGCTGGTGATCATGCTGCTGTTCCATCTGGGGATGGGGAGGCAAAAATGAGATTCGCCCTGTTACTACTATGGCTGACCGCCCTCGCCCCGGCGGCCCACGCCGCCGACTGGCTGGCGTGGCGCCGCGTCGGCGAGGCAACCCTCACCTGGGGGCCGTTCACCGTCTATCACTCACAGCTGCGCACGCCCAATGGTCGGTATGACGGCCCGCAGCAGGATCGGGCGCTGATCATCACCTACCAGCGCGACATCGATCGCGAGGCGCTGGTGGACGCCACCCGCGACCAGTGGCAGGCGCAGGGTATTCTGCAGCAGGAGCCGCGCAGCGAAGCCTGGCTGCGCATGCTGCAGGGGCTCTGGCCGGACGTCGCGCCAGGCAGCCAGCTGGCGTTCGTGGTCCGCGGCGGCGAGGGGCAGTTCTGGTACCGCGCCAGCGCCGCACAGACCGCCTTTACCCCGCTCGGCCCGCGCCAGTCGGCGGCGTTCAGCACCCGCTTTCTCGCCATCTGGCTCGATCCACGCACCACTTATCCCGAACTGCGTCAGCAGTTGATCGGAGGTACACCATGAAACGCATTCTGACCCTTGGCCTGGCGCTGCTGATGCTGATGCTCGCCGGCTGCAGTACCGAGGTCACCGAATACCGGCAGCAGCAGCCCGCCCTCGACATCTTTCACTATTTTCAGGGTCGAACCGAAGCGTGGGGGATGGTGCAGGATCGCAACGGCAAGCAGCTGCGCCGCTTCCATGTTGAGATCGATGGCGACGTCGTCGGCGACACCCTGACGCTCCATGAGCGCTTTGTCTATGACGATGGCGAGAAGCAGCAGCGGGTATGGCGCATTCGCCGCACCGGCGATAACCGTTATCAGGGCACCGCCGGGGATATCGAAGGCGTGGCCAGCGGCCAGGCGGCAGGCAATGCCTTTCACTGGCGCTACAGCATGAACGTCGAGGCCAGCGGCAGCCGGTGGCTGCTGCACTTTGACGACTGGATGTACCTGCAGGACGGCAGCCATTTGTTTAACAAAACCGAGATGAAGAAATTCGGCATTACGGTCGCCACCGTGACCCTTTTCTTTACCCGAACCACAGCAGAAGAGAGGACAGCGCCATGAACACGCAACCTGTCATTGGGATCAGCGGATGTTTAACCGGCTCAGCCGTGCGATTCGACGGCGGGCATAAGCGTATGGGCTTTGTGATGGATGAGCTCGCGCAGTGGGTGGCGTTTAAACCCGTCTGCCCGGAGATGGCGATCGGCCTGCCCGTACCCCGCCCGGCGCTCCGCCTGGTGCAGACTCCGGTCGGGGAGATCCGCATGCGCTTCAGCCACGCCCCGCACGAGGATGTGACGGAGAAGATGGCCGATTTTGCCAACGCCCATCTGGCAACTCTGGGCGAGCTGTCGGGCTTTATCGTCTGCGCCAAATCGCCGAGCTGCGGGATGGAGCGCGTGCGGCTGTATGACGAAAAAGGCAATCGCGGGCGTAAGGAAGGCGTGGGGCTGTTTACCGGTGCCCTGATGGCGCGCTACCCGTGGCTGCCGGTGGAAGAGGATGGCCGGCTGCACGATCCGCTGCTGCGGGAGAATTTTGTCGAGCGCGTTTTCGCCCTGCATGAACTCAACGCCCTGCGCGCCCGCGGCCTGACCCGCCACGGCCTGCTGGCCTTTCACAGCCGCTACAAGCTGCAGCTGCTGGCTCACCACCAGGCGGGCTACCGCGAGATCGGTCCCTTCGTCGCCTCGCTGCATGAATGGGAGGATCTGGAGGCTTTCTTCGAGGTCTACCGTGAGAAGCTGATGGCGATCCTCAAGCGGCCCGCCTCGCGGAAAAATCACACCAACGTGCTGATGCATATTCAGGGTTATTTCCGCGACCAGCTGAACAGCCGCCAGCGCGGCGAGCTGCGGGAGGTGATCCTCAACTATCGCGCCGGGCTGCTGCCGATCCTCGCGCCGCTGACGCTGCTTAAGCACTATCTGGCCGAGTATCCGGATCGCTACCTGCAGGCGCAGAACTATTTTGACCCCTATCCGCAGGATCTGGCCCTGCGCCTGACGGTGAACTGAGGGGGGATGGGCCAGCTGCCCGGCGGCGCTGCGCTTGCCGGGCCTACGGGGGGTGTGAGCCTGTGTGAGGGATCGTAGGCCGGATAAGGCATGTATGCCGCCATCCGGCACTACCGCAGGTACGGCGCCTGACCGCCCGGCGGCGCTGCGCTTGCGCGGGCCTACGGGGGGTATCCCGCACGCCTCCTCAGAAACGTAGGCCGGATAAGGCATTTATGCCGCCATCCGGCACTACCGCCGGTACGGCGACTGACCGCCCGGCGGCGCTGCGCTTGCGCGGGCCTACGGGGGGTATCCCGCACGCCTCCTCAGAAACGTAGGCCGGATAAGGCATTTATGCCGCCATCCGGCACTACCGCCGGTACGGCGACTGACCGCCCGGCGGCGCTGCGCTTGCGCGGGCCTACGGGGGGTATCCCGCACGC
>OLGB01001440.1_pt1 | contig 28802 bp, 21 predicted proteins | sample 1605691 | NCBI WGS metagenome assembly OLGB01 (sample SAMEA3888925, study PRJEB22519) | human gut metagenome | biome: human gut; feature: human-associated habitat; material: faeces | place: Denmark | collected 2010 | reverse complement strand
ACGGCGGAGGGCCTGCCGGAGGATCTGGCGGCCAATATGGCCCAGGTGCTGGCGGAGGCACAAAATGTCTAAGGCCGGCCGGTTGGTGCTGTCCATGCTGCTTTGGACCTGGGGCGGCACCGTGTATTTTCTGCTAGAGGTGGCCTGGAAAACGTTCCGGGGAAATCCGGAGCGTATCTCTTGGACCATGCTAATGGTGGCAATGCTTCTCACCGTGGCCGTGGAGCGCTGTGGAGCGGAACTGCCTTGGGCTTGCCCCTTGTGGCTCCAGGCGCTGGCCTGCGCGGCACTGGTGACCGCGGTGGAGCTGGCAGCTGGGTGCGTCCTTAACCTCTGGCTGAGGCTAGGCGTCTGGGACTACTCCCATTTGCCCGGCAACCTATGGGGCCAGATTTGCCCGCAGTTTTCGGTTCTCTGGTGGGCGCTGTGCCTGGCCTTTATCCCGGTCTTTGACTGGATGCGGTACGCCGTGGAGGGCGGCGAGCGGCCGACGTACAAACTTTGGAGGTGATGCCGTTGGGCGAGAAATGTATTTTGGATCCCGGACGGGAGTGTCTGGGACTGGCTAAGGCGGAGATTCTGGAAAAGCAGATCGCCGAATATCGGGAGCAGGCCCGCAGCACTCACGAGAAGCTATACGACCGCATCCGGGAACTGGAAAAGTCCGAGGCCGCGCGGGACGAGCAGTACAAACAGATCATCGAAAAGCTGAACAAGCTGATCTCCTGGCAGGAAGATCAGCAGGCGCAGCCGGCAAAACGCTGGAACGCCGTTGTGGAGAAAGCCATCATCGTCGTGGTAACGGCGCTGGTGACGTATGCTCTTGCCCGCTTGGGGCTGGCATAGAAAAACCCGCCCTTACGGGCGGGACTGAAGGTCTCGAAGTGCGATGGCAAGATCATAAACGACCTCTTTGGGAGCCGATTTTGCGGACAGTGTGCGGATGCCGTCCTTGTATATTGAGATAGCAGTTTCCACAGCCTCCCGTGAAGGATTTCCCTCCCGGAACTGCTCTATGAGGCGGTCAAAATTGTTTGATACCCCCTGCGGGTAAAACGCAGCAAACGCTGTGCGGATTTCGCTCAATAGCTGTACATGGTCAACGATCATTTTGCATCCCCTCCATCAAAATATATCACATCAAAAAACTGTAATCAACCGGCAACGCCGGTCAATTTGAAAGGAGTACATATCATGAAGAGCAACACCGAAATCATTCGCGAGGGCCAGGAGCAGGGCAAAACCAATGCGGAGATCAGCGCCGATCTGGCGGCGGCCGGTTATACCACCAATCTGGAGCGGGACCGGACCGGCAATGCCTGGGTCATTTTGGATGAGTCCAACCAGGAGCCGATCACCGTCGAGGACGGTAAGATCGTCGACGGCTCTCTGATCGATGAGATGTATGACATTCTTGTCGACGGCAAGAAATACCACACCGCTGCTGATGCCACTACTCTTGCAGAAGGCCCCGGCATCCCCTATATCCTGAAGAAAGAAAAGCTGCCCGACGAGCCGGACATGAAAATCCACCGCGAGCGGGCCGGTCAAAAGATCATCCAGCGGACCAAAAAGGGTACTTATCTGATCCGCTACGATGCCGACGGCTCTGCGTCCGCTAAGTTGATTAAGTAATAAGAGGCGTCAGGCATGTTGCTGGACTATATATGGGAGATCTGTTTCTACGATCGGTGGGGGAGGCAACGAGACCTCTCTTTTGATGGGGTCTCTATGTTCCTCAGAAACCTGAGCGCTGGAAAAGAGCTCTACCCATTGGCGAATGTGCATGTTCACTGGGGGAAGCTCCAGCTTGCCTGGGGACAGCTTTCCGAGGCGCAGAAGGAGGCCGCGGAAACAGTTGTGCGAGAGGTCCTTTCTGCGAAAAGACACGATCTGTACGCCCTGTGTGATTCCGGAGACCGGGATGGTCTTTGCGCGATCCTTTCTTCGCGGTGCTCGGATCCCCAGGGTGTTAGCGTGGCCCCCATTAGCCCGCCTTCCCCGGCTTCTAAACCGAAGCGTCCTAGGAAAAAAAGGAAGGGAGTTTAAGACATGGAAAACAAAATTTCCTCTGGCACGATTGCCAGAACCGTAATCCTGGTTCTTGCCCTAGCCAACCAGATTCTCCTTATGTTGGGCATTCAGGCAATTCCTATTGCCGACGAGGACATCAATACCGTGGTCTCTACCCTGTGGACCGTGGTCTCTGCCCTGGTCGCCTGGTGGAAGAACAACTCTTTCACTGTCGCTGCCAGGATTGGCGACAGCGCCATGCGGGAGGCAAAGAAAAACTAATTCGGGCGCGAGGCAGGCGGGTGTGTTACCGCCTGCCTCTTTTCTCGGTCATGATGGATGGTGGCCGAAGGGTAAATCTCTACATCCGAGAGCAGGGCCTTATATTACAGGGGAAAGACCCCAGCCAAACTTTGATTTTAATTTGGGTCAAGACGAAAGGGGACGTAATGGGAGTTAAATCGTATTCCGTCAAGACGGACGGCAGTAAGTATCTGTCCGCAAATTTCAAAGTCAGCGAGTTCAAGTGCAACGATGGCTCCGATGTGGTGAAGATCTCCGACGAGCTGGTGTCCCTCCTCCAGAAAATCCGGGACCATTTTGGCAAGGCCGTGGATATTAACTCCGGCTACCGGACCGCGGCATACAACAAAAAGGTGGGCGGCGCCAGCAAGTCCCAGCACGTACAGGGCACGGCTGCCGACATCGTGATTTCCGGCGTGTCCCCTCTGGAGGTGGCCCAGTACGCCGAATACCTCCAGCCCAAGTCTGGCGGCATCGGAGTGTATACCACATTCACCCATGTGGATGTGCGCACCACCCGCAGCCGGTGGGACAGCAGAAGCGGCAAAGAGGTCGTTGTTTCCGGCTGGCCCGGATATTCTGAGGAAACTGAATTGGACAAGGCGGTCGCGTGGATCACAAGTGCCGGCATCATGCAGGGAAATTCGGACGGAGATTTGATGCTGGACCAGCCTTTGACCCGTAAGCAGTACGTCCTGTTAGAGTATCGAAAGCATTTGGCCGGCCTGAAGTGAGGTGCAAAAGATGGCAAATCTGAAGAGAGATCCTTCTGGAGCGTATGAGAAAAACGAATCGCTGGCTGGTCAAACAGTCTATGACTCGAATACGGGCCAGAATGTAACATTCAACGACCGCGGATATGTTGATTCCGCCCGAAACCCTGATACCACCGGCGGGACGAGAGCGCCGCATGTAGACAGCGTGTTGAGTTCTGACCGGGACCAGTACGGTGGATCCGAATACGACAAGACCTATCTGTCCGATAAGGCCCTCGCATCTATCGACAACCTGCGCGCGCAAGCACAGCGCGGAGAGATTTCCTGGGGCTATGCTAATTGGCAAGCGAACCTGATTCGATCCCAATATGGATATTCCGGAGGGGACAAGGGCGACCAGTATATTCCTACTGACACCGACACCTTTCTCGGGATCAGTAGACCCGGAATCTCCGGTTCGGCATCTGGGTCCTCTGGGTCGAGCGTCGCTGGGGTTGACCCGATCGGGCGGTATGACTCCGCTGGGTTGAAGAGCACTCTGGACCAGTGGCTTGCCCAGGCGCAAAAGCAGCAGCAGGCTGCGATCGACTACCAGGTAGACAAAAGCGTTCAGGATCTTCGACGGCAGGAAGAAGATGCTAACGAGCAGTTCCAGACGCAGCGCAACCAGGTAGCCATTGACGAAGCAACGGCGAAGGATAACCAAGCCTTGTACTCAGAGGCCCGTGGTGATAAGGGCGGCATTGGTGCTGCGCAGTATGACAGCATTATGAATACGGCGGCTCAGAATCGGCTGGCCGTCAATCAGCAACAGACGAAGGTAGCTACGGAAGTCGCCAGACAGATTGCTGACCTTCGTGCCCAGGGTGAATTTGAGAAGGCCGATGCTCTCCTGTCTCTGTCCCAAACTTATCTCTCCCAGTTGATGGGCTTGGAGCAGTGGGCCGCCGAGTACAACCTGAACGTGGATCAGTTCAACGCCGGTCTCGAGCAGTGGAGACAGGAATTCAATGCCAGTTTGAAGCAGTGGGACGCTTCGTTCGGACTTCAACTCGGCGAGCTGATGGGCACGTATAATGGGCAGCCCACCCTGGAAGGACAGCAATGGGCGTATGAGCAGGAGCAGGCAAATAATGCAACATTGGCAAGCGCGGGGGAGACCCTTCTGGCTGCCGGGATCCTGCCCTCCGATTCTCAGCTCGCAGCGATGGGGATGAGCAAGGAACAAGCCCAGTCGTTTATCTCTGCGCTAAAGGCACAACAAGCCGTTGCGTCTCAGTCTCCGTCCCGGAACCCGTCGGATGATACCGGCGACCCCGTAAGCTCCGACTATGACGGCCTGTTTGCTGCGGCGCAGGCGTACAATGGCAGTGTAAAGAACTTTATTTCCTCCAACTACAAAAAGTATGGCTTCACCAGTTCGACTGACCTGTACAACTATTATGATACGTGGCTTAGTAACGGTGCCACGGACCCGCAGTTGAGCTATGACCCGGACGAGGGTATTTTCACATTTAACGGACGGTCGTATTCCAGCGCAGAAGATCTGGATGCCGCGATTAAGAAAGCAAAGCTGACCACGGGCCAGAGACTGGTAATTGAGAGAAAGTTGGCCTTGTGGGGGTTTGAACTTGTCTGATCGGAGGTGAAGGGGAGATATTATGGCAATCAGAAAAACCGACGACCCGTATCTTTGGGCGAAACTTTCCGGCGTCGAGGAGATTCGGCCTACGGCTGCCGACTCCAAATCAGCTAAGCCGTTGAAGCAGCTTTTGGACGCCCCCTCCTCCACGGCTACTTCCGGGATGCCCGACGCAGGAGGGTCTCAGGCCCGGCTGAAGCGGTTAGAATCCGCGATCAAAGTAGACCGGGACGCCCTGTTTTCCCTGGAAAGCGCGTACAAAGAGAACCCCAGTGCCCTTAACGCATCACGGTACAACCAACGTGCCGAGACCTATAACAAACGAGTGTCCGAGTATCAGAAGCTGGCCGGCGGGACTACCCCCGCTACGGAAAAGACGCCCAGCAAAGATAGCTCCGGACTGACCGGCCAGAGTAAGTCTAATGAGGGGAAAGACTTCTCTCCGAGCAAACTCGCCGGTGGTGTACTTCTGAAGGGCGCCGATGAGTTTGTCACTTCCCTCACGTCTTCCGCCGCCTGGCTGGAGGGCCTCCTTACCAAATCCGCCGGGGCTTTGCTCGGGGATGACGAACTGTATAAGAGCGGCCCCCTTTATATGCTGAATCAGCGTATACAGTCAGCTAAAGCGCAAAACCAGGAAGCGCTCCAGGAGAACACACTTGCTGGAGGAAAAGCAGCCGACCTGATTGATCGGTACGGAACGGCAACAGTTGCGGCCGTACCGCAAGCTGCTTTAGCAGTAATCTCCGCCGGCGGAAGCCTTGCAGCACAGGGCACCACTGCGGCTTTGCAATCCGGAGCTGCGGCCGCAACCGCTGCCGGGGCTGTTTCCTCAACCCTGAAGAGCGCCGTAACCAGAATGGCGAAGGACCCGAAGTATTGGGCCTCCTTCGCCCAGGTGGCCGGCCCCAGCTATGACCAGGCGAAAGCCGACGGCGCATCTGACATCGAAGCCAATCTCAATGCCATCGCGAATGGTCTGTTCAATGCAGCAGTCGAGGTAGGCGGCGGCATCGAGACCCTTCCGGAGGAACTTCAGAAGGTCGGCCAATCCGGCCTGAAGACGTGGATTAAGTCCTCGCTGGAGGAAGGCAAGGAAGAGGTAGTTCAGGGCGTTTTGGAGCGCGGAATCCAAAATTTGGCGTACGGTAAGGGAAACGCCTTGGCCTCCACGTCCGATGAGAATGCGATCCTTAACCCGGTCACCGCAGCACAAGAGTTCACCGGCGGCGTCGTTGTCGGCGGAATCTTGGGCGCTGGGCAAATGGCAGTAGGGTCCGCCGCAAGAAATCTTGCTTCTCGTAAAGCGAGCCCGGGTCAAGTTGACAGCACCTCCTCGCTCGAGTATACTTCGACTGAGGACGTTTCTCCTGCTGCGACTGCGGCGGTCAAAGAAATGGACGCGCAGCGGGTGGTTACAAAATCGGAGAACCAGGATGCCACGGTTCTCGATACCTACGCTACGTACATCATGGAACAGCAGGGGGTTCCCCAAAAGGTAGCCGAGAAGCGAGCCGCTATCATCAAGCGGCTCGTAGACGGAGACGAGAGCATTCAGCCCAAGGACATTAACCCCCTGGAGCCGACGCACCCGAAAACGAAGGAGGTGTTTTCGGCGCTCACTGGCGTCCAGTTCCCTGAGGGTAAATTGTCTTCTGAGCAGCTGTTCAATACGTACAAGAGCGCCGGGGAGGTTGCGCTTCAGGCCAAGGCTCAGCAGGAGGCTGAAGTGAGAGCCGCTCAGGAGCAGACAGATGAGCAGGAAGCTGTTGCCAATGCCCAAGCGCTGGCAGATGCGGCCTTGGTTCGGCAGCAATCTATCCAAGACGAGCAGCGCCACAATTTACCGGTGAACGCCGAGACCCAAGACCGGATTGATGACGCGATCGAAGATCTAATGGCCCAGGTCAACAGCACAGACATCGGCCCGGATGGGCAGCCGCTTCCCGGGCTTGCTGAATTCTCGGAACGGTACACCTCCGTATTCCCCCAAGCCACCGAGTCCGAAGTTCGGCAGCAGTACCAGGCTTTTCGGAACGACAATCAAACTCTTAATTTCGGAGGGCATAATCTGACCCGAAGCCAGTTCCGGGAGCTGATCCGAACGCAGTCTACCTCTGGCGCCGGCATGACGGACGCCCAGATTGACACCCTGTTCAACCAGGCTCTGCTGGACTCTCTTGGCGCGGACGCCGCCACAAGAGTCCTCGGAACCGACGCAGACCGAGCGGCTGATGTGGAAAGCCGGAAGGAAAAAAGAGCCACCAAAAGAACCCGGAAATCCCGCAATACTCTGTCCCTGGATAATGGAGGCCAGATCACCCGAGACCAGTTTAAGGCCTTTTTCAGGGATTACTATGCTGCCCGGGGTACGGAGACCACCGACAGCAGTCTGGACGCCTTGTTCGACGTTATGCTGACCAAGCAGGACAAGGGCGAGCTGATGCCCTACGACAACGCGATGGAAAAATATCTGAAAGGAGACGCGATCAATGGAGAAGCAGGAGGAGCGATATCTGTCAGTGCCGGATTATCGGGGATTTCCGACGTGGGTCCCGGCCAGCAAGGCGCTGGAATTTCAGAAGGAGCAGGAGGAACTCAGGCTGAAGGTGGAGAGCGGGGAGATTCCCGATCCGCGGGACACCGAGGAGATGCGGGAGTTCAACCGAAAGCTGGAAGAAATGGTCAAGCAACGGAAGGCGGACGGAACCTGGCCGCCCAAGACGAAGAAGTAAAGGTCTACGAACCTCAGAAGCGCCCCAATCAGGAGGCCGCTGAGAAGCTCCAGGCGAAGGTCAAGGAGTCTCCCAAGGCTGCGAAGAAGGTGAAGGTCGAGGGTCTGAAAGAGGAGGTTTTCATCCTCTCCCGTCGCCTTTACACCAAAGAGATGCGCACGGCGGAGAAGGCCCTGAGAGAAAAGGGGTACAATCTTCGCGTCGTAATGGGCCGGCTGAAAGATCTGTCCGGTGCAACCGCCAATGGTATGGCGGATCTGCGAACCAAGACGGTCTACGTCCAGGGAGACGACTTCGACTATACCGTCGCACAGCTCTCTGGTCATGAGCAGTTCCATGTCAACGTCGCGCTGGACGCCAAGCTGCGTAACGCGGCGTGGCAGCGGGTCGCGGCGGAAGTATCCTCCCGCATGAGCGTTGAGAATCTGGATGCCCGGATCGCGGAGCAGTATGGTCGGAGCCACGGTAAGGTATACCGGAATGTTGCCGACCAACAGGCGATTTACCGGGAGGAATTCCTGGCGGACCTGAACGGCGGAATGAACCGTATCGGAATGAACCAGGATGTGTTCGACGCTTTGTCTGCCGTTGTCCGGGACGCCTCTGCTGACTGGAGCACCCGATGGACTGCGGCGCAGCGGCAAAAGGAAATCGCGAACGCCAAAGTTCAGGACCAGGCAGCAAAAGAAAGCTCGGACTCCATTGGAGACCGGGCTTTCTCTGTTACGACGGAGACGCCGTGGGCCGACCAGATCGACCACCTGGATGAGTTTGGGTATGACAGGGCCTTGTATATCGAGGAGACCCCAAACATCCTTGCCGAGGTCGGATTGGGAGATCTTCCCCTGTGCATGACCAAAGCGCACGCTTCGGACATCATGCACGCCAAGGATTCCTCCAATGCGCATTGGCACGGACTGGACGCGGATACCGTAAAGCGTCTGCCGGAGCTTCTGAGCAAGCCGGCTATGGTACTGGACTCCTGGACCAACCCGGGCGACATCGTCGTTGTGCTGACAGAATCGGATGCCGACGGGCTTCCTCTGGTGGCAACGATCCACCCCAACGGGCAAGCGAGTGTGGATGGATCGAAGGGGCCGGCGAACTTCATTACCAGCGTTTATGGCCGGAACAATTTTTCCCAACAGTCCGGGACTTCCAGCCGGAATAACTTCCTGTATCTGGCGCTGAAGAACGACAGTATTCTGTATTGGAATAAAAAACGGACGGAGACCCTTGCCCGGAATTGTAGGCTACAATTGCCTCGAACACTCCAGAGGGTTCCGTCCGATACCATTTTACGGGATCATGCGGGATATGTCAAGGAGAATATTCCCGACCGGCTGTTCTCCACCAACGACTATGGCGAGGACATTCCTCAGTTCGACAGCTGGAACAAGGCCTTCTTCTACTACGAGAACCAGTCCGGCGGCAAGCTCTGCTTTGCCGAGCTCCCGATGCCCGGTGGGGAAGCGGAGTTCGGCATCATCAACCCGGACGGCGAGTTTGAGACCTTGGGTACTTACCCGGTGACGAGTGAAGGGTTGAAGCAGTTCAACTTCGAGATCGAAGATCACATGGAGACCGAGGCCAACATGCTGGGGCTTGCCGATGTCGAGGATGACTTTTATCTGGACGGCGAGGAAGATACAAACGTTGACCCGGATGACCCCTGGCGCCAACAGGACCCCACCCTAACAGACTATGACATCCGACTGCAACAGCAGCGAGATGGTTTTACGCCGACGGACACACCGGAATTCAAAGCGTGGTTCCATGACGATACCGGTGAGCTGACAAACCCAGACGGACAACCGAAGATCTTCATGCGTGGTAGCACGAATACCGGTGCAACGACCACCCGCCCTTGGTGGGAGTCTCACTCCGGTGGAAGTTTTTTTACGACCCGGCAGGCCATCGCTACGGATTATGCCGATGGCGCTACGGTCCAAGATGGTAGCGGTCCAAACCCCATGGAGCTCGTCAAGGACCCATACCAAGTTGGGCGGGATGCCCGCACAGAATGGAGAGCAGAATACGTTAAGAGCTGGAAGGGAGCTCAAGAGTATCTCGACGAATACTTTACCAACCACGATGGGGATGGCATCGTTCTGGAAGGATACAATCCAGACACTAAGAGGCCCTCCGATTTCACCAAGGCAACGGCGTTCCGACTTCGGACGAACGTAAATAACCAAACGACGTTGGAAAAAACCGGAGACGTATTCACCAAATGGCGTACTCTGGCTATGTATCCTAAAACGCCGGACGGGCTGGACCGTTTTAACCGAGAACTTGGAGAGATTATCCGTCGGGAAAATCTCGGGATTCATGGGTTCGGGAAGTATTATTTGACCTCGGATAACACGTTGGTAGTAGATGCAAAGGGAAGCTCCTTTACAAGTATCCCGAAAAATCAACTGCCCGAAGCGGTCAGAGAAGAAACACCTTCTAAAAAGCAGCACATCAACAATGTTGGGCGCATGGCTTTTCAAAATGGATACGACCTCGTCGTAGTGAAGAATGTCTACGACGAGGAGGGCATCCAGACGCAGTATATCGTCAGAGACAGCAACCAGATCAAGTCCGTGTACAATAAGGGCACCTGGGATAAGGGAGACCCGGACTTCAAGTTTTCCGCATCCCGAGGGCTGGATGACTTCATGCAGTCTCTGGAAAGCGAGTACGGTGAGGGCGCGGCGCAGGAAATGTTCCGGACTATGGAGCAGCTGGAGCGAGCCCGTGATCGGGCCGAGCAGCGGGCTGCCGATGCGGAAGCCGCTCAGCAGGCTGCCGAGTGGATGGCCAGCGCCGAGGTGGAAGCCGCGAGACAAATGGAGCGGGATCGGGCTGACCGAAAACTCGACCGCCAGAGGAACGCCGCGCAGGAGCAACTGCGGCAGCAGCGGGCAAAGGACCGGGCGGCCAAAGCGGAGGCCGTAAGATCCGCTCGACTGGCCGAGCAAATGAACGCTGGGCGAACCTGGTCCGAGCGGCGGCGTCACCAAGACGAAAGGGCAACTGCGGCTATGGATCGTCTGCGGCAAGATGCCGCCCGCCGGCAGTCGGAGCTGCGGTCTCAACACGCGGAGGAACTGGACAACACCCGACTGGCTGAACGGATGAACGCCGGGCGAACCTGGTCTGAGCGTGTTCGCCGCCAGGCAGACCGTGTGACGGTCGAACAGGAACGCCGGGCGCAGGATCACAAGCTGGCGTCCGAGGACGCAAAGGAAGCGGCCCAGGTCCTCCGACGCTATCAGAAAGGCGATACGGAAAAGATCTCCAACTCTCCGGTATCGACCCTGCGGGACGCCTATCACGCCCCCACTGTGTCGGAGCGGGTAAAATCCTCCGCAGATAAACTGCGCACTGCTGGCCGTTCCTTCTACAAGACCTTTATCAACGGGACGCAGGCCGTCGATGATTTTTCTAAGCTCCAGGATACGGATGCTAACACCGCAGTCCTGCTGCGAAACGCCATTGCTTCCAACGCCACCGCTCAGACCATCCGACAGGAGAATCTGGTTGGTAAGGACGGCAGTGTTCTGGATGAGCAGTCCCTGGAGGATGTAGCCATCTGTTGGCAGGGTTCCGGCAAGGGGCGGAAGTATGACGATGCCAGTCAGATCATTTTCCAAGATTATTTGCTTCACCGTCATAACATCGACCGCATGGGGTTCCGGGACAACGCTCGGGCGGCCCTGGAGGAATTCGAGGACAGCCACAGTTGGCTCACTTCTCTGGACCCCCGGGAGTTTTCTTTGCTGGTAGCCGACGGAAACCAGACCGCAGCGAAATACCAAACGCTCATCGAGGACTTCCAGGCAGCGAAAAATAAGCCGATCTTCGCCGACAAAAAGGGCGCTCCTCTTAGCTCGGATTATAGCCGCCGCATGGTGGAACAGTACGAGCAGGAGTACCCCTGGCTGAAGGAAAAGGCCGAAACCCTGTATGAGTGGTGGGATAAGTTCATGCGGGAGTGGGTCGTTGGGGAGTCTCTTTCCCTAGAGGAATATGAGACCATGCACGCCCTGTATCCCTCCTATGTCCCCACCTACCGTAAAGATAAAGGCGGATTTACCAGCGGCGTGAACACCTTCGGCGGAACCGCCTCCACTCGGAAGGGTGCCCGAAAAGCCACAGGTGGAACCTCCCCTGTCGCCAATATCGAGGACAGCTTCATGCGCCTGATGCGGCAGAACGTGACAAACCAGCGAGCCAATGCGGTTCTGCGGAGCATCACGGACTCCGCTATGCTGGATGAGGACGGAACCTTCAACGGCTTTGCCGTATTCGACTGGAATGACCTCACCCAGGGGCAGCGGCAGGCCTTGAACGGTGACGGCTTGGAGGGCGCCCTTGAAACCAAGACCGATCAAGTGGCCGCAAAGTCCCTGCAAAAGGAGGGGAACGTGTACCGGGTCAGGTCCTGGAACGACGGCCAACAGGTCTCGGCCATCGTGAGCCAGGAGCTCTACGAAGCTCTGGACTTCGCGTTTAACCAGAAGACCGGTTGGTTCACCCGCGTTGGGCAGGTGCTAACGACCCCCATGAAAACGGCCATCACCGGCGCGAACCCGGGATTCGCCCTGCGCAACGTGTTCCGCGATAACCTTACGGCTCAGGTCAACTCCATGGCAGTGGTGAATTCGATCTCCGGCATCAAGTTCGAGAAATACTTCGCCCAGGCTGTCAAGGAGATTGCGCAGAACTCCGACCACTGGAAGCAGTTCCAGGCCCTCGGAGGCACCAACGCCACCTGGTACAGCAATGAGAGCGGTAACTACGTGGAGTCCATCAAGCAGCGCAGCCGTGCGGAACTGAATCCGATCAACAAGACAGTGGCGGCGCTGGGATTCTTTGGAGAAAAAACGGAGTCTGCTACTCGTTTTGCCGAATACCTTGCCACGATTGACCGGATGCCCGGTGGAGACACCTATGCCAACCGTTTGGTCGGCATCAAAAACGCGGCGGAGGTCACGGTGGACTTCTCCCGCAAGGGGACTCTTGGGAAAGCCTTCAACGCCTGGATTCCCTATTGGAACCCCGCGGTTCAGGGTATTGACAAGACTCTCCGGACCTTCTTTGACCAGCCCACGGTGGCCGGAAAAGCGAAGACTCTGGGCCGGGCTGCACTGACTACACTACCGTTGGACATCCTGCTGTACGCAATCTACGACGCGCTGGGCCGAAAGGATGATTGGGAGGAACTCAACGACCGCACAAAGGACACCTACTACTGCGTCCCGCTTCCCGAGGAACACAAGTTCCTGAAGATCCCCAAGAGCCGTGACTGGGGACAGATCATCGGCAACCCGATCATGCGTATCCTCCAGGGCTTGGATGGTAGAGAGGACCCCTTCAAAAATTATTTTGAGGTCTCTATCGCCCCGAACTTCCTGTGGTCCACTCCCCTGGACGCCCTGGGGATCTCCTGGGCCCGAGAATTGGAGTCCAATGAGGACTTCGCCGGTCGAGCCATTGTTCCCTCTCCCTATTCCGACATGGCGAAGGGGGACCAGTGGAACAGCGATACCTCGAAATACGCGAAGTTGATTGCCGACCTTGGCAATAAGTTCACTGAGGAGGACTGGCTGTCCCCTATGCAGCTGGACTACATCATCGACGATTACTTCGGTGATTTCGGCTCCATGTTCCAGCGGCTGTTTGCTATCGGTGGTGTAGACGAAGGCCTCTCAGTGGAGGAACAGGCAAAAGAGGTTGCGGAAGATCTGTTCGGAAACTGGGTCGCGGACAACCGTTACAGCAGCGCTACGGTTTCGGACTACTACGACATGCTGGACAAAGTCTCCCAGGAGGTGGCGGCGGAGCGAATCCAGAATCCCGAGGGGTATCAGGACACTCCGCTCTACAAGCTGAATTCTGCTCTGAACGCCAGCGGCAGCCCGTCTGACGCGATCAAGGATCTGAATTCCCAGGTCCGCGATCTTTCTGATGGTCCGGAGAAGGACGCCCTAAAGCAGCAGATCATCGAACATGCCCGGGAGGCTCTGGATATGTACGACGCGGTCATGTCCGGTGAGAGTACAGAGCCCAAGCTCGAAATGCAGTACAGCAAATACGGATCCCGTGTCAGCAAAGAGCTGATCTCGTTGGCCGACTACGCCGAGGACTATGCCTTTGAACCCAGTACCTACAAGCCCAGCTCCTACACGGACCCCAAAGACAAAGACAAGGAGTACGTGCTGAAAGGCGACGACGAGGCTCAGGAAAAGTATCGCGAACTCTATGACGAGCAATACGCTTCTGCCATGGATGAAACGATTCGCTCCAGTGCCTACCGCTCTGCCGCCCCAAAGAAGCGGGCGGAACTGTTGGAGGCCGCACGGGATACCGTCGCGGAGCAAACCAAAGAGGAATTCCTGGAGTGGTTGGCGAAGAACCGCAAATCCACACCCAAGAAATGAGAGAAGCCCCGGTGGTACTGGACCACCGGGGCTTATTTTTATTTGGCCAGCTTCTCATCCGCATCCAGCCACGCGGCCAGAACGGTATTGAGAATCATGTCAGGGTTCCCCTTGTGCCGACGGACCGCTGCTTTCAGACGGTCCGCGTTCTCCGGGAACACAGTGAAGGGGGACCGGTAAGGCTCATCCACCAGGCCGGAGCGGCTCTCCCGCTCCACAGTCTCCCGGATGAACTCCCGGATCATTCCACTGGGCGTAGCGCCGCGTCTGGCCGCGATCTCCGCGAACTTCTCCGCCGTCTCCTTCTTCACATTGGCGCCCAGGGTTTTCATGTTCTCCTTGTTCCAGGTGGCCCGGGCCTCCTTCGCCTTCTTGACGCTGTTTTCGTTCATGAGTATTCCTCCTTCTTATAGATAATCATGTCTCAGTCAGATGCTACGGTGTTCTGGCGGACCTACCTTATCCAGCAGATACAGGGCCGCTTTTGACCAGGCCGCCGTGGGACCGCACCAGAAAGTCATGGCCTGTCGAGTTTGGAACGGAGCCATCAACTTCAGGAACTGGGGTTCCAATTCCTTTCGGAACAGCAAGAAGTATCCGTACGAAAGGCTGATAGTGGACCACCCTTTTTCCGGAGCACCATTGCACAGTATTTCGTACCGGTCGTCTCCTCTTAGGATTGGGACCACCTGCTCCAGGGACTCCCACCCGTGGTCGGCGTCGAGGTTCAGAGAGCCCTTTCTGGGCCAATTCTCTCCTTTCGGCCAAACCAAGGCCATAGCCCAACCGCCACCCATTGCACCGGTCTCCGCCACCTCCAGAAACTGGATGTCTTCGTAGTTGATTTCATCCCAGGGTATCTGGTCTAACTGTGGCAGCTGCCTCGCTCCGGGTGGAAGATGCCGATACAGAAACTCCTCCCGCTCCGCGGCTGAGTGTAATCCCCCTGCCGGGTACTTTCTACCCTTCAATTTCTTCCCCTCCTCTCTTTCTGTTAAGAGTCGCTCGTGTTCTGTTAATAGAATAGTAGCACACGTTTCTCTGTCTGTCAATAGAAATTTTTATTTCTGTTAATAGAACTTGAGAAAGAGCATACGCTGACCTATCAAAGCCTAGAAAAGCCCCCTATGCCGTACCGCGGCATAGGGGGTTATCGCCTTATTCTTCCACGACCGATTATGTAAACTTCTCGTTTTTCTGGTTGCCAAAAGTTGCTCAGCAAAAACGAAAAACGACTGTGCCCCAATGGGTACAGCCGTTCTAAAACTACCTTGGAAGGCTGGTGCCCTGACCATTGTGCTACACCTGCGTCTGCCCTCCGTGGAAATCGTCAGCTTAGATATGATATCATGAACCTTCCTTCCTGTCAATACCAAAGTACGGTTTTTTTCGTGCTTCTCAGCGGCAGTGTTCCAGGAAGGCCTCCAGCAGCCGCCCGCCGTCGGCTGCGCCCGCAATGGCCATCGGCCCCGTCAGCCGCTCCGGGTGCCACTGGACCGCCCAGACCGGCAGCGTCTCGTGGCAAAAGGCCTCCACGGTGCCGTCCGGCGCCCACTGAACCGCCTGGAGCCCCGTGCCCAGCCGGTCCGCCGCCTGGTGGTGGGCACTGTTGACCACCGGCCGCGTTCCCCAGAGGGAGCCAAAGGTCCTGGGCGCGGCGGCCACGGCGTGGAGCCGGTCCCGGGATACGGCACTGTGTCCCGGGAGGTCCTGTACCAGGGTGCCGCCGAAAAAGACATTGATGGTCTGGAGCCCCCGGCAGATCCCCAGCACCGGCTTCCCGCACGCCGTGAACCGCTCCAGCAGTACCAGTTCCGCATCGTCCCGCTCCGGCTCCAGGTCCCGGCAAGCAAAATTCTCCTGGCCGTAGCGCCAGGGCTCCAGATCTCCGCCTCCCGGCAGCAGCAATCCGTCGCAGTCCGCCGCCTCCGAGGTCTCCTCGGAAAAGCGCAGCAGCCCTCCGGCTGCCATGATCGCCGCCGTATAGTTCTGATAGCGCGCACGCTGTCCATACACAAAAAGCACCGGTACACGGCCCACGAAAAACGCCTCCTTTTCCCTATCATGCTATGCATCTCCGCTCCTTGTCAACCCACCGTCCCGCGGATTTTCCGCCAGACACTTGCATCGGGACGGAAAATATGGCATAATACGAATCACGGCCCAGACCTATTCTGGAGATGTACCCAAGTGGTTGAAGGGTCCGCACTCGAAATCGTGTAGGCCATATCTCCGCCTGACCCCGCAGCCCATTGATTTTACTGGGATTCCGGTTTATCTACGCTTTTGGAAAATTGAATATCTACGCTTTTTCTAACACTTTGCTTTATCTACGGGAGCAGGTGTTTGAAACATACGGAGGAGTACTCAAGTGGTGAAGAGGCGTGACTCGAAATCTCGTAGGTCGGGTGACCGGCGCGTGGGTTCGACCCCCACCTCCTCCGCCAGAGCTGGCAGTGTGAAATCACTGCCAGCTTTTTTATATTGGCTGCACCGCACAATCTTTGGCCCCGCGAATGAACATACCATTCATTGTATTTGCAGGAGCCTGCTGTGCGTTGTGATCCAAGTGTGCGTAGATGTCTGCTGTTGTGGAATAGGTACTATGTCCCAGCCATATTTGGATCTGCTTCATTGTGATATTTTCTCCGCTGTTAAGCAGAAGACTTGCGCAGGTATGCCGTAGATCGTGGAACCGGATTTTCCGCAAGCCGTATTTCTCAATGATCCAGCTGAAGTGTTCTGTCACATAATTCGGACGTAGAAGTCTGCCGCATTGATCAACACAGATGTATTCGAGATAATCTCTGCAGTAGGACTTTTTGAACAGCCTTCTATACATCTCCTGCTTTTCTTTTTCCGCCAGGATCAATTTTTCCACTGCGGGGATGAGGGGCAGTGTCCGAAAGCTGGACTTGGTTTTCAACACATCTTCTCCAACAGGGACGAATTTCCCATTCACCTCTGCCTCGATAACCTTGTGGCTGATGGAGATGGTCTTGTGTTCCAAATCGATGGCTCTCCATCTCAGTCCCAACACCTCACTGCGGCGCAGGCCGTAATAGGCGGCAATCTTTACGCACAGTTCAAGGGGGTCGCCTTCCACCGCATCAAACAGTTCCAGCATCTCGCTCTCAGTGTAAAAGGTACCGTGGTAGACATTCTTTTTGGGACGGTCAACTTTATCGGCCGGATTTTTTGTGATAATGTCTTTCCTTACCGCACTCTGCAGTGCCTTGCGGATGATTGCGTGGTAATGGATCACGGTGTTTGTCGTGCAGTTATCACTCAGGATCTTCTGATAGAAGTCCTCGATGTGTTGTGGGGTCAGATCCTTGAGTTCAATCTCCAGAGGTTTGAAGTAAGGGATAATCCGAGCTTTGACCATATTGGCGTAGCTTTGGTATGTGGCGGTGGCGATGGAGGACTTGATGCTGCTTAGCCACTTTTCCATGTACTCGGAAAATTCCAATCGAGCTTCCGGGGGGTCTTTTTCTGCCAGGATCTTTTCCTCGGCTTCTCTCCGGATGCGTTCTTCTTCCTCCTTTTCATACTGACTGCGGATCTCGTCAAATACCTTTTTTGCCTTGCGTTCACTGGTTTCGGATACGGGCAGCTTTGTCGAGATCCATTTCACCTTCCGTTTTCCATCAACTTTGAGATACAGCAACGCATATCGAAAGCTCTATGGAATACCTTGCCGCCCCGTTTGGGCTGCAAGGCGTGCGCCCGGGGACACCCCGGGACCCCGTTTTGCGGCTTTGGCTGCGCTGGAAACGGGCCTTGACTGGCCCGCAGCCTGCGCCCCTTTGCCGCCGTTTTTGCCGCCCTTCACTGGGGTAGGGGGTGTACCCCTCCTGGGCGGCAAAAACGCGCCTGCGGGCGGACGAGGGATGAAGGACGGGGGTTATTGCAGAGACGAAAACAGCGCCTGCGATTCCTCGCAGACGCTGTCATACATGGGATGCAATTTATTGTGAGTACCTGTAAGAGTGTCTGGGTACTCCCGTCAGGTATCTAAAAGAAAGTCTGTCAGTCTAATGATCTTGATACCGTCTTCCGTTATGGGGTGATTGCAGTTTCCGGCAATCACAATCTTCTCGTAGTTGTCTCGGATCATGCGCAGAGGAGCTAATTCCCGCTCGCGGGTGGTTGGCTCATTCATAGACTCGGTCACTTGGATATACCGTTTCTGTTCCGCATTGGCAGCGATAAAATCCACTTCCTTGTTGTCCACCTTGCCAATGGACACATCGTATCCCCGGCGGAGCAATTCAAAGTAAACGATGTTCTCGATGATGTGTCCGGTATCCATGTCCCGGAAACCCAACAGATAGTTGCGCAGACCGATGTCCACAATATAATATTTGCCCAGGGTGCGTAGATACTCCTTACCCTTGATATCGAAGCGCTTGATCTCGTAAAAGATATAAGACTCCAGCAGTGCACCTACATAGGCCTGAATGGTGTGAACAGAGGGATTTCCCTTACGGCTTTGGTCCAGCAGCTTTTCGTTTACGAGGGTATTACTGATGGATGTGATGGAGGTGCTGTTGCCGATATTGTCGGCCAGGAACATGATGATCTTCCGCAGCAAATCTGGATCTGTGATCTGCCGTTGACCACGGCGGCGTTCCCGTTCCAGAATATCCCGCACCACCACCGTGGAATAGATCCCGTCCAGCAGGGCCAGCGCTTTATCGGTATCCAGCCCCACATCTGCGATGCCCGGCATCCCGCCAAAGCGCAGATAAGCATCCAGCAGTTCTTGCGGCTCATAACTTTCACCATCGGTATCATAGATCCGCTTCCGCATTCCTCCGGTGGGGCTTTTGCTCTCCCTAACTACATAGCCATGAAAGTCCAGAAACTCCCGGAAAGAGAGAGGAAGTACCTTGATTTCCACGCTTCGTCCAGCCAGGTAGGTGGCATACTCGGAGGACAGAAGATACGCATTGGAGCCGGTCACATAGATGTCGCAGTCAAAATCCACCCGGAAGGAATTTACCGCATCCTGCCACTGGTCGATGCGCTGGATCTCGTCAAAAAACAGGTAGGCACGCTTTTTCTCCGGCAGCCGCTCCTTCACATACCGGTACAGTTCCTCTGCGGTCATTCGGCGGAAGTCCATGGATTCAAAATTCATCTCGATGATCTGATCATCGCTTACTCCGTTCTGACGCAGATGAAGGACCATAAGTTTCATCAGACTGGATTTTCCACAGCGCCGGATGCCTGTGATGATCTTGACCGGCTCGGTATCCTGAAACGCGATCAGTCGATTCAAATAAAGATCACGGCGGCGCAGTTCACTTCCGCTTTTCAGCATCGTATCACCTCTGGTTGGAGTGTAGCATAAAGGCAGAAAAAAATCAAGTTTGTGCTACCGATAGCACAAATTTTCTCAAAAAATGATATTTTTGCTCTGATTCCGACACTCCCAGAAATGGGCTCCATACAGAGTCAACACGGTTTGCGCTCACAAAACGCTAACAGAATGCTCACACTTTTCCGGAAAATCTGCTTTAACGGAAAAAATTCCCAAAGCCTTGTGCCGACAGTAAAAACGCCGGAAACTCCAGTAAAATCAAGGGTTTCCGGCGTTCTGAAGGGCGCAGGGAAGCGCTCAAAATGCTCCAAAAGACACCCGCTTCCAAGGACTCGAAATGCGGTAGGCGTGTAACAGCGCGCGAGAGTTCGAATCTCTCCATCTCCGCCACGTCGGAGCAAGCAAAAATGCTTGCTCCGACGCTTTTTTCACAAAACGACACCGGCATCCGCTTTGCTGCAGCTTTTCTGTATATCGGTCTCGTCTGCGCGCATTTACATTCTTTCGAAAATACAGTATACTGTAACATACAGCCGTTCTCTCTGACCGGCTCTCACTTCCGCGACGGAGAAAGAGGGATCCAATGTCCGCTACCAGAAAAATCTATTTTGCCAGGCTGGCAGGCCGCTGTCTGGTCCTTGTCCTGTGCCTCCTGCTGTGGGCATACCGACGGGACGCTTTCACGGTGCTGGACGGGCTGAACTTCTTCAAAACCCTCTCTCCCCTGCATCTTCTGTGGATCATATGGGTGGGGGATATGTTTCTCCAGATCGTCCCCGTCAGAAACAAGGTTCCCATCGGTTCCCAGAAGCTCTTTGCAAACCACTTCCGGCCCATTCGGGAAAAAATCAATTACAGAGCTCTGCGCAGCTATATCGTATCCACCACCAAGGCCGCCTACAAGGTATTTCTCCTCTGGTGTGTGCTGATCGCCGCCATTGGGGTCCTGTACAGCCTCGGGGTGATCGATCAGATCGGCCTGTTCATGATCTCCGTGCTGTTTTACGTCTGCGACCTGATCTGCGTGCTGATCTGGTGCCCCTTCCGGCTGATCATGAAAAATCGCTGCTGCACCACCTGCCGAATCTTTAACTGGGATCACCTGATGATGTTCTCCCCTCTGATTTTTATGCGCGGCTTCTACGCCCGCTCGCTGGTTCTCATGGCCGCGGCGGCATGGCTGGTGTGGGAGCTGTGCGTGATGATGTACCCGGAGCGATTCTGGGAATATTCCAACGCGGCGCTGCAGTGCTGCGAGTGCACCGACAAGCTCTGCACCCAGTATTGCCGCAAGCTGCGGCGGTAATAAAAGGGCACCCCGGGTCTTGCGGGGCGCATCCTGCAAATAAGCAGCGCCTCCGGGAGCAAGAAGCTCCCGGAGGCGCTTTGTTTCATTCCCTTACAGCTCCCCCGCTGCCAGGGCGGTACGGAGGCTCTCCACTACATCCCGGCATTGGACACCGTAACGGGTCCGCAGAGCCTCCGGCGCATTCTCCATAATGACGGGGCATCCCACCAGATCCAGCATGGATACGTCGTTGAAGTTGTCCCCGAAGGCCATGACCTGCCGGGGCGTGATGCCCAGCTCCCCGCACAGCAGCTCCACTCCGGCGCCCTTGGAGGCGGTCGAAAAGTCGATCCAGTGTTCCCCGGCCACGGTCACGTTGACCCGCTCCGCCCAGCGGGCGGAAAGCGCCGCATAGGGCGCCTGCGTATCCGGCTGGCAGAACGCGGAGATCTGGACGATCTCGTCCTCGATCTGCCCGGCGCTCTCCACGGATATAATCCGGCTGCCAAGATACGGCCGTATTTTCTCCAGAGAGGCCGAATCCCTCAGCAGCAGGTAGCTGGTATTCAAGCCGGAAAACAGGATCTCACACTCCGGCCGGTCCTGAATATCCGCAGCCAGCGCCCTGATCAGCTCCCGGGTGAGGACGATCTTTTTCAGCGGCCGGTCCGGCGCGCCCTTTCCAAACACCAGGGCTCCGTTTTCACAGACGTAATAGATCCGCCCGGCAGAGGGGCCAAACAGCGCATGGAGGTTGGAAAACTGGCGGCCGCTGGCCACACAGAAGGCCACGCCCCGCTCCTCCAGCTGCCGGATCAGGGGATGGATGGCCGGGGGCAGGGTCTCCTGCCCCGCTTGCAGCAGCGTCCCGTCAATATCACAGGCGATCAGTCGAATCATGGCAATCCCCCATCAGCCGCGCCGGAGCGGCGTGCTTACGCCTTGGCCAGCTTGCTCTCCAGCTCCGCCCGGCGGTCCTCGTAGCCCGGCTTGCCCAGCAGGGCGAACATATTCTTCTTATAGGCCTCCACACCGGGCTGGTCGAAGGGGTTCACGTCCAGCAGGTAGCCGGAGAGGCCGCAGGCGTACTCAAAGAAATAGATCAGCTGGCCCAGATCCCGGGCGGACTTGCCGGCGGTCTCCACGATCATGTTGGGCACGCCGCCCTCGGTGTGGGCCAGGAGGGTACCGTCCATGGCCCGCTCCCGGATGAAGTCCATGGACTTGCCGGCCAGGAAGTTCAGGCCGTCGCCGTTGCTCTCCTCGAAGGGCACCTCCAGCAGGGCGTCGGACGCGCCCAGGCGGACCATGGTCTCAAAGAGGATGCGGCGGCCGTCCTGGATGTACTGGCCCATGGAGTGGAGGTCGGCTGTGAACTCCACGCTGGCGGGGAACAGGCCCTTGTGGTCCTTGCCCTCGCTCTCGCCGTAGAGCTGCTTCCACCACTCGGTCATGAAGCGGAAGGCGGGATCGTAGCAGCCCAGGATCTCCACCGGATAGCCGGCCTCGTACAGAGCGTAACGGGTGGCGGCGTACAGCCAGGCCGGGCAGTCCAGGGAGTCGGCGCTGTCGCAGGCCTTCATCATGTCGGCGGCGCCGCCCATGAGCTCGTCGATGTCGATGCCGGTGACGGCGATGGGCAGCAGTCCCACGGCGGTCAGGACGCTGTACCGTCCGCCCACATTGTCAGGCACCACGAAGGTCTCCCACCCCTCGGCGTCGGCCAGGGACTTCAGGGCGCCCCGGGCTTTGTCGGTGGTGGCGAAGATCCGCTCCCGGGCGCCCTCGCGGCCGTACTTGTCCTCCAGCAGCTTGCGGAAGAACCGGAAGGCCACGGCGGGCTCCGTGGTGGTGCCGGATTTGGAGATGACGTTGACGGAGAAGTCGTCGTCCCCCAGCAGCTCGATGACCTCCTGCATGGAGTCGGCGCTGAGGCCGTTGCCCAGGAAGTAGATGTTGGGGGTGTCCTTCTTCTTCAGGTTGTAGTTGGGAGAGCGCAGGCACTCCACCACGCCCCGGGCGCCCAGATAGGACCCGCCGATGCCGATGACCACCAGGGCCTTGGAGTTGCTCTGGATCTTGGCGGCAGCGGCCTTAATGCGGGCGAACTCCTCCTTGTCGTAGTCCCGGGGCAAATGGACCCAGCCGATGAAATCATTGCCCTTGCCGGTGCCCTGCTGCAGCTTCTGCTGGGCGTCATTCAGACGGGGCAGCAGTTTCTGGGCATAATCAGCAGGCAGAAAGTTCTCCATTTGAAAGGTTTTTACAGTCAGCATGTACGTTTCCTCCCTAAAATATGGTTCAACCGCCTCCGGTCATGCCGGAGGTCCCGGACCGTTCCGTCTTTGCTCCATCATAGCACGCCGGCGGTTTTACCGTCAACACAGGATGAACGGAGCGCAGGAAAAAAGTTCCTGATTTGAGAAAAACGGCTCTTCCTCTATCGGAACGACAAAAAAGGCTCCGCCGCGCGGCGGAGCCTTTTTTTCTTGATTCGCTGTATCGGACGCCCATATCACGCCTTGGCGGCCACGGCCAGGGCCCGGTACACGTCCAGGATGCGGGTGAAGAGGGGGTGATCCGGCTGGATGCCGGTGTAGGCCGTCAGAGCCGCCTCCACGCCCTCCTCCCGGATCTTCTTCTGCACCTCCACGCTCTGGGCATCGTCGGCGCAGTCATAGCGCAGGGCCGCGGCGGCGCCGAAAATCAGGTGATCCACCGGCAGGCCATAGGAGTAGGCGGTCATCAGGGGCTTGATGAGCCGGTCGGCGGGATCCAGCTTGCGGATGGGCTCCCGGCCCACCCGGATGGTCTCGTCCTCCAGATAGGGGTTCTGATAGCGGCGGAAGATCCGGTCGATATAGGCATGGTGGGCATCGGCGTCGAAGTGGAACTCCCGGATCAATCCCTCGCCGCTCTCCCAGATGGCCTTGTAGACGATGTCGCCGATGGCGGGGTCGTTGATGCTGTCGCGAATGGTGGTGTAGCCCTTGAGGCTGCCGAGGTACGCGCAGATGGCGTGGCCGCTGTTGAGGGTGAAGAGCTTGCGCTCCAGGTAGGCCAGCAGATCGTCCACATAGGTCAGGCCTGGGACATCCGCCAGCTCGCCCTTCCAGGCAGAGCGCTCCACGTCCCACTCGGAGTAGCTCTCCACGGCGGCGTCGATGGGGCTTTCAAAGGAGGGCTTGGGGCAGATGCGGTCCACGGCGCAGTCGGCAAAGCCCACGTACTGTTCGATGAAGTCCAGATCCTCCTGGCCCAGATGGGTGACCACCTCGTTCTTCAGCCGGGTGGTGGTCCGCAGACCGTTCTCGCAGCAGATGATGTTCATGGGGCTGGTATTGCCGGCGGCTCTACGGGCCTGGAGGCCGGCGGCGATGGTCTTGGCGATGATGGGCAGCACCCGGGGGCCCACGGCGGTGGTGATCAGGTCGCACTGAGCGATGCGGTCCAGAAACTCCGGGCTGTTGGAGAGGACGCCGTCAATGTTCCGAATGACGATCTCCGCGCATTCCCGGTCCTGCACATGGACGGTGTAGCACTTCTTGGTATTGATCTCCGAGATGATGGACTCCACCACGTCGGCGAAGGTCACGTGCCAGCCGGCCTGCTCCAGCAGCGCGCCCATGAAGCCCCGTCCGATGTTGCCCGCGCCGATTTGAATTGCCTGTTTCATCTGAAAGCACTCCATTCTCAAATAAAGTATTTTGATTGTGCCGCGCACAAATGGTTCACCAGGGAAAATCTGCCCGCTCAGAGGAAAAAATCAGGTCTCAATCGTATTTTACTGGCTAGTTTCGTGATTATTCACAAAAACAAGCCACACTTTTTATATACTTAATTTGATTGAAAATGATTGATTTTGACTGATTTTTATGATACCTTAAAATCCAGAAGATGTCAATGGATTTTCGTCACAAAGGAGGGTAAAATTCATGCTGGCGGAACAGCGGGCCGATATCATTCTGCATGAGCTGTCTGCGCTGCGGACGGTCAGTGTCTCCTACCTGTGTCAACTGACCGGCGCGTCGGAGGCCACCATCCGCCGGGATCTCAACACTCTGGCCAATTTGGGTAAGCTCAGCAAGGTCCGGGGCGGCGCCACTCTGGCCGAGACCGAGGAGGTCTTTGGGAAAATGCCGGAGTCCAGCCGTCTGCATCTGGCGGAAAAGGACCGGATCGCCCGGTACGCCGCCAGTCTCATCACCAACGACGATGTCGTCTATCTGGATGCAGGCAGCACGGTGATGCAGATGGTGGAATACCTTCAAAACTCCAGGGCGCTGTTCATGACCAACAGCATCGAGGCAGCCTGCCGGCTCACCTGGTACAATCTCCAGACCCGGGTGCTGGGCGGCACCTTGAACCCCGGCGCCGTGAACCTGGTGGGAGCCGAGGCCCTGGCCTCCCTGGGGCGCTACAACTTTACCAAGGGCTTTCTGGGTATCGACGGCATCACCGTCAAGCAGGGTTATACCGCCGCCGACCCGGAGGTGGCCGCGGTCAAGACCCTGGCGGCCTCCCGGTCCCAGCAGGTCTATGTGCTGGCGGACTCCAGCAAGTTCGGCCAGGTGGCGGCGGTGGCCGTGGCGCCGCTGAACACCGCCCGCATCGTCACCAACCATCTCAGCGACCCGGCCTTCCGGGACTATACGGCGGTCATTGAGGTCTGACCGCCTCTTTCCCGCGCCTGCGCCGGGGTATCCGCAAACGGATCGTGATCCCAGGCGCGGCATTGCCGCGCCAATCAATAAGCATCCAAAAACAAGGAAAAGAGAGGAAGTATCATCATGGTATCTGCAAAGGTGAAGGTCATCAATCCCCAGGGCATGCACATGCGTCCCGCTCAGGTGTTCGTGGCAGAGATGGCCAAGTACAACAGCGACGTGACCATCGTGTTCGGCGGTAAGAACGTCAACGCCAAGAGCATCATGCACCTGATGGCCGCCTGCATCAAGCAGGGCAGCGAGCTGGAGATCCGCTGCGAGGGCGAGCAGGAGGCCGAAGCCCTGAAGGCCGCCGTGGCCCTGGTGGAAGCGGGCCTGGGCGATCTGTAAGCAGTCTTGGCACGGGCAATCATTGTAATAAGGAGGGACGCAAGATGATCCTGCGGGGAATCGCCGCCTCGGACGGTATCGGCCTTGGCCGGGCGGTGTGTGTACGGGAAGAAAATCTGGACTACTCGGACGTGGCATACTCCGGCAAGGAATCGGAAAAGGCCCGCCTCCAGGCGGCCATCGAGGAATTTGAGCAGCGCACCTCCGCCATGGCGGAGCATATCCGTCAGCAGGTGGGAGACAAGGAATCCGAGATCCTCACCGGGCAGATCGCCATGCTGGCGGATCCCTTCATGCGTTCCCAGATGCAGGACGCCATTGACGGCGGCGCCTGCGCCGAGGCGGCGGTGGACAACGTGTGCACCATGTACGCCGACATGTTCGCCGCTGTGGAGGACGAGATGATGCGCCAGCGGGCCACGGACGTCAAGGACATCCGCAGCCGCCTGCTGGGCATCCTGCTGGGAGCTGCCAGCGTGGATCTTTCCAACCTGCCCGCCGGCACCGTACTGGTGACCCGGGAGCTGACCCCCTCCATGACCGTGGGGCTTCAGAAGAAGAATGTTGCGGCCATCATCACCGCCACCGGCGGCAAAACCAGCCACTCCGCCATTCTGGCCCGGGCGCTCCAGGTGCCCGCGGTCCTCAGCGTGACCAAGGTGCTGGAGGTGGTCCAGGATGGGGACGGCCTCATTGTGGACGGCGGCGAGGGCATCGCCATCCTCAACCCCGATGAGCGCACCCGCAGCGAATATCTGACCCGGCAGAAGGACTATCAGGCCCGGATCGCCTCTTTGAAGGTCTATCAGGACCGCCCCACTGTGGACGCCGACGGCAAGCGCTACCAGCTCTTTGCCAACATCGGCTCCGCCGCCGAGGCGGAGGTGGCCGCGCAGTCCGGCGCCGAGGGCATCGGCCTGTTCCGGACGGAGTTTTTGTTCATGGACCGCACCAGCCTCCCCGACGAGATGGTGCAGTATGAGGCCTACCGGGCCGTGTCCCAGACCATGGCCGGGAAAGAGGTCATTATCCGCACCCTGGACGTGGGCGGAGACAAGGCCATCGAGTACCTGGGCATGGAAAAAGAGGAGAACCCCTTCCTGGGCCACCGGGCCATCCGCTACTGCCTGGACCGGCCGGACCTGTACAAGGTCCAGCTGCGGGCGCTGCTGCGGGCTGGCGCCGAGGAGCACAACATCAAGATCATGCTGCCCCTGGTTACCTCCGTGGACGAGGTCCGCGCCGCGCGGGAGCTGCTGGAGCAGTGCAAGCAGGAGCTGTCCGAGGCCGGGCTGCCCTATGACAAGGACATCGCCCTGGGCGTCATGATCGAGACCCCCGCCGCCGCCCTGACCGCGGACCTGCTGGCCCGGGAGAGCGATTTCTTCTCCATCGGCACCAACGACCTGACCCAGTACACCATGGCCGTGGACCGGGGCAACGCCCAGGTGGCGTCTTTGTACACTCCCTTCCAGCCGGCGGTGCTGCGGTCCATCCGCAGCGTCATCACCGCCGCCAAGGAGGCGGGCATCCCCGTGGGCATGTGCGGCGAGGCCGCCGCGGACCCGGGACTCATCCCCCTGCTGATGGCCTGGGGGCTGGATGAGTTCTCCGTCAGCACCTCCTCCGTGCTGGCCACCCGGGCCAGCATCCACCGCTGGCGGGAGGACGAAGTCAAGCGCATCGCCCAGGAGGCCCTGGGCCTGTCCACCGCCTCCGGCGTGGAGGGTTACTTAAAGAAGGTCTCCGCTCCGGAGAAATGACCCCGGAGCGCCGTCCTGCGCGAATCCCATTTTATAAAATCTGTGTGTGAAAAGAGAAAGGAGACTCCGCCATGAAAGAACGAATACAAAAGTTTGGGCGGTTCCTCAGCGGCATGGTCATGCCCAACATCGGCGCCTTCATCGCCTGGGGCTTCATCGCCGCTCTGTTTATCGCCGACGGCTGGTTCCCCAACGAGGCCATCGCCACCATGGTCAGCCCCATGCTCAACTACCTGCTGCCTTTGCTGATCGGTTACACCGGCGGTAAGATGGTGGGCGGCCAGCGGGGCGCCGTGGCCGGTGCCATCGCCACCCTGGGCGTCATCGTGGGCGCCGACATCACCATGTTCATCGGCGCCATGATCGCCGGTCCTCTGGGCGGATTGCTGATCAAGTGGTTCGACAAGGCCATGGAAAACCACATCCCCGCCGGCTTTGAAATGCTCGTCAACAACTTCTCCGTCGGCATCCTGGGCGGCGCCCTGTCCATCGTGTGCATGTTCCTGATCGGCCCCGCCTGCACCTTCCTGACCAACGCCCTGGGCGCCGGTGTGGAGGCCCTGGTGGACCACGGCCTGCTGCCCCTGACCGCCATCCTGGTGGAGCCCGCCAAGGTCCTGTTCCTGAACAACGCCATCAACCACGGTGTGTTCACCCCCATCGGCACGGAGCAGGCCATGGAGGCCGGCAAGTCCATCCTGTTCATGATCGAGTCCAACCCCGGCCCCGGCCTGGGCCTGCTGCTGGCCTACTGCGTAGCCGGTAAGGGCAACGCCCGCTCCTCCGCCGCCGGCGCCGCCCTGATCCAGTTCGTGGGCGGCATCCACGAGATCTACTTCCCCTACGTCCTCATGAACCCCATCCTGATCATCGCCCCCATGGTGGGCAACATCTGCGGCATCCTGACCCTGTCCGTCCTGGGCGGCGGTCTGAAGGCAGCTGCCTCCCCCGGCAGCATCATCGCCGAGATGCTGATGACGCCCAAGGGCTCCTACTTCGCCAACATCGCCGGCATCACCGTGGCCGCCGTGGTCAGCTTTGTACTGGCGGTGATCCTGCTGAAGATGTTCGGCAAGGACGGCAACCTGGAGGCCGCTCAGCAGCAGGTGGCTGCCAGCAAGGCCGCCTCCAAGGGCCAGGCCATCCCCGCCGCCGGCGGCACCAAGGTCTCCGCCTCCGACGTGCGGAAGATCGTCTTTGCCTGCGACGCCGGCATGGGCTCCTCCGCCATGGGCGCCACCATGCTGCGCAATAAGCTGAAGGATGCCGGCGTCACCGGCATCGAGGTCATCCACTCCCCCGTCTCCGAGATCCCCGGGGACTGCCAGATCGTCGTGACCCACCACGAGCTGGCCGCCCGGGCCGCCTCCAGCAACCCCAGCGCTGAGATCATTCCCATCCAGAACTTCATGGGCGCACCGGAGTATGACACCCTGGTGGCCCGCCTGGCCGCCGGGCGAGTACGCGTCCTGGCTACGCGGCTTTTTGGCGGCGGTGTAGTGGTTCACCATGGAATCAATGACCC
>OLGB01001438.1_pt1 | contig 28840 bp, 18 predicted proteins | sample 1605691 | NCBI WGS metagenome assembly OLGB01 (sample SAMEA3888925, study PRJEB22519) | human gut metagenome | biome: human gut; feature: human-associated habitat; material: faeces | place: Denmark | collected 2010 | reverse complement strand
TCGATGAAGATGATAATGAACCTGTGTAAACAGGATAGGCTTGATGCCTGGGGCAGCCTTCGGGTTGCCTTTACATAGTTTCCGCTTTCAAAAAATAAAAAAATTTGCGTTTTTGAAAGTGACATCTTGCATATACTATTAGCAGACAGTATAATAAGTACAGCGAAGCGGTTTCGAGAAATGAAAAAACTTCAATTTTTGAAAGCGGGTGACTATATGAAAACAATCACGAGAGCAAAATATCTCGATAGAATCATTGAACTGAATGGTACTCCTGACATCAAGATCATCACGGGCATTCGTCGATCCGGTAAGTCCAAGTTGATGCAGGCGTATATTGCGTATCTGAAAAGCAGGTAAAGCAGATGATGGAGTTGTAGACAGGCGGTAATGACGAAAGGTCATTGCCGCTTTTTGTATGCCCAGTAAGCAAATAGTTTGGTCTGAAATTTATTTTTTTTTATAACTTAAGTTTGCTATACAAACAACTGAAATACAGTTAGAATAAATTTAGTATAACGATAGTTTATGCTGGAAATGAGAGAAATATGACAAAAAAAGAGAAGCAGATATATCCACGCTCCAGAAAAGAAATGCTGCGTATCATGAAAACTGCAGAAAAAGAGGGGAATTTGCTGGAAACGACATTGGAGGAGTTTACAATGCATCCTTTTTCCATGCCTGCGTTGTGGGATTGCCGTGATTATATTTTTCGGATAGAGCGGGAGAACTATGAAAAAGCCCCGTTTCTTATCTCTCTTCTTGCCCTGCTTTCTGCCATGGCAGGGCGGCTTGATGAGGCAAAGGAATATGTAGACATTTTAGGGAAAAACCCAGGGCACTGGCAGCTGCAGGATTTTAACGTTAACGATTTTTGCCGGGTCAGCACGGAACTGGTTATGCCGTATACGGAAGATTTTATGTTTCTGCGGATTGTATTTTTTCTGGTAAAGGTCGGTGCAGTACCGGTCAGGAGTCTTACCCTGTCGGCATGTCGTCCGAGTATTATAAACGGATTCCGGGATTTTACAAGGTTCGGTTCCTGTTTGGAACGTTACAGGAATATCATTACGGAAACGGTTGAAAAGCTGTATGGAAGCGGTGGAAAGGGTGTATATGAGATTGTCCTTGCAGAATGGTATTACCAGAATAACAACTGCTTTCAGGCACTTGTGCTTGTAACAGGCACAATACCGCTCATGGAACAGGAGAAGGATATGCGCTGCCTGTTTGTGGCATTAGCCCTGCAGATGAAGATACTGCTTGTGAACGGGCAGACGAGGACGGCGAAGCCATTGGTGGAGAAGATTCGTGACCGGATACACCAGACAGGATGGGAGGAACTGACCAGCAGCCTGAATGCCTTCGAGTGTCTTGCTGCCTGCTATGACGGACGGCTTGATGAGGTTGAGGAGTGGCTTGAGAAAGCAGCCCCGGATGAGAATAAAGATATCTACATGATGGACATGTATGCCTATCTCATAAAGGTGCGCTGCTATTTACAGACAGGAAAATATATGGTTGCTCATGTGTTGGTAAAGCAGCTTATTATTCTGCTGACACCGGGAAAGCGTCATATGGATTTGTGCGAGTGCTATATGCTCTCCGCCATGATTTTCCATAAAGCAAATGATAAGAAGCATCTTTGCGAAGAACTGGAAAAATCCCTGGAGATAGCAGGGAAATATAACTATATCCGTCTGCTCGCGGACGAGGGGAACTGCATGGTACAGATGCTTTCCATCTACCAGCAGGAAAAGGGAGCGGATGATTTTACCAGTCAGATTATGGAGCTTGCGACAGAGGTTGGCATGCATTTTCCTGATTACTTAAAATCTCCGGCAGAGTATTTTGAACCGCTGACTGTAACGGAGAAAACGGTACTGCGCCTGATGGCACAGGGAATGAGTAATGATGAGATTGCGAACAGGATGGGCAAAAAGACGGGAACAGTGAAGTTCCACAGCAATAACATTTTCCGGAAGCTTCAGGTACAGAACAGGCAGCAGGCGGTCAACCGTGGCAGAGAAATCAACCTGCTGTAGAAGTGAAATCAGAGCGAAGCAGGGAAATTAACCTGTTGCAGAAAGTGAAATCAGGGCGGAACAGAAATGGAGGGGTGGTTTTGAAAAAAGTATGGATAGGACTTTCAGTTGCCTGTGTTTTGATTGGTGTGTTGGGGACGATAGAGGATGTGATGTCAGGGACTCCTTTTGAGGAGGCGGCAGTTCTTCTGTTTTTCTTTGGGCTGCTGGCGGCGCTTTTTGCATGGCTTGCATGGCTCTGGCGGATTCGCTCGCCATTAAAGCGCACGGCGGAGCAGATTGGAGCAATAGCGGATACGGCGAAGGAGAACAATAAAGCTTACAGGGAGTTGTCAAAGTCATTAAAACGCCGTGTGTGGAAGTATCGTATCGCAGGTGCGGTTATTGCAGTTGTTGGAGTATGGCTGTGGGTGGCTGGAAACTGGGATATCTTCTGGCTTGTAGTTGGAACGGTGGTTCTGATTGCAGGCATCGCCATTTTTATGATGGGTTCCCCGGCGGATTATAATTCCATGACAGACGGGATGACAATGCTTGGTTTTGACAGGAAACGGAAGATTGAGGAATTTTATCAGGCTTTCCGGGAAATACAGACGCCTTTAGGCTCCGGATGGCTTGGACGTTTCCGCACTTCGCCTTATGATACGCTGATATTCGGACCGGACGACAGAGGACAGTTTATCTATTTTTATCTGAACGGGAGCGGAGATGTAGGTTTTATCGGCTATTCCTTTTTAGATAACTTTATCAGTAAAAAGCTGACAGAGCCGGTTTATCCACCGGAGGAGAATCTGGGCGCGGATACGGCGGGGCATCTGTGCTACCACACGGACGTATTCTTTTTCAGGGACTGGTTAGAGGAGAGCATCAGGCAGTATGCAAGGACGGGGCAGCCGCTGCCGTTTAAGGCTTCAAGCCCTTCGGATGTCTATACCTTTACGGAGAACTTTAAGCTTACGGGGCAGCATTTTGAGGTGCAGGATGCAAATCAAAATACAGTTTACATAGTGGACGGTACAATTCCTCTTATCAATCTGCGTATTTTTGACACAGAGCAGAATGAGATTTTCAGGATGACAAAGGAAATCGGTCATGCGCTTGCTACCTATAGCTTCTTCTATAAGGGGGAGCCTTACGGAGTACTGGAGAAGCAGCTTACCTTTGTGCGGGACAAATTTGCGATGGAGATAAAGGACGGAAAGCTGGAGCTTATCGAGTATGCGGGCACAATAGGACATAATTTCAGGGTTATGTTGAATGGACGGATGATTGGCGCAATCATGGATAACATGGATATCACTATCCAGAATGTGCTATGGGACAATGCATTTTTAATTGTCTATGAAAAGGAATATCTGCCGCTTGTGACTGCTATGGCGGTCATGGTGACAAGGGAGCTTGCCCGGGATGAAGACGGCGGATTGACAAACCGCACGGGCGGAGCAACAGATATTATATAAGGAGAGGATGTGAGCAGATGAGGAAGAAAGGACTGAGGGGATTGTTTCTGGCAGGGGTTGTGGCGGCAATGTTTTCCGGCTGTGGCGAAACTTCTGTGGTTACAATCTCCGATGCGCAGGAGGCAAAGGAAGCACTGAATACCGCTTCGAGTGTCTGTTTCAAGGGGGATTTGGAGGCAGTCAACCAGAAAACAGATATTTTGGCGGACGGAGCAATCGCGGGCCGGATGGAGGAGTCGGGATTTATCAACACGAAATGGACGGTTACGGTGGGCGGCGAAACGTGGTTTTATATGAAGATTGTGACGGACGAGCCTGTCAACGAAGACACGGATGACTATATTGCCGCGGCGACATATGGTTACTATGATGAGAATGACAAGTGTCTGGGCTATGCACAGAAGCGGGCGATAAAAGGGGATGAAAGCCACGCGTATTATTTTTATTTTATGGATGCGGAGCAGAATCTGAAGGACTACCGCATGGAGGAAAACGGGGAATATTTTACAGATATGGATGGCAATATGCTTGCAGAAGCGGACAGCGGCGAGGATGTTGTAGGAAATGGCTGTCAAATACAGATAGACATGGAAGAGGGCTGCGATATACAGATAGACTTCATGGATAAGATGGAAATGTATATTCAGCAATATGATGAACTGCGTTTCTGGCACAGCAGTTAAATAACAAAGGATGTTCACGATTCTTATGTAACATTCTAATCTGCTTATCCGTGTAAATTACTAACTCATTATGTACAAAGAGCATGTACAGGAACGGAGATTTTCAAGATGCGCAAAGAGCGTACACAGGGGTGGAGATTAATATAAAACGGGAGGTTTATATATGGGATTTGGAGAAATGATGGGCGTTAAAAACGTCAAACTGGAACTGAAAGGAAACTATGCTTCTCTGGAAGAACTCTTAGAGGCAATGAAGGATGTCAAATTTGAAGCGGGTGTTCCTGAACTCACAAAGCATGGAATTGGCAGTGTGATTGTATTTCCGCCGGTTGACCGGAACAATCAGGTCTGGATTACAGGGGCTAAGGGGAAGTTTACCATACTGCGCAGCGCTGAGGTAGCAGGACTTGGAAATATGGCAAAAAATGCGGCGCTTGACGTTTTGACGGACGGATGGAGCAGCATGAGCGGCGCCTTCGGTAATAAGAAAAAGCGGTGTATGGAACTGGTGGATATTACCGCTAAGGAAATTCAGACAGCAGGGATTTAGAGTCTGGTTGGATTGATGAAGTAAAAAGCAGATAAGCAGATTTGAATGTTACATAAGGGAAGGATTAGAACAGTGAAATTAGTAAAGAAGTGGTTGGGAGAGGATAAACCGTGTATAAGAAACAGCAGTAATATTGCTTTGATATTCGTCTTGATGCTTGGGGCATCTGTCACTCTGACAGGCTGTGCAGATGAGGAGTATGTAGATGAGGCATATTACCAGGAAGAGGACGGAGAATACAGCGGGGGAGATATTGAGGAAAACGGAGAGGAGTACATAGGGTACGATACTTCCGTGGAAATTGGAGAAAGCGTAGATTCGGCGGCAGACTTCGGAAATGGTGTTGTAAACGGAGGAAGAAGCACGGTGATGCGCTCAGTGAGGAGGGGAAGCGCAGGTACCCGTTACGGTTCTTCCGGGAAGCTGGAAGGAACGATTGCTGTTGTGACAATTCTGGCGGATGATACCACAAGCCAATGGAACCTTTCGGAGGATGCCGATTTCAGGATGTACAGCACAATCTATAATAACCTGAAGATTGGCTGCGGATGGATTGAACAGGCATGTGCGGAATATGGCAGGGATGTGAAGTTTGTCTGGGACTGGGATGCCCATGGAGAGTTGATTTACCGGGCATCCTTAAACCGGAGCATTGGCGATAACTATTATGGTGCATATAATGATATGCAGGATTTTATAAGCAACAATATTGACAGCGAGGGAATCAAAAGTGCGTTTGGCGCAAACGGGATTATCTATATGGTCTGCGTGGACACTCCTTCTTCCAATACGACGGCGAGCAGTACTTTTTCATGGGAAACAAGCTATCCCTGCGAGTATGAGATGTGCTTTATGCTGATGAATTACAAAGGGCAGATAAATGCGCCGGCTACCTTCGCCCATGAGATGCTCCACACCTTTGGTGCGCCGGATTTGTACTATGCGGGGAAGCGCGGGATTACACAGGAATATGTAAGCTATGCGAAGTCAGCAGGAACCAATGACATTATGCGGGTGACATGGGATTTAAACACGAATTATTACGTGTATGACAGTGTGAAAAATGAAATCACGGATATCACGGCATATTATCTGGGGCTTACGGACTACAGCTCGACTGTGCAGGAGTGGGGACTTGGACAGAGCGATTATGCCTGCTATGGGGATAGCGCAGAGCAGGCGGATAATACGGTGCTGACTGATAATTACGAGGCGGACAATTACGGGGAGGATGATGACAGCTCATATGGCTGGTGGAATATGCTTGATTCCAGGTGGGAGATGAGCGACTGGACATATGAGGACGGCGAATGGTATATTTATGACGAGGAAACGGGATATTTCTATATCTACATGGAAAGCTATGAGCTGTTTGCGGCATTGGATGAGGACGATAATCTGTACTATTTTGATAATGAAACAGGAGAGTGGGTTGAAGAATGAGAACGAAATTTTTTGCTTTTCTGCTTACGGGTATGCTGGGAGCAACCTTACTGAGCGGATGTGCTGATGACTGGGACGAGGAGCTGACAGAAGAGGTCAGTGCGGAATATGAAAACACAGAGTATGGAAGCTCGAACGATGGAGGAGTGGACAATGAAGGTCTGGAGCTGGGAAGTGGTCTTGAGGCCGGCACAGCGGAAGGAGCCCTCGATGAAAATCCCATCCGGTCGATAAGGCGCAGCGTGACGCCCGTCAGTCAGGTATTGATTACAAAGCTGGATGGAACGAGAGTTCCTGAGGACTTCTATATGTACCGCAGTACACTGGATTCCAGGGGACAGCGTGCGTATGACCAGATTTGTGCAGGATGTGCTTCTGCTCAGGATACAATTGAAATGTCTGTCCTTATTACTGAGGACGAGCTGGAAAATATCTTTTATTCCGTAGTGTATGACCATCCGGAGTTTTTCTGGCTGAAGCCGTCTTACCGCTATTTTTATAATGATGACGGTTATATCACGAAGGTCTGCCCGAGCTATTATTCTCAGGATATTGATAGTCTGACGGCGGATGTGGAGCAGAGTGTAAACGGTGCGCTTGCAGGTATGTGGGGGCTTTCGAGTGATGTGGAAAAGGTAAAATATGCCCACGATTATCTGACACAGACCATTGATTATATTAAAAATGATATGGACCAGTCGGCATACAGTGGATTTGTGTGGAATCAGACGGTATGTACGGGATATTCCAAGTGCTTTGCCTATATGATGCAGAAAATGGGAATCCCCAGTGCAGTAGTGATTGGAAGCACAGACGGCATAAATCATGCCTGGAACATCCTCGAACTGGACGGCGAGTACTATCTGATGGATGTGACATGGGATGACCCGGTGGGAAATCCTGCTGACACCTATTATTATAACTATTTCAATATCACCGATAATCAGATGGCAAACGACCACTCAAAGGGAACCTCTGCTAACGGAAGGGGAACTTATATAGATATCTCCCTCTCTCTTCCGACAGCAAACGGAACAAGGTACAGCTTCGATAATGCTTTCGGCGGAAATGCTTACGGTACGGATTTTGAAGCAGTGAATGCTGAGGAGCCGGAAATAGCAGATATTTATGTGGATGAAGGGGATTCCACATCCGATGGGGCAGATACCTACGTGGAGAGCGGGGATGATTACGAGTGGTGGAATCTTCTGGATGACAGTTGGACAAAGGATGACTGGGAGTATGACGAAGGATACTATTTTATCTGGGATGAGGAAACCGAATTTATTTACGTGTATGCTCCGGAATTAGATTTGTTTGGTGCAATGGAGGAAGATGGCGATGAAATATACTGGTATGATAAGGAAAGCGGTGAGTGGATTGTTGAATAAAAAAAGGTTTCTGGCACTGGCGTTAATACTGGCGCTTGCTTTCTCCTGTATTGGATGCGGCGACTACGATGAAGAGGAAAATCGGACAACGCAGGAAGCACGGCCGCAGGAAACAGAAGGCAGCGGCACTGCGACAACTTCTGCATCGGTAGTCCGCGGGCTTAGTATCAATGTTGACAATACGACAGGAGAGTTACTTGTCACAAGAAAGGTATCGGAGGTTGCCGGAGAAACGGGTGATTCTGGTGTCTGGACAATTTTTGTCTATCTGTGCGGAACAGATTTGGAATCCTTTTATGGAATGGGAACAGGGGATTTGGAGGAAATGTGTGCCGCATCGGGGAGCGAGCAGGTTCGTTTCGTTGTGGAAACGGGTGGTACATGTGAGTGGAAAAGCAGTTCTGTAGGAAGCGAGAACAGACAGCGGTTTCTGGTGCAGAATGGCGCGATAGAGCAGGTGGACGAACAGACCCGTGTCAACATGGGAAATCCTTCAACCCTTACTGAGTTTTTGGTATGGGGTGTGGAAAATTATGCTTCTGAGTACATGGGACTGGTTCTGTGGGATCACGGCGGCGGCAGCGTTACAGGTGTCTGCTTTGACGAGCGGGAAGATTATGATTCTTTAAGCCTGGCGGAGCTGGACGAGGCGCTTTATACCTATTATGAGCAAAGTGGGCGCAGATTTGATTTTATCGGCTTTGATGCCTGCCTGATGGGAACGGTGGAAACAGCGAACATTCTCGCAACCTATGCCGATTATATGTACGCTTCGGAAGAAACGGAGCCGGGAAGCGGCTGGGATTACACTGCCATCGGAAACTTTCTCGCCTCAAATCCGGGTGCAGATGCACTGGCACTTGGAAAGGTAGTATGCGACAGCTTTCTTGAAGCATGCAGGGCACAGAACGATGATAATCTGACGACACTTTCTGTGGTTGACCTTAAGAAAGTTGACACGCTCCTTAAGGACTTCAACAGCTTCGCCATGGGTATGTATCAGGAAAGCTCGGATGAGGCTGTCAGGGCGGAAATGCTCCGGGCAATCGAGCAGGCAGATAACTTTGGCGGCAACAACAAATCGGAAGGCTATACGAACATGGTTGATATGGGCGGTATTATAGCTGCCTGTGCAGATTATGTGGAGGATGCAGCGGCTGCCCTGCAGACTCTGGAGGAAACGGTTGCTTATTCTGTCAGTGGACAGGCACACAAGTCGGCTTCCGGGCTTTCCATCTACTATCCGCTCAGCGTCCAGGGTTCGGCGGAACTTTCTGTATGGAGCGGAGTATGTGTCAGCCCTTATTATCTTTCCTTTGTGGACAGAAAGAATCAAAGCAGTGTTTCGGGAGCGGGCAGTACCTACGATTCCTATGATGATGACCAGTGGTTTGATGATGACGGAAGCTGGTTCTGGGGCTGGCTGCTTGGGGATGATGACTATTGGGATTATCTGGACGATTACGAGCAGACGGGAGAAAGCCCTTATATTACCTTTGCGTCTGAGCCACAGTTGGACGAGGACGGTATTTTCTGGTTTGAACTGGATGATGAGGGCTATTACAATGCGGCAGACGTATATGCGATGATTTATATGCAGTCTCCGGACGGCGAAGATATCATTGAGCTGGGAGAAACCTACGATATCAACGGCGACTGGGAAACCGGCGTTTTCTATGATGATTTTGACGGTTACTGGCTCTCGCTGCCGGATGGACAGATTCTTGCCACATATATCGTGGAGGATGCAGAGGACTACACAATCTACACTTCACCGATTCTCTTAAACGGTGAGGAAACCAATCTCCGGTTGAAGCTGGATTATAATGAAGCTGAGATTATCATAGAGGGAGCATGGGACGGAATTGACGAATACGGTGCAGCGGCAAGAGAGATTATCAAGCTGCAGGACGGGGATGAGATTATCCCGCTTTACTATGCCTACGCATTGGAGGGCGATGATGAGTTTACCTACTATGGCGAGGAGTATGTCGTAAGCGGCGAGCCGGAGATTTTCTATGATATGCTTTATGATGGGGATTATTATTATTGCTTTTGCATTGATGATATTTACGGCGATTATTACCTGACGGATGTTACAATCTTTTATGTGGACGACGAGGAAGTAGGGTTCTATACGGAGTAGGGGAGATATTAGAAATTCGCGAATATGCCAGTGGCAATGCATATAACAAATTTTTAGGGCAAGATGTATAATTATTATATAAAAAGAAAAAAACCATTCCCATTGCAGAATAAACTGTGAAAAATTAGTAGATGGATGACTGCGAGGTCATCCTTCTACTTTACTATATGGAAGTTTAATGGAAGAATAAATAGTTATAAAAGCGTAATGGAAAGAAGAAGGAAAAATGATAGAAGCACTCTGGGATTTCTTTGGATTGTATAAGGCGGGTTCTGATTATTTACCGGGCTTTTGGCTCACGATGCTACTTCTTTATCTGAATGCAGGTCTGTATCTTGCTGACCTGTACCATCTGGTGAAACGTAAGTCAAAAGCGGAAACAGTCAGTCTGATGGCGATACCGGGAATCTTTGCGATACTTTTGGTGTCGGTGGCATCGTTTTTCACACATGTGCCGAATCTTCTGAGAGAAACTTCACGGGCAAAATGTCTGAGTCTGCTTATAACGACAATGTTGCCGGAAACGAACCTTGCGCTGCTTCTTGTTGTGTTTCTTTATCCGGTTCTATGGGGAATCGGGTTCTGGCGTCAGCGGAAGCACGAGCATGGCAGCTGCAAACGCTGGGCGCTGTCCTGTATTCCGGATTATATTGCATGGATTATACTGGTGTGTGGTATAGGCTATCACCTGATTTTCGGGAAAAATATCCTGCATAGTGTTCTGGAAAATGCAAAGGACGGAGATTTGCTGGCTCTTTATGGCTCATCCCACGGAATAGGGTTATACATATGGATGTATGGGACTTATATACTTGTGTGTAAGGAAGTGGTGCTGCTTGTCGGTCTTTTGTCTGAGCTTTTGCTTATGCGGATTCCGCTTCGCTACCGCAGTGGAAAAAATGCTGTTACCTTTGTCGGCTTTTATTATCTGTTTTGCCAGAATGCCGTTTTTCGGGGTACCTTTCTGATGGAAGCCGCGCTGGTGATTCCCCTTTGCGGAGTGATGCTCAGGGAAGCGGCGTCGCCTTTCAGCGATAATGCATCAATTATGCTATACGCAGCCTTTTTGCTGCTGACAGGAGCAGTGTTTGTCGTTCTTATTGTCATTCGTCCAATCATGCGGACACTTTCCTGCTTTGATGCCTGGGGACAGCGTAAGCAAATCAGAGAGCTTTTCTGTACGGAATATTTTCTTATGCAGCCGGTTTTCAGGAACAGATTGTTCACGGTCACTTATCATTTTATCATTGATGAACAGGACGCAGCCGGTGTGTACTATCTTCCGCTTCTCACAGACATCAGCGGATGGACTTACTCGAAAAATAAGAATGGAAGATGGAAAAGGATCACCTTTGCAGATGGCAGGACGCTTGAGGTGTCGGAGCAGGAGGCAGAGGCGGCAAAGGAAATGCTTTCTTATGCGTCAAACCGGCTCTGTGCTCAGAAGGAAACCGGAGGAAATCGGAGCAATATAAACAATATGCCGGGAACAGAGGAAACATGGAACCCGGTCATAAATCCGGCGAAAACGACATACCAGAAACTGGTTAAAGTATTTATGTGTATGTTGATTATTCTTTTCATGATGAGTTATCAGATATTGAATAATGTCTGAAAAATGACTATATTTTCGTTGCTATCAATCTGAATACTTTCAGTCAGCTTCGTTCAACAGATTCCAAATGTCCGAGTATGCAGATTACGTTTACCAACGACATTAACGTTCTGTATCTGGCGGCAAATATGCTGGAACAGGACACGACAGACAGATTTGATACAGAGGAACTGGCATTGTATTTGAAGAAAAGATTCGTGCACTGCGGGAGGAAATGCAGAAGCGGAAAATCAGCATTTCCATGGGAGCTCTGTGGAAGGAGCGGTGTGAGGATTTGGACGGACTTTTAAGAGAAGCCGACCAGCGTATGTATGAAGAAAAAGGCTTGCATTATCAGGAATCTTCAGCGGAAAACAGTGGAAACTGATATGTAAACAATCAAAAAATCAATCGTAAATTTTTACGATTGATTTTTTGCGTATTATTGCACATAATAAAATCGGAAAAGATGAACATAGTATGCACTTTTGGCATTGAAGAGTAGGAGGCAAATACATGTTAATTACAACTGCGATGGAAAAAATGATTGATTTTTATAAAGGAAATACCCATGATATAAATCATTTTCTTAAGGTATGGGCATTTGCAAAGACCATTGGTGAGGCGGAAGGACTTGATAAGGAAACACAGGAAATTCTGGAACTGGCAGCAGTTGTCCATGATATTTCCTGCCCGTTGTGCCGGGAGAAATACGGAAATGCCGATGGCAGGCATCAGGAGGAAGAAAGTGCGCCGTTAGTTGCCGCATTTTTTTCCGGGCTGCCTGCGGAAACGCTGAATATTGCGCGTATCAGCTGGCTGGTAGAACACCATCATACCTATACAAACGTGGATGGCATGGATTATCAGATTCTGCTGGAGGCAGATTTTCTGGTGAATGCAGACGAAGGCGGATATTCAAAAGAGGCGATTGAAAATGCCTGCAGGAATATTTTCCGGACGGATACGGGAATCCGTCTGTTAAAGAGTATATATATGGAAGAAAAATAATCCGGCAGTCCGCCGCGAACCTTTTGTCAGGGATGCAGGGGGAAAGCTTCTGACGCTTCTGAAATGCCTTTGCGGAGAATGCGCAGAAGTGCCGCATGGCGGGTATGAATGAGCATTTGTCGAAGCCGTTGGAAATGGACAAGGTTGTTTCCGTTATTGCGAAATACAGGGGGTAAAGGGAAGATGGAGAAACTGTTGTTTACGCTTATACTGGTTCTGGCTGTCGGTATCATTTATTTGATAACGGGCAGAAACCGGCGGCAGATAAATAAAATCCCGGAGGGAATGGCAATATTATGTCAGCCGCCGGGGAAAAGGTATGTCGTATATGCGCTGGGAGTGCTGGCAGTTGTTTTTGTGGGAATTTTCAGCATCCTTTACATAATGGACGGAGCCCCCGGGGAGGCGAGGGGGATGTGGAGCCTGTGTGTGGCAATGGCAATTCTGCTTTTAATAGTTACCATATTTGCGGGAAATATCATGGCGAGGGAATGTATTTATTTTAATGGAGATACAATACAGATAGAAAAAGCCTTTCAGAAGCCCCGGACAGTCAGATGGCAGGAAATCCGGAAAATAGACGGCAGCTTTGATAATATGGTTAATTTATATCTTTCGGATGGAACAAAAATCCTCACAGTGGGTATCGGCATGGTGAATTATGAGCTATTCTGTGACGTACTCAGGAAGAAATGCCCTGAAACGGTTGCCGTGTATTACCGCTCTCAGGTCTACGAAAGTCCGCAGAAGCGGATTCTGCGATACGGGACGGAGTACTATATTCTGGCAGGATTGGGAATTTTAATCCTGCTGGAATATCTGGCAATGCTGTTGCTTTCGGGGGAGGAAAATCCATTGCGGGGTTTTTCACAGAGTGAGCCTTCGGAATGGTTTTCCCTGTTGTTTGCGCCGATTTACGGTGTGGCAGGTCTGATTTTTCTGTTTATCATGTGCAACACAAGAGTGCGGTATTCAGAAGAAAAAATGATGATAAAACATCCTATACGAAAGGAAACGGAGTTATACTGGCGGAACATACAGAGAATCGAAGCAGTTACAGCAGTAAAGCAGGGGAAAAGAACCTGGAAAAAGCTGCGGCTTTACACAAAGGAGGGGGTATACAGAATTAATTTTGCATACCTTACCCATGGAAAAGATGATTTTATGGCGGAGGTTCTGAAAATGGTTGAGAAATATGAAATTATATTTATTCAAATTGATTTTAATAAAAACGATTTGAATAAAGTGTAAAACGAGCTGCTATATTTTAAAGTGCGCAGCAGTAAGGCGTAGAAATGGGGATTAGAGTGAAACACGGAATATTCCATAAATACTTAATCAGTTTTGCTTCTTTTTTTATTGTACCATTGGTAGTACTGGCGATATGTCTGCAATTTACAATGTATAATAATCTGAGCAGGGAAATAGCAACCTACAATAAAAATGTACTGGAAAGATTAGGAGATGAACTGATTGATATTAACGGACGACTGATGGAGGTGGGAAATTACATCAGTTTCCGTACTCCATCAGTGTCAGAAACGGAAAATCTGGCTGTACAGCTTGATTTAATTGATTTACTCAGAATAAACAGTACTTATGATTCCAAAAAGTATTTAATTTATAAAGACAATGCGGAGTGTTTTTCCTCTTCGGGTGTATACAACAGGGACTATTTTATTAAAAATGAACTGAGAGTGGATACAGAGCAGGGAGATGCCTTTTTTGAAAAACTGTATACCATAAAAAAGCCGTTCTATATGACAATACAGAAGCAGTACAATTTGAAAAACGGACCAGCTTATCGTCCACAGGTTCTGTTTATTTATCCGGTGAGGAATTACTCGGGGCTACAGGATGCCTGGGTAATTGTTGAAATGAAGGATAAAGACCTGAATATGTCGGTTTCGCCCGGAGGATACAATAACGGAATTACTATTTTAAATAAAGAGGGAGAAATACTTCTGGTTTCCGGAAATCCGGTTTCGGTGGATGAAAAAATGAATAGTCTGATATCTATGGATGACGGGATTGTGGAATTGGATGTGGATGGAAAATCAGGAAAAAGGGAACTGGCATATGTTTTATCAAATCCGGATATGATTATATTAAATGAAATAGAAATGCCTGATTTGATGTCCGGTCTAAAGGGCAGCAGTCCATTGGTTCTGGGATTTCTGCTGTTTCTGGTTCTGGGATGTATTCTTGCAATTTATGTAGCGTACCACTATTACAAACCAATCCGCCAGCTTGCCCAGTATATGAAAAAGGAAGAGGAACCGGAGCATGAGAAGAAAAGCTTCGGTAAGGATGAACTGGATTATATCCGGGTACAGTATGATTCCCTGAACAGTATAAAAGAAAAACTGAGCAGGGAAATAGAAAGTCAGTGGCCGCTGGTAGAGGAAAGACTGATTACAGGATTATTGTATGGAAATAAACCGGAAATTTCCCAGGAAAATATTATAGATAAAGTTTTTTACAGTAATCAGGAAAATAAAAAGCATTTTGTGTTTTTAGCATCAGGAAAACCACATCGGGAACAGGAGTTTATTCTAAAATATAAGGAAAATTCAGGAAAAATAAAGGAAATCCTGGAAAGAAATTATGCGGTTTTATGTTCTTACTTATATCAATATGAAGCAATTGTTATCATAGTCGGAGGAGAAAAGACAGAGGAAGCTGACCAGAAGAAGGTGGAAAATACTGTTATAGAAATTCTGGGAGGGGAAATGATAACAGGTATCGGAAGTATTTATGATAATTCCGAAGGAATCCATATTTCTTTTCTGGAAGCCCTGACAGAGTTAAAATATCGTCTTCTGAATCCGAATAAGGAATATAAGAGAGAGGCAGCAGAAGAGGAAGAAACAGGATATATTTCCAGAATCAGCCAGTGCCAGACGGAATGCCTGTTGATATTAAGTCGTTGTTTTGATAAACCGAATCCGGAGGAGATAGAAAAAACTGTTCAGGAAATTGAACTGAATCTGGAGGAGTTACCGGGACAGGTAGGATTAATGTGCTGTTATGACCTGATAAGCCGGTTGATGGAGGAAGTAAAAAAGAGAGGCATGAGGCTGGATGAAAAAGAGATTTTTTCATTGACTTCTTTCCGTACAATAGAAGAATTTATGAAGAACTTTAAGAAAACCCTGGAGAAGCTATGCGGGGAAATCAGAAAAGCAAAAATGGAAACCCAGACGGTATTGATGAAACAGATAGAGAGCTATATTGAGGAGAGATATCAGGATTCTTCCTTTAGTCTGGTTGAAATAGCTGACTATTTCGGATATACGCCAAGTCATATGAGTAAGCTGATTTCCCAGAATATGAATCAGAGTTTCTCGGAAATTCTACAGGAAAAAAGATTAAATTATACAAAAAACTGCCTGATAAATACGAATAAGCCCATTGCGCAGATTGCACAGGAGGCTGGGTATACAAATATTTCCAATTTTACCAGACGATTTAAAAGTTCTGAAAATATAACACCGGGACAGTACAGAAATCTGTATTATCAAAAAGAACAGTAAAAAAGGCATTCCTCAGTCCGGGGAGTGCTTTTTTAATTCATAGGAAATTTCGTCCTATGAATTAAAAAACACTCCAAAACATAAAAAGCATAGTGTTTCATGAAAGTATCATTCCGAAACACATGAAAGTATCATGAAAAAAAGAAGTGAAAATTGACGTTGGCAGGTAAAAATATCATAATCGAAGTGTACAAAGCAATGAGCGCTCAAACACAATTATAAGAAAGACAGGGGTTAATTTATGAAAACTAAAAAAGGTATTTTGTTACTTAGTACAGCAATGATTACAGGTATGCTGGCAGGCTGCGGTGGTCAGAATGTATCTGAAAGCGCAACCGGTTCAAGTACAGTTTCTTCTACGGAGGAAGCACAGAAATCCACAGACACTACATCATCCGCGGCTTCTGATGAAAAGATTGTTCTGAAGGTATTGGATAATTATCAGGGTGGTATGGTAGAGAACATGGTTTCTTTATATGAAACGCTTCATCCGGAAATTGATATTCAGTATGAATTTGTTCCTTCTGATTCTTACTATTCCAAGTTTACAGCGCTGAATGTGGCAGGGGAACTGCCGGATGTTATTATGACAAATGCACAGTTTATTGGCGACCAGGTAAAGAGTGGTCTGCTGATGGATTTGACAGATGAGGTAAACAACGGCCAGAACTATGAGGAGGATGCGGTATGGGGCGACACATTTAATTCTACTTTATTGGATAACTGCCGTGCAACACTGAAAGCAATTGGTACAGAATATGCAGATAAGCTTTATGGCGTTCCTTTTACCATGACATCTATCGCGGTTATTTATGACAAGAATGTTTATAAGGAACTGGGGCTGTCTGTTCCGAAAACATGGGATGAATTTGAGAAGAACTGTGAAGCAATTAAAGCAGCAGGAAAGATTCCCATTTCCATGCAGCAGCAGAATCTGGACTGGTGGCCAAGAATTCTCTGGGACCAGTATTGCCGGGATGAATTAGATGCTAATCCCAATGCCTTTGAGGATGGAACCATGACCTTCGCCAGTGAGAGCGTAAAGCAGGGTCTGGAAAAATTCAAGTATATGTATGATAAGGGCTGGTTCCCGGAGTCCGGTCTGACAGGAAACAGGGAAACCATGCAGCAGCTGTTTGTACAGAAGGAACTGGTACAGGTAATGCTGCAGCCTGACTATCTCAATTATCTTACCGAGAATGTGCCGGATGATGTAGAGCTTTCATCCTATCCTCTTCCCGGAGTGGCTGGAAAGCCTGCAAGATGTCTTGGTGGCTCCAGCAGTATCTGGACAGTTGCAGAAACCAGTCAGCATAAGGAAGAAGCTCTGGAACTTGTTAAATTCCTGACTTCCAAAACAGCGTTCTCAGAGGATTATGCAAAGTTTGTCAATCCCGGATTAACGAACTTTGAATTAAGCAGCGATAACGAGGCAATGCAGGGATACATTGATGCAGGTGCAAACGGATTTATTCCGGATATTTATGTACCGGTCAATATTACAACAGAAATCCAGAACGAATTCAGGACAGACCTGCTGCCGAACTATCTGATGGGTACCTATGATATTGATTATGTGGCAGACCAGTTAAATGAGCTGTATCAGGAGTCTTATTTATCTGCCCGCTGATAAAAAGGATAAAGTAACAGTTTAAATGCAAGGCGCTGGAACCGGGAAAGAGTTCCGGCGCCTGTATTAAAAACAGGTGAAAGAGAGGAACTGTTATGAAGAAGAAAATGTCGAGAAGCAGCAGACAGGAAATGGTAACGGCATTCATCCTGATTGCTCCGACGATTATTTCATTCATCATATTTTTATATATACCCTTTGTAAATGCAATACAAACCAGTTTTTTCAAGTATAACGGTCTGGGACCGATGACAGATTTTGTGGGCTGGAAAAATTATATCAAAGTATTGCAGGACCCGAAATTTACCCGTTCCCTTGTGAATACAGTATATCTGATTCTTACCAGCTTTCTGGCAATACCGATTGGCTTTATTTTTGCTTATATTCTGCATGTGGGGGTTCCCGGGAAAAAGCTGTTTAATACAGGCTTGTTTATTCCTTATCTGATATCCATGGTAGTAGTGGGCTGTATCTGGAGAATTATTTATGACCCTACAATCGGACCCTTAAATCAGATTATGAAAATGGTGGGACTTGGAGATTATGCCAAGGCGTGGCTGAGCAGACCGGATACAGCTCTTGGAGCAATTTCCGTTACCTGGATTTGGCGTTCATTTCCTTTCAATATGCTGATTTTATATGCCAATATTTCAAAAATGCCGGAGGATTTTCTGGAGGCGGCAGAAATTGACGGTGCAAATGCTTTCCAGAAAATCGTATATATTATTCTACCCTATTTAAAGCCTACCTTTGGGGTTTTAGCCATGCTTACAGTTACTAATGGTCTGAGATTGTTTGACCTTATCTGGGTTATGACGCAGGGGGGACCGGGAGGGGCTTCCGATGTAATGACTTCTTATATTTATACAAAGGCATTTACCAACCGGGATTTTGGTAAAGGTACTGCCGCTTCTGTTATTTTAATGATAATTATGATTATGATAATGGTAGTAAAGACAGGAATTCAGAAAACGATGGAGAGGAGAAGGGCATGAAAAAGAGAACAATTATAAAATGGCTTCTGTTTCTGTTTATGTTGATAGCTTTTTTGATTTCCGAGTATCCTCTGGTCTGGGTGGTTCTGCAGTCTTTAAAAACAGAAACAGAGTTTCTGGAAAGCATATGGACACTGCCATCCTCACTGAATTTTGATAATTATGCGATTGCATGGAATAAGGCAGGAATGTCAAGATATTTTATGAACAGTGTGGTTGTAACGATTGCTACGACAGTTGTAAATCTGGTGCTGGTAACTTCCGCGGGATATGCTTTTGCGAAATTGAAATTTAAGGGAAAAGAATTTTTTTACTATATGATTATTTTTAACTTACTGATTCCCACTGCAATCATTCTTCTGCCTATGTTTACACTTATTAATAAAATACATCTGGTAAATACATTACCGGCATTGATTTTCCCGTATTTTCAGGGATTTGCTCCCATGGGACTGATTATCTGCCGGAACTATTTTGCAGATTTGCCGGATGAGCTTATGGAAGCAGGAAAGCTGGATGGATGCGGAAATATGGGAGTATTTCTGAAAATTATGCTTCCGCTGTCCAGACCTATTGTGGCAACCATGACAATATTATCTGCCATGCAGGTATGGAATGAATACTTGTGGGCTTTGACATCCATTACGGATGAAAGTAAATATACGTTGTCCGTGGGAATTGCAATTTTTAATAAAAAGACGGAAACAGTCGGGTATACTCCGGTATTTGCTGCACTTTCCATCAGTGCGCTGGTGATTGTGGCAGTATACCTGTGTATGCAGAAACAGTTTGTGAAATCAATTGCGGCAGGAGCTGTCAAAGGATAAAAGAGAGCACGCGCAGAAATGAGGGTTAGAATGAATAAAACAGATGATTTTCTCAATCCCGGAAAGGAATACAGTGTTCTCGCATTCTGGTTTTTAAGCGGAACGCTGGAAGACAGGGAATTAAAGAGGCAGATTTCGGAAATGACGGAAAAGGGTGTGTATGGAGGTTTTATGCACCCGCGAGCGTATCTGAAAACGCAATATCTGGAGGAGGAATGGTGGAAGGCTATCAGTGCCTGTCTGGAGGAAGCAGAGGAAAAGGGTTTTTATCCATGGCTGTATGATGAATATGCCTGGCCCAGTGGAACAGCCGGGAGTACCTTTGAATATGGATATCAGAAGCCTTCCAGAGTTCTGGCGCGGGGAGAAGCCAATATGGCAAAGGGGCTTTACTGCCGGATGAATGATGAAAAGCCGATTTGTGATAAGGACTGTCTGCTGAGCAGGGTTGAAAAGGACGGAAATGTTTATAAATTTTATTATCATGTGCTGGAAAAAGCAGTTGATTATATGAATCCGGATACCATAAGGGAATTTATAGAGATTACCCATGAGGCTTACAGAGCGAGATATGCGTCCTTCTTTGGAACGAGAGTTCCGGGAATCTTTTTTGATGAAATATTTATGGCGGGAAATCCTTTTCCCTGGACGGACGAGCTTGCCCGGCGGTTTCAGGAGAAATACGGATATGATATTTTAGAGCAGCTTCCCTCTCTTGTAACGGGTATGAGTGATTTGGATAAACAGGTCAGAAGAGATTATTATGAGCTTATCGGTATTTTATATGAAAAAGCTTTTTTTGAGCAGATTTCCAGGTGGTGTGGAAAAAATAAACTGAAATTAATCGGTCACACGGAAGAATTTTTGTGGGAACAGGCAAAGCGGCAGGGAAATTATTTCAGGACAATGCGTCATTTAATGATTCCCGGTTCAGACTGCCATGATTACCGTTATCAGTTTCCCCGGAAAATTACTTTAACGGAGCCGAAATACGCGGTATCAGTGGCAAGAGCGTACGGAAAAGAACGGGCAATGTCTGAAGCATTAGGCGGAGCCGGCTGGAACTGTACCCTTCAGGAAATGAAAAAGGGAATCAATACACTGGCGGCAATGGGTATTAACCTGTTCATTCTTCATGGATTTTATTATGAATGTGAGCATCAGGGTTCCCAGTCAGACTGGCCTACCAGCTTTTTCTACCAGAATCCCTACTGGCGGCACTTTAAAATATTTTCTGATTATATCAGACGTATCAGCTTTATAAACAGCCAGGGGCGGGCTGTGGTTCGTTGTGGCATTTATTATCCTGTCCGGGAGATGTCAGAATACATGGTAAACGGTGAAGAAACAGTAGAAGGCATGAAATTGAATGATGCGTTTCATGGGGTGATGAACAGTCTGCTGGAGCATCAGACGGATGTGGATATGATAGACAGGGATTGCCTGTTAAACAGTACTTTCCGTGGAGAAAAGCTTTGTGTGGGAACTCAGGAATTTGAGCTTTTGTTATTTCCGTCCTGTATGGATTCAGATGATGAACTTGTGGATAAAATATCTGACTGGAAACAGGCAGGTGGAAAAGTTCTTGTTTATGATATGGATTCTTCAAAGAAGGACATCTGGAAAAGTGTCAAAAGGGAGCTGAAGCCTTATCTTGAAATATTGCAGGGAAACGGGGAAGAAATTTACACAAATCACAGGACAGATGGAGAAAATCACTTTTTCTTTGTATGCAACAGCTCCGGAGAAGGCAGGGAGCTGACTCTTGGAATTTCAAAGGAGTTATGCAACAGCCCGCAGAAAATATCTTTGCTGGAGCCTGAAAGTGGAAATAACTTTAAGGTAGCTGTTGAATCGGAAGAGGAGTTCTGGAAATTCAATATCTATCTGGAATCCGCAGAGGCGGTGATTATCTCGTTGTCAGAACCCGTGGAAGCGGCAGCATACAGAAAGGACAGAAGCCAGCTGACCTGTAAGGGGGAATACTGGATTGCAGGAAAATGGGAATTTATGCCTGTTCCGGAGGAAAAAGACCGGGAAGCTGAGAGTGTCTGTCTGGAAATTCCTTTGGTGGAAGCTTCTTCCGAACTCAGGGATGGCAGCCAGACCCAGTGGCTGAGATGGGAAAAGAAGGAACAGCTTCCGGTAAGCCTGTGGGAGGCTTCCTGGATAACCAGACGTCCGAGCTGGAACGACCAGTTATCCGCCGGAAAATTATACTTTATAAAGGATGTGGAAGCAGCAGGAGAAATAGAAAATGCCACACTTTGTATTGCAGCGGTGGAAGATTGGAGTCTTTATGTAAATGGAAGTCTGGCAGCAGAGGGAAATGGCTGGAAGGAACCGATGGTGGTTTCTGTTGAAAAGTGGTTAAAGGAAGGAAAGAACAGGCTGGCAGTCTGTGTAAGGAATCCGCATCCTATGGATGCAGTCAACATTTGTTCTGCGGAAACATTGCCTCCTGACCGCCTGATTTCTCTTTTGCTCCAGGGTATAATACGGACGAAAGCGGGAGAACAGCAGATTATAAGTGACCATACATGGATTACCTCGGATTTAGCCGGAGAAGACTGGTTTTTACCGGAAAAAGAATATTTCAGGGAGGAATTTGATGTTCAGGATATCCGCAATTTCAACCATCAGTCCGTAGGACATGGTTGGGTGGAGGCATGGGAGAGAGGAAAGCCGCCTCTGCTTCCCTGGGGACAGATTCCCTATATGGGGCAGCTTCCGAAATATCCGGTGAAAATGTATTATAGTGTCAACATTCCCAAAGGAGCCACAAAAATAAAAAGGCTGCTGTTGAATGAAACGGCAGAGTATTTTGTAGATGGAAAAGAGCTTCAGTGGGAAGGGATGTGGGCAAAGCTTCCGGATGTGGAAAAGAAGCATGTTCTGCATATCAGGGTCGATGCGCAGGCGCCGGAGGATGGATTGACAGAGCCGGTGATTGTTCAGATGGAGGCTGTCCGGATGAATCTTCAGGACTGGCAGCTTAATGGATTGGAATTTTATTCTGGCTGTTGCAGATATCGGAACAGTTTTGACCTGGAGGAACTGACAGGAAGGTACTGGCTGGATTTGGGCAATGTACATTTCTGTGCAGAGGTCCGGGTAAACGGAAAAAAAGCCGGAACCAGATTATGGGCACCTTATCGGCTGGACATTACGGAATTATTGAAACAGGGGAAAAATGAAATTACAATTTTTGTTTCCAACCTTGCTTCTAACGAAAGACGTTATATGTTGGTGGAGGAAGGCAGAGCGTTAGGCTGGAACCGTTACTGGAATGGAGAAAATATGGACCGCGAGGCTGGAAATTATGTTTCCGGTTTAATGGGACCGGTAAGGATTTTAAAGGAACTTGCATAGCAGTATAAAAACAGCGGTATTGCATAGACGGCAAATCTGTGCAATACCGAATGCTTATCGGATGATGAAACGGAACGACCTACAGTAAAAACATCCAGACAAGCATGGATATCATAGCGGAAATATGCAGCGTGCCGATAATCCGGAAGGGAAACAGAAGGATAAATACCGGTAAAACGGTGAAAATAACTGCCCAGATGGGGAAGGTGGCGATTCCCGTTACGATGGCAACAATCAGCGTAATAACAAATACGATGTATCCCAGAAAGCCGATTCTGGTGACGGGTGCACTGTTCAGCATATCCAGCATCAGGTTCTTTCCGCGCTCATCCCTGCCAAATGTCCTGCGATTCCGAGCGCCAGTAAAATTCTGAAAACAGTCAAACTCATAATTTTTTCCTCCATAAAAAATAAAATGTTCTTAAATATAGGTTAGTAATATCTAACTTCACTGCCAAGAAGAAAAAACACGGTGTAATCTGTTAAAAAATCACTGAATTTTTGAAAAACAGTGATTTTTTGAAATTTCTGTGGTAGAATTTCACTATAAATAGAAGGAGTGTAGAGATATGGAACCTTATAAAGCAAAAAAAATGCCTTTAGAGTACAAAATTGATAAAGAAATGCTCAGGTTGATTTCTGAAGCGAATGTAAAGTATGGGGAATATAAATCTATGTTGAAAACACTGGAGTTTGATGCAGGTTTCTTTCTGGATTCCGTTATTTTAAATGAAAGCTATAAATCAACCCAGATAGAGGGAACCCAGATTTCGCAGGATGAAATGTATTATCTGAAATATATGGAAAAAACGGATGATAACCGGGAAATACAGAATTTGAAAAAAACAATAGAATATGCGACGGCTTATTTGCAGAGGGGAAACCAAATAAATTATGAACTTGTAAATGAAATGCACAGAATTATTCTGGATAGTGTGAGGGGAGCACAGAAGACACCTGGCAGGATAAGAACAACCCAGAATTGGATAGGACCAAGGGGATGTACAATAGACAGTGCAACATTCATCCCTCCCGTTCCGGAGGAGGTCTATGGATTACTTATCAATTTGTACGAATATATGAATGATGAATTTACAGACCCATTGTTAGTAAATGTTGCTTTATCCCATATGCAGTTTGAAACAATACACGCTTATAAGGATGGGAACGGTCGATTGGGAAGGGCGTTAATTCCGGTGCAGATGGCGATGCTGGATGAAAGTACTCCTGTTTTGTATATGTCCGAAATTCTTGAACTGTATAAACCCTCTTATCAGCGGAATCTTATGGAGTGCAGAAAGGGAAATGTAACCGGATATATCAAGTTCTTTTTGCAATGTGTTATTGACCAGTGTAATTCCTATATCAATAAGATTGAAAGAATTAAGGAAATTTACAGAGAGGACATGGAAAAAATTAAAGTAATAAAGGGAAATTCCGTGTACAGAATTATGCCCGTTATTATGAAACAGATTGTATTTACAAAAAAGGAAGTACAGGAAATGTCCGGGGTATCTGTTAATGTTGTATCTAATATTATCAGTCAACTGGTAGATTTGAAAATAATTATTCCAGATTCTGCGATTGTGAAAAAGGGATATCGATATCAGAAAATTTATGAAGTATTTGTCGGGACAAAGGATTTACTATTTTAATTATTTTATTTCTGTGGTATGCTTTAAAAGACTGCATTTACTTTATTCCGACAAGTATCTACATTTAAATACAGTCAGAAACAGGAGTGTAAATGAAGAATTTTATCTGTGAGATGTTTTATAAGCAGCGGACGGAGTTTGAGCGTAGCTATGCTTCCAGAGGAAAGGAGTATCCGCTGCCGGAGGATGTGTCCCTGCAGAGCGACATTTTTTATGATAAGAAGCATCTGCCGGCGCATCGGCTGGATGTGTACCGTCCGAAGAAGCGGGAGGGAGAGGTGCTTCCCGTTATTGTCAATGTCCATGGCGGCGGGCTTTTAATGGGAAACAAGGAATTTAACCGTCCCTTCTGCGCAGCCTTAAGCCAGGCTGGATATCTGGTATTCAGCATTGAATACAGGCTGGTGCCGGATTGCTTTTTTTATGACCAGTTAAAGGATTTACATCTGGCATTTGCCTTTATTAAAGAACATCTGTCAGAGTACGGCGGGGATATTTCCCATGTGTATGCCTGCGGTGACAGCGGGGGCGCCTGTCTTCTGGTCTATGGAGCAGCCCTGCAGAAAAACAGGGTACTGGCTGCGGCTGCCGGAGTGAAGCCCTCCGGTTTACCGGTTCTGGCGCTGGGACTGGTCAGCGGTATGTTTTATACAAACCGTTTCGATAAGATAGGTTTGTTTTTGCCCAGATATCTTTATGGAAAGGGATACAGAAAAAGTGCGTATGCCCCTTATATTTCCCCAGAACATGGAGGCATTGTGACAAGTCTGCCGCCCTGCCTTCTGATTACCAGTGGAAATGATAATCTCCGGAAGTATACGCTGGATTTTGAACAGGCTTTACTCAGGTATCAGATGCCCCACAGGCTGATTGATTTCCCGAAGGATGAGCGGCTGTCCCATGCGTTCAGCGTTTTTTATCCGGAGCTGGAAGAAAGTGCAGAGGTTATCCGGGAGCTGATTCATTTTTTTGAACATACAGAGGAAGATTGTAAGGGAGGGTATGTAAAATGACATATGATGAAAATGTCTTTAAAGAAAAGGCAAACCGCAAGGCACGGAAAATCTGGATTATTTTTGCGGTTCTGCTGAGTGCCAATTATGGTTCGGATGCTGCCGGTGGATTATATCCTGCAAATTATTATCTGATTTTCCTGACCCTGTGCTGGCTGCCTCTGATTGCAGGTGAAATTTTACTGCGTGTCAGGGGCTGGGCGACAGAGCTATACCGGCACGATTTGGTTATCGGCTACGGTATTTTCTATACCTTTGTCATATGCACGACGGAATCCCCCATCGCATTTACCTATATCCTGCCGGTAACCAGTCTTCTGGTGCTGTATAAGAACCGGAAGTTCATGATTAACTGTGGTCTTGCCAATTCCGCAATTATTATCGGTGCGGCGGTTTACCGCTATATGCTCGGCTTTAACAGTGCGGCGGATATGAAGAATTACCAGTTACAGCTTTCCTGTATTATCCTCTGCTATATCTGCTATGTAATGTCCATCCGGCATCTGAATGAATCTGATGGGGCCATGACGGACAGCATCCGGGCAGATTTGCACAGGGTGGTAACAACGGTGGAGCAGGTAAAAACCTCCAGCAATACGATTCTGGAGGGCATTACCGTTGTCAGGGAGCTGGCTTCCGAAAATAAGCACGGTTCCGATATCGTTATGCTGGGCATGAAGGAACTGACAGAAAATAATACAATCCTTCAGAACAGTACGACCTCCTCTACCCAGATGACCTCCGAAATCAGGGAGCAGGTGGAAAATGTGGTGTCCCTTATCGGGGAGATGGTAAAGCTGGTGGAAAAATCCGAATCCCATGCCAGCGTCAGCGCAGAGGACTTAAAGAGTCTGGTAAACACTTCCCGGACCATGTCAGAGCTTTCCACGGAGCTGGAAAATGTTTTGCAGGATTTTAACCATGAATTTGATATGGTAAAACAGGAAACAGGTACGATTGAGAAGATTACAAACCAGACGAATCTGCTGGCACTCAATGCCTCCATAGAGGCGGCAAGAGCCGGGGAAGCAGGCAGAGGCTTTGCTGTTGTAGCGGATCAGATTCGGACGTTAAGTACAGAAACCCACGCTTCCTCAGGACAAATCAGGGAAGCGCTTTCCAGACTGGACAGCACTTCTGCAAAGATGACTGCTTCCATTGAGGAAACCTTAAAGCTGATTCAGGTTACGCTGGAAAAGGTAACACAGACCGGTGACAACGTAAACCAGATTACCTCCGATTCCACCCAGCTTGGAAAGCATATCCAGGTAGTAGATAATGCAATCAAAGAGGTGGAAAGCTCCAATACCCAGCTTGTATCCAATATGGAACAGGTATCTGATATTGTGGAAAAGATTACCGACTGCATCGCCCATTCCAGCCAGACCAGTGAGCGGATGCTCAGTAAATATGAAGAAACCGCTGACAATATCAACATGATTGAGGACGTCATGGAAAACATGATGTGCGATTTTGGTATTGGCGGATTTATGGGTATTGAGGATATCCAGCCCGGCATGAAGCTGGAATTACAGCTGACCGGAAAAGGAGAGGAGAAGTATCTGGGCGAGCTGATTCAGCAGATACCGGAGGGATTGATGGTATCCTGCCAGAAGAAGCTGATCCTGAAGGAAAAAACTTCCTGTTCCCTGCAGATTATTGCAGGAAATATCCTGTACTGCTGGGATAAGGCAACGATTGTGCCGGATACGGCAGACGGCCCCCATACCTTCAAGATTGCCATTACTACCAGACCCCGTATCAACAACCGTCGGAAATATCCCCGTATGGAACTGGAAAATGCCTGTATAATCCGGTTTAAGGGTTCCGATACAGAGTACCCGGCGACCATGGATAACATCAGTGCCAATGGTTTTGCCTTTCTGGCAAAGGACAGGATTTTCGCCGAGAGCAAGGAAGCAGAAATTACTGTCACGATTCAGAATTTTGCCCTTCCCAGCCATAATGTGCTGGAAGGCCGGATTATCCGCTGCTCTGATGACAACGGACTTTATATCGTAGGCTGTCAGATGCCGGAGGATAACTTCTATATTTATGAATATGTGGAGCAGACGTTAAAGAAATAAAAGGGCAGGTTTACAATTCGGGGTAAATATTGTACAAAACTAGGTGCATTGCTTAAAACTGTTGACACTTGGTCGGAAGACGTAGTACACTTTCATTGTAAACAACAGCAGGTAAATAAACTTAAAAATCCCTGTTGATAATATTATTGTTTTTTTACCAGAAGGAGGTAAATTTTCATGGCAGAAGCATGGAGAGGCTTTGTGAAAGATGGCCATTGGGATGTTGACGTGAATGTACGTAACTTCATTCAGAGAAACTATACCCAGTATGATGGCGATGAGAGCTTTTTGGAGGGACCTACTGAAGCTACTGATAAGCTTTGGGGAAGACTTCAGGAGTTACAGAAGGAAGAGCGTGAGCATAACGGCGTTCTGGAGTGTGAAACAGAGGTTGTTTCCAGCCTGACCGCTTATGGCCCTGGCTATATTGATGAGTCTATGAAGGATCTTGAGCAGATTGTCGGTCTTCAGACAGATAAGCCCTTAAAGAGAGCATTTATGCCTTATGGCGGTATCAAGATGGCTGAGGAAGCAGCAAGCACTTATGGTTATGAAGTAAATCCCAAGTTCCACAAAATCTTCAACGATTATCATAAGACACACAATCAGGCAGTATTTGATGCATATACTGATGAGATGAAGGTTGCTCGTCATACTCATATCGTAACAGGTCTTCCTGATACTTACGGACGTGGACGTATCGTAGGCGACTACAGAAGAGTTGCTCTGTATGGTATCGACTTCCTGATTGAGAAGAAGAAGGAAGATAAGAAGAACTGCGGCAACGGTACTATGACTGAGGAAGTTATCCGTCTGAGAGAAGAAATTGCTGAGCAGATTAAGGCTCTGCAGGGAATGAAGGAAATGGCTAAGATTTACGGCTACGATATTTCCGGTCCCGCTACCAACGCTAAGGAAGCTATTCAGTGGTTATACTTCGGTTATTTAGCAGCTATCAAGACCCAGAACGGTGCAGCTATGTCCGTTGGACGTATCTCCACATTCCTGGATATTTATATCGAAAGAGACTTAAAGGAAGGTACTCTGACTGAGAAAGAAGCTCAGGAGTTAATCGACCATATGACCATGAAGTTCCGTATGGTAAAGTTCGCTCGTATTCCTTCTTACAACCAGTTATTCTCCGGTGACCCTGTATGGGCAACCCTGGAAGTTGGCGGTATCGGCATGGACGGCCGTCATATGGTTACCAAGAACGACTATCGTTTCCTTCATACTCTTGAAAACATGGGACCCAGCCCTGAACCGAACCTGACCGTTCTGTACTCCAGCGCTCTTCCCGCAAACTTCAAGAAGTATGCAGCTAAGATTTCCGTAACTACATCTTCCATCCAGTATGAGAACGATGACGTTATGAAGCCTATCTGGGGCGATGACTACAGCA
>OLGB01001432.1_pt1 | contig 28955 bp, 32 predicted proteins | sample 1605691 | NCBI WGS metagenome assembly OLGB01 (sample SAMEA3888925, study PRJEB22519) | human gut metagenome | biome: human gut; feature: human-associated habitat; material: faeces | place: Denmark | collected 2010 | reverse complement strand
GCCGCTGCACCGGCTATGTGAAGATCATCGACGGCATCCTGCTGGCGGCCAAGATCTTCCGGGAGGGGAAGCTCCCGGCGGCCTCTGCCGACGACTGGCAGGTGGGCAGCCGCGTCCACCGGCTGGACGTGGAGGAGAAGGTGCTGGGCTACGGCCAGTACCCCGACGATGTGTATGTGGACGGCATGTGCTACGGCGGCGCGGTGCGCAGCCAGTACGCCCGGGCCAGAGTGCTGCGCATCGACACCTCCGAGGCGGAGGCGCTGGAGGGTGTGGTGTGCGTGCTGACCCAGAAGGATATCCCCGGCAAGGTCAACGTGGGGCATCTGAAGAAGGATCAGCCCACGCTCATCGGCATCGGGGAGATCACCCACTATCTGGGCGACGCGGTGGCGCTGGTGTGCGCCCGGGATCAGGAGACGCTGGAGGCCGCCAAGAAGCTGGTGAAGGTGGAATACGAGGTGCTGCCGGCGGTGCACAGCCCCGCGGAGGCGGCAGCGCCCGGTGCGCCGCTGGTGTTCGAGGAGGAAGAAAGCAATGTGCAGGCCTACAAGCATGTGTCGCGGGGCGACGCGGCGGGGGCCATTGCCAGATCGAAATATGTACTGACGGAGAAATTCCATACGCCGTGGACGGAGCACGCCTTTCTGGAGCCGGAGTGCTGCGTGGCGCTGCCGCTGGACAACGGCGGCGTGAAGCTGCTGACCACCGACCAGAGCTCCCACACCACTATGCACGAGTGCGCGGCCATGCTGGGCGTGGACTATGAGCACTGTCAGGTGCAGAACATGCTGGTGGGCGGCGGCTTCGGCGGCAAGGAGGACATGTCCGTGCAGCACCACGCGGCGCTGCTGGCCTATGTGGCGCGGGTACCGGTGAAGGTGAAGCTCAGCCGGCAGGAGTCCATCCTCGTCCACCCCAAGCGCCACAGTATGGACATGGAGTTCACCATGGGCTGCGACGAAAACGGCATTATTCAGGGCGTGAAGGCCAGCGTGGTGTCCGACACCGGCGCGTTCGCCTCGCTGGGAGGGCCTGTGCTGGAGCGCGCCTGCACCCACGCGGCGGGGCCCTACGCCTATGAGAATTTTGAGATCGAGGGCTACGCCTACTACACCAACAACCCGCCGGCCGGCGCGTTCCGGGGCTTCGGCGTGACGCAGACCTGCTTCTGCACGGAGACGCTGCTGAACCAGATGGCCGAGCTGGTGGGCATCAGCCCGTGGGAGATCCGCTACCGCAATGCCATCCGGCCCGGCGGCGTGCTGCCCAACGGCCAGATCGTGGACGGCTCCACCGGCCTTGTGGAGACGCTGGAGGCCATCAAGCCCGCCTACGACGCGGCGGTGGCGGCGGGTGACCCGGTGGGCATCGCCTGCGCCATGAAGAACGCCGGCGTGGGCGTAGGTATCCCCGACTGGGGCCGCTGCAAGCTCATCGTGGAACCGGACGGCAAGGTGCATATCTACTCCGGCGCCAGCTGCATCGGGCAGGGACTGGGCACCGTGCTGGTACAGACGGTGGTGACCTGCACCGGCCTGCGGCGCGGCGACGTGGTATACGAGCGGAGCAACACGTGGATCGCACCGGACTCCGGCGATACCTCCGGCAGCCGCCAGACGCTGGTGACGGGCGAGGCCACCCGCCGCGCCTGCGCGAAGCTGAAGGCGGAGCTGGACGGCGGCAAAACGCTGGCGCAGCTGACGGGACAGGAGTTCTACGGCGAGTATCTGGCCAAGACCGATCCCCTGGGCGCGGACGTGCCCAACCCCGTGAGCCATGTGGCCTACGGCTACGCTACGCAGATGTGCATCCTCGACCGCGAGACGGGGAAGATCAAAAAGATGGTGGCCGCCCATGACGTGGGCAAGGCCGTGAACCCCCTCAGCGTGGAGGGGCAGATCGAGGGCGGCGTGGTGATGTCCATGGGCTACGCCCTGACGGAGCAGTACCCCATTGACGAGAACTGCCGCCCCACCGCCAAGTACGGCATGCTGGGGTTGTTCCGGGCCAACCAGCTGCCGCAGGAGGAGATCGAGGCCATTGTGGTGGAGAAGCCGGGGCTGGATGTGGCCGGCGGCGCCATCGGCATCGGCGAGATCACGTCTATCCCCACGGCGCCGGCCATCGCCGATGCCTACTACCGCTGGGACGGGGAGCGGCGCTTTGAGCTGCCGCTGGCGAACACGCCCTACGCGCGGAAAAAGTAAAAAAATAACACAGGCCGCAGCAGCGCTGCGGCCTGTGACGAGACGACATACGCGGGGCGTTACGGCTTCTGCCCGGTGAGGGCGTTCAGCGCATTGCGGGTGTCCACGTCCGTCAGCTGGCGGGCGGGCACGTCGTACAGCAGCAGGACGTCCTCGTGACGGCGGATGACGGTGCTGCCGCCGTGATCCTCCCGCAGCGCCCGCAGCTCCGGGAAGAAGCAGGCAGGGAACAGGCAGGGATTGCCCCGGACGCCGTTGTGGCCCAGAGCCACGATGCAGGACGGGTGCCGGCAGTAGAAGTCCAGCAGCCCCGCCACGCTGGCCTGCTCCAGCAGGGGCTGGTCGGACACCAGAAACAGCGCGGCGTCGCAGTCGCCCAGGGCGTCCAGCCCCAGTGAGATGGTGTGGCTGATGCCCCAGTCCGGGTGCCGGTTCTTCACAGGCGTGAAGGAGAAGCGCCGGGCGGCCTCCGCCGCCTCCGGGTACTGGGTGACGACGGCTACGCGGCAGAACCGGCCGGGCGGTACGGCCTCCAGCGCGCGGCGCAGGAGCGTTTTGCCGTCCACCTCGGCGGCCAGCTTGTTCCGGCCGAAGCGGGATGCGTTGCCGGCGGCCATGACGACGCAGCCGATACGCAGTTTTTCCATGGAAAGCACCTCCGTGGTGTGACCTTTAGCGGTAGTATACCCGGAAAACGGAAAAGCTGTCAAGAAAAACGGCGTTATACCCCGAGTAGGATAATGAAAAGCCTTTTCAAATTCACGGGTTTGTGATAGGATAGTACAAGTATCAGTATGGCAGATATCTGCCATCAGCACAGCTGTTATCGAGATTGATCTCGTTGATAAGGAGGAGTACCGGAATGGGTGAGGTTGGAAAGAGCCAAGTCAGGGTGGACGCCTTCGACAAGGCCACAGGACGTACCAAGTATTATGAGGATATGATGCCCCGGAACGCACTGTATGTGCGCATCAAGCACGCGGAGATCGCCCACGGCTTCGTGAAGACCGTGGATACCAGCGCCGCCGAGGCCATCGACGGGGTGGTGAAGGTCATCACCTGCTTCGACGTGCCGGACATCACCTTCCCCACGGCGGGCCATCCGTGGTCGATGGATCCGGGCCATCAGGACGTGGCCGACCGCCATCTGCTGAACCGGCATGTGCGGTACTGGGGCGACGATGTGGCGGTGGTCATCGCCGAGGACGAGGTGTCCGCCATGCAGGGCGTGCGGGCGCTGAAGGTGGAGTATGAGGAGCTGCCCTTCGTACTGGATGTCCAGAAGGCCATGGAGGAGGGTGCGCCCCAGCTGCATGAGGGCTTCCCCCGCAACATCCTGAAGCACACCGACATGAAGAAGGGCGACTATCAGGCCGCCATTCAGGAGCCGGGCCTTATGAAAGTAGAGGGCTGGTACGACACGCCCACCGTGCAGCACAGCCACATCGAGAACCACGGCTGCTTCTCCTACGAGGAGAACGGGCGGATCGTGGTGGTGTCCTCCACCCAGATCCCCCACATCATCCGCCGCATCGTGGGACAGGCGCTGGGCCGTCCGTGGGCGGATATCCACGTTATCAAGCCCTATATCGGCGGCGGCTTCGGCAACAAGCAGGACGCGCTGTACGAGCCGCTGTGCGCCTACTGCACCACGCAGGTGGGCGGCCGCCCCGTGCGCGTCGACTGCTCCCGGGAGGAGACGTTCGTGTCCAACCGCGTCCGCCACGCCATCCGGTTCCACATTGTGTCGTGGCTCCGGAAGGACGGCACGTTTGCCGCCCGGAAGGTGGAGTGCTTCTCCAATCAGGGCGCTTACGCCTCCCACGGACACTCCATCGTGGCCAAGGCCATGGGCTCCTTCCCCCAGCACTATCCCTGCGACAACATGGAATGCGACGCCTGGACGGTGTTCACCAACCGCCCCGCCGCCGGCGCCATGCGGGGCTACGGTATGCCGCAGGCGTCCTTTGCCGATGAGTCCAACGTGGACGACTGCGCCAGGGCGGTGGGCATGGACCCGCTGGCCTTCCGGATGCAGAACATCATGCCCCAGGGCTACGAGGACGGGTTCAGCCACAACGTCAACTACAACGACTCCTTCCGTGAGTGCATGGAGGCGGGCCGGAAATACATAGACTATGACCGGAAGATGGCGGAGTACGCCAAGGAGACGGGGCCCATCCGCCACGCGGTGGGCATGGCCACGTTCTGGTACAACACCGCTGTGTATCCCATCTCGTTGGAGACCTCCAGCAACCGGATGCAGCTGAATTTGGACGGCACCGTGACCATGCAGTGCGGCGAGACGGAGATCGGACAGGGCGCCGACACCGCCTACGCCCAGATGACCGCCGATGTGGTGGGCCTCAAGAGCTATAAGGACGTGCATGTGGTGTCCTGCCAGGACACGGACATCACCCCCACGGGTCTGGGCGCCTACGCCAGCCGCCAGACCTATACGGCGGGCTTTTCCATTCGCCAGACCGGCCTGCTGCTGAAGGAAAAGATCCTGCAATACGCCACCGACCTGACCCGTCAGGCGGTGTACAATATGGACATCGTGGACGGCAACATCGTCCGCAATACCGACGGCAAGGTGTTGATGAGCCTGAGGGAGCTGGCCATGACGGCGCAGTACAACGCCGCCAAGAGCGAGCACATCACCGCCGAGTCCACGTTCACCATCCGCAACAACGCCTACTCCTTCGGCTGCACCTTCGTGGACATCGAGGTGGACATTCCCATGTGCAAGGTGACGCTGCGGGACATCGTCAACGTACACGACTGCGGCAAGCTCATCAACCCGGCGCTGGCCGCGGCGCAGGTACACGGCGGCATGTCCATGGCCATCGGCTACGGCATGGGCGAGCAGCTGCTGTTCGACGAGAAGAACGGTAAGCCGCTGAACAACAATTTGCTGGACTACAAGCTGAGCACCATTATGGACCACCCTCATCTGGAGGCGCAGTTCATTGAAAACGCTGAGCCGACATCGGCCTTCGGCACAAAGGCACTGGGCGAGCCGCCGGCCTGCTCCGGCGCACCGGCCATCCGCAACGCCATTCTCAACGCTACCGGCGTGGCCATCGACCAGAACCCCATGAATGCCCACATCCTCTTCAAGCGCTTCAGCGAAGAGGGACTCATTCAGGACTGAGGAGGGACGAGCTATGTATGATATGTTGGCACTGTACGAGGCCAAGGACGTACAGGACGCGGTGCGCCTGCGGCTGGAGCACCCCGAGGCGCAGATCATCGCCGGCGGCACCGACGTGCTGGTGCAGATGCGCGAGGGTAAGCGCGCCGGTAAGGCACTGATCTCCATTCAGAAGTGCGATGAGATGCGGGGCGTGTCTATCGACGCCGAGGAGAATATCCGCATCGGCAGCCTCACCAGCTTTACCCACATCACCAACGATCCCATCATCCAGCGGTATATCAACGTGCTGGGCGAGGCGGTGGACATGGTGGGCGGCCCCCAGATCCGCAACGCCGGTACCATCGGCGGCAATACCTGCAACGGCGTGACCTCCGCCGACTCCGCCTCCACGCTCCATGCGTGGGAGGCCATCGTGGAGATCACCGGCAAAAACGGCGTGCGCCGTGTGCCTATCAAGGATTTCTATATCAAGGCGGGTACGGTGGATCTGCGGGTGGAGGACGGCGAGATCCAGACGGCCATCCTCATCCCCAAGACGTCCTACGACCGGACGTGGGGACACTATATTAAATATGCCATGCGCAACGCCATGGATATCGCCACGCTGGGCACCTCCGTCAACGCCCGGCTCAGCCCCGACGGCGGGACGTTTGAGCGGGTGCGTATTGCCTTCGGCGTGGCCGGCCCCGTGCCCATGCGGGCGGAGAATGCGGAGGCGTTCATCAACGGCAGGGCCGTGACGCTGGAGAATATCGAGGAGTTCGGCCGCAAGGTGCTGGAGGACATCAATCCCCGCGATTCGTGGCGTGCCAGCAAGGCGTTCCGCAGCCATATCGCCGTGGAGAGCGCCAAGCGGTGCCTGATCGAGTCCGTGAAGCTGGCAGGAGGTGTGCTGTAATGGCCAAGAGACAGTATCAGCTTGTGACCTGCACCATCAACGGCAGGGAAGTGGAGCAGATGGTGGACGTGCGCGCGTCCCTGACCGACATGCTCCGGAACGATTTTCACCTGACCAGCGTGAAAAAGGGCTGTGAGGTGGGCGAGTGCGGCGCGTGCAACGTGCTCATCGACGGCGAGTGCTTCAACTCCTGCCTGTATCTGGCGGTGTGGGCAGAGGGAAAGCATATCACCACGCTGGAGGGGCTGATGGGCCCCAACGGCGAGCTGTCCGACATCCAGCAGGCGTTCATGGAGGAGACGGCCATCCAGTGCGGTTTCTGCATCCCCGGCTTTCTGATGACGACGGTGGAAATTCTGGATCGCGGCGTGCTGTACAGCGACGACGAGCTGCGCAAGCTGCTGAGCGGCCACCTGTGCCGCTGCACCGGCTATGAGAATATCTTCAAGGCGGTGAAAAAGACCATGCTGCGTCGGCTGGGCAAGCTGGACGATCCGTTTTTGAATACCTGAGAGCAAAAAACAGCGCCCCGAACCGTAAGGCTCGGGGCGCTGTGAGGTTTTATGGAGAAGTCAGGGCGTATTGCTGCGCCCCAGAAGATAGTCGGCGGAAACGCCGTAATAATCCGCCAGCTTCAGCAGGTGCCGCAGCGGCAGTTCGTTGGCGCCCCGCTCGTAGCGGGCGTACATGGTCTGGGATGTGCCGAGGATATCGGCGATGTCCTGCTGCGTTTTGTCGTGATCCTCCCGCAGATCCCGCAGCCGCCGCTGATAGGGAAAGCCCATACTGCACCACTCCTTTGGCAGTATTGTAACCAGTAAATATATTTACTATTGATTTTAGTAAATATATTTACTAAAATAGGAGGATAAACAGAAAGGAAGCGGGGCAATGGCGGACTATAAGAAAATGTACCTGACGGCGCTGGATGCCATGGAACGGGCGATGGAACTGCTGGCGGAGGCGGAACGGGCATGTGAGAAAATATACATACAGACAGACACGGCGGAAAGCGGGGCGCAGCTGCTTCCGTTCCCGGAAGATAAGCGAGAGAAGAAAAGATAAAAAAACAGAACCCCCGGCCGCAGGCCGGGGACTCTGTAACACACATCCTCCCTTACGGTTCAACGGGCACAATCAGACTGCCGAAGCGGATGTGATCCACCTGCGTGATGTCGATGGGCGCCGTGAAGGGCTGGATCCAATAGGCAAAATCGTGATAGCCGTCGCCGGAGCTTCTGCCCAGCGGGACGCTGCTGCCGTCTTTGAGCACCACCTCCCAGCCTTCCCTGACCTCACAGCACTTCTCCTCGCGCTCCACGCAGTCGGGGTACTCCACATCCACATACAGCGGATCGTAGCGGTACTCGAACTCCAGACTCAGGGCGGAGATGTTGAAGTAGTCCGGATAGATCATGCGGCCCGGGTCGACGCTCTCCTCCGTCAGACCGGCGGCATCGATGTGCAGCGTGGGGTGCTCCTGCGCCGGGGGCAGGTCAAAGCGCCAGTCGCCCTCCAGCAGGACGGTGTACTCGTGGTCATCGTTCTGCACGGAGATGTTGTGGATGTTCACGGACTTGGGGGTATCGTCGGTGAAATCCACCCAGATGGGGGCGTCGGGCCGGTAGGGATCGGGGTTGCGCTGGCCCTGTCCGTGACTGCTGAGCCAGACCACCGTTTCCAGCACATTGTCGCCGGGCGTATCGTCATACCACACGGCGTTCCAAAAGTAGAGGGGCGTTTCATCGCAGCCAGCCACCTGCAGAACGTCGGGGTCAAGGGTGCCGCTGTCCAGCACGGAGAGCTGGAGCCAGCCCTCATCGGGGTCGGGGATGTGCAGCGCCGTGCCTGCCGGGGCCTCGACCCGCAGGCGCAGGTAGTAGTTGTGCTTGTCGCAGATGGCGGCCACCGGTGTGATGGTGGTGCCGTGGCTGGTGACGGGGGCGGGGAGATCGGTGGTGCCCAGCGTCTCCATGACCTGCCGCTGGCTCTCGTTCAGCTGGCCGAAAAAGCCGCTGAAGGCGTCGGCAACGCCCAGCTTGGCGGCGGCCACGGTGGCGATGCACAGCACCGCTGCGATGGCGGCCGCCAGCATCATGCGGGTCATGCGGCGGATGGGGCGCGTGCCGTGGGTGTCCTGATTTGCCTGAATTCTGTTCATCGTCAACTCCTTGATCCGGCGGAGGTCGGCGGCTCCGTCCTCCGGCAGCGGTACACTGTCGTCCTGCAGTCCGCGCATCAGCTCGTAGATATCGTATTCCATACCGTACCTCCTTTTTCCGATACTTCGTCGTATGGTACCTCCCGCAGCAGGAAGGTCTTCAGCTTTTCGCGTCCCCGGCGCAGCCGGGACTTGACGGTGGACTCGTTGAGCCCCATTTCCCGGGCGATGTCGCCGATCCTCTGGCAGTAATAGTAGAAGCGGAGAAAGACCTCCCGGTCTGACGGCTCCAGCGACAGCAGCGCCAGCTGCACACGGGTCGTCCGCTCCTTCTCTGTCAGCGCTGTCTCCGGTGTGCGGTCGTCCACGATGACCGCGTCCTCCGGCAGCGGCTGCTCCGGTACGGCCCGGCGGAGCCGGTCGCGGGCGGCGTTGCGGGCCACGGCGCTGAGCCATGGGCGGGCCGCGCCGCTGTGCACCTTTCCGGCGTTGTTCCAGAGGGAGAAAAACACGTCGGAGGCTGTCTCCTCCACGTCGGATTCGGCCAGAGCCGTGCCGAGGATGCCGCGGATGACGGCGCTGACATACGCGCCGTAGCGGTCGATGAACCACGCCAGCGCCTCCTGTGAGCCGCGCTGCATCTGGCGCAGGGCCTGTTCCTCTGTCAAAGCGTTCACTTCCTTTACGGGGGACTGTTTTCTTGACGGCCGTCATCTATCATAACGCAAAACAGGCCGAAAAGGTTGCAAGGGAAATGAAAAACGCAGGAAAAATAAAAAAGAGACACGACTTAGTCGTGTCTCTTTTTGGCAGCGGGAGAAGGATTCGAAGAAGTACGCCCTATCGTCCCCTATGCAAGCGATGATGAAATAATCCAGGCAGCTCAAGAAGCCATTCACGAAGAACTTCGCCGCCGTGGACTGGAATAGCGCAGCCGATTAGTAAGGAGGTATATCCATGGATCTCTTTGAAAGCATGTCCATGTCCGGAAGTGCGTTTTTCCCCGCTCCCTCTTGACAATTCCCCGTTCTCGTGCTAAGATGTCCCCACAATCCAAGGGGTGCTGGCGCAAGCTGGCTGAGATGAGACGTATCGCCGTCCAGTCCCTCGAACCTGATCCGGGTAATGCCGGCGTAGGAATGCGAACATATGGTTTTTGTTTTCCGCATTGCGACGCCTGCATGGCTCGCCATGCGGGAATTTCTTTTTCTGGAGGTACTAATTATGAATCACGCAAAAGTCCGCGCCCTGTGCGAGGGCGCCGTACTGCTGGCCGTAGCCCAGATCCTCAGCTATATCAAGCTGTGGGAGATGCCTTGGGGCGGCAGTATCGTTCTGTCCATGGTGCCGCTGGTGCTGTACGCCGTCCGCTGGGGACTGGGCGCCGGTCTGCTGGACGGCTTCCTGTTCGGCGTCCTGCAGTTCATGTTTGACGGAGGCTTCGCCATCGGCTGGCAGTCCATCATCGGTGACTATCTGCTGGCCTTCACGGTGCTGGGTCTGGCCGGCCTGTTTGCCCGCCGTAAGAACGGTGTCTTTCTGGGCACGCTGGTAGCCGGCGGCGCACGCTTCCTGGTACACTATGTGGTGGGCGCCACCATCTGGGCCGCCTACATGCCCGACACCTTCTTCGGCATGACCATGCACAGCCCCTGGTTCTACTCCCTTCTGTACAATCTGGCCTACATGCTGCCCAATATTGCCATCACGCTGGTGATTTTCGCCATCGCCTACAAGCCGCTGGGCAAGTACCTGACCGGCGCCGATCTGGAGCAGGCCAAGTAAACCGCCTCCCTCTCCGCGCATGGCCCTCTCCCCCCTCTGGAGGGCCATGCGCGATTTTTTCTCCGGCAGACCGCGAAAAGGTATTGACAAATGTCCCAAAACCTGTATAATAGTTTTTGTTCGTCAGAACATAGCGGGATTGTGTAAAGGTAGCACAGCGGACTCTGACTCCGTATGTGAGGGTTCGAATCCTTCTCCCGCTGCCAAAGAAAAGCACTGAAAGTATTGCGCTTTCAGTGCTTTTTTCTTGTTTTATGCTGTTTTAGACATTAAAAAGTTCAGGAACACTTCCTCGCGTTCCTGTTCTACCCCTAAATTTACCCCAATTGCGGTTTTTACTTCATCGTGCTAAAGCAATATCTATCAATACCTCCATCGGTCATTGCGAGCCGGTGGAGTATTTTTATGCCCGCTCAAGCTTCTCAAAATACCCTTGCATTCGGGCCGCGCTATCTTCTTTCATACGCTCCGAAACATGGCCGTACACGTCCAATGTAAATGCCGCCGTGGCATGGCCCAGGTTTTCCTGTACGGTTTTTACATCATCACCATTTTGCAATGAAAGAACCGCGAAGGTATGACGCAGGTCATGGACACGAGCGTCCGGAGCACCTGCCGCTTTTGCGATCTTTTTATGGTGCGCATAGAGCCGTTGCGGATGGAGGTGATCTCCCAGAGCATTGGTAAATACCAATCGGCATGCCGCATATTGTTTGGCTGTGTCACGCCATTCCTGCCATGCTTCACCAGCAAGCAGTTGGCGCTCCACCTGCTTTGTCCTGACCGCACGAAGAATATCCATCACAAATGGAGCCGGATGCAAAATGCGTGTTCTATCATTCTTCAATGACGCAAATTGAAATCCGCCCGCCTCTGCCGGACGCTTCTGAAGCTGCTTGCATATCTTCAGCGTTCCTCTCTCAAAGTCTACACAGTCCCATGTCAGGCCCAGGGCCTCCGCTTCACGCAACCCAGTAAACAAGATCACTTTCAGCATATTACCGTAATCAACATCGCCATCTGTGGCGGCAAGATATGCCTTGACCTGCTTATCAGTAAGTGGGATGATCTCCGTTTTCTCTACGCGGGGCAAGTCCACCATATCGCATGGATTACGGGCAATATAACCCAACTTTACAGCCTGAGAAAGAGCCTTAGTAAGTACACCGTGGATATTCCGTACAGATTTCGCGTTGAGCGGTGCCGTCTCTTTGACCATTACGCCGTCTTTCTTGATGATCTTGCCCTCTTTATCCCGTTTTGGGACAGTGCGGCCGCTGGTAAGCAGGTCATTATAAAAGCCCTGGACAAGATGAGGCGTGAGCTTAGAGAGCTTCACGGCACCAAGAGCCGGTTTAATGTGCGTTGCGATCTGCGCCTTGTACGTCTTGATCGTACCGTATTTTTGCGAGAGCAAATAATTATTTTGCCAAATGTCCAACCATTGTGCGAGTGTCAGGCGCGTCGGCTCTATGTAAATCCCATCATCAATGCTCTTCTGTGCATCACGCATAGCCACTAGCACTTCCTTCTGTGTATTGCCGTAAATGCTCCGGCGGATGGGTTTCCCTGTCCCCGGATCGGTACCCACGGTGATCCGCGCTTCCCATCGGCCATCGGGCCGCTGGCGGATGCTGCCCGCGCCACTTGCATTACGTTTCCTCGGCATGCTGATAACTCCTTTCTTCTATCCCCTTCGCAATATCTGACGCCATTCTCTTGATAATACGGAATAACATCTCCTGCACCGTTTGTGACAAGGCCAGCTTTGCATACTTCATAGCATCGTCACGATCTATAACCGCTTTTCCAAGTGCAAACAGCGTTGGATCATGGCTTATCTCCGACAGATAATCATTAACGTCAGTATCTACTGCCGTTATCGGAGGCCGGAGAGCCGACATACCCTCCAGCTTGAGGGCCTCGCCAACTTCGTGCAGCAAATCATGTATACCTTCATCTTCAAATACTGCGGAGAGAAAATTACCTGCAGCAGGATTATCCGAAAGAAGCTTGATTGCCATTTCGGACAACCCTGTTTCCGCTTTAATATCGGTTGCCGCCCGTGTTTTGCAAGCATATTCACCAATGAGGTAGCCAGGGTCACAACCGAAAATATTGCTTAACTTCAAAATCGTCCAAGCAGAGGGCTCTCCCTCGCCTTTTTCCCATTTGTACAGCGTTGTCCTTGAGGAAATACCGAGTTCTTTGCCGTACTTCTCTACAAAGTCATCTTGACTAAACTTAAGCGCCTTTCGTTCTGCTTTGATACGTTCACCGACACTCTCCTGTGAATACGCATTTTCGTTTTTCAAAGTGAACACCTCGCTTTCGTATTAGTTTCGTTTGTGCATTAAATGTATATTTTCAAATACATTCATTTTTGATATATTATACTCAAGCCGTTTGGAGTTGTCAAGATAACGCAGCCTTGAAAGCGAAGGAAAAAATTTGAATTAAATTTTAAAAGGTGTTGACACGGGCCGCATAATCATCGTGAGGCCGTTCTTGCCAGACGGCAAATTATTTCAAACCGGAGGAATATTCATGGAACGAAATAAAAATCTTTCCCCTCAGGGGAAAACCACCTACAACGTCAAGGAGGTCGCGACGCTACTCAATATTTGTTTACCCGCAGCATACGATTTGTGCAATCGTGAGGACTTCCCGGCTATCCGCGTAACACCCCGGCGGATCATTATTCCCGCCGATGGGCTGCAGCGGTGGCTGGAGGAACAGGCCACCAGTGGGAAGGCGGAGGGGGTGCAACGATGAGCGACACGAAAAATTCCGACAATCCGTTGCGTACTGAGTGGTTCAAGTTTTACGTCTACTCGTTTGCACAGGCTATCCGAGGATGTTCCCCCGAGGATGTTGCCACGGCCATGCTGGCTATCGTGGATTATGCCACCGAAGGAAAGCAACCCAACAAAGAAATACTGGGCTGGGAAGGCTACGCGCTTTTCCGTCTTGTGCAGGGGTGGGTAGACAGGTCAGCAGATGATTATGCTGCGTCCGTAGAAAACGGGAAGCGTGGAGCTGCGGTGCGTGCTGCGAAGCGCAATGCACTGAGTCAGGACGATGACGACCTTTTCAAGCCGCGTCACAAATAGGTGACGGGAAAAAGTGGCGTGTTCAGCAGGAACCCTCACCCTCCCTCCTCTCTCTATCCATCCTTCTTTCTCTCTTTCTTTTGGGTAGGGGTGGGTTAGCCCCCCTAAGGCACCCTTAGCCCCCCTAAATATTTGAAAGGTCATCTTTTATGAACTTTGATTTTTTTACATTTTCCCGGCGCGTCCGCGACATTTATCTTCGATGTGAAACAAGATTTTCAATCGAAGAAGTGCTTGCCGTTTTTCACGCCTTTTTCGAGGCTTACGAAAAATATCGTGGCGAAGTTCATCCTATGCCCAGCACGAGGCTTGTGGTAGGCATCATCAATCGGCTGGATTTTTGCGAAGATGGCAGCGGACGTCGCTGTGATACTCTGGAGCTATTTCCAGATGATTACGAAGCCCTGATCCCTGCTTACTTTGAGACAGATTTTCACCCTGGCTGCAATTATCGGATCGGACACTTTTTCAGTGGCACGATTCGGGCGCTGCGCTATTATGAGGAACTTTTTTGAAAGGAAATTGTCATGGACAACTACCAAAACTTAGACCCCATCAAAAAGCTGGAAACTGCGGCGGATTTATTCTTGCGCAATGTGCAGGGTACTCGTTCTCTGCACACCTTCACCGCCTACAGAGCGGTACTTTCAGACTTCATCCGCTTCTTTTCCGAAAGCACGGGCGTAAACGGCAGTGATCCGGGATTTGTGGCCGTCATGGCGTGGCGGGATGGTTTGAGGGAGCGGGGGCTGTCCCCCAGCTCCATCAAGCACTATCTCACGCTGCTCCACAGTTTTTTTGACTTCACCTGTGACCCGGCTTGCGGCGGCTGGTACGAAAACAACCCCGTCATCAAGCGGCTAAAGCCAGCGGAGGAAAGTTCCCCCCGCCGACAACGGGAGTGTTCTCTCACCGCGTGGCAGGTCATACGCCTCTGGCGCTACGATAAGGTCCCCGGCTGCCGCCGTGACACATGGGCGCGAAATTACGCCATTGTGATCCTGCTGCTGACCGTTGGGCTGCAAAACGCCGAACTCCGCGCCATTACCCCTGCTGATCTGGACTGGGAGGATGAGATGCTGAACGTGACACAGGGCCGGGCCAATGGCTTCCGACGGATCGACTTCCCGCCCATCGCCCAATCCACCGTGAGGCTTTATCTGGCTTCAGGTCTACGCCCCAAAGACCTGCCCGACACCGCGCCCTTGTTCGGCACTACCAGCCCCAAGGAGTTTGGTGCTCGCGTCCGTGACGGGGAATGGGCGCAAGGCTCCGTCCAATGGCTTAACGGCATCGTCCTGCGCCATGTAAAGGCCGTCACCGGTGTGGATGGGATCACCACCGAGGATTTGCGCCATGTGGGCGCAAGTCTGGACTTAAACTCTGGCCTGCCTCTGGATGAGCTGCAATATAAACTGGGACACAGAGACATAAAATCGACGCAGCGGGCCGCCGGTATGCGTCAGGGCCGCGCTGGCCGTGGGCGTGCGCTTCTGGTGTACGAGGCACAGGACAATCAGGTGCAGATCAACAACGCCATTCTGGCGGAGGCCACAGGGCAACAGGGCGAGAAAAACCGCCCCTGACCAGCGTGGTCAAGGGCGGCGATGGATACGTTATTCATTTGCCATGCCATAGCCGAACACGGTTCCCAGCTTATAGCCGTTCTTCAAGTCCAAATCGAAGCTCTTGAGCAGGAACAGAATATCATGTGTCCCGCCTATGTTGGCGATGCTGCTTGAGTTGAGGATGTTTCCATGCGCTTCTATCCGTTGGTCAAGATCGTTGATCTTATTTTTCAGGTCTTTGTATAGGCAGAACAATACTGCATCGTGAAAATACATCGGCAAAATCTCAAGCACGAATTCATGCAAGTGGATCATCTCATGAAGTATCACAACATCATCGTTTGCATGGTCGGGCGCAACGGTCAAAGTAAAGGCTTCTTCATTAAATCCTCCGGCGGCTACCCCTAAAGCTGCAATGTGATAGGTGAAGTAGGAATAACTGAAAAGGTCGAGTGCTGGTGGAAGATCCATTGTGATGTTTTCCCACTCACCATCGCGATTCTTTGCCTGACACGCGACATAGGCATGAGTTATGCTTCCTTTCCAAAAGAGCATATCGCCAAAAAACTGATCACCAAGATCATACACACGGTTTGATAATTCATGCTCTTCGGGAGTTGCCGTCTGATACCACGCCCTAAATCGGGATTCAGACATAAGCTCGTTGCGTATTTTTTCAAAGTTCGGCATAGTTACTCCTCTGCGTACTCCAAGATGTCCCCCGGCTGACAATCGAGCATAGCACAAATGCGGCCTATGTTCTCCCAAGAGACAAGCTCACCTTTGCGTAACTGTTGAATTGTAGCTTCGCCCATAAGCCTTTCTTGCCGCATTTTGTAACTGGAAAAGCCTTTCTTTTTCAACTCAGCCAACACATCGACTTTAAAACGGACAGGCATTTGTCCACCTCCTTTACTGTCCTTTATTCTACCATCTGATATGCACAAATGTCAAGTGCACATTATTCACATGTCAAGCACTTGATTTTTGTGTATATTGTGAATGGACATGCACAGGAAATTAGTGTATATTATAATTACAGAAAGGCAAATGGGGCGGCTCCAAACAAGCCCCAAGCGGACGGCAGACATACTGGTGAAAAGCCCCTTGAGCGCTCAATACATTCCAGACGCCGCCCGGCCCCAATTGCCGGAACAACCCAAGACTTTAAGGAGGTACAGCAATGAGCATCAACGAATTGGAGAGCAAGGTCCGAGAGCTGCGCCAGCTGCAGGCGCTGATCGAAGAAGCCCAGCAGGAAGCGGAGGCCATCAAGGACGCAATCAAGGCCGCCATGGGTGACACCGAGGAGATTCGCGCCGGTGAGTACCGGATCAGCTGGAAGCCCATCACCAGCAGCCGCATTGATACCGCCGCGCTGAAAAGGGCTTTACCTGATCTGGCGGCACAGTTCACCAAGGTCAGCACCGTCCGGCGGTTCAGCGTTGCATGAGCCGCCCGACCTGAAAACATCCGAAGGGAGGTGAAAAGACATGCCTACACCATTGCGAAGCATCCGCCTGAAATGTTTGGATTGCTGCTGCGATTCCGCTCTCGAAGTTCGGTTGTGTCCCTGCACCGATTGTGCGCTACACGTCTACCGCTTCGGCAAGAATCCTAACCGCCGCAAGAAAGTCGCGGAGGGCCATTCTTTGGCAAAAAACAGCGCCTCAACAAGCGATTTGGAGCAGGATGCCCCCCGCCAAGGGTAAACATACCCCTACAACCAAGCAAGTGCGAAACCCTCCGCCAGCACGGCGGAAAATAGGAAAGCGGCCATGCAAGGCCGCAGAAAGGAAACAGAATGTTTTATCTCAAGAAATTCGGCTTTAGACTTTACATCGAATGCGACAACGTTTATACCACCTGCCCTGTCTGCGGAAAGGAACACCGCGTGGACATCAGCGAGGTTTTCAGCGATGGGCAAAGCGACCTTTATGGAACGGCTATCTATTGCCCGGTATGCAGCGCCAAGAGGGCGGAATCGCTCAAGAGAACAGGCGGTGCATCGTGAGCTACTACCGCGTTTGCCGCCGGTGCGGGGCCAACCTCGACCCTGGCGAAAAATGCGATTGTGGAGGTGACGACGATGTATTGCCTGATCACAATCGCTGGAGCGATCCAGCTTACCCGCTGGGTGTTCGCCCTTCTGGACGCAATAGAAAAGCCCCCTGTGCCTACGCCGACCAAAGCACGACACAAGGGAGCTTGAGTACCAACCACCACAGGGAGGCCGGTATGTTCATTGTACCAGCCTCCCGCCGATAAAACAAGGAGAAAACATGATTTGCACTTACGAACTTACCGCCGCTGAACGGCACACCATCCGCGAGGGCCTTTACGAACTCATGGCCGACTTTGAGCGCCCATGGCGTATGCTGCTGCACCTGTGGCTCCGCTATTGGGGCGAGGGCAGAAACTACGAGGAAGCATTGAAAACCGACGCGGAGTTTATCGGTGATCTGCTTCTGACTGCCACAAACGCATTGGGCGATGCATTGAAGTCGTACCATCTGCTGACCGGCGGCGAGCTTGAAGGCGACCGTGACACTTGTGATTTCTTGCTGGATGAAGCGGAGCGCATCAAGCGGTCTCGCCAAGTGGACGACTGCATTGCTATTGCCCGAAAGGCAGTTTGTCAAGCCCGCTCAATTACCCCGGCGGAGCGTGACGCCTTCCTTGACCGCCTGGACAACGGGATCATGTCCAAGCGTGACAGCGATGCTATTCCAGAGTTGGAGGCGTTTACCGCCGAGGTGAAGGGCATCATAGACAGCAGGATGGAGTAAGCACCACACACACTACATACCAAGAGAGCACCAGCCACCGGGCCGGTGCTCTCTTTCTCTTGTCTGTAAGCGGGCATACACTACACAGTGTGAGAAGCCACACGGTGTGGGAAACACACGGTGCGCAGGGGTAAAAGCAGAGGACGAGTTCACCGCAGTATCTACCCTCACCCCACTGCTCGGATTTGAAATCGACGCAGTGAGCAGGGCATACATGCACAACATAAGGCTCCTTGATCCAGATGAAGGGGGCGGAGCAAATCGGCACCTTCGACGGCATACAAGGACGCCCCCCAGGGGGGTGGTTTACAATTCCGGGATGAAAAAACAAAGCTACCCCCTCCGGAACTCTCCCCAATGGCGATATGTTCCGATTTGCAGAATAATGACAGGCCGCAACCTTTTATGAGATTTTCATATGATGGTTTCAAAAGAGACGGCCTACTATACGCAGGCCGTCTCTTTATGCTTTACAAACTCAACTATCGCTTTCCTTGGCTTTCTCCGTATCTTCAACCATTTGCGCGATATTCATAGGAGGTATTACAATTGGTGGCATTTCGGGCTGCGCTGTCAAAAGCGATATTTGCGCTCTAATATACGGAAATACAATCGCAACCGCATTTTGTCTCAAAGTCAAACGATCATAAGACGAATTTTCATCTAAAGCAAAATACCCTGTTGCCGCGACTAAAATATCATATTCATTTTCCTTAGAGCCTTTAAGTGAAATGTGGACAATAAGCTCCCTATCCTCTCGCATCTCAACATTAAAGCCAAAACCAAACGTTATCTCGTTCTCGTTTGGAAAACCCTTACGTTGAAAATGTAGCTCATCAAACACTAAATGTTCGAGCTTTAATACGCATTTATTTTCATTCATCATAGCACTCACCCAAATTATGCCGCAATATTCTTTGCCAATTCCACAGAGTACACGGCACCATGCGCCTTGCCAGCGGTCTCCGAAAAAGAAAACATCATTGGAATATTTCTAACCGGAGCATAGGCTTCTGTTTCACTCATCAGTACACCAATATCAATATCAGGTATGGTAGATACAATGTCCGTCCCTTCGATGTGAAGCGGAGACTCTCTTTCAATTTCCTCAAAAAAACGATCTCTTCGACACAGTTCTTCGACGTCAGGACTTCTTACGCTCTCATAAAACGCCTCTATCTGATTATGGTCTAGCAAAATCGTACATCCATGATCAACCATAACGAACCTCCATTTATACAAGCAAATCTATATACTTGCTTACTAACTCCAAGTTTATAAAATCCATTCTCATTGCAACTGTTCCCGGGCAACGTGGATCCATCTTTTTAGGATATTCCCCAAATCCTACACGTCTATACCATTCTTTTCTTGATTCAAACGCATCAAGCACAAAAAACCTAATAGGCAATTCTTCCGACATCATTCGCGCCCGCCGAATCAATTGTTTTAGCACTGATGTACCGATACCTTGTCCCTGCAGCCTACGATCAATTGCGAGATATGATAACTCTAATGCAATGAATTCGTTATCCGAAACGCAGTAGTCAGCGTTTTCATCACAGAGCCGCACAAGCTTTAACATACAATTGCCAACCAAATGTCCGTCAATAAGAATATTATATGCCTGTGCCTGTTTGCAAAGAGTCTTACTATATGCTACTGTCATTAACGCATCAATACTCTTCTCTCCGCAAGAAAGCGAAGGTGAAATATCCCCTTGCATTACTTTAAGCCGCAGTTCCGACATTTTATACTGTCCCTTCACACGCAGAATACAATATTAACGCCAGTCAATCATTAGAACATATGCAACAAAATATATTGTATGTTTTATTATATCGTCCTGCATTTCTACAGTCAATAACAAATTTGAAACAAACCCATTACCATTTATGTAACTATTTTTCAATTGCACAACACATTCTTTCTCTCTACCTGTATCACCTTATCCTCGTCGGTGATGGTATCCTCCCGTGCGCCGCTCTCGATTTTCTCGGCGGCATCCACGCCTTTGGAGAACTTGGCCGCTCGTCTAACCGTTTTTTCTCCTACGCCTAAATCAGTTGCAACTTTTTTGGCTGTTGTTGTATCTCTATTTTGAAAATGGTCATTTTGACCGTTTTCACTTTTGGATTGAACGTATTGGTTGTTTGTTCCTTGCGTCATCTTCTGTGCTTCGTACTGCCGTCCGATCAGATACGTTTTCTGAGCATCTGTCAGGTTGCTTTAATGCATCAAACATTTGTCCATAATGCACAAAACTGTAATTATAGCGTAACGAAGTGTTCTAAAATGTGAATATATAACATCATCTTGAACTTTTTCTCGGTCTATGATAAAATAAACATATGATTTGGATCCCGGCGTTCTTGTCCTTTCTTATGCCGCTCCGAATCGCTTGAAGAAAATACCAGGCAAGGAGCTTACGCGCCGCGCCGCATCACCTCCGTGCAAAAGGGCACGGAGAAGCACCAAGTGGGGTGATGCTGGACGCTGGTGCGTTTTTTGCACTTGCCTGATATTTTCTTACATTTCCGGGAAGGAGGATAAATCGCAATGACGGGCAAACCCATGACGGAACACGAAAAAGCGAAAGCGGCCCAGCGGGAATTATACCGCCGCCGGATGCAAGATCCCGCCTATCGGGCCAGAAAAAAGGCCGTACAGACTGCCTACTTGGCACGGCTTTATGATCGTATGCAGGTAGAAAAGAATGAGAAACAAAAATAACTATCATTTGACAGCCCTGGAGCAAGGGCGGAAAGGCAGGATGTTATGAATCTCACAGAAATTATTGCTGACAATCGAGGCGCTGATTATCACAAGAGTCTCGAAAACTATTCCCTCTCCGTATGGCGCAAGGCTGGCGGCGTCGATGGCGCCGAACCTTATTTTGAGGAGGACACCGAACTCCACGGCATGTGTCGTGAGCCGGTACTCCGCGTGTACGTTGATGCCGCGCTGTTTCCTGAATGGGAAGTGTGGAAAGCTGAAGCTGAACGCGCAAAGTTGGGTGTTATCAAGGGTGCAAATCCTGTGGGCGGCTTTACTTATTTTGGAGGCTCCAGCTACACTCTTTCAGGTGATCCTGCCTTTATCGTCGAAGAGGTTCGCGGAATTGGCATGCGGCTCTGGATCAATGTGCTTTGCCCTTGCGAGTCGGAATTTTATCGAGCAAAGCACGACGCAGCAGAAGAAGCCGAGAACCGCAGCCGTTGGGCAAAAGAGCACGGCATGGCGGCGAACACGCTGAACTGCCCGCAGTACGCAGCCCGTACAACCAAGTATTGCTCCTCGCTCAACCAGCGCGGCAGCATGGAGAAGCAGCTTGACCAGCAGTTTGACCGCATGGGTGGTGGACGATGAGGCGACCCCAGACACCCTTACGGGCGATCTCAGCCTATTGCCTGGCTGAGTGCTGCCTCGGAAAGCCCAACCGTGTAGACGCCTGTCAGGAGCCAGAATGTCCGTTATTCGCATTTCGCTATGGGACAGATCCATATTCCCAGACCGTCGAAAATGTAACGCCCCAATTCTTTGAGGTATCTTTTTTTAACGCTTTATATCTGAATGTTTTCCTCCTCAAAAGCAGTAATTGAAACGCAATGAAAATGTCTTTCTTTTCCACCAGGATTGGACTCTCACGCAAAGACATCTGTTATGGGCTGTGTTTGCATCTCCTCGCGTGCGCGCGCGTTTATTCCGCGCCCGGTTGTGTATACGTTTATCCAGTCTCATCCGGTGTGTTCCCCTGCGCGTGGGCGAACATGCAAAATGGGGGCATGGGAGAGGAGTCCACGAGCCGCCCATGTTCCAAAATGGCATTTATTGAAAAAATTTCACCCCCTATTTTTACCCCTACAAATACCCCTAACACGATTTTGCAGGGTTATGTATGATTATACTATAACCGTGGAAAGCCTTGTGCTTTCAAGGATTTTTTCTTTTCCTCGAAAGTGCTGACCCCTATCTTGACCCTTTATGTTTTTGTCAACCACGAATGGAGCCGCCGTGATTTGGCGGCTCTTTCCGTTTTTGGTGGTGACGAGGCGATATTCACCCTTTCCGCGCCGTTCTTTTTGCAGCGGCTTGTTTACAACGATCATACCGCGTTCGAGGGCAACGCAAAGCAAACAGCGCGGGGGCGGTGCTATTGACCGTCCGCCGCGCTGTTCGTCCGCTGGCTGACGGAGGCGGAGCGCAACCTCGACTTCGTGGCGCAGACCGGCTACATGCCGGTACGGAACGGCGCCTTTGACGCCATCTCGGATTACGACAATTTCCCGGCGCCCGCAGCGGCTTATGAGAGTCTCTATGCCGCGCTCAAGACCATGCGCGAGGACTATGTCCCCGTGTCCGAGCCGCGCTTCGAGGGCTACTACGGCAGGGTCAGCGTCCTCTATGACGGCCTGCGCCAGCTCCAGCAGGAGCTGCCCAAGCGCGCCGCAGCCGGCGAGGACATCGACGCGCTGGCGGAGGAGACTTGGGCGTTGCTCTGCTCCATTCGCTGAAAAAATCGACTACATCGGGAAGGGGCGAAGGAATATGCCCGGCTTTCTGCTCTCAAAACTGAAACAGGCGCAGCCCTCCATGCGCCGCCGGCTGTTTCTATACATGGGCGCATTGGCGCTTCTGCTGCTGGCGGTGCTGTTTGTCGCCCTGCTTCTGCTTGGGCAGCTCAAAAGCCCACGGGCTGAAACGGAAAAGGCCCTGACCTTCCAGATGGGGGCCTTTCGCTCGGATATGACCTCCCTGTGGCGGAATGTCTCTGTCATGGGCGTCCATCTTTCGGAGGATATGACAGACCTCATTGAGGAGCAGACCTCGGACTTTTCCTCTCTCAACGGAGACGTAGCCGCCGTGGGCGCCTTGCAGGAGACCATGCTGGAGCCGCTGTGCCAATATGCGCGGCAGACGGATTGCTCCGGCGCGTTTGTCCTGCTCAATGTCTCGCTCAGCTCTGATCCCACCGTGGATTCCCACGCCGGACTGTATGTGCAGCGCGGCAACGCCGAGCACACCACCGGCGACCTGCTGCTCTATCGCGGCATGGCGGACATCGGGCGGCGGCATAAGGTAATGCCCCACCGGAAGTGGGCGCAGGAATTTGACCTGTCGAGCTTCCCCGGCTTTGCGGAGCATCTGGAAAAAGCGGCCGCGCCCATAGAGCGCAGCTGCCGCACCACAGGGTTCATCACCCTGCCCGGTACCACAGAGCAGGCGATATTGCTGACCGTCCCCCTGATCGGCGCGGATGGCACGGTGTACGGTCTGTGCGGCTTTTCCGTCAATCAGACCTACTTCTCGGCGCACCACGCGCAGCCGGCCGGCATTGGCAGCCTTGCCTGTGTTCTGTCGGACGCCGCGGCGGGGCTGGATGTTCAAAGAGGGCTTCTGACCTATCCCACGGACGACTTCTGTTTTGTGCCGGATGAGCTGCTGGAAAAAAAGAGCCTGCGCGGTGGGCTGACCGCCTTCGTAGGGACGGAGCTTTCCTTTGTCGGCATTTCGGAGCCGTTTACAGTGGCTGCCGGGGATGAGGCGCCTCACGATCTGACGGTGCTGATCTCAAAAGCCGCCTATGACCGCGCCATGCTGAAAAGCGGGATAGAGATCGCCGCCCTGCTGACGCTGCTGGTGCTTTTTGCCGTGGGCTGCTGCCTGTTCTATACCCGCCGCTATCTCAGACCCATTCTGGAGGACATCGATCATGTCACCGTGGCGGGCGGCGAGAAGGGAAAGCCCATCTTTGAGGAGCTGCTGCCCATCTCCGAGAAGATGCGATCCCATGAGGAGGCTGTGACCGTTCTGAAGGCGGAACGGCAGGACGCACAGGACAGAGCCGAGCAGCTTTTAGGCGAAAAGCTGGGACTTCAGGAGCAGATGGAGGGTATGCAGGGGCAGCTGGACGATTCTCTTGCGGAGATCCGTCGCTTGGCGCACCTCGGAAAGAAGGAGCTTGATCCGGCTGACTATGAAAATTTCTTAAAGGGCTATGCCAAGCTGAGCACCAAGGAGCTGGAAATATGCGAGGCTCTCGTCAGCGGCCTGAGTACCCGCCAATGTGCGGAGCAGACCGGCTGTGCCGCCAGCACCGTAGATACATACCGCAAGAGGGTCTATGAAAAGACCGGCATCCACAAGATGCGGCAGCTGCAGCTCTGCGTTGCTCTCATGCGGATGGAGCAGCAGGAGTCGGAAGCACAGAAAGAATCATGACGGCAATGGCGGCATCTCTCCACGAGACGATGCGCCGCCGCATGCTTTCTGGTATGACGCCGCTTTTCGATGGTGGGCGCCCGTGAAAATTTTTGATGGCATCGTCTGTGCCCCTATGATACAATGGAGCGGACAAAAGCGTGAGGACGGTGACGGCCATGTATTTTACATACGGCGCAGCGGAGCTGAACTATCTGCGGAAGAAGGACAAGCGGCTCGGCGGGGTCATTGACTGCGTGGGGCCCATCCGCCGGGAGGTGGATCCCGACCTGTTTTCGTCTGTCGTCCACCACATCATCGGCCAGCAGATCTCCACCAAGGCGCAGGCCACCATCTGGCAGCGGATGCGGGACGCGCTGGGACAGGTCAACGCCGAGACTGTTCTGGCGGCGGGTGTCCCCCGGCTGCAGGCGCTGGGCATGACCTTCCGCAAGGCGGAGTACATCACGGACTTTGCCGGGAAGCTCCACACCGGCGCCTTCGATCTGGACGCGGTGGCGCACATGTCCGACGAGGACGCGATACAGGCGCTCAGCGGCCTGAAGGGCATCGGCGTCTGGACGGCGGAGATGATCCTGCTGTTCTGCCTGCAGCGCCCGGATGTCTTCAGCTATGACGATCTTGCCATCCGGCGGGGCCTGCGGATGCTCTACCGTCACCGGGACATCGACCGGCAGCGGTTTGAGCGGTACCGCCGCCGCTTCAGCCCGTATGGCAGCGTGGCCAGTCTGTACCTGTGGGCGGTGTCCGGCGGGGCGATCCCGGAGCTTCGGGACCCGAAAAAATAAGCAAAGCGTCACCGGCTCGAACAGCTCCTCCGACGCGATGGTGATGTCCGCGATCTCTCGGGCGATGTCCGCGCGGGGGAGATGGCGACGCCCGCGTCGGCCTCGGACAGGGCGGGGGAGTCATTCGTGCTTTACGCCATGGGCAGGCGTACGGTGAAGGTGCTGCCTGTGCCGGGGGTGCTGGATACCTCCGCCGTGCCGCCGTGGAGGCGGGCGATCTGCCGCACCATGAACAGGCCCAGTCCCGCGCCCTCGCTGCCGGAGCGGGCGGGATCCGCCTGATAGAACCGCTGCCAGATGTGCTCCTGCAGCGCCGGCGGGATACCGATGCCGTCGTCGGCCACGGACAGCACCGCCGTATCGCCCTCCCGCCCCACGGTGACGGCGGTATGGCCGCCGTCCCGGCCGTAGCGGAAGGCGTTGGAGATGAGGTTGTTCAGCAGCCGGGTCATCAGCGTCACGTCCAGCGGCAGCGTCACCGGCTCCGGCGCGCCGCAGGTCAGGGTGATGCCCCGGGGAGCCAGCTGGGCCTGCGCCGTGCAGACGGACTGCGCCAGCTCGCTGAGGTCGGCGCACTCCTTCTCCAGCTTCTGGGTGCCCTGCTCCAGCCGGGTGATGTGCAGCAGCTGGGTGATGAGCCGTGACATCTGCCGGGCCTGCCCGTGGATGACCTCCACCCCGGCGCGGTAGTCCTTCACCGTGGGCTGGCCCTGCTCCAGTGTGTCGCACTCCGTCAGGATCACGGCCACCGGCGTGCGCAGCTCGTGGCTGGCGTCGGAGGTGAACTGAGCCTCGGCGTGGAACGAGCGCTCCAGCCGGTCGAACATGTCGTCAAAGGCCCCGGCCAGCCGGTTGATCTCGCTGCGGCCTCGGGGCAGGCCGATGCGGCGGGACAGATCCTCGCCGCCGGAGATGCTGGCCGCCGCGGCGATGACCTTCTCCATCGGCTTGAAGGAGAGACTGGAGATGAGCCAGCCGCCGGCCACGCTCAGCAGCACCAGCGCCGGCAGCACAGACCACGCCAGCGGCACAATGACCTCCATGACGCTGCCCTTGGCGTTGGCGGAGATGGTGCCCCGTACCCAAAGGGCGCCGCCGTTCATAGCCAGCGGCAGGTCGTAGACATAGTACGCGCCGTCGCTGCCCTGCGCCGTGCGGATGGGGCCCGCCGTCAGCGGCAGCACCTCCGTGACGGCGGGGGCGGCGGAGCCGGCCACCAGCCGGCCGTCCGCGTCGAAAATTTCCGTGTATACGCCGTGCCCGAAGAACTCCACATCGCTGAAGTCATAGGCCCCGTGGTCGTACTCCACATCGTCGGCGTTGCGCTGCACCATGCGCACCACCTCCGCCGCCGGCGGGCGCGTTACCTGGTTGCGGTTCATCAGCATGACGAACACCAGCATCAGGGCGGTGATGACGATCATCAGCAGGGAGAACCAGATGGTCATGCGCCATTTGATGGAGATATGTCTCATACCGGCTCGTCCTCCTTCAGTACCCAGCCCATGCCCCGTACGGTGTGGAGCAGACGGGGGCGGCCGTCGCTGTCCAGCTTCCTCCGCAGATAGCTGATGTATACGTCCACCACGTTGGTGCCGCCGGCGTAGTCGTAGCTCCACAGACTGTTTTCGATCTGTGTCCGGGACAGCACCACCCCCTGATTACGGATGAGGTACTCCAGCAGGGCATACTCCCGGGCTGACAGCTTCAGCGGCGTGCCGCCCCGCACGGCGGTGCGGGCGGCGGTGTCCACCGTCAGGTCGGCCAGCGTATAGATGCTGGTGCGGCCGCTGCCCTTGCTGCGGGTCAGTACCCGGAGCCGGGCCAGCAGCTCCTCCAGCGCGAAGGGCTTTATCAGATAGTCGTCGGCCCCGGCGTCCAGCCCGGCCACCCGGTCAGACACGGTGTCCCGGGCCGTCAGCAGCAGCACCGGCACGGCGCCGCCCCTGGCGCGGAGGGTGCGCAGGACGGTGAGCCCGTCCACCTTGGGCATCATAATGTCCAGCACCACGGCATCGTAGTCCGCGCCCTCCAGATAGAGCAGGGCCTCCCCGCCGTCCGATACGGCGTCCACCGACCAGCCGGCGGCGGTGAGGGCCTTCGTCAGGGAGCGGTTGAGCTGGGGCTGATCCTCGGCGATCAGGATACGCATAAGCAATACCTCCGTGGCGGCAGAATGAGAACGCACCCGCCCGCCTGCGGCGGACGGGTGCGTGGGGGCGTACCGTCGATGATATCAGTATAGCAGATGGAGGAAATTCTGGCAAGTGTCAGGCGGTGAGCAGCGGCAGGTCGGCGGCCTCCACACCCTCGTACTTGCGGGTCAGATAGTCCTCGATATAGGCGGCCTCGGCCACGGTGCGCAGGTTGTCGTAGCACTCCAGCTGCTGCTCGTAGGCGGCGGTGACGGCCAGCGTCTCGCCGGTATGGATCAGGCGCAGCACCACGCCGTTGTCCAGAGCGCGGGTGCTCTCCAGCGCGTAGTTGGCGGGAGCGGCCTTCTTGATGAGCCGGATGTTTTTCATATCGGTTACCTCCTGTGAAGTGTTGTTGTGTTGTTCGGTATGGCTGTATCATACGGCCCGATTATTAGAAGAACATTAGAAAATTCAAAATATTTTCTGAACACGACTGTTTTTTGCGGCGGATGTCTTTTCAAAGCGGGCATCCGGTGGTAAAATAGTGCGCAGCAGAAAGACATGAAAGGAGCGTTTCCCATGAAAAAGAGTGTTCTGCGGGAGTATGCCCGTCTCATCGCCCGTACCGGCGTCAACGTGCAGCCGGGGCAGGAGGTGTTCATCGCCGCCGAGCTGGATCAGCCGGAGTTCGTGAAGATGCTGGTGGAGGAGTGCTACAAGTGCAAGGCCAAGAAGGTGGTAGTGGACTGGAGCTACCAGCCCCTGCAGAAGCTGCACTACCGCTACCGCACCCTGACCACCCTGTCCAGGCTGGACAACTATGAGGAGGCCCGCTGGCAGCACTATGTGGACACCATCCCCTGCCGCATCTACCTGCTCAGCGAGGATCCCGACGGCCTTAACGGCATCAATCAGGAGAAGATGGCCAAGAGCCGCCAGCGCCAGTATCCCGTCATTAAGAAGTACCGCGACCAGATCGAAAACAAGTACCAGTGGTGCATCGCCGCCGTACCCGGCGAAGCGTGGGCCAGGAAGCTGTTCCCCGGTCTGCGGAAGTCTCAGGCGGTGGAGAAGCTGTGGGAGGCCATTCTGTCCGCCAGCCGTGCGCTGGAGGGCGACCCCGTGGCCAACTGGGAGGCCCACAACCGGGACATGCAGGAGCGCTGCGCCTATCTCAACGGCCTGCACATCCGGGAGCTGCGCTACAAGAGCGCCAACGGCACCGATTTTCAGGTGGGCATGATCCCCGAGGCCCAGTTCTGCGGCGGCAGCGAAAAGAGCCTGCGGGGCATCGTCTTTAACCCCAATATCCCCACGGAGGAGTGCTTCATCTCCCCCATGCGGGGCAAGGCCGAGGGCATCGTCTACGCCACCAAGCCCCTGAGCTATCAGGGCCAGCTCATCGAGGACTTCTGGATCCGGTTCCACGAGGGCAAGGCCGTGGAGTGGCACGCCGAGAAGAACAACGAGCTGCTGACCAAGCTCATCACCATGGACGAGGGCAGCGCCTATCTGGGCGAGTGCGCGCTGGTGCCCTACGATTCTCCCATCTGCCGGTCCGGCCTGCTGTTCTACAACACGCTGTTCGACGAGAACGCGGCCTGCCATCTGGCACTGGGCATGGGCTTTGCCGACACCATCCGGGACTTCGAGCACAAGACGCTGGAGGAGTGCCGCGCACTGGGCGTCAACGACTCCATGGTTCACGAGGACTTTATGATCGGCTCCGCCGACATGAGCATCGACGCCGTGTGCGAGGACGGAAAGACCGTTCCCATCTTCCGCAGCGGCAGCTGGGCATTCTGAGAACATACATACAAAAAGGGAGAAGGGCTGTGCCGCAGCCCTTCTCCTTTTTTGGCACCTCCGGCGCAGCGGATGCATAGCATAAAGGGAACGATGCGAGCAGGAAAGGAGGGGCATATATGGAGAACAGTACCATGCGGAAGGGGCCGGAGCAGTGGTTTCTGGACGCCCACCCCGAGCGGGGCAGCGTGCGGGTGCAGGTGTCCACGGGGCGGGGGCTTTTCCCGGTGGAGGGGGCGCGGGTGGAGATCTACCGGCGCCTTGGCCCGGAGCCGACGGTGTTCTACGAGGGGGTTACCGACGCCTCCGGCATCGCG
>OLGB01001431.1_pt1 | contig 28973 bp, 27 predicted proteins | sample 1605691 | NCBI WGS metagenome assembly OLGB01 (sample SAMEA3888925, study PRJEB22519) | human gut metagenome | biome: human gut; feature: human-associated habitat; material: faeces | place: Denmark | collected 2010 | reverse complement strand
GAGTGCCACCTTGCCAAGGTGGATGTCGCGAGTTCGAATCTCGTCTACCGCTCCATTTTTTTGTTTGGATCACTTTTATGCGGGTGTAGCTCAATGGTAGAGCCCCAGCCTTCCAAGCTGGTTACGTGGGTTCGATTCCCATCACCCGCTCCATAGCGGGTATCCTTACAGGGCTTGCGCATCCTGTAAGGATATTTTTTTGCTATTGAACGGCTGTTGCATAAGCCCCTTGCAGGCGTTATTTCTTTTTTCCATGTGCGGCAAAATGGCAGCGGCTTTGCATCTTTCACGGGCCGCTACTTTTTGGGCGTAAAGGTTACAAAGCCGCCGCGGTAGTGCAGCGTGCCCGTTGAGCCTCGCAGGTCGCCGTTTTCGGCTTGCAGGAGCGCCTTTATCAGCGTGTCCGTTAGCGTTGGGCCGCCCACACGGCTTACCGCATCCTTCCACAAGGTGAACCGGCATCCCTCGCGCCAGCGCGAGCAGCCAAACGCCTTTTCGTTTTCCACAATCTCGCCCTTGCCGCAAATGGGGCAGGGTATCTTTAGCGTTTTGGGCCGCCTTTTTGCTTTGCCCTTGCGTTCCACGGGGTCAAACGCCACATGCGGCGCATCCTGCGCGGCGTATTTGGTTAGGAAAGCCGCCAGGCGGCGGATTCCCTCCATAAAACGCACGCTATCGCCCTCGCCGCGGGCAATGCGTTCCAGGGCCTGCTCCCACTTGCCCGTGGTTTCGGGCGAGGCAATCTCGGACGGTACGGCCTCAATTAGCTTGACGCCCTTTTCCGTGGCTATAATCTGGCGGCCCTTCCTGCGGGCGTATCCAACGGCGATCAGCCGTTCGATGATCGCCGCGCGCGTTGCGGGCGTACCCAAGGAGCAGCCCTTCATCAGCTCACGCAACGCCTCATCCTCAATGCGGCGGCCGGCATGCTCCATTTCCGATAGCAGCGATGCGTCCGTATGCTCTTTGGGCGGCTTGGTTTGATCGCTTTTTACGATCGCGCGTTTTACGGTACGCTTATCCCCCTCGCGCAGGGGCGGAAGGGGAGCGCAGCCTTCCGCTTCCTTTTTGCCGCGCTTGGCCTTAAAATCCTTATATACCGTTTGAAAGCCTTCCTCAAGAACGGTTCTCCCGGTGGAAACAAAGCGCTCCTCCTCGCATACGGTTGTTACGCGCATGGCTTCATATACATAGGCCGGGTAGAACGCCGCGATCAGCCGCCGGGAGATCAGGTCAAACAGCTTCTGCTCGCTCTGCGGCAGGGTTTCCAGGTTTGCCCTGCGGCCCGTGGGAATGATGGCGTGGTGATCGGTAAGCTTGGCATCGTCAAAGATGCGCTTGGGCTGCGGAAGGGCTTTGGCAAGCAAGGGCGCGGTTAGCGCCTTGTAGGGATCGCCAAGGGAGGCAAGCGCTTTTTGGAGCGTTGGCCCCATATCGTGCGATACATAGCGGCTGTCCGTGCGGGGATAGGTAATCAGCTTATACTTTTCATACAGGCTTTGCGCCGTTTTGAGCGTTTGCTCAGCCGTCATGCCCAGCAGGCTGCTGGCCTCGCGCTGCAAGGTGGTTAGGTCGTACAGCTGAGGCGGAAGCTCGCGCTTTTCCTCCTTGCGCGTTTCTTGTACGCGGGTGGGTTTTCCCTTGACCTTTTGGGCAATGGCCTTGGCGCGCGCCTCTGTGGGGATGCGCCGTTCGTTTTCCTTTTCGGGGTTAAACCATTGGCCCTGATAGTCGCCAAAGTCCGCCTGCACGGTAAAAAACGGCTCGGGCTGAAAGGCGTCTATTTCCTTGCGCCGCTTCACCAGCATTTGCAGCGTGGGCGTTTGCACCCGGCCAACGGATAGCAGCGCGCCATAGCGCAGCGTAAAGGCGCGGCTGGCGTTCATGCCCACCAGCCAATCCGCCTCGGAACGGCAGCGCGCGCTTTCGTACAGCGCGTCGTATTCGCTGCCGGGCTTCAGGGCCGCAAACCCGCCGCGAATGGCTTCGTCCGTCATGGAAGAAATCCATAGCCGCTGAAACGGCTTTTTGCAGCCAGCCATTTCATAAATATAACGAAAGATCAGCTCGCCTTCGCGGCCGGAGTCCGTGGCGCAGATAATGGATTGCGTATCGGCGCTGTTCATGAGCTTCTTGACGGTTTGGAACTGCGCGCGTGTTTTGGGCAACACTTTTAGCGCCATGGCTTGGGGCAGGATGGGCAGATCCTCTTTGCGCCAGCGTTTATAGCGCTCATCCAGCTCCTCCGGTTCCTTCAGGCTTACCAAATGGCCAATCGCCCAGGTTACGGCATAGCCGTTGCCCGTCAGGCAGCCCTCTCCCCGTGAGGACGCTCCAATGACCCTTGCGATATCGCGCGCTACCGACGGTTTTTCCGCTACAACCAATACATGCGCCATGCGGCTTCCACTCCCCGCCGTTTCCATGTCCCTATTCAATAACGGCCTTATACCATGCTATCAGAAACGCAGCAGAAATTCAACAAGGGCTCTCCACCCCTTACCTGGGAATACGGCCCCAAAGGAGGGCGCGGAAAAGAAAATACGCCCGATGGCGGAGGGCCATCGGGCTTTGTGAGGGGGAGGGCGCGGGCGTCTTGTACTGCGCCCCTTGTTAGCAGTACCGCTTGATTGCGTCGGCGATCATCCCGGCGCACTTCTCGATCTGCGGCATATCCTCCGGGACGATTGGGGCCAGGGGCGCGCGCACGCTGCCCAGAAGCAGGCCCTCGCGCAGCTCCATGACCTTCTTCATCACGGCGTAAAGGTTGCCGTGGCAGGCGCACAGGGCATAGATGATCTCGTTAACGGCGTACTGGATTTTGCAGGCTTCCGCGGGTTGGCCCGCACGGATCAGCTCGTCCATTTTCAAAAACAGCTCGGGCATTACCGCGTAGGTGCCGCCGATGCCGCCGTCCGCGCCAATGGCGCGGCCAGCCACGAACTGCTCGTCCGGGCCGTTGAACACAACGCCGGTACCGCCGCATTCGGCCTTGAACATTTGAATGTCCTGCGTGGGCATGGAGGAATTCTTCACGCCGATCACGCGAGGGTTTTTGCGCATTTCACGCAGCAGGCTTACGCTTAGCGCCACGCCCGCCAGCTGCGGAATGTTATAGATGATGAAGTCCGTGTTGGGCGCCGCGGCGGAGATAGCGTTCCAGTACGCGGCGATGGCGTGATCCGGCAGATGGAAGTAAATGGGCGGGATGCTGGCGATCGCGTCCACGCCAAGGCTTTCGGCATGGGCGGCCAGCTGGCGGCTTTCGTTGGTATTGTTGCAGGCCACGTGCGCAATAATCGTGCACTCGCCCTTGACCTCGGCCATGACGGCCTCCAGAATGGCCATGCGTTCTTCCTTTTCCTGATAGATGCATTCGCCGGAGGAGCCGCCCACATACAGGCCCTTCACGCCCTTGCCCACCAGGTAGCGGGCCAGCTTGCGCGTGCGCTGCGCGCTTACTGTGCCATCATCCTCGTAGCAGGCGTAAAACGCCGGGATAACGCCCTTGTATTTTTCCAAAGCCATTGGTAGGAACCCCTTTCGTGACTGAATGAATTAGCCCTTGACCGCGCCCATGGTAATGCCGCGCGTAAAGAACTTTTGGAACATCAGGAAGATAATGATAATTGGAACGCTGCCCAGCGCCGCGCCGGCCATGATGAGGCCGTAATCGGTGCTCAGCTCGCTTTGCAGCTTTGCGATACCCAGCGAGATGGTAAGCACATCCATGTCGTTGAGCATAATCAACTGCAGGAAGTAATCGTTCCAGGCGGTAATGAAGGTGAAGATGGCCAGCGCGCCCACGCCGGGTTTAATCATGGGGAACACGATGCTGGTGAAGGTGCGCGCCTCGCCTGCGCCGTCAATGCGCGCGGCTTCCAGCATTTCACCGGGAATGTTCTCGGAGAACTGCTTCATCAGGAACACGCCGAAAGGCCAGCCCACCGTTGGGAAGATGACCGCCCAAAGCGTGTTGTGCAGCCTAAGGAACGCCATTTCCTTGAGCAGAGGGATCAGGATGACCTGCTTGGGCAGGGCCATGGCGCATACGAAAATGCTGAAAAGAACGGTGCGGCCGGTGAACTTTTTCTTCGCCAGCGCGTAACCGCCCATGGCGGCCGCCACGCAGGTAAGCAGCATGCTCATGGCGCACAGGAATACGGTGTTGAACATCCACCTGCCCGCAGGGCGCTCAAACAGCCGCACATAATTATCCACCGTGGGATTGGTGGGGAACCACACAGGCACGGCAGAGTTAATTGTGCGCGCATCCTTGAAAGAACCCGTAATGATCCAGTACAGCGGGAAGATCATCAAAACGGCCAGCACAATGAGCAGAATGATGCTAATTACCTTGTAGGGAGTGGTTTTTTGAACGCTATGATCCATATCGGCACCCCCTTAATTATCGGTCTTGGCCAGACGGAACTGCAGCGCGCTGAACACCGCAATGATGATGGCCAGGATAACGCCCATGGCGCTGCCGTAGCCATAGCGGCTGAGCTTGAAGGCCTGGTAGTAGATATAGTACATAATGGTGCTGGTGGAGTAGTTGGGGCCGCCAGAGGTTAGCAGCTGGATAAGCGCGAAGCACTGGAAGCTGTTAATTGTGGTAATAACCAGAATGTACAGCGTGGTGGGCATGATCTGCGGCCACTTGATGCGCCAGAAAACCTGTAGGTTGGTAGCGCCATCCACTTCGGCGGCCTCTACCAAGGAGTGATCCACATTGCTCAGCGCCGAAACGTACAAAACGATGGGCTGGCCGATGGAGGTGGTAAACAGGATCAGAATGATGCACCACAGGGCCGTATCGGGCGAACCCAGCCAGTTCATGTTGCGCGAGATGAGGCCGAGCTCCTTAAACACGTAGTTGAGCAAGCCGTAATACGGGTTGAACATCCACTTCCAAACCACGGTAACGGCCACGGAGCCCGTAACCACCGGCAGATAGAACACGCAGCGGTAGAAGGAGGTATATACATCCTTAAGCTTGTAAATGACGGAGCCTACCCACAGCGAGAACAGGCACACGGTGGGCACGCTTGCCACTACAATGATGATGGTGTTCACCAGGGACTTGCCAAAGATGGCGTCCTGGAAAAGCTCCACATAATTTTGCAGGCCGACGAAGGTAAAGTCGGTCATGGTATAGTTAAAGGCGCTGGTAACCAGGCACATGCCCATGGGGAAGATAACGAACCCAAGGAAAAACAGCAGGCTGGGCGCCATAAAAATATAGCCCGCAATGTTTTCCCTGCGGCGCGTGGCCTTGAGCTCGCGGGAAATATTGACGGTGTTTTGCATGCGATTTCCCCCTACTCATATAACATGGCGCTCCCCTCCCGTTGGGGAATGGGGAGCGCCATGCTCGTATCCATGAGGTGATTTGTTTTTACTTGATGCTGGCGTTCGCGTTGGTTACATACACGCCAACCTCGGTAGCCACATCGCCGCCGGCGAACACGCGTTGCAGCATGTTCCACCACTCGGTGCGCTGCACGGCCCAACCGCCGGTCACGTTGTAGTAGTCGCCCAGGTAAGGCATGAAGATGGCGTAATCAGCGTTCTCAGCCTTTTCGGTGCCGGCGTAGATATCGCCGAAGGAGGAACGAACCGGGAAGAAGCCGGTGGCGTACACGCTCTGCGGGCCCTGCTCGGCGTCGTCGCATACGAAGCGGATAAATTCCTTGGCGGCAGCGGCCTTGGCCTCGTCGCCGTTATCAAAGATACCGAAGCCCCAGATGCCGCCGCACAGCTCGGGAATGCCGTCGTCAGAGGGGAAAGCCATGGGGAAGGGCTCGATGCCTTCAGCCATGGAAGCCTTGTTGCTCACAGCAGCGGAGGCGTTCCAGCAGAAGCTCATCTTGGCGGTGCCGTTGCAGAACAGGGCGATCTCGTCGCCGGCTACGATGGAGGGGTCGGCGGCCAGCAGGCCTTCGTTCACCAGGTCAACCAGCTTCTGGATGGCCTTGATGTTTTCCTCGCTATCAGCGGTGTAGGCGGTGTGCTCGGCGTTGGTGAACTTGCCGGAGTACAGGTTGTTAACAAGAGCACGGGTGCCCTGGTCGCCGCCCTGGCCGCCGCAGTATACGATGCCAGTGGGGAAGTTGCCGGCGGCTACCAGAGCGCGCAGCGCGTTCTCGAAGCCCTCGGTGGTCCAGGTGTGCTTTTCAAGATCGATGTACTGCAGAGCGTCCGCAGCCTCGAAGGCGGCCTTGTCGATAACCATGCAGTGCGTGGTCATGCACAGGGGATACTCAAAGTACTTGCCCTCGGCGTTCTTACAGGCGGCCACAACGGCCTCGCTGGTGGCGCTGATATCGGCAAGGGCTTCTTCGGTCCACAGGTCGCTCAGGTCCAGCATTTTGCCGGCCGCGCCCCAGTTGGTTACCAGGCGCTCGGGGCCTTCCATGATGATGTCCGGGGTGGTGCCAGCCTCGATGGCGGTGGTCACCTGGTCGTCGCCGGAGGTGTAATCAAGGTACTGCACGCTAACGCTGATGTTGGGGTGCACCTTGTTGAAGTTGGCAATAATGGCGTCAACGGTTTCGGCGTTGGTCCAGTTGCCGATGGGGTAGGTCCACAGGACGATGTCCACCTTTTCTTCCGCGAGGGAAGCCATGGGCAGCACCATCATGAGGCACAGAAGCAACGCGAACAACTTTTTCATGACGGGGTTCCTCCTTTAACTTATGAAAATTTTTACGAACCATCTTCCTTGAAAAGGCAGCCCCTTCTTGGAAGTTCATTTGTAATGTACTACAAACCATATTTATTGTCAACACTTTTTTGTGCACTTTCAAAAAAAAAAATGTTAATCACTGTGAAAAGCGCATATTTCGGGGGAGGGGCAAACCAAAGATAGGGAATTGACAAACGCATATATAAAAGGTACAATAAAAATGGCGTTGCCAATACGTTGGCTATATTATTTTTGAGGGAATGATATGAAGAATATCAAAGAAGAAAAACTTTACATCCAAACCTTTCGTGAAATTCGCAGCTACATTATCAGCAACGAATTAAAGGCGGGCGACCCCCTGCCTACGGAGCAAGCCATGTGTCAAATGCTTGGCGTAAGCCGCAACGTGCTGCGCGAGGCCATCAAGAGCATGGAGCTGATGGGGATGATCCAATCCTGCCCCGGCCGGGGTACGGTGGTGAAGGAATTTAACCTGGATTTTATCTTCCAAAACGTGCTATTTTTTATCGTGGGAGAGGAAAAAAAGTCCATCCGCGAAATGCTTATGATCCGCAAAGCAATCGAGCTGAGCTATATGCGCGAGGCATATCTGGCATTAACCAGCGAGGACATTGCCAAAATCCGCGACAGCCTGGAAAAAATCAAGGCCAAATGGCAGCAGCGCATCTTTTTCCATGCGGACGACAAGGCGTTTCATATGGCGCTGTTTTCCCATTTGAACAACGGCGTGCTCACCTCGCTTTTGGAGGCTATTTGGGCTGTGGATGAAAATTTTCAGCGGGAAGAAAAGGTGAAGCATTTGGACAACACCATCTCCAAGCACGAGGCCATTGTGGAGGCGTTGGAGCAGCACGATTACAACGCCTTCGCCAAAGCCATGGAGGCGCATTTTGCCTCCGGCAAATACTCCAATCTCAATACCTTTGAGGAATATTAAGGAGGGTTCTTAGCATGGATAGGGCGCTTCTCAACTCACAGCGGGAATGGATTCATTCGGAACTGGAACGCTGCGCGGATTTTTGGGTGAAAAACGGTTGGGATCATGTAAACGGCGGCGTGTATACCTGCCTGGACCGCGCCGGCAAAATCTATTCCACCGATAAAAGCGTTTGGATGCAGGGACGCTGCGCCTGGACGTTTTCCTACCTGTGCCACGTGTATGGCGTAAGGCAGGACTGGCTGGACTTTGCCAAAAGCTGCCTGGATTTTATGGAAGCGCATTGCATCAGCCGCAAGCAGGGCAACCGCATGTACTTTACCGTAACCGCCGAGGGCAAGCCCCTGCGCATACGCCGCTATTTCTTCTCCGAGGCGTTTTATGCCATTGCCAATGCGGAATATGCCGCCATCACCGGCGATGAAGCCTGCATGCAGCGCGCGCGCGACGCCTATGACCTGTACTGGAACCTGTACCAGGGCCTGATTGAGGATCCCGTGGGGATGGGCCCCAAGACCATCCCGGAAACCCGTTCCGGCCACGCGCTGGGAAACCCCATGATCTATTTGAACATGTGCTCCGTGATGCGCCGCTGCGACCCCGGGAACACCCCGAAGTACGACGAGCGCTCCCGCAAGTGTGTGGAGGATATTTTCCGCTATCACCATAAGCCCGAGTTGCGTTGCACGCTGGAAAACGTGGGCCCCAACGGCGAGGTGCGCGACCAGGTAACGGAAGGCCGCATTGTGAACCCCGGCCACGATATTGAATGCAGCTGGTTCCTGATGGACTTTGCCAACCACATTGGCGATGCCGGGCTGCACCGCAAGGCCGAAACGGTGTTTGATTACGCCATTGAGGCCGGCTGGGACAAGGAGTACGGCGGACTGTTGTACTTTATCGATTGCAAGGGCCTGCCGCCGGAGGCCTATGAGCATGATATGAAGCTTTGGTGGCCGCACGACGAGATTTTGATCGCCTCGATGATGGCGTACCGCGATACCGGCGACGAGCGCTTCTACAATTGGTTTACCAAAACGCTGGACTACTGCAAGCAGGTGTTCAGCGACCCGGAATATGGCGAATGGTACGGCTACCTGCGCCGCGACGGCAAGCCTACAATGCCCTCCACCAAGGGCAGCACCTTCAAGGGCCCGTTCCATCTGCCCCGCATGTTCAGCATGGTTGATCAGATGATCGGCGAGGTGCTGGCTAAGTAAGCGCAAAAGGCCGCTCTAGCCCAATGGGGCTGGGGCGGTCTTTTCTTTTTGGGCGGGCAGTCGCGCTATCTATCCGGAAATGCCGCCCATGGACTGCATTTTTCCGCGCACGATACCGGCCTTCCTCAAAGCGGGTGAGTACGAGGGCCCTTTCATTATGAATATCCGCAGGATAGGCCGCTTGGGCTACCTTTACTAACGCCTAGTATATCGCTTGGCTGCTCCTTTGGGCAGGATTGACGCAAAAAACCAATACGGAAAGGCAGGGGAGATGCCAAGGGGAGAGAAACCGGGGGTTGAATCCATATGGCGGGCAGCCTGCCAAACCGTTGCGGCGCTTGCTATTTGCGGCCATAAGTGGTACCATACGCATGAAAGCGCCATAGTGAAAGGCAAATAGTTACCTGCAACAAAGCGCGTTAACGATTCGTTTGATTTACGCATACCTTTGATGATTTTCTGGGAAGGAGGCGTTTTATGATTCGCTCTGAACGCCGGAACCTGATACGTATGGCCGCCTTGGCGCTTATGGCCGTTATGCTGGCGCTTCCGCTTGGCGGTATGGCGCAGGACATGCCCACGGCGGGAGAACGCAGCCAGATTGTGCGCGTGTTGTTAAGCCGCCTGGGCTTAACAGACCGCATGGATATTACGCTGGTTTCGCCGTACACGGCGGTAACGCAGGAGGGCGCGAACCTGCATTTTCAGGCTGGCAGCGAGCTGGCGCTGATTTTCCGCGATGGCGCGATGTACCTTTACTATGAGGGAATGAGCCAACTGGTGGGGCAAAGCCTTACCCTGAAGCGCGACGCTGTGGAAAACCAGGACGAGAGCGGCTTTTATCTTACCAACTATCCCGCGCTGTACCGCGGCGATTTGCAGCTGGACGTGGCTGATGGCAAGCTGCGGCCTATTTTAAGCCTGCATGTGGAGGATTATCTGCTGGGCGTGGTGCCGTATGAGATGAGCGAGGCCTTTCCCCTGGAGGCGCTCAAGGCGCAGGCAGTGGCGGCGCGCACCTATGCGCTGCGCAAGCAGGACGCTTCCAAAGCCTATGATCTGGTGGATACCACCAACGACCAGGTTTTTAGGGGCTATCTGCCAGGAAAGGGGCAGACGGAACGCGCCATTCGGGAAACGCGCGGCGTCTGCGGGTTTTATAAGGGCAAGCTGGCGCAGTGCTACTATGCCGCCAGCAACGGCGGCCAAACCGAACTGGTGGAAACCGTATGGCCCACCAGCGAGGATTTTGGCTACTATGCCTTTGGCGACGACCCTTACGATGTGGAAAACCCGGCCAGCGTAGTGCGCGCCCTCGAGATAAAAAAAGCGTATGCCGCGGGAGAAACGGCCCCGTATGCGCTGCGCAAGCTTTTGGCCAGCCGCCTGGCGGACGCGCTGGAAGCCCGGGGGTACGACGCGGCCCCGGAAAGCGTGCGCGTGGACGCGGTGGACAGCGTAACCGCGGATACCCCGGAGAATGCGCAAAGCAAGCGCATGACCATGCTGCACATGACGGTGCGCGTTAGCGGACGCACGCGCAAAGACGCGCCTGTGGAACTGATCGATAGCGATACCGAGGAGGTAAGCCTGTTTGAGGTGCAGGAGGCGACGGAAGCGCCGGCAGCTTCCCCTGCGGCAACTCCGGCCGCGGCAACGCCGGCGGCCGACGCAACCCCAACGCCCCAGCCTACGCCAGAGCCCACGCCCGAACCCATTTACGGGCCGTTTACCGCCATTGAGGAAGCCTTCGCGCTGGACATCCCCATCTTCCCAGACGCGGAAAGCGCCTTGGGGCTGGATATCAGCGGCAATTACGATAACGAGCTTTGGAGCGTTGTGGAAACCAAAACCGCCTATACGATACAGGCCAGGCGCTACGGCCATGGCGTGGGCATGAGCCAGCGCGGCGCGCAGTGGATGGCGGGCGCGTATGGCAAAACCTATCAGGAAATTCTAGCCTTCTACTACCCCGGCCTCACCCTGATGCAGTACGCCGAGGAACCGCTAACCCTTGCACAGCCGGAAGCGGCGCTTTCCGCCACGGCGGGCCCAGCGCCCTCGCCAACCCCGCGCCCCACGGTGATGCCCCTTACCCAGCAGCCCCAGGCCGGTCAATGGGTTGCGCTGGTAACGCAGATTGACAACGACAGCTCGCTGAACCTGCGCGAAACGCCGGATTTGAACGGCAACATATTGATGCGGCTGTATAAAAACCAGCGCTTGCTGGTGCTGGAGCGCTGCGCCGAGGATGGATGGGTGAAGGTGCGCACCGACGCGGCGGAGGGGTACGTGATGGAAAAATACCTGACGCGCGAAGAATCCTGAACGGCGTTCCCGCAATTTTACAAATGCGAAACATTGGTTTTTCTCTGGCTTTTTGGCGAATCCTGTCGTATACTGATAGCGTAGCCCCGCGTTACGCATAGGATGTGCCAAGGAGGATGCCATATGCAAACACCCATTGCTCCAGGCGGTCATGGAACCTCGCATCGCACTCCGCGCAGGCGGCGCCGCAGCGGCAGAATAGGCCGGTTTTTCCGGGGATATCTGATGTTTGTGGGCGGGCTAACCACGCTGTATGTGCTGGTACAGCTGCTGGTGCTCTTGTTTGTGGAGATTTCCAAGTGGATGCCGGCGTAGCCGGCGCTTGATGCGGGAGGTTTGGCCGCTTGAAAAGATTTTTCAAAAGATTGCTGGGGTTTGTGATTTGCCTGGCGTTGGCGTTTGCGGCAGTGCGGTTTGGGCCCGCGGTTTATACACGGCTGTTTGGCGAGGGAAACACCCGCTGGATTAGCGAAAGACTTTCCGAAACCCTGCGTGAAAAAAACGAGCTGGTGGTTTACGAAATTGAAACCACGGGCCAGGAAACGGTTTCGCAGGATGCATGGCTGCTGGGCACCGTGCAGAAGGTGGAAATGCCCTATACCTTCCAGATGCGCTTTACGGTGGATTTGAGCCGCTCGGTGGTAAGCGCGGGGGAGGGAACGGTGGAAATACGCGTACCTTCGCCCGTGCCGGGATATCAGAAGCTTACCGTGGACGAGGACAACATGCGCAAGTATGACTGGCTGTATCCGCTTACGCCACAGCGCTATGCGGCCATCAAGCAGGAGCTTGAGGACAGGCTGTTTGCGGAATACAGCGCCAACGCGCAGTACCGCCAAAACGCCTGGAACGTGACGGTTCACAATTTGGAAACGCTGTTCCGCACCGTGGCGCAGCAAAGCGCGCTGGGCGTAAGCTGCCAGGTGCGCGTTGTGGAGGACAGCGCGCTGAACGAAGCGGCGCCGGTTCAGGAGCAGGCGGTATAGGCAAATTGTTACAGGTTTCAAGCGGCGCGTTCTTTGAAAAAAGGGCGCGCCGCTTGCCGTTATTTTCATTTTTGACGCGTTGAATAGCTGTGTGGACGGCGGTTGATTTGTTCCAAACGTATTTACAAAGTATGAAAAAAGCGTTACAATAAAGCGAAACCTATCGAAAAGTATGGAACTTGGAGGTGCTAGCGTGGACGAATTGTCCCGCCTTACGGCCAATTTATCGGAAATCCTGGTGTATGCCGCCATTGCGCTGGTCACGCTGATTGGATTGATCAAGTGCATTTATCCCCTGCTGCGCAATGCGGCGCTGCTCAACCGCGCGGTGATCAAGCTGGAAAAGAGCACCGCGGCAGGCGAGCGCCCGCTGTGGCGGGAGGCGCGCTTCCTGGGCCGGTCGCTGCGCAACGAGTGGCAACAGTTTTTGCTAAACGCCGGGCAGCTGGACATGCGCGGCATCCCCTGCGACACGCGCGAATATATCAACGAGGAAAGCGTTGTGGAAAAGCCCGGCCATGCCCAGCTGGCGGAGCTGATTCCGGGCTTGCTTACGTCCCTGGGCATACTGGGCACCTTTATGGGCCTGATGCAGGGCCTTACCAGCGTGGATTTTAGCAATGCCCAGGGCACCATCGAAAGCATTCCGCAGCTTTTGGGCGGCATGCGCTTTGCCTTTGCCACATCGGTGGCGGGCATTGCATGCTCGCTGATGTTTAACATGTTCAACCGTATGGCGGCGGGCCGCGCCATTCGCGCGTTGGACAATTTTGAGGATGCGTTTTACGAGCTGGCTATGCCGCGCCCCTTGCAGCCGGAGGTGCAGCTTATGTGCCAAAAGCAGGATGAGGACGCGCGCATGGCGCATCTGGCCGAGAGCATGAGCAACCATATCGCCGCCTCGCTGGAAATGGCCATCGGCCGCGCTATGTCGCCGCTCACCCAATCGCTGGACACGTTTATTAAGTGCGCCACGCGCGAGCAGGTGGATGGCGTAAGGCGCATCGTGGGCCAGTTTGTGCAGCAGATGAACACTTCCCTAAGCGATCAGATGACCGCCTTGGGCGATACCATGCGGGCTGTGAACCAGGGACAGATTCAAACGCAGCAGAACCTGCAAACCACGCTGGACGCCGCGCGCGCCATGGCGCAAGACGCCAAGGCAATGCAGCTGGCCAGCGCGGAGATTGCCCGGCAGATGCAGCTGCTGAACGAAGAAATGGAAAACGAGCGCCTGGGACGCGCGAATGACGTGAGCGCGGCGCAAAGCGCCGGGGACAATTTAACCAAACGGCTGGAGGCCCTGTCAGATTCGCTCGGGCGCATGCAGGCCGCTGTGGATCAGCTCACGGGTGAATTGAACGATCAGCCGCAGGACGCCAACGAGCCTGAACAGGCAACGCTTGATATGTAAGGAGAAGCGCCAATGGCACGCAAACGATATGTGCGCCGCACGGGCGGCAAGGCAGACGGCGGCGCGGCATGGATCAGCTATTCGGATATGATGGCGGCGCTGCTGCTGGTTTTTGTGCTTGTGCTGTGTTACAGCGTTTACCAGTATTTTTTGATGCTGGAAACCAAAACGGCGGAGCTGGACGAGCAAGGCGCGCTGCTGAGCGCCCAGCAAAGCACGCTGGATGAGCAAAAGGCCACGCTGGATAAGCAGCAGCAGGAGCTTACCACCCAGCAGGCCGCGCTGACGGCCAAGCAGGACGAGCTAACCAGCGCGCTTACGCAGCTGGATGAAAAGCAAAGCCTGCTGAACGACCAAAGCCTGACCCTGGAGGAACAGGAAAAGATCATCCTGGCGGCACAGGCGGCGCTTACGCAAAAGGAAGCGGAGCTGACGGCCGCCAATACCGAACTGGAAACCAAGCAGCAGGAGCTGGCCAACGCAACCATCCTGCTGGGGCAGCAGCAGGCGGCCATGGATACCCAGCAGCAAAGGCTGGACGACCTGGTGGGCGTGCGCACCAAGATTGTTAAGGAGCTTACCGCGGCCTTGCGCCAGGCGGATCTTAAGGCCAGCGTGGATAGCAACACCGGCGATATCATGCTGGAAAGCGCCGTATTCTTTGATGTTGCCAAGAGCAGCATCAAGGAAAGCGGACGCGCCCTGCTGGACGAGTTTATCCCGGTATATCTGGGCGTGCTGTTGCAGCCGGAATACCAGGACTATCTTGGGGAAATCATTATTGAAGGCCATACGGATACGCAGGGCGCATACCTGGTGAACCTGGAGCTATCCCAGCAGCGCGCGCTTAGCGTGGCAACCTATTGCCTGCAAATGCCCGGCTTGAGCGAGAAGCAGCTTTCTAAGCTGCGCGATATTCTCACCGCGAAGGGCCGCAGCTATTCCGACCCTATTTATAATAGCGACGGAACCATTAACATGGACGCCTCACGGCGCGTTGAATTTAAATTCCGTATGAAGGATTCGGAAATGATTGACGAGATTCGCGGCATATTGGGCTCGGGCAACGAATAAGAGAGGCGGTGTGAAGGGATGCGCGGACTGAAAATTGCGGCGATCGCATCGGTTTCGCTTCTGCTGGTAATGGCGCTGCTGGTGGGCTACCTGTTTTTAACGGCAGAGGTACAGGCGGCGGCTATCAGCGCGCAGGGGATTTCCGCAGGCAATGATCCCGACGCCTTTGAGCAGTTGAAAAATGCCGTGACGGAAGGCACCTTTCAGGGAACGCTGTATCAAAAGCCATTGGAGTGGAAGGATGCGTCTGAATATGTGTATCTGACCTATACGCTGCGGATACGCAACAACTGCCTGGTTCCCATCGACATGATCGAGGTGCAGGTAGTGCCGCAGTCCACAGATATTTTGCAGATGGGCGATTTTGCGGTGCATTCCCTGCAAGCCAAAACAGAGGGCGATATCACGGTGCGGGTGCTTGCGCCTAAGGACACGCATCCGGTTCGGGAAATCATCGTTACGTATTATGTATGGGGCGTATCCTTCAATCTGAAAACCACCTATGGCGGATGAAATGGAAAATACACGGGGCCGAACGGATTTTTCCGTTCGGCCCCGTGTTATAGAGCGGGAATCAGCCGATTGCGCCAACAAATTGATAATCCGGGGTAAAGCGGGCGAAGATGGCGGGCGCGCCCAGGTCGATCTCGCCCACATCCTCGTTGCCAATGGAGAGGGCGGGGGTCTTGGTGGTCATGGCGGCGGCTTCCTCCGGGGTAGCCCCAAACTTGATTAGGTTCTGGAAGGCGCGCACCATGGTGAGGGTGCTTCCGGCCAGGGTTCCATCCGCCAAACGGGCCGCGCCCTCTTTTACAAATACATCCTGCCCGCCCAGCTGGTACTGGCCGTCCGGCATGCCGGCTGCCTCCATGGCGTCGGTGATGGCCACCATGCCGTCCTTGCCCTTGCACAGCATAATCATGCGCACGATATCCGGGTGAAGATGGATGCCGTCGCTGATGACCTCGCAGGCCAGGCGCTTATCCACCATGGCGGCGCCCGGCACGCCGGGCGCGCGGTGATTCAGTGGGGTTTGGGCGTTGAAGGTATGGGTAACATGGCTTGCGCCGTGCGCGGCGGCGGCGTGTACGGTTTCGGCATCCGCGCTGGTATGGCCGATGCTAACGGTGATGCCGGCGTCGGAAAGGCGCTTGATGAAATCCAGCGCGCCTTCCTTTTCAGGGGCCATGGTGATCAGGCGAACGATCCCCTCGTATTCGCCCGCATAGGCCTTCCAGTTTTCCTCGTTGGGCAGGGCAAAGTACTGTTTGAGCTGCGCGCCCGCCTTGCTTTCTTGCAGGAAGGGCGCCTCCATATGCGCGCCCAGCACAATGGCCCCGTCCGGCTCGGGATCGTCCATTACGGCCTTGATGCCCTTGAGCGCGGCGAGCGTATCCTCGGGGCTGGCGCTCATGGTAGTGGGCAGGAAGGCGGCCACGCCAAACTTTTTGAGCTCGCGGCTCATGTGGCGCACGGCCTGCTCGCCGTTCATGGTGTCCTGGCCCATGAAGGCGTGGATGTGCACGTCCACAAAGCCGGGCAAAAGCAGGTCGCCATTGAGGTTGACAACCTCCTCCCCGTCCGCAGCCAGCCCTTGGCCAATGGCGGCAATCCTGCCGTCCTTCACAAGGATATCCGTACCGTTTTGGAAGGCCCCGTCCATGAATGCCCGGGCATTTTGAATCAACATACGTATACTCCCTTTCTTAGCCATTTTTGGTTCATTGGTTTTTGAAGGCGGTGTAGATTTCCTGATAGGTGGTTTCCGTAGCGCCCACGTCCTCGATGAACTCGGCGTCAACGAGCAGCTCGCCGGGTACGTTCATCACTGTGGCGGTTTTGAATTCCTCGCTCAGGTAGGGCTCGGCAGCCTGGTTGACGCACATATAATACTGCATTTCGGCGTTGTGCGCGGCAACCTCGGGGCGCATCAGATAGTTAAGCATCAAGTGCGCGTTATCCACGTTTTTGGCGCCCTGGGGAATCACAAAGCCGTCGATACCGTAACCCAAGCCCTCCTTAGGATATACGACCTTGAAATCCGGGTGCTCAAGCTGCACCATGTACACAAACGGCGTGAACATAAAACCAACGCTGGCTTCGCCCGTGGTAACGGCGGTGTAGGCCTCGTTATCGCCAAAGGTGCGAATGTTCCTATACAGGGGCAGCAGCTTTTCCTTCATCTGCGCCAGCGCGTCGGGGTCAGTTTCGTTCATGCTTTTGCCCAGGGTTTTCAGGGCCATGCCGCACATCACGCGCGGCGTATCCAGCGTGGCTACGCTATCGGTAAGCGCCTCGTTCCACAAATCCTCGTAGCCGGTGATTTCAAAGGGAACGCGGGCTGGGTCATAAATAATCAAGGGGCAGCCCGCCATGTAGGGGATCACATACTCGTTATCAGGGTCGTACTTCTGATTGAGGAACGTTGGGTTGAGGTTGGCGTAATTGCTCAGCTTGGACATATCCAGCTTTTGCAAAAGCCCCTGCTTGCGCAGAATATCCAGGGAGTAATCGCTGGAGAGGATAAGGTCGTAATCCGAGCCGCCGCCCTCGGTGATCTTCAGCAGCATGTTGTCGATGGAGTCCATGGGGGACCAGATCACCTTTACGCCGGTTTCCTGCTCAAAGGCGTCCAGCGTATCCGCGTCGATATAGCCTTCCCAGCTAAGAATGTTGAGCGTCTGCTCCTCCTGGGCCAGGGCCAGTGCAGGAAGCGTAAGCAACAGGCAAAGGAAAATGGCAGCCAGTTTTTTCATAAAAGTGGTTCTCCTTTCAAAAGCAAAATTCCTGTTGGTAGAGAAATCATTTATGTCAACCGCGATGCGGAGGACAACGTAGCGTAGCGCCTAGCCGCTTACCTGCGTTTGCAGGCGCTTTTTGCGCGCCGCGCGCATGGAGGTCACATACCGGCTTAACGCAACGGCGATAAAGACCGCGCCCATCATAAGTGTGCACAGGGCGTTCACCTGCGGCGATACGCCCACCTTCACGCTGGAATAGATTTTGATGGGCAGCGTGCCCTCGCCCGCGCCGTATACGAAGAAGCTGATTACAAAATCATCCAGCGACATGGCAAGGGCCAGAAACGCGCCGCTGATGATTGCCGGGCGGCACAGGGGCAGGGTAATATCGCGCACCACCCGGGCGGGGCTTGCGCCCAGGTCGCGCGCCGCGTCAAACAAAGCGGGATCCATGCCCACCAGGCGGCTTTTCACGTTTAAAAACACGTAGGGGATGCAAAACGTGGTATGCGCCAGCACCAGCCGCACATCGTTGGCGCGCAGCCCCATGGCGTTGAAGATGACCATAAAGGCCAAGCCCAGGATAATCTCCGGAATCATGATGGGCAGCGATACCAGCGACTCCATTATAGAATCAAACCAGCCATGCTTTTGGCCAACGGCACGCTGCGCCATGCCCACAGCCCCCAGCGTGCCGATTACGCAGGAAATGCCAACCGACCACAGCGCCACGCGCAGGCTTAGCACCAGCGCGTCGCCAAAGCCGTTGCGCCCTGTAAAGAGCTTGCCGTACCAGGCGGTGGTCCAGCCGGTGAAGGCGATGGGGATGCGGGCGGTATTTGCGTTAAACGAATATACCACCACCACGGCGATGGGCAGATACATGATTACCAGCACCAGCGCAATGAAAAGCAGGGAACCGACGGAACGTTTCTTCATGGGATTCCCTCCTTAAAACATGCTCATATCGCCCGAGCCGCCAAGCTTGCGATACACGGCGATCACCGCGCCTGTAACGGCCAGCAAAAGCACGCTCAGCGCCGCGGCCATGGGCAGGTCGCGGCTATTGATCAACTGCTGGATTAACCCGCCAGCCAGCACGCTCTTGGAGCCGCCCAGCAGGTCGTTCAAAAAGAACAGCCCCATGGAGGGGATGAACACCAGCACGCAGCCGGCCATCAGCCCTGAAAGCGTAAGAGGAACCGTTACCGTGAAGAAGGCGTGCAGGGGGGAGGCCCCCAGGTCGCGCGCGGCTTCCACCACGGAAAAGTCCAGCTTGTCAACCGTGGTAAAGGTGGGCAAAATCATAAAGGGGATGAGCGCGTATACCATGCCCAGCAGCACGGCCCCATCGGTATAAAGCAGCTTGAGCGGCTCCTTGATAATCCCCAGAGAAAGCAGCAGCGTGTTCAGCGGCCCGTTTGCCAAAAACAGGATGCGCCAGCCGTAGATGCGTATGAGCGCGTTGGTCCAAAAGGGCACGATAATAAGCAGCATAACAACGGAGCGCGCTACCGGGTTCAGCCGCGCCATTAGATACCCGAAGGGATAACCCACCGCAATGCAGATGAGGGTGGTGAGCGCCGCCAGCTTCAGGCTTTGAAGCAAAACCTTGAGGTAATCCGGGCTGATAAGCCGGGCGTAGTTGCTTACCGTAACCTCCCCAGTTACGCCTACCACCTCGCCCCGACTTAAAAAGCTTAGCCCAATCACATACAATAGCGCCACGAACACAAACACGATCGTCCACAAATACATGGGCAGCTTCAAAAGCCGGGCAAAGCGCAAATCGCGCTTTTGATGAGCGTCCATTATACCGCCTCCCCGGGCGCGTCCGGCACAAGGGGCGCGTGGCGCATGCTCCAGCCAACGCATACCTCGCTGCCCAGCGCATAGCTATCCAGCTCAGCGGATTGGGTTACGGCATTGAGGGACAGGCGGTCGCTTAGGGCGATTTGGGTATGCTGCATGCCGCCCGCGTATTCCTTGCTGCGGATAACGCCGCGCAACGCCATGCCGTGCTGGGCGCGGCTTCCATAGCGTACGCGCTGGGGGCGAAGGCATAGCACGGCCTTTTCCCCAACGGCGGGATGAAAGGTATCGCTAGGCAGGGCGGGCAGGGATACGCCCTCCACCTCCAGGGTGAGGCCATCGGCGGAAACGCCGGTGACAACGCCATGGAGCAGGTTGCTCTGCCCGATAAAATCCGCCGCGAACAGGGTGCGCGGATGCTCGTACACTTCCTCTGGCGTGCCGGTCTGCTCAATGCGCCCTGCGCGCATAATCACGATGCGGGAGGACATGTTGAGCGCCTCCTCCTGGTCGTGGGTGATATACACAAAGGTAATGCCCAGCTGGCCTTGAAGCTGCTTGAGCTCCTTTTGCATATCCTGGCGCAGCTTTAGGTCCAGCGCGCCAAGAGGCTCATCCAGCAAAAGCACCTTGGGCTGCAAAACAACCGCGCGGGCAATGGCCACGCGCTGCCTCTGCCCGCCGGACAGCTGCGACGGCATGCGGCGCTCATACCCGGAAAGGCGCACCAGGGCCAGGGCGTTCATGACGCGCTCACGCTGCTCCTGCTTGCTGATTTTGAGCACCTTTAACCCATAGGCGATGTTTTGGAATACGTTCATATGGGGGAATAGGGCATAGTTTTGAAACACTGTGTTTACATGCCGCTTTTCCGGCGGAAGGCCGGTTACGTCCGTACCCTCCAAAAACACCCGGCCGCAGGTGGGGCGCTCCAACCCGGCGATAATACGCAGCGTGGTGGTTTTGCCGCAGCCGCTGGGGCCCAACAGGGTTAAAAATTCGCCGGGGTAGATATCCAGGCTCAAATCATTGAGCACAAGCCCTTCGCCAAAATCCTTGCACAGGCCCTCCAGACGAAGAATCGGTTCACTCATCGGCTTCTCCCTTCTGCCGGGCCGAGGCGCACAGCACATCCAGCAGCGCGCGCACACGGGGCCATATCTCGCCGTCCACAGAGTAGATCACCGTGCAACCCTCTTTGCGCGCGCGCACAAGCCGCGCGTCCACAAGCAGCTTCATATGATAGCTGATGGTAGGCTGCGAGCAGGCAAACGCCCGGTTGATTTCGCAGCCGTTCATATCCGCATGGGAAAGCATGCTAAGGATGGAAAGGCGCGTTTCATCGCACAGCACCTTTAAAATGGGAATTGACGCTTTGAAACATTCCATGGGAATAATCGCGGCCCTCCTTCGTAAAAACATAGATGAATTTCTATATCGAAGGTATTTTATATCATATACAGGCGTATGTCAATAAGGAGGCTATGGCAGTTTTGCGCCTCATCAAAAGGGCTGTGCGCGGGGCCGGAAGCGCCCTGATTCCAATACGCAAAACCGCATATGCCGCTACGGATGCGCCCCGCCGCCACGCTTACTGCGTGACAGGCCTTGAGAAACGTGATATAATAGCCCCTGAATTCAAGCATGGAAGGGAGGGGAACGCGCATGCCGCAAACAGCCGCAGGCGCACGCGGCGAAAAACTTGCCGGGAATACCGACACTTCGTTTTTAAAAACGCTGGCGCTGGTATGTATGCTCATAGACCATATGGGCGTGGTTCTTTTCCCAGGAACGCCGGAAATGCGCGTGATTGGCCGTATGGCCTTTCCGCTGTATGCCTGGTGCCTGGTGGTTGGCAGCGTGAAAACCCATAATCCCATGCAATATGCGCTGCGCCTGCTGGGCATGGCGGTGGTTTCGCAGCCGCTGTATATGATGGCGCTCAACCATACGTGGACGGATTTGAATATCCTGTTTATGCTGCTGCTTGCCTTGATTGCCATACAGGGCGTTCGGGCGCATTTCTTGGGCAGCGAGGTTTGGGTTCCGGCGCTATGCTATGTGCTGCTTGGCTTTTTGAAGGTGGATTACGGCTGGCGGGGCCTTACCTTCATCCTGCTGCTGTACATGGCGCGCGGCTCCAAAAGCGGGCTTGCGGCTACCTATATGGCTTACGCGCTGTTTTGGGGCGCCAGCAGCGCTGCGGTGACCAGCCTGTTTGGAAGCCAGCTTACCTTTCTAAACTGGCCGGGCGTTGGTTCCGCGCTTGCGGCGCTGTTCCGCTTGCAGGGCATGATTTGGCTAAGCCTGCCGCTGATTTTGGCAGGCACGCATACAGGGCTTAAAATGCCCAAATGGCTGGGCTATGCCCTGTATCCCCTGCACCTGATTGTGCTGATTGTGCTGCGCCTGCTTTGCGGCGCGACGTTTGCGGCGCTGGTGCGCGGATTCTAAAGAAGGATAGGGAGGAGAACGCTTATGACAAAGTATAAGATCATCGCGGATGCGGCGGCGGATATCCCGGAGGAGGCGCGCAGGCGCTATGGCATTGAAGTGCTGCCCATTCCCGTTGCGCTGGGCGACCGTACCGTGCAAAGCGGAACGGAGGTAACCGCAAAAGAGTTTTACAAGTTGATGGAAAGCTATAACGGCATTCCCGTTACCTCCCAGATTACGCCGTACGCGTTTGAAGAGCTGTTCAACCGCGAGCTGGAGGCCGGTACGCAGGAGCTGCTCGTTTTTTTGCTCAACTCCAAGGGCTCGGCCACCTATAACAACGCTGTGACAACCCGTGAACGCTTTTATGCCGAGCGCGAGGGCGCGGAGCAGAAAATGCATATCCACCTGTTTGACGGCGCTGGATATAGCGGCGGGTATGGCTATGCGGCCATTTTGGCGGCGCAAAAGCTGGAAATGGGCATGAAGGTGGATGATGTGCTGCCGCTGGTGGAGCAGCAGCTTAAAAAGCAGCGCATCTACTTTGGCCTTTACAGCCTGAAATACGCCGGCAAATCCGGCAGGATCCCCAGCGCGGCGGTTTTTGTGGGAGAGGCGTTGGGTATCAAGCCCATCATGCAGGTATGGGATCATGCCATTGCCACCGTTGGCAAGGCGCGCGGCGAAAAGAAGCTTATTCGCGAAATTGTAAAAATGGTTGAGGACGATATGGAGCCCAACACGCCGTACAGCCTTGTATATGGCTGCGAGGAGGCCGACCGCGACGAAATCTGCGAGGAACTGACCAAAAAAATTGGCTATCCGCCGGTGTACAGCTTTCAAATCGGCCCCGCGATTGCCATCAATGCGGGGCCCCGCGTGGTGGGCGCGATTTTTGAGGTGAGCAGGAAGAAGCTGGAGAAGGAAAATAAGAAGCAGGAAAAGAACGGCTAATCTGGCGGAGCGCCCTGTAAGAAACGCTGCCTAAAGCGTTATGGCGTAGGGGCGATAGGGCTTGCCAAGAATGCAGAAAAGCGGAAGCCGCATGCACCCAATGGGGAAATGCGGCTTCCGCTTTTGCATCAAAGCTTATTCGCCCAGCACGCGTTTTAAAAACTCCCTTGTGCGGGGCTGCTTGGGGCTGGTGAAGATTTCTTCCGGCGCGCCGTCCTCCGCGATAACGCCCGCGTCCATGAAGATGACGCGGCGGCTTACATCGCGCGCAAAGGCCATTTCGTGCGTGACCACAAGCATGGTGAGGCCGCTGGCCGCCAGCTCGCGCATAACGGAAAGCACCTCGCCCACCATTTCAGGGTCCAGGGCGCTGGTGGGCTCGTCAAACAAAAGCACCTCGGGATCCATAGCCAGGGCGCGGGCAATGGCCACGCGCTGCTTTTGCCCGCCGCTAAGCTGCGCGGGACGCGCGTCCCGATAGGGGGCCATGCCCACCTTTTCAAGGTAGAGCATCGCCTTTTCCTCGGCCTCCCTGCGGCCGCGATGCAGCACGCGCATTTGGCCTGCCATGCAGTTCTTGAGCACGCTCATGTTGCCAAACAGGTTAAAGCTTTGAAACACCATACCCACGCGGGCGTGGTATTGGGCGCGGCTCCATTCGGTTTCGGCGTTCTTTCCATGGAAACGGATTGCGCCGTCCGTGGGCTGCTCCAAAAAGTTGATGCAGCGCAGCAGCGTGCTTTTACCGCTGCCGCTGGAGCCGATGATGCTGACCACATCGCCCTGCCGCACGTCAAAGGAGATATCCTTAAGCACCTCATGCGTGCCGAAGCTTTTTTTAAGGTGCTCCACGCTTAGGATGGGGGAAAGGCTGCGGGCATCAGTCAAGGGGAACGCCTCCTTCCCTGGGCAGCTTGATGGAGGCATCGGAGCTGCTTTGCGAACCGTAAATGGTGTAGTTGGCGCTGCCGTCCATTTTATGTTCCAGCAGGCGCAGCAGGCGCGTGACGGTAAAGGTGAGCGCCAGGTAGATGCACGCGGTGATGAAGAACACCTCAAAGTAGCGCAGGTAGGTGCCTGCTGCGGATTTGCTCATAAAGAACAGCTCGTTGACGGAAATGACGTTCAAAACGCTGGAATCCTTGATGTTGACGACGAACTCATTGCCAATGGAAGGCATGATGTTGCGCACGGCCTGGGGAAGCACCACATAAATCATGCTCTGCCAGTGCGTCATGCCGATTGCGTGCGCGGCCTCCTTCTGGCCTTTGTCTACGCTGATGATGCCGCCGCGGATAATTTCCGCCATATAAGCGCCGGTGTTGATGCTCACAATGAGGATGGCGGCCGCCAGCACCGGCAGGCGCAGGCCTACCTGCATGCCGCCATAGTAGATGACCATGGCCTGCACAATCATGGGCGTGCCGCGGAACACCTCGATATATACCCCCAAAAGGACGCTCAGCGCTTTTAGCGGTATGCGCTTATACCAGGGGTCCTTGGGTGCGGTGGGGATGGTGCGCAGGATGGCGACCAGCAGGCCAAGCACGAACCCGGCGACGGTGCCGGTAAGGGCTACGATGAGCGTAACGCCTACGCCGCTTAGAAACAGCGAGCCATACTTCTCTAAAATAAAGCCGACCCAGCCAAAAAAGGTGGAGGGTAATTGTGTCATGCGGGCCACTCCTTTGGAAGGCTTGAGGAGGGTGGAAAAACGCACAGAAGGGAACGCGGCCAAAGGCGCGTTCCCTGTGCGCAGAAGCGCTGTTACTGGTTGAGGGGCTGGCGCTCCTTGGCGCCGGCCATGAGCTCGTCGCGCATAGCGTCGTCAATGCCGGAGAGAATCTCGTTGATGGGGGCGAGCAGCTCGCTGCCCTTGGCCAGGCCAACCGCAATGGAGGTATCGGCCTCGGACGCCACAAAACCATCGCCGTCCGTAAACTTGACGTAGATCAAGTCCGGGTTGGCGGCGGTATCAGCCTGCGCGCCATCCTCCTCGGCCACATAGCCGTCTACCGCGCCGCTTTGCACGGCCACAACCATCGCGGGGAAGGTTTCCATGGCCATGGCCTTGTTCACGCCGGGGATTTGATCGATAACGGTATAGTGGAAGGTGTTGAGCTGGCCGGTAATGCTTGCGCCGCTGAGCTGGGCAAGCGTGGTGGCGCCCGCATAGGGGCTATCCTTCTTCATAACCACAACCAGCTTATTGGTGCGGTAAGGGTCGCTGAAATCCAAGGTGGCTTTGCGCTCCTCGGTGGGGCTCATGCCGGCGATAATGGCGTCAAACGCGCCGCTCATCACGCCCATGGGCAGGCCGTCCCATTCGGTTTTTACAATGACAAGCTCCTTGCCAAGGCCTTCGGCAATCTTCTTGGCAATCTGCACGTCGTAGCCGTCGGCATATCCGCCGCCGCCCTCGATGGGCACGCTGAACTCGCTGGGTTCGGACTGGGTCCAGTTGTAGGGAGTGTAGTTGCACTCCATGCCTACGCGGAAGGTCCCTTCCGCCATGGCGGAAGCGCAGGAAGCCAACATCAGGGCAGCAAGGATAACCGCAAGAAACCTTTTCATACGTTCCGTTCCTCCTTATGCGTGGTGGAATAGAAAAAGCAGCGACGGCGGAGCGCCATCGCTGCTTCTATCCTTTGAAAAAAGATAAAATACGTACGAATAGCGCTCCACGGCACAGGCCGTGACAGTCGGTAGAATGTTCTTCTAACCGCCCAACGCTTCACCGCGTCACCCGGCAAGCGCTTCGGCAGCCTTCCCTTTCGCGCGCGGTCGCCGTCCGGTGAGGGACTACCGCGCGGTACTGATGTTGGCCGCGCCTCTATTCCTTTGAACCCACGGTGCGGGTTCAAATCGTTATCTATTGTACAACGGTTTTTCCTGCTGTCAATAGAAGCTAAGGAAAAATGCAGCCGAAATACAACGGTGTTTCCCCGCCTAAGCGGCGGCGGGCCTCCCGTGGGGCAGTTGCCCTTTCTTACTGGAAGCGCATACCGCAAGCCCAGGCATTTTAGTCCGGGTTCGGAAACGCGTCCATACGCGGTACAGCCGCAAACAGGCCCCGGACTAAGCGTCAGCCGCGGGGCCTGCACAAGGGGAAACCTTAGTTTTTAGGCGGAAGCATGGTTAGCGCAATGCGTTGCTTTTTTTGGTCTACATCCACGACCCATACCTTCACCACGTCGCCCACCTTAACCACCTCGGCGGGGTGCTTGATGAATCGCGTGCTCATGCGGCTGATATGCACCAGACCATCCTGGTGTACGCCGATATCCACAAACGCGCCAAAGTCGATCACGTTGCGCACAGTGCCGGTTAATTCCATACCCGGCGCCAGATCTTTGATATCCATAACATCGGTGCGCAGAATGGGCTTGGGCAGGTCGTCGCGGGGATCGCGGCCGGGCTTTTGCAGCTCGCGCACGATGTCTTTAAGCGTGGGCTCGCCAATGGTAAGTTCCTTTGCCAACGCTGCAAGGCCGCGCTCGTCCACCCGGGCTTGCAGGCCGTTGAGCTTGCCGGATTTGATATCGCTTAGCTGATAGCCGAGGGTGGCAAGCAGCGCCTTAGCCGCGTCATAGCTTTCGGGATGCACGGCGGTGGCGTCCAAGGCGTTTTTGCTGTCGCGCACGCGCAAGAAGCCCGCGCATTGCTCGAAGGCCTTGGGGCCCAGCTTGGGAACCTTTTTTAGCTGAGCGCGGCTGGAGATGCCGTTTTCCTCGCGGTAAGCCACGATGTTTTTGGCCAGCGCCGGGCCGATGCCCGCCACATGGGATAAAAGCGACGCCGAAGCAGTGCTTACCTCAACGCCAACGCTGTTTACGCAGCCCTCCACAACGCCGTCCAGGGTTTCCTCCAGCTGGCTTTGTTTCAGATCGTGCTGGTATTGGCCCACGCCAATGGCCTTTGGATCGATCTTGACCAGCTCGGCCAGCGGGTCCTGCATGCGGCGGGCGATGCTTACCGCGCTGCGCAGCGATACGTCGAACTGGGGGAACTCCTCCGCGGCCAGCTTGCTGGCGGAGTAAACGGACGCGCCTGCCTCGCTCACGATCATATAGGCCGCGCCCTCGGGCAGCTCGTTTAGCAGGGAGGCGATGAATTGCTCCGCCTCGCGCGAGGCGGTTCCGTTGCCTATGGCGATGGCGGTTACGCCATACCGGCGGCACATATCCACGATTTCCTTGCGGGCGCGCGCCTTGGCGGCCTCCTGCCCGGGCAGGGTAAAGTGGCCCACGCCGGTGGAGAGCACCTTGCCGTTTTCATCAACCACAGCCAGCTTGCAGCCCGTGCGGAAGCCGGGATCCACGCCTAAGGTTACGCGGCCTTTGACGGGCGGGGCCATGAGCAGCTGGTGCAGGTTTTTGCCAAACACCTGAATGGCGCTGGTATTGGCGCGGTCGGTAAGCTCGTTGCGGATTTCCCGCTCAATGCTGGGCTTGAGAAGGCGGTCCCATGCGTCCTGAACGGTCAGGCGTACCTGGCCGGTGGTGATGCTGCCTTCGCGCACAAAGGCCTTTTCCAAAACGCCTACGCAGGCGGCGTCGTCCATGCGGATATCCACCTTGAGAAAGGCCTCGCGCTCGCCGCGGTTTACGGCCAGCACGCGATGCGGGGGAATGGCGCGCACCTCCTGCGAAAAAGCATAGTACATGCTGTACACGCTATCCTCATCCTTGGCCTGGCGGCTTTCCAGCACGCCGGTACGCATCACCAGCGCGCGCAGGACCTTCCGCGCATCGGCGTCGTCGCTCATCTGCTCGGAAAGGATATCGCGCGCGCCCTGCAACGCGTCCTCCGCGGCGGGCACATCCTTTTCGGGGTTCACGTAGGGTTGGGCGAGATCTTCCAGCGTACTGCTGGTTTGGTTTTGCATAAGCAAAAGAAGGGCCAAAGGCTCCAGGCCGCGCTCCTTGGCGATGGTGGCGCGCGTGCGCCGCTTGGGCCGGAAGGGACGGTATAGATCCTCCAGCTCCGTCATGGTGGTGGCGGCGTTAAGCTTTGCAGAAAGCTCGTCTGTAAGGTTGCCTTGCCCTTCCAGGGCGGCGAGGATCTCATCGCGGCGCTTTTCCATGCCGCGCAGGTATTGCAGGCGCTCATAGATTTCACGCAAAAGCTGATCGTCCAAAGAGCCGGTTTGTTCCTTGCGGTACCGGGCGATAAAAGGGATGGTGTTGCCCTCGTCAATCAGGCGCAGCACGTTTTCGCACTGGGCAGGCTTCAGATGAAATTCCTGACAGAGGATTTCGCAGATCGTCATTCCATGCATCCTTTCGTGGCTTTGAAAAGCCTAAGGGGATTATACCATGCGCCCCGGGTTTGCGCTATACAAAGACGGCAATTTGTGCTATCATGGCGGCGGACGCCACCCAAATGGGAGGGATTTGCTTTGACCGACCTTTTGCAGAGCCGCCGGGAGATACTGCGCGTGCTGGATGAAAACCATGTGCCTTACAAGCTTTACGAACACGAGCGCGCTTATACCATTGACGATTGCCTCAGGATGCCCTTTATTGGCGGCGACGTTACCATTTGCAAGAATATCCTGCTTTGCAACCGGCAGCAGACGCGCTTTTATTTGATGCTGCTCAAGCCTCATACGTCCTTTCGCACGGCGGTGGTGAGCAAGGCGCTGGGCGTTTCACGCCTGAGCTTTGCGCCGGAGGCGGCGCTTGAAGGACGGCTGCGCCTGACCAGCGGCAGCGTAAGCCCTCTGGGCCTATGGTTTGACAAGGCGCACGAAATTACGCTGTGCTATGAACCGGGCGTGAAGGAAACGCCGCGCATAGCGTTCCACCCGTGCGATAACGCCGCCACCGTGATATTTGAGCAGGAGGTGTTTTGGCAGCAGGTTCTCCCGCTACTGGGCGTTTTGCCCTTGGAGGTGGCGTTGGATTGCGCGGAGCAATGAGCGCATTGAGCGCGCCGCCTTTCCAGATAGGCGCATGATTGTGGAGGGGCAGGGCCGCATCCTGGTACGGAGCTGCTTGGGCGTTGCCTTTACAGAGCGATACGCTTTTCCGGCCGTTTTTACAGCAGCGGCGACGGCCGGTTTTGGCTTTTACACAAGAGCTAGGCAGCGCTTCGCGAACCTGCGGTTTTTGGAATATGAATTTTGAATTTTTAATGAATTCCCAAAATCCATATTGACAAATGCGGGGGATTTCTTATATAATAACTGACGTTGTGAAAACACAACGCGCGATCGTGGCGGAATTGGCATACGCGCACGTTTGAGGGGCGTGTCCGATAAGGGTACGGGTTCAAGTCCCGTCGATCGCACCATAAAAGAACGCTAACTTTGATACGAAGTTAGGGTTCTTTTCTTTTTGCCAAAAGCTTTGTGGATA
>OLGB01001430.1_pt1 | contig 28975 bp, 31 predicted proteins | sample 1605691 | NCBI WGS metagenome assembly OLGB01 (sample SAMEA3888925, study PRJEB22519) | human gut metagenome | biome: human gut; feature: human-associated habitat; material: faeces | place: Denmark | collected 2010 | reverse complement strand
TGAGTGATGTTTCTATCTCTTTCTTGGTTGTGTTCTTTTTAAATATTGACATGTAAATCAGATGTCCTTTCTTTTCTAAGTATTCGTTCTGTAAAATATCCAACCTGTTTATACTATATTATAGTTTCACTTTATCTACAATCTGAGGCACGGAAAAATCCGTGCTAATACATGCTGAATAAATAGATCCTGATTTATAATAAATGTATTAATTGATGTTTCTCATATACATAGTTTTGCGTCCGGCTCCGGTTTTAATAATAGCTCCTTCTTCTACAAGTTTTTTAAGTGCAGATTCGACAGAGGAGCTGCCAAGGCTGGGACATGAAAGTAATGCATCCTGTTTTGAAAACTTTCCAAGCGTATTTTCTGTGAATGACTTTACAATATCGTAAGCATTGCTCTTCTTTCCTGTTTTTGCTGCAAGTGATACTCTGGATTCAAATTCCCTATAGCATGATAAGATAATGCCAAGCAGATATTTTATGAATGGCTTTGGATCATTTTCTCCTGAGTGCCATCCCATGTCAGCTTGCTGCAATACTTCATAATAAGTTTCTTTTGTATCTGCAATAGCTTTTTCAATACTGATATACTGTCCAACTATATAGCCGGTGCGATACAATAACAGTAATGTGAGCAGACGGCTCATTCTGCCGTTTCCATCGTTAAATGGGTGAATGCATAAGAAATCTAATATGAAATTTGGAATTAAAATAAGAGGGTCAACTATTCCTTCTCCAAAAGCCTTATTATATTCCTCACAAAGACGCTCTACAGCACTTGGAGTTTCATAGGGTTCAAGTGGCTTGAATAATACAATCTTTTCTCCATTTTCAATAACCATATCAATTTCATTAGGTGTAGTTTTAAATTTTCCACCATAGGAAAAAGCCGTATATTTTAATAACTCACCATGTAACTGCAGAATATAACTGCTTCTTACTGGAATTGCTTCATAACTTTCATGAATTATATTTAATGCATTCCTATAACCAAGGATTTCCTGTTCATCTCTGTTTCGTGGAGTCGTCTTATTTTCAACTAACTGCTTTAATCTTGAATTAGTGGTAATAATACCTTCTATCTGATTTGAACTTTCGGTACTCTGAATTTTAGCAATCTCAACTAATCTATTTAATTCAACCGGTTTCTGCCTTAAAAATAGGTCCTGTTTACCCTTAAATTCGTGAATCTGTGCAACATATGCCATTATTTCATTATCCCAGGTTCTTTCCTTAAGTTTTGAATAATCAAATTCTCGCATCAGGTACTCCTTTCTCCCAAATGTTACTTCTTTCTCCCAATTATAATATATTTTGGGAGAAAAACAAGAGAAATGGGAGTAACATTTTACTATCTTATATATTTACCACTTAAATTTAATTTATCCTAAACCTTGTATAGAAAATAAATTAGGGAATTGTCTGAGAAATTATTTATTATCTTCGTTATTCTGTTCATGCAATTTACTACGATTGATAACTGGTCTGGAGTTTATGAAACAATATATGATTTTGTTTTTATATATTTTGTTAGATTCATGCATACAAAAGTAAGCCCTACTTTCATTTCCATGCAATCTTTTCCCATAAGATTACTCCATAAATAAATATTTTGCACCCATATCAAAACAACCTAAATACCTGTTCTATAGCGGGAGGTTACTTCTATTTACCTCATTAATAAATTTCCTTAACATGTAAAAATGCAAGAACAACATTTAGTCATCCTTGCACTTGATTCTATTATTCATTTATCAATTTGTTTAACTGTTGCAGCATTTCTACTAGCTTATTAACTGACTTATCAGCTAAGTTCTCAAGAGATAATTTGCTTTCTTCTAATCCATACTGTTGTTTGATTTCATTTATTTGTTCTTTAATTTTACCATTATATGTACTAAATTTATTTAAGAATTCTAACATTGTATCCGTAAAATCATTCGACAGATAATTGGCATATGATGTTTCCGACTCTTCAATCATTCTCATAGCTGATTCTATCTTTAGGGCTTTCTGATTATTTGAGTTCATTGTTATTCTCCTTTATAAAAACCTATTCTTACAATATACTAATTTTCTTTTGGTGCATAACAACCAACGCTTAAATAACTATTACCATCAGTATCTACACTACAGGTAATCCAACATGTTCCATAATCAGTCTCATATTTTGCAGAATCTGAATCTATATCAATTACCTCATAAACTTCGCCTGCTTGATCTGTAAGAGTTTTAAATAACTTTTTTATGTCATTACCGGTATATTTCCAATCTACATAGCTTACAGTTTTATGAAGATTATCTTTATCATATGACGCAACTGTTAAGGTTCCTTTCTTACCTTTCCACTTAAAATTATTATATTTATAATAAAGATGACTGCTAGATTCACTAGATAAATCCTCGTCTGGTTTACCTAATATTTCCTCTACTTTACTATTAGCCTCTCCAAGTCTAAGTTCTGTCATAGGTAGTGCCATATTTTTTGTTTCAGATATGTATTTTTTACCACATCCCACAAAAGATAAACAACTAATAATTAATAGTGATATTATTATAACTCCCCTTTTCATCAAACCATGCATTCTAATTTTCCTCCTTGTATTATGGTTAGTTTATTTATATGTATATCTGTCAAGATATACATATATCTTATATACGTAGTATATAAGAGCCGATTTTTTCTATTTTAGGAGAAAGATGAAATACGAATGTACAAAAAACTGTGGATTGAGTAACTTATTTGACTATTCAAGATTAATGTCATTAAAGATATATTAGAATTTTTGTAAAAAACGGACGCTGCAACTCGCTTCACTCTTGCGGCTGGGAATTGGTGGACGGGTGCGTCCCACTACTTTCGCGCAGTGCCGTGTCCTGACCGCAGGTCAGGACACACGCGCTGTCGCGCTCTATGCGAATAACAAAAGAACCAGAGTTACAAGTAAACTTGCACTCCGGTTCTTCTATCATTCGCGCACTGCGCTTGTAGTTCGCGGTGTATGTACAACTTGGTTTTCAACCAATTTGTACGCGCATTCCATGCGCTATAGATAACAAAAAGGACTTGAGCACAAGTAAACTTGTCTCAAGCCCTTTATTGTTATCTGCACCGCTAATCTATGTCCGCGATTACTGTGGCTGCTTGCCGATGTATGCAAGGATACCACCATCTACATAGAGGATGTGTCCATTAACTGCATCTGATGCTTCTGAAGCAAGGAATACAGCTGGACCAGCTAATTCTTCTGGCTTTAACCATCTCTCTGCTGGTGTCTTTGCAACGATGAATGAGTCGAATGGATGTCTTGATCCATCTGGCTGTCTCTCTCTTAATGGAGCTGTCTGAGGTGTCTCGATGTAACCAGGTCCAATACCATTACACTGGATATTGTACTTACCATACTCAGAACAAATATTTCTTGTAAGCATCTTAAGACCACCCTTAGCAGCAGCGTAAGCTGATACTGTCTCACGGCCTAATTCTGACATCATTGAGCAGATGTTGATGATCTTACCATGTCCTCTTTCGATCATTGAAGGAATTACTGCCTTTGATACGATGAATGGTGCGTTAAGATCTACATCGATAACCTGTCTGAACTCAGCAGCTGTCATCTCGCACATAGGAATTCTCTTAATGATACCAGCGTTGTTTACGAGGATATCGATTGGTCCAACTTCCTTTGTGATCTTCTCTACAGTAGCGTTAACAGCTTCTTCGTTAGTAACGTCGCAAACATATCCGTGAGCGTCGATACCAGCTTCCTTATAAGCTGCTAATCCCTTATCTACTAATTCCTGCTTAATATCGTTAAAAACGATTTTTGCACCAGCCTTAGCCATACCACTAGCGATAGCGAAGCCGATACCATATGATGCACCAGTTACAAATGCAATCTTACCTTCAAGTGAAAAATTAACTGACATTTTAATTCTCCTTTTCCTAATAATAATTTATAAATGAAACCCTCTACAGGTTACATTCCTTTAGTAAAATATGTACTGACGGATTACTTTAAATCCTTCATGTCTACCCAGTCCATATCATCGAAATCCTGGTTTTCTCCAGCCATTCCCCAGATAAATGCATATGCATGTGTAGCTGATGCTGAATGAATTGACCAGCTTGGTGAAATAACTGCTTCTTCACTTCTCATGATGATATGACGAGTTTCTGTTGGCTCACCCATGTAGTGAACAACGATATCTTCTTCTGGAATCTCGAAGTAGAAATAAACTTCCATTCGTCTGTCATGTGTATGACATGGCATTGTATTCCATACGCTTCCTGGCTCAAGAGTTGTGATTCCCATCTCTAACTGGCATGTCTCAACCTGACCTGGTAAAATATACTTTCTGTTAAGACGCTTATTACATCCTTCAACAGAACCAAGCTGAAGCTTGAACTCATCCTTGATATCCTTTTCTGGATCAATAAATACTGTAGGATATGTCTTATGTGCTGGTGTTGAGTTAAAGTAGAACTTAGCTGGCTTAGAAGAATCCTCGCTCTTGAACTTAATCTCCTTAGAACCCATACCAATATAAAGACCATCTCTATATTTAAACTTATATTCAGTACCATCAACGATAACTGAACCGTTGCCACCTACATTAAAGATACCCATCTCACGTCTCTCAAGGAAATATGCAGCCTTAAGTTCAGAACCTGCCTCAAGTGTAAGTTCCTTATTAACCGGCATACATCCGCCTACGATAATACGATCAATCTGGCTGTAAACAAGCTTGAAATCGTCAGCTGGGAAAAGATTCTGGATAAGAAAATCATTTCTCAGTCTTTCTGTATCATAACCCTTTACATCTCTTGCGTTAGCACCCTGTCTTACTTCCATCGTAACTCTCCTTTTCAATTCACAAACCTAGGGCAAAGCCCCGTTTGGTGTTTATAATACCACAAAATCCAATTATTTACAACTATTAACCAACTATTCCCTTTATAAGTACATTTTTTTCGACATATTCCTGTGAAAATGTATACGCATCCTTAATCATTGTTTCTGCTTCTTTAGTCTTGTCTACATTATCACAGTAAATTCTTGCTATCACATCACCTTTGCTGACTTTGTCGCCTATTTTCTTAGAAAGAACAACTCCAACTGATAAATCAATCACATCGTCCTTGGCTGCCCTTCCGCCCCCAAGAATCATTGAAGATTTTCCTATCAGCTCAGACTGGATTGACTGGATGTATCCATCGCTATCTGCACACACCTCTGTTATTGTATCAGATACCTTTAACTTATCTGTGTTATATACTGCGTCAGGGTCTCCACCCTGGGCTTTAACGAACTCTGCCATCTTTTCCAAAGCACTTCCGTCACTTATTACTCTCTCCAATTCTTTTCTTACAGTTTCTTTATCAAGGTCATCTCTTGCAGCAAGCACCATATATGTTCCAAGATTAAGGACAAGCTTAGTTAAATCCTCTGGTCCTTCACCTTTTAACGTATTGATAGCCTCGATAACTTCAAGTGCATTACCAACTGCATATCCTAACGGCTGGTCCATATCAGTAATAAGTGCTGTTACATTTCTGCCTGCGCCTTTTCCAATACGAACCATCTCCTTAGCAAGACTTACGGCATCAGCCTCATTTTTCATAAATGCGCCGCTTCCGGTCTTGACATCAAGAACAATCGCATCAGCACCAGAAGCCAGTTTCTTACTCATAATACTGCTTGCAATAAGCGAAATATTCTCGACCGTTGCTGTAACATCCCTTAGTGCATATATCTTCTTATCTGCAGGTGCAAGATTACCTGTCTGCCCTGTTATTGCAATTCCTATATCATTAACCTGCTTAACAAATGCTTCCTCAGACAGAGAAGTGTTAAATCCCGGAATACTTTCCAGTTTATCAATCGTGCCTCCTGTATGTCCAAGTCCTCTTCCACTCATCTTTGCAACTTTGCCGCCAAGTGCTGCAACCATAGGTGCAAGAACAAGCGAAGTCTTATCTCCAACGCCACCTGTACTGTGCTTGTCTACTTTAATTCCATTAATATCCGACAAATCCAGCTTGTCTCCGCTGTTTTCCATTGCAAGCGTCAGGTTAAGAGTCTCATCATAATCCATATGTCTGAAATATATTGCCATAAGAAGGGCAGAAGCCTGATAATCAGGTATATCCCCCCTGACATAGCCATTAACAAAGAACTCTATCTCTTCTTTAGTAAGCTTTCCACCATCTCTTTTCTTCTCTATAATATCAACCATTCTCATAATGCAGACCTCCTACATAATCTTATTAAGAAAACTCTTTCCTATCTTAACCGGTTCTGTGCCAAAAATCTCAGCCAGTGTCTGTGCTATATCAGCATAAGTGTCACCTGTTCCAAGATTAACACCATGTTTTAAACATTTGCCATATACAAGCAACGGAACATACTCCCTTGTATGGTCAGTTCCCTTATAGGTTGGGTCACAACCGTGGTCAGCCGTAATAACAAGCATATCTGTGTCTTTCATAGTGTCTAACACCTGTGCGAGTCTATCATCAAATTCTTCAAGACCTCTTGCATAACCTTTATAATCTCTTCTGTGTCCCCATGTTGAATCGAACTCAACCAGATTAGTATATATAATTCCTTTATTATCCTGCTTCATATAATCAAGTGTTACATCCATTCCATCCTGATTATCATTAGTGTGCTTAGACTCTGTAAGTCCAACTCCAGCAAAAATATCATGAATCTTACCGACTCCGATTACATCAAGCCCTTTATCACAGACTCTGCACAATATATTATCCTCACTTGGCTTTAGTGAGAAATCCCTTCTGTTAGGTGTTCTCTTATAATTGCCATTCTCCCCGACAAAAGGTCGTGCAATAACTCTTGCCACAGCATTCTTTCCTGTAAGGATATGTCTTGCTGTCTCACACATTTCATAAAGTCTTTCTACCGGCACAACATCTTCATGACATGCAATCTGGAAAACTGAATCTCCTGATGTATATACAATTGGTTTTCCTGTCGCAACATGTTCATCACCAAGTTCAGCAATTATCTGTGTTCCTGAAGCCGGCTTATTGCAAAGTATTCCTGGAATTCCTGTCTTTTTAATGAATTCATCAATAATACAATCTGGAAATCCATCAGGATACACAGGAAACGGATCAGGAGAATATATTCCTGCCATCTCCCAGTGTCCAATTGTCGTGTCTTTTCCTGCAGACACTTCTGCCAGTTTTCCAAAACACCCGATGGGATTATCACAACGCTCAAGGTTATGTGCACCGTCTATATTGCCTATTCCAAGCTTTACCATATTAGGAATATTAAGACCTCCATTAGCCCCTGCAGTATGTCCCAATGTATCTGCACCTTCATCTCCAAACTTAGCTGCATCCCTGGCCTCACCAATTCCAACACTATCTAAAACTATCCATATAATTCTGTTAATATTCATAGCCACGCCTCCCGACAATCTTTAATATATTGTACCACAAAGAATACTTTCTGTATTATTATTTTGCATTTTTGAAAACAAATGTTATAATCACATATACATTGTGTTTTTTATGCAAATGTAATTAATTGAATATACATTTTTAAGGAGAAAATCATATGAGTTTCGAGTTCGTCACAAAGCTTCCTACACCTACTGAAATCAAAGAACAGTACCCTGTACCGGAAGAAATAAAAGCATTAAAAGCTGAAAGAGATGCTGAAATTGCTGATGTTATCACTGGCAAATCAGACAAACTTCTTGTTATTATCGGACCTTGCTCAGCAGATAATGAAACTGCTGTCCTTGATTACACATCAAGACTTGTTAAGGTTCAGGAGAAGATTAAAGACAAAGTTATTATTATCCCAAGAGTTTACACTAACAAACCAAGAACGACAGGCGTAGGTTACAAGGGAATGCTTCACCAGCCAGATCCTGAAAAGAAGCCTGACCTTCTTGCCGGTCTTGTTGCAATCAGAAAAATGCATATTGATGTAATGAAAGAGACACATCTTAGTCCTGCTGATGAAATGCTTTATCCTGAAAACTACTGGTATCTTTCAGATGTTCTTTCATATGTTGCCGTTGGTGCAAGATCAGTTGAAAACCAGCAGCACAGACTTGTATGTTCAGGAATTGATGTTCCAGCCGGAATGAAGAATCCTACAAGTGGAGATTTTTCAGTTATGTTAAATTCTGTAGTTGCTGCCCAGTCTAAGCAGACATTTATATACAGAAATTGGGAAGTTAACACACCTGGAAATCCTCTTACACACACAATATTAAGAGGTGCTGTAAACAAACACGGTCAGACTATTCCTAACTATCACTATGAGGATTTAATAAGACTTTATAACATGTATGCTGCAAGAGATCTTGAGAATCCTGCTGTTATTGTAGATGCTAACCACAGCAATTCAGGTAAGCAGTATCTTGAGCAGATCCGTATCGTCAAGGAAGTTCTTCACAGCTGCCATCACTCTGCTGATGTTAAGAAGCTTGTTAAGGGTGTTATGATTGAAAGTTATATTGAGCCAGGTAACCAGAAGGTTGGCGACGGTGTTTATGGAAAATCAATCACAGACGCATGCCTCGGATGGGCTGAATCTGAAAAGCTTTTATACGATATCGCAGACCTTATTTAAAAACATTTTCATTATGTCGGGATTAATATAGCTTTCTGTAAATGTTCCGATTAATGTAAGTAACAATGACATACTCACAATAATGACCGTTCTTCTTAAAGTATCAATTCTGTTTAGAAAATAATGACACATAAGTAGAATGGTCATTATATATAACAGATAATGTGGAAACAGCCATACCAGAACCATAACTACTCCCCCTGCACCGTGATACATAACAGCCTTTGTCATACATATTCCAAGACAGAATCCATTGTATAGACACAGCCAGTATACATACATTTTTCTGAATGGGGTAATCATGAATACTACCAATGTTATGAACTTCCTTAATCTGTAAGATAGAACCTCCTGCCATACATTTGCATATGCAACATCAGAATTAATGTATACAATCAGATATTCAGTTGAAAACACATCACCATAGCGCCACATTTTTATAAAGCATGTACCAAGTATAATTCCCGCAATAATTAATGCAGCAAATCTTACATTCTTAATTACCCACAATAAAAAAGCCTTCATATATATCCATCAAAATGTACTTTGAATCAATATATGAAGACTTTGTCTTAATTATTCTTTTTACGGTTAAGTAAGGCATCATAAGCAAGAACTGCTGAAATTGTCTTGGAATCCTGTATCGTTCCTGCAAATATCATATCTTTAAGTTCATCCAGTGTGTATTTTTCTACATCTATGAATTCATCTTCATCAAGATGCTGACTTGTTTTTACAAGATCTGTTGCAAGATATACATCTACCACTTCATTGCAGAACGCAACCGCAGTAACAACTGATACAAGCTTAGTAAGATTATCTGACCTATATCCGGTCTCTTCTTCAAGTTCTCTTGCTGCCGCATTAATTGTCGGCTCATCCCAGCCATTAAGACCACCTGCAGGAATCTCAATCGTCTCTCTGTCAAGTGCGTCTCTGTACTGTCTTACCATGAGAAGACGTCCATCATCTAACACCGGAACAACAGCTGCCGCTCCTCTGTGGTCAATATAATCCCATTCTGCCCTATGTCCGTCGGGAGTCTCTATAACATCTGTATATATATCAAGTATTGAACCCTTATATTTAAGAATTCTATCCACTCTTTTAATATGTTCTTTCATATTCAGCCTTTCTATATAAAAATGTTACTTAATGCTTGTACATTTGTCATAGCAGGCGTCAGTTGCTTTGATAAGTGCATTTCTGAAACCATTCTCTTCAAGTGCAGAAACAGCCTGAATTGTTGTTCCACCAGGCGAACACACTTTATCTTTAAGTACTGCCGGGTGTTCTCCTGACTCAAGTACCATCTTTGCCGAACCAAGGACAGTCTGGGCAACCAGCTTATATGCGTCATCTCTCTTTATTCCATACTTTACAACGCTATCCGCCATCGCCTCAATGAACATATATACATAGGCAGGCGAGCTGCCACTTGCACACACTATTCCATCCATAAGCTTTTCATCAACATAAACAACCTTTCCAAATGAATTAAAGAATTTATCAATAACATCTCTTTCGTCAAATGAAAAATCTGTCATATTATATGATACTCCTGTCATTCCCTCTCCAATAAGTGCAGGTGTATTAGGCATTGCTCTTACAACTCTTATGTTGCTTCCAAGAGCATTCTTTATAGACGCAATAGTAATTCCCGGTGCAATTGATATAATAACGCTTTCTTCTGTTACCACATTTACAATATTCTTAAGTACTGTTGGATACATCTGTGGTTTTACTGCAAGCACAATATACTTGGCATTATTGCCACACTCAGCATTACTTTCTGCAAATCTTACACCTGTCTCAGATGATATTCTTTCGCATTTTTCCCTGTCTGGTGATGAAAATATAATATCTGATGGTGAAAATACCGCTAAAGCACCTTTAAGCATTGCATATCCCATGTTACCCATTCCAATAAAACCAATCTTAGCCATATGTATATCCTCCCAACTATATCATGATATATAACATCTGATTATTATATACCCGGTTATTAAATAAGCTTGCTTATAAAAAGCAAGCTTATATTAATTATATTCATTTAATTATTTGTTTTCAAGTAACTTTTCTACACTTACAAGCTTTACACAGAGTACAAAAAGATCAGCAGCCTGCTTCATCTCTTCTGGAGTTGGGAATGATGGGGCAATTCTTATATTAGAGTCCTTAGGGTCCTTTCCATAAGGGAATGTTGCGCCTGCACCTGTAAGCTTAACACCTGCTTCTTTACATTTTGCAACTATTGCCTTGGCACATCCATCCATAGCATCAAATGATATAAAATATCCACCCTTAGGCTCTGTCCATGAACCAATTCCAAGTCCGCCAAGTTCTTCTTCAAAAACACTTTCAACAGCCTCAAACTTAGGTCTTATAAACTCAGCATGCTTTCTCATATGTTCCTTAAGTCCATTGATATCCTTAAAGAATCTCACATGTCTTAACTGATTAAGCTTATCATGTCCGATTGTCTGGATTGTAAGCTGCTTCTTGATATCTGCAATATTATTAGCAGATGTAGCAAGTGCTGCAATACCTGAACCTGGGAAGCTCACCTTAGAAGTTGAAGCAAACTCAAATACCATATCAGGGTTACCAGCTTTCTCACATTCACTGATGATATCAGCTATCTCATCCTTATTGTCATCATATAAATCATGGATAACATAAGCGTTATCCCAGAAAATTCTGAAATCCTCAGCAGCTGGCTTAAGTGCAGCCATTCTCTTAACTGTTTCTTCAGAATATGTATATCCCTGAGGATTAGAATACTTTGGAACGCACCAGATACCCTTTACAGAAGCATCCTTGCTTACATACTCTTCTACCATACCCATATCTGGACCAGACTCTGACATTGGAATGTTAATCATCTCAATTCCAAATCTTTCTGTGATTGCAAAATGTCTGTCATATCCAGGAACTGGACATAAGAACTTAACCTTATCAAGCTTGCACCATGGAGTATTACCAAGAATACCATGTGTGTATGCTCTTGAAATCTGGTCATACATAATATTAAGACTTGCGTTTCCATACACAATAACATGATCTGGTGTTGTTCCCATCATATCTGCCATAAGCTTCTTTGCTTCTGGAATACCATCTAAAACACCATAGTTTCTGCAATCTGTTCCATCTAAACTCTTAAGGTCTGATGAACTATTGATTGTATCAAGAAGTCCTAATGAAACATCAAGCTGCTTAGCTGATGGCTTACCTCTTGACATATCTAACGCAAGCCCCTTTGCCTTAGCTTCTGCATACTCTTTGTTCAAGCTTTCCTTTAAAGCTAAAAGCTCTTCTTTACTCATATCATTGTACTGCATAATCTTCCTCCTAATCAGCATATAATCAATATGCTCTATTCTACAATGTATAATTCATAATTGCAAATATTTTTAAAAATAACTTAATATTTTAAAACATCTCTTTAAAATGCTTAATTATATTAAGTGTGTTGAAATCAAAAAAGGCTATCACATAACGAATTAACATTATGTGACAGCCTTGGTTTATGTTAGTTTACTTTGCGTAATCTACAGCTCTTGACTCTCTGACAATACTAACCTTAATCTGACCAGGATATTCCATCTGATCCTCAATCTGCTTAGAAATGTCACGAGCCATAATTACCATATCTGAATCACTAACGACTTCAGGAACTACCATAACACGAACCTCTCTACCTGCTTGAATGGCAAAGGATTTCTCAACTCCCTTGAATGAGTTGGTAATATCTTCTAATTGTTTCAGTCTGTTTGTATAAGTTTCTAACGTTTCTCTTCTTGCACCAGGTCTTGCAGCTGAAATTGTATCAGCAGCCTGTACAAGACAAGCAATTAAGCTTTCTGGCTCAACGTCTCCATGATGTGCTTCTACTGCATTAATAACAAGAGCTGATTCTTTATATCTTCTACAAAGATCAACACCTAACTGAATATGTGAGCCTTCCATCTCGTGGTCAACAGCTTTACCAATATCATGTAATAAACCAGCACGCTTAGCCATCTTAACATCAAGTCCTAACTCTCCAGCTAAGAGACCTGTAAGCTGTGCTACTTCAATAGAATGCTTTAAAACATTCTGTCCATAACTTGTTCTGAATCTTAACTTACCTAAGAGTCTTACAAGCTCTGGATGGATACCATGTACACCAACCTCAAGGGTTGCAGCTTCACCTTCTTCTTTAATTAATGTCTCGACTTCTTTCTGGGCTTTCTCAACCATCTCCTCAATTCTTGCCGGATGAATTCTTCCATCAAGTATGAGCTTCTCAAGAGCGATTCTTGCAACCTCTCTTCTTACCGGATCAAAGCCCGACAAAACTACAGCCTCAGGTGTATCATCAATGATAAGTTCAACACCTGTAAGTGTTTCAAGAGTTCTGATATTTCTACCCTCTCTACCAATAATACGGCCTTTCATTTCGTCATTAGGAAGCTGAACTACTGATATTGTTGTCTCAGCCACATGGTCTGCGGCGCATCTCTGAATTGCATTAACAACAATTTCCTTAGCCTTCTTGTCTGCTTCCTCTTTCGCTCTGCTTTCTAATGTCTTAATCATTACAGCAGTATCATGTTTAACTTCGTCTTCAACAGTCTTTAATAGATATTCTTTTGCCTGTTCGGAGGTCAATCCTGAGATTCGTTCAAGTTCCTGCTGTCTCTTCTTCTCAAGTTCTTCAACCTTTTGCTTCTGTTTACCAAGTTCTTCTTCTTTCCTGGTAATGTTAGAGTCGCGTTTCTCTACAGCCTCAATCTTTCTGTCAAGTGTCTCTTCTTTTGAAAGAACTCTCTTTTCATACTTGCTTATCTCAGCTCGTCTTTCCTTAGTTTCCTTCTCAAGTTCGTTCTTAGTCTTTAAAGACTCTTCCTTGACTTCCAAAAGAGCTTCCTTTTTCTTGGTTTCAGCTGTCTTAAGAGCTTCATCTATTATCTCTCTTGCTTTCTCATTGGCATTACCGATTGTTGCATCGTTACGCTTGTTGATTGCATTAGACGAGATAAACCAAGTAATAGGAGCGACTATCACTAAAGTAGCAATAATTGCGATTACTATTGGAATCAACGCAGGAGCACCTCCTTATTTAGTTTTCATTGTACAAAAAATACAACAATCTAATATTATACTCAATTGTCGATTATGTCAAGGAAAAGCCCCTTAGAATCCAATGTTTTATTAATAATATCCATACTGAATCCTTTGCGATATAATGCAGCTTTGACCTTCTGAAGCTCTTTATAATCAGCGTTCTCTATATCTATATGTTTCTTTTCAACAAATGCCTTTGCCTGTTCTAATTCTATATCACTATTATCTTCATAGAATTCATCACAAACCCTGCTGATAATATCTGCATCAACGCCTTTCTGCTTTAACTTAAGTTCAATCTGTCTTCTTGGCTTATTACCTGCCTTAAAATTAACATAATTCTCTGCAAAGCGCTCATCATTAATATATCCAAACCTGGTTACATACTCTAATGCATAATCTATACACATATCAGGATAATATCCATCTCTAAGCTTGTCCTCTAAACCTTTTCTTGTATAATCCTTATTCTTAAGCAATGCCATCGCTCTTACCGTTGCACGCTTAGATAACACATCATCTATCAGAGAATCATATGCTTCTTTCCTGACAGACTCTCCATCCTTAATTCCAAACTTTCTTAATTCTGCTGCATATAAAGCAAATGCAGGCTCATAATTAATATATACAAGCCTGCGTTTCTTAGTAAGTTCTTTAATGGATGTGACAATAAGTTCAATATTATCTTCCATAACCCACCTTAATATTACTCTTCTGTATCTGCTTTCTTCTTAGCCTTAGCTTGCTTAGCATCATCAGATGCTTCTGCTTCCTTAACGCCGTCCACAATTCCGTAGTGTTCTCTTACTCTTCTGTCAACTTCTTCTCTTATCTCTGGATTATCAAGAAGGAACTGCTTAGCGTTCTCTCGTCCCTGTCCAATCTTATTGCCCTCATATGAGAACCATGCTCCACTCTTCTGGATAATACCTGCATTAGAAGCAAGATCCACAAGATCTCCTTCTGTAGATATACCTTTTCCAAAAAGAATATCAAACTCTGCTTCTCTGAACGGAGGGGCAACCTTATTCTTAACAATCTTGACTCTGGTTCTGTTACCAATAACCTCACCATTCTGCTTAAGTGTCTCAATCTTTCTTACATCAAGTCTTACAGAAGAATAGAACTTAAGTGCACGACCACCTGTAGTTGTCTCCGGATTTCCAAACATAACACCAACCTTTTCACGAAGCTGGTTGATAAATATAACAACGCAGTTATTCTTGCTTACAACAGGTGTAAGCTTTCTTAATGCCTGTGACATAAGTCTTGCCTGAAGACCTACATGTGAATCGCCCATATCACCATCAATCTCTGCTTTAGGAACAAGAGCTGCAACTGAATCGACAATTACAATATCGACTGCACCAGATCTTACCATAGTCTCTGTAATCTCAAGCGCCTGCTCGCCGCTGTCAGGCTGCGAAATATATAAATTATCAATATCAACTCCAATATTCTTAGCATATACAGGATCCAGAGCATGCTCTGCATCAATAAAACCTGCAATACCGCCTCTCTTCTGTACTTCAGCAACCATATGAAGTGCAACTGTTGTCTTACCACTTGATTCAGGTCCATATATCTCTACAACTCTTCCTTTAGGAACTCCACCGATTCCCAAAGCGATATCTAGACTTAAAGAACCTGTAGGAATACATTCAACATTAAGATTAGCTGTTGATTCTCCAAGCTTCATTACAGAGCCCTTACCAAACTGTTTCTCAATATTAGAAATTGCCGCATCAAGGGCTTTCATCTTATCTTCATTAACCATACCTTAAACTCTCCTTTTGAACATGTGTTCGTTTCTTAAATAGTATCTTATTATTCTCATATTGTCAAGAGCTTTTCGAACATTTATTCGTATTGTATGTATACTGGAATAATAAGACTATAGCATATTGTATATGAATTGTAAATATTTATTTTATATTTTTGCATTATTATATCGCGTGATAATATTTTATATGTAAAGTCTGTTAGTATTGCTCTTAAAGATAGTAGGTCTTTTGTATGCATTTTACTAATCAAAAAGCTTTTTTGAACGGTAAAAGCCTACTCAAAGCATTTACTTTACTTAATTGGTAGGTTTTTACGATAATATCCATCAAAAAACCAATAAAAAAGACCTACTCAGGATATATTTCAAGCCTGTTAGTAGGTCTTATGCACTCAACTATTATTTTCCAAATAGTCTCATAAAATCGAACACCATTACTGGTTAGTCTTAATTATATCAAGAACAAACTTAAGTGCTTCCTTCGTAGACTGACACCTTATCGTGTGCCTGTCGCCTGACAAATCACATTCTTTAACATGTGTCTCACCCTTATAGCAGCATCCAATATACACAAGTCCAACAGGCTTGTCATCTTCTCTTGAAGGTCCTGCAACACCTGTTACGGAAACACTGATATCTGCCTTAGATATTCTTACTGCTCCTTCTGCCATCTGGGCAGCAGTTTCAGCACTTACAGCTTTATACTTCTCAAGAGTCTCATGCTTAACTCCAAGAATACGTTCCTTCGCCTCATTACTATATGTAATATAGCCCTCTTTAAAAATGTCTGAAGCACCGCTTATATTAACTATAGACGAAGCAACCATGCCGCCTGTGCATGACTCAGCTGTAGTTATAGTCAGGAATTTGTTCTTTAATGTCTCAACAAGAGCCTTATCAAGACAGCCGAGATAATCAACCATTATTATTTACCCGAACCTTCCAGAAAAACTTTATAATTCTTTGCAATATAATCAATAAGAGAAATCACTGTCAATCCTAATGATATATATATGAGAATAGTATTAATAATATTCATAAATGGTACATTAAGATTAAGAACAAGCATAATAATTGTAATCATCTGAAATGCTGTCTTGAACTTTCCCCAGTAGCTTGCAGCAATAACAACGCCATTATCTGATGCAACAAGTCTGAATCCGCTAATAATAAATTCTCTTGCAATTATAATAATAACAATCCATGCTGCAATTCTTTCAAGGTCAACAAGTGCAATAAGTGCAGAGCATACTAAAAGCTTATCTGCAAGTGGATCCATAAATTTTCCGAAGTTAGTAACAAGATTATACTTTCTTGCAATCTTACCATCTAAAAGGTCTGTTAAGCTTGCAAGAATAAATATTCCTACTGCAATATATTTGCCACATCCAATGTTAAGATACAGACATATCAGAAACAAAGGAATCATAATAACTCTTGCAATTGTAAGTTTGTTAGGTAAATTCATTTAAACATTTTCCTCCATTATTCCCATTAAATCATATTCAGTTGAACCAGTAATCTTTACAGATACGAAATCTCCTGACATAAGTTCCCTGTCACATTCAAAGAACACCATTCCATCAACATTAGGTGCATCCTTGTACGAACGTCCGACATAAGTATTGTCCTCTGCAATATAGCCTTCAACCATAACATCAATAGTCTTTCCAACCATCTGTGCTGACTTGTCAATAGATATTTCCTGCTGCAGAGCCATAAGCTCGTCTCTCCACGTATCCATTATATCCTGGTCAATCTGGTCCGGCATTGTTGCAGCCGGAGTATCCTCTTCTCTTGAATAAGTAAATACACCAAGTCTGTCGAACTCAACTTCATCAATAAATTCCATAACCTCTTCATGGTCAGCCTGTGTCTCTCCCGGGAAGCCGGCAATAAGAGTTGTTCTTAATGCAATGTCCGGAATCTCTTTTCTCAGCTTCGCAACAATATCAAGAAGCTCATGCTTATCTGTCTTTCTTCCCATGCGCTTTAATACATTATCACTTGCATGCTGGATTGGCATATCAAGATAATGACAGACTTTAGGCTCATTCTTAATAGCCTCGATAAGCTCATCATTAATCTCTTCCGGATAACAGTACTGAATTCTTATCCATTTGAGGTCTTCAATCTTGGCAAGCTCATGTATAAGCATTGGAAGTGATTTCTTTCCGTAAAGGTCTGTTCCATAAAGAGTTGTCTCCTGTGCTACAAGTATAAGCTCTTTTGCTCCATTGTGTACAAGGTGCTTTGCCTGCTCCACAAGATACTCAACAGGATAACTTCTGAAATTGCCACGAACCTTAGGAATTATACAGTATGTACAATGCTTATCGCATCCTTCCGCTATCTTAAGGTACTCAAAATATCCCGGCGTAGTAATAATTCTCTTTTCTTTAACAATAGGAAGTCTGTTGGCATCATCAACGACATTAAAGCCCTTACCTTCAAGCACTGAAGTAACAACCTCCGCAATCTTGTCATAAGAAGTTGTTCCTAAAAATGCATCAACCTCCGGAATCTCTTTGATAATCTCATCCTTATATCTGTGAGCAAGGCATCCTGTAACAATAAGTGCCTTACACACAGCATCTTCCTTGTGCTGTGCCATCTCAAGTATCGTGTTGATACTCTCCTGCTTGGCATCACCAATAAAACAGCATGTATTGACAACAATAACATCTGCCTGTGTTTCATCATCTGTAAACTCAAAACCCTTATCGTTAAGGATTCCAAGCATATTCTCTGTATCTACAAGGTTTTTATCACAACCTAAAGATGCAAACATAATCTTCATATACTGCATTACCTCCTGCATAGTACTCCTCATTGTAACACATTTTTTGCAAATGTAAACATATCCCTTACATAATCTGACCATATAAAACATTATCAAATTGGCACTTTTAATAAGACCTGAATTGTACTATTCTTTGTTGCAAATATGAATCAAAGGAGAAAAAGATAATTATGAAAGACAAAAAAACAGGTTTAATCCAGACATTAATTGGTGCTATTATTCTTGTTATCGGTATCGTGTTATGTGTCAACACATACATAGTAAAAGGTAATAAAGCATACGCATTTTCACTTCTTGTAACAATCCTTGGCATTGTTATTCTTATTGCAGGATTATACAGAACATTTTCAAAGAAAGAGAGAAAGCCTGTAGACGCAAAGGTAATTGCACAGGCCGCTTTGTGTGCTGCACTCTGCTATGTTGGTGCAACATTTATAAAGATAGACATTCCTGTTGGAACAGAAAGAACTATGTTCCACTTTGGTAATGTATTCTGCGTTCTTGCAGCTTTACTTATCGGTGGCGAATGGGGTGGTCTTGCCGGAGCAATCGGCATGACAATAAGTGATTTGTCAACAGCCTATGTAACAAGCGCTCCTAAGACATTTATTCTTAAGTTATGTATCGGTCTTATCGTTGGTTTTGTAGCACATAAACTCTTCCATCTTTCCAAGGAACATTCTGCAAAATATGTTGCTGTTGCTACTGTTGTATCAAGCATATGCGGTATGGCATTCAATATTGTTGCTGACCCTGTAGTCGGATATTTCTACAAGACATACCTTCTCGGTGTACCTCAGGACCTTGCAAAGACACTTGCTAAAATAGGTGCGATAACCACATCTGTTAATGCAGTTATCGCTGTTATAGTTGCTTCAATAATATATCTTGCATTAAGACCAGCTATGAAAAAGCTGAATATGTTGAGAGATTTATAAAATATTTTTCGCCGCTTTGCTTTTCCTGCAGGGCGGCGGTTAAATTTCTATGTTTGCGTTGCTTTTGCCAACTTATCTCTCGTAGCTTTTTATATTACTGTACTTTATCTCTGTTCCAAATTTCATATCCCTGACGTCTTGCAGAATCATATACCGGCTGCATATTCTTTTCTAATATGTGGCAAAACTCCTGTCTGTTTTTTCCAAAAGTATACAGTTCCCTTACGGCCCATATAGAATGAAGGTTATCTCTGTAACAGGCTTCAAAAAGTTTATGTAACTCAGGCATTTCATATATCTTTTCATACAAAATAAACTGATTGCCCGCAAATATTTCAAAGAAAGGTTTCCACTTAGGAAGCCTATTATTCTTTGAGGAATTAAGAGCTGAATCCATTGGCATCAGATTCCATAACTCATCATTCATTACAAATGACCATGGAATGAAATGATCTATGTCATATTGTTTGGTATTTACCGGCTTCCCTGTAAATACATCTTTTACCTCACATACATCAAATATTCCTTCCCACAGTTTCCTTACATGAGGTAACTTCCTTATCTTTTCATCCATAGGTGCCAGTTTATATACTAATCCCGGCACTTCCGGATTGTTATTTTGCAGCCATTTAACCTTTTCATACTGAATCCAGCCAAGTATATTTACTGTATTATCCTGTATCATTAAAACCCAGTCAGGATTAAAATATACTTCTTTTTTTAATTTGCTGCTGTCTCCAAGAATATAAGGTAATGACACAATCATCTGATTGACCTTCTTAATATATGCTGTCAGTCTTTTTACACTTCCCCAGTCAGCAGGCTCATCACTTTTTGAAAAGAATCCTGACAAAGCCCTGTAAGGAACCATATTGGTAAGCTGTTCCTTTACTGACTTAAGCTCATTGTTATATTCTTTGATTGCATTTTTTATTTCAACTTTTGATGCATTCGCAGGTAAACTGCTGTATTCAGATAACAAATTCACTGCCCTTTCAAGCCCGTCCCTTACCATTCCATCAGCTTGTATTCCACTAAGATGTATATGGAACTCTCTTACTGAATACCATGCATTTGATATCATTTCGTCTATTATATCATCAAATGTTGTCTGATAAACATTTTCTGAAATCAGATGAACAATCGCCTCAAACCAGTAGAACTTATAACAATATGACGGATCTTTCATCATCTGTGAAAATCCTTCTATATCCAGCATGTTATAATATTTTTGTTCAACTATTAAATGGTTGTCACCTTGCGAAGTATAATATTCAGCCATTGTTCCGTACCCCTGTCTTGTCTTACATCACCTGTTACCCAGATTTTTTCTTTCATAAATCCATGTATAGGCTTCATCAACATATCAAAACTTTCCTCTGTAAGATATGTGAAATACCTTCCATTTCTTACACCCTCAAAATCACCATACTTAAAAGACATATATATCACACCATTTCTTTTAAGAGCCTGATACAGCCTCGTTATCATGTCCGGCAGTTCGCATTTCTTTATGTGAAGAATTGATGCGCACGCCCATATCCCATCATAGCCATTACTGGCATTAAAATCCTCAAAAAGCATATGCTGTACTTTAATACCTGTGTACTTTGTTGCTGCCTTACATAATTCTTTTGAGCCATCCATTGCATCAACTTCATATCCTTTATCTATAAAATACTTAGTGTCTCTTCCTGAACCACATCCAAAATCCAATATTTTTGATTTTACAGGCAAAACCGATAGGAAAAGTTCCTGTATTTCATGGAAATCAACATTTTGAGTTGTATTAACAAAGTCTGCTGTATGCAGGTTGTAGTAATCTAATGTATTATTATCACTCATAAACTTCTTACTTCCTGATGTTTTGTTATCATTACTATAACACAAATACCAGTTACACTAAAGGCTGCTTTAAAAATAAGTTATTATAAAATTCACACTGCATCTTAATAATCTACGTTGATTAATTTGACTTATCAAACATGCTGCATTTTATCTACTATATACTTTCCATGCACTTTGAATTCTTTCCTGTACCTCATTCCTCAACTTCTCCGGTCCAACAAACAACCTTATACATCCACGCATGATGCATAAACAATCCCACACCTTCTGTACATTCTTTTACTGGTACATCATTTGAACCTCCGAGGATGCTGACAATGCTATTCTCCGCTGGTGTAATAGCAACGCCCATCCTTATAACATAGACCGTTTATATGATGTACTTGTTCCAATTGATGGTTCCATGGGAACTTTTGATGAAAGCACAATGAAGCTTTGTTCTTTTCCAGTTTTGAAATTTAAAAAGGATCTAATTAAATTAGGCCGTCATTTCGATTTCTCATATGCACTTGAAAATTTAGATAAGAATTCTAAGATTGCTTTTGAGCTTTATAAAGAATATTCAGAATGGAAAGAATACAACTACTTTGAACCATATAAGAAGATGGCTCTCAAAAATACCGGTAATGACGAAAAATCAATTTTGCGTGCATTTTATAGATACGCGGCTTCCGATTATGAATCTTTATTTCACCTATTGGTAAAAGACTTTAAACCTCAGACACTTCAAATCAAAATCAATAGAGAAACCATGCAGCCACACCACACGTTATTAGTAGACTCTGTATTTGATATTGGCTGGTTTTTTTCAAAGTTTATCACCGAGGATGCTTTATTCATTCTTGATGTATATGCATCCTTATTGAACAATAAAACCTTTGATATTCTCTCCGCTGTTGTAGCTACAACCTGGGCGCAAAAATAAGCTTTCCCGATAACTGGGAAAGCCTATATGCCTCCTGGGATAATGGCGAAATCACTGCCAAAGAATTTATGGATAAAAGCGGACTTAAAAAAGGTACCTTCTATCATTTGGTTAATGAATATAAGGAACTTCTTGAAATCAACAAAAATACCATGGGCGTCGGATGATCCTTAGCCCATTACTTTGTACAGGTTTACTATTCTACAAACCATATGTCATTCTTCTTTAGAAAAATTTGTAACCATTAGACTGGCAAATCCTCTATTCGTTCATCAAACCAGTTAAATGCAAGTGTAAGCATGAGCAAATCAGATTCTTCTATCGTTTTAGCATGAGCATCTATTCTATATTTATTAATTACATCAAGAAAATTTTCAAACTTAACTTTATCAATAAAAGTAACATCAAACAATGACCAATTCTTTAAAATGACCTGTTTGACATCTAATAAATAAAAATGATTTTCTATCAAATCGTTTATTTCTAAATCTTGAAGTTTTTCACGTTCCTTTCTTCCAGATTCAACAACTTCTAGCAGTTTTCCCTTTACCTTTTTGCTTCCATACTGCATTGTCATTCTAAGTAACATGATCTTTCTCAATTTATCTTCAAGTACGTTCCTTCTCTTACTTACCTCGCTCCATGCTTGTTCTTTTGATGTCTTTTTCCCTTGAAGCTTATGAGTATTTTCTAAATATAAATTGACCGCATTTATTGTAATATAAAAGTTCTCATTTACTTCTTTAACAATTCCATATCCCAGTAAATGTTGCATTTCTTTTGCTTTATATTCTAAATTCTTCTTTAATTCTTGCACTCCATCAACTGCAAGAATTTCTAACAATTCATACTCTTTAGGATACCAGGTCTTCAGAACCCCCAATATCATCTCAACATAATGAACTATTTTAGCGTCATATTCTTTTTTCTTTGTAGCGTACTCATATTTAGACACCTGACATGGTCTATCCAAACTAATGTCTTTATTTATTAAACTACATATATGGCGAATCAAAAAAGGATGTCCGCCGTAATCCTCTGTAAGTTTTGTATATATTTCTTCATCGAAATTTAGTCCCATGTACTTTCCTATATGACCTATCATATCTTTTACATTTGACAAATCAAACAAGTTCAAATACTCTATTGATATCATTGAAAAAATAGGATTCTCTACATTATTAACATAAGCCGTTTCTATACAAAGCGGATTAACACCTGCGATTAGAAATGTAAAACATTCAGGTTGCTTTTGGAATACGGAACGTACTGTTTGCCAAAACATGCAATAGTCCTCTCCATTTCTCCAGTGTTCTTTATCTGATGTTTGAAAGCAAATATGCTCTATTTCATCAAACATAAACATAACTCTTGTCTTTAACACCCCATTTATTTCTTTCAAATCACGTTCAAATGTCAGTGCCGCTTTCTTTTCTGAATAATCGTCATTAATCACTTTTTTATTAACTTCATATTTTTTACAAATTTCTGTAACTATGAATTGAAGCAATTCATACCAACGAAGCATATATATTCCCGGATTCTGGCAATCAATATATACAGAACAGCCACTTCTTAAAACCATTTGTCTTTCAAGCGCATATAATACAGATGTTTTACCCGTTTTTCTCAATCCAAAAAGACCACTTTGTTCTCCGATTAAATATTTATCGTACAATTTCTGTATCAATGTATTTCTACCATAAAAATACGCTTCTGTCTTTAACGGTGATTCTAAAGCAAATAAATCTCTACTATAAAAGTATTTTCTAAGCTTAGTACTAATATCCGTTTTTGATATGCCATTTTGAAGTATTTCTGCATATGTAAAAGGTACTATTATTCTTGAATCTTTATTAGCAGTGTTTAACCCATTGATTTTTGTTTCAATATCCCCATCCCTACTTACCAAAAATACACACACTTTATCTAATCGATTATCAAATTCCTCTAACGTCTTATCTACAAAATCCAATGTTCTGCTTTCAAATTCTGTATACGGAGAAAACAAAAGCAACACTTCATTATATAAATTATAATACTCTCTAAATTCTTCTCCTGGTTGCAAAAAATTGAAAATATATGAGGTCGTTTTAAAAGTTCCTTCCTTTGAAAATGTAATTTTGAAGAACTTTGATAGTTGATTTGCAACTTTAATCTCATCTTCATTTCCACACAAACGCAGTCCTTGTTTAACTCCTGTTGACTTTTTGAAATCGTCTGATTCAAAATATCTCTTATTTTTATAGTATCTTGCTCTTTTATCCAAAATGTATACCTTCTTCCTTCTTATCATAAATCCAGCCTTTTAATTTCGTTCAAATATTTTTACCATAATCAAAAATCAATTACGCTAACTGCTCAATAACTTCTGTTGGCTGCGACACTCCTCCGGCTATAACATCAAGCCATATCTGTTCAATTTTGTTTTTCACTGCTGCTGGTAACATAACCATCCTCCTGTAATCTAATGTAATAAGGGTAGCATTCTCCTATCCTAATAGAATTTTCTCACAACTGGTGTCCCAAAATCAGGACTTTATATACTTCCCAGACTTAATTCTTTTATCCACTGGTTTTACAGCATCCTCTGGAATGGCCCATGTATTACCAAATTTCATAGCCCCTTCTATCATTCCTTCATTGCAAATGGTCTGCACTCTTCTAACTGATAAATTCCATTTTACTGCTGCTTCTTTAATAGTCATAAACTCCATATTTTCTTACCTCAATAAAGTTCTAAAATACGACATTTTACCTTATCTTTTATTATAAGCGTAGAGACGCCGAAAATCAATCTAAACCTGTATAAAATCCTGCGTACAGCACCATACTCTATTGCACACATAATCATATAAAAATAACCTTTCAGCGCACTTATTGTAAGCTACGCCAAAAGGTTTATTTTCACTACACCCGTATTCTATTTTTCGATTAACGCACATATTTAACAGGCTTATTATTTTAATATGTTCTAGCCAATATAGTCCTCAAGCCCGCTTAAACTGGGCATTTCTTAGAGAGGAGACAAACAGTCTCGACTGTTTTTTCTTTGTCCCGAATAATTCTCTTTGTAAATTCACCATCATAGAATACTGGGAACTTGAATCCAATCGACTTTATTATCTGCTTATCCTGTTCTTCTTCATATATTTGTATGTCTGTAAGTAATGCATTATAAAACTGCTTCTTTTCCATATCAGACAGTACATCATATACACTATCAAACATCAACAAATAATTATAAATGTTATCACCTGTTATCTTATCCTTCTGGATATTTGATAACTTATCTTCTGTTTCAGATACTAAATCTTCTGCATCACCTATTTTATCATAAATTGTATCTAATCGCTTCTGTAAATCATCATATTTGCGATCATAATTTTTATCTAATATATCAAGTGTATCAATCTGTAAAATAATCTTATCTTTTGTGCCTATTAACTGCTTTAATACCTTTTTTGCATTAGCAAGCTCTTTTTCTGCTTCGCTTGTATCTACACTTGTATTTATTTTTGTTTTCATTACTTCTGAAAATCTTGGATTGTTTACCAACTTTCTTATTATTTCAGATACCGCATTATCTACCTTTTCTTCCGACCACTGCTTGTGATAATCACATTTATGTCCATCTTTATTAAGTCTATGCTTACAAGCATATGAAAAATAGGTTTTATAATATGTTCCGTCTTTTCTTTTTGCCCTTTTTACATTTCCATATAACCCAGCACCACATACAGGACATTTTACCAAACCACTTAATACATGCTCATGGTCTAAATCGTGCTTCTTTTCTAATTTGCTTGCTGTTGCCCTTCTTTTTGCTTGTGCATCCTTCCAGAGCTGTTCATCTACTATTGCTTTATGTCTGCCATCATATACATCAAATTCTTTTTGCGCTACTACATGATATTCATTTCTTGTACCTTCAATCTTTGTTGTCTTTCTTCTTCCATATGCAATTTTGCCATAGTATACTGGATTATCAAGAATTGCTTTTACTGTTGATGTTGTAAATTGTGTTAAATATCCATTCTGTCTTGCTTTTTTCTTAATTCCATTGTTATTAAGATAATTTACAACACCATTATAGCCTAAATTTGTATGTACAAACTTATCAAAGATAATTCTGATCGCTTCCGCTTCATCCTCTTCTATAATAAGTTCACCATCAACTAATTTATAGCCATATGGTGCAAAACCACCATTCCATTTACCTTCTCTGGCTTTTTGCTTTCTACCTTCCATTGTCTGTACAAGTATATTTTCACGTTCAATCTCTGCTACTGCTGATAATACATGTACCATTAATTTTCCAGCTTCCTTACTGCTGTCTATATTTTATACCTTTAAACATAAAAACGCCTTATTTTGCCTTTTAAACGCCTTGTAGGGGTATTTATATATTTTAGCATAAAAGAAACAGAGGTTTTACCCTCTGTTTTCTTAATTGTATTTAATTTTTTTAGCATTTCATCTTTATCAACTGCATCTGCATGCTTTTCAATCAATTCAATCATTAAGTTTGCAAATCTTTCTAAATTTACTTCTTCCTCATGTGTTAATTTTGGAAGGTTCATAATGCTACCACCTTTCCACATAACCATTATAGTTTTAGTTATGTATGAAAGACTTGCTTTTTGTACTTATATTCTCTCAAATAATGCTTTAATTTTCCATTGACAAATCATCTAACCAATATTCACATTCTGAATATTTATAGTTATATTTTTTTCTGATGATACTCCTATTTTTTCTTTAATGAAATCACACATTATATTTTGAATTGTTGGATTTAAAAAATTGTCAATTAAAAAATATACAAAACCACTATCAACTTTTTCCTGTAACAAATATAAAAACATCCATGTAATACTTATACCCAATAATGCATATACACATGTTTGAAACTTACTTTTTATAATACAAGCCTTTCCAAGTGCTTTATTTTTAATTTCTTCTATAATGGTGCTTTTTAATTCTTCTTTATCAATATCTGGTTCTCCAACATCCTTTTCTGCTGTTTCATATGCATAGTCATATGTTTCTGTAAAGTTTTTACCAATTTCAGTATCTGTATTAAATAACTTATTAAAATTAAATGTTTGTAATGATGATAATGATTTTATATCATATTGTGGTATATAATCTACAAGCTTTTGCAATCCTACTTGCAAACCAGCTAATTCTTCAATTTTGATTTGTTTAGGATATTTAGACCACGCACGTATAGATTTATTAATAGAACTTTCTGGATCATATAAAGCATCCTGCCATGCCTGTATCTGCTCATTACCATTAACTTGCATTAAGGATTTACATGCAGCCCCTACTGCTGCCACAACCTTTTCCATATTTTTATAACAATCGCCGCTAAATACTTTTTGATAGCTATCTAACACTTCTCTTGTTGTCTCTGACATATAATTTACCTCCTGTCATTGTTCTTATATCTTCATATTAATACTTTCTTTCGTAACAAATATAACAACTTATAAATATATATTAGCTGTTCATTTCCAAAAGCACAATATGACAATATAGGACATATTAGGACAACTTTATATTTATGATGTTTTACTAACAAAAAATATTTCTATCGTCTCCATCCGAATTCTATACATTATATTGTGGTTTACTTCCTTTTTATAATACTATATATTGTTGTGTATTTTCAAGTATAAAAAAAGCAGATGTATTTCAACCTGCTTCCATAAATATTTTTGCTGTATAGCCTTTTTTCTTAAAAAATAACCACAATACAAGTATTTTTTTATAGAAAACCGAAAAGAAAAGGGGTATAAACCGAAAATGAAAAATTCATTTTTCGCTTATACCCCAACTTTCTTCCGCTTTGCTTTTATTCAATCATCTGGAAGTATTTAAGTGCATCTATAATAGCTTCCCTTTTTCAGCTGTTACTTGTGACACTTTTGCCTTGCCTTCACCTGTGTTATAGTTTTCTCTTTCTATAATTCCAAATTCACGTTTTACTTGTGCTATATATAAATTTGTTACATGCAGGTCATATTTATTTTTTACATATTCCTGTATTTCTTTATATGTTGCTTTGCTTTCTGCACTTGTTATGTCTAATTCCGACATATCTAATCTTACCTTAATTTCATAACCTAAGCTTTTCGTGACAATAAAATCACATTTTCATCTGTACTCTCGTTGTCCCAATCCACACCCAATACATTTCTGCCATTCATATATATCGGAAATTTAAACCGGAGACCTTTTAATATTCTGCCATCCTTTTGCTCTTCCTCATAGATAAACACATCCGACAGGAAGCTCCTCAAAAATGTCTTCTTTTCCAGATCTGTAAATTTATCATACAGCTTATCAAAGAATAAAAGGAACTGGTAAACATTATCTTCTGAAATTTTGTCCTGCCTGATATTATATAGTCTTGTTTCGACTTCTTCCATGGCATTCTCAATATCAGTGATTTCATCATATAGCTTGTCCAAACGTTCCTGCATGTCATTATATTTTTTGTCATAATTCTTATCGGATACAGATAAATGATCCATCTGGTCAGCAAGCCTGTTTTTTGCCCCGGTTGTCTGGTTCAGTCTGTCTTTTAATCCATCATATTCCCGATCAAGCTCCGAAGTATCAATGCTGCTTCCTATCTGCTTACGGATTTCCTGCTCAAACTTTGGATTCTTCACAAATTTGCGGATAATTTCCTCAACTGCCGCATTAATCCTGTCCTCATTCCACTGTCTTTTATAAGTACAGCGGTGTCCGTCCACAAGCTTCCTGTGTTTGCAGGCATAATAGAAATAATCCTTATAATAGCCTCCATCCGGATGCTTCTTGCGATTTACATTGCCATACATACCGCTTCCACAGACAGGGCACTTAACAATCCCTGATAAAATATGTTCATGCTCAAGACTATGTGTTTTTACCTGTAAAACGCCTG